>Ga0068857_100000231_pt1 | contig 37351 bp, 30 predicted proteins | sample KBSCornC72_FD_66591 | JGI IMG/M metagenome (GOLD analysis project Ga0068857, IMG submission 66591) | Corn rhizosphere microbial communities from Kellogg Biological Station, Michigan, USA - KBS Corn C7-2 | ecosystem: Host-associated > Plants > Roots > Rhizosphere > Soil ...
ATCGGGGTTCGATTTTGTTTCCCTGCGGATGGGGTGTTGAGGAAAGTCGTGCTCGTCGCGGTCGCCGCAGCGGCCGCGTTTCCATCTGCGGCCTCGGGCGTCGAGCTCGCGCCGGGGATCGTCTACAAGCGCGAGGTGCGTTCGATCGGAGGAGCGCGCGTCGTCGTCCACGTGCTCAAGGCGCCGAAGCCTGGCGGCCTCTACGATCTCAAGCCCGTGCTCTCGAACGGCCTGGTGACGGGCCGCGAGACCGTCTCCTCGATGCAGCGGCAGCTTTCGCACAAGGCGACGCTCGCGGGCGTGAACGGCGATCTCTTCAATTGGTCGAGCGGCCGTCCGAGCGGGATCTTCCTCCACAAGAACCTTCTCGCCACGCGTGCCATCCCCAGCCGCTCGAGCCTCGGCATCGGTATGGACGGGCTCCTCCGTACCGGGTTCATCCGCTACACGGGTACCTGGCAGTTCGGTTCGAACAAGCTGCGGATCCTGCGAGAGTTCAACCACCCGCTCGAGCAGCGAAACGGCGTCGTCCTCTACTCGCCCACGTGGGGGCCGAGGACGCCTCATGTTCGCGGGGTGAGGGAAGCGGTGCTCGCGCACGTCGCCCCGATCGGGCCCAACAAAGACCTCGTCGGGAAGGTCGTTCGACGGCACTGGCACTCGGGCCATCGGATTCCCGCCGGAGGGGCGGTCCTGCAGGCTTCTGGGGAGCGCCGCCAGGATCTCTTCGCCGAGGGGAAGCTCGGGTACTGGGTGAAGCTGCACGTGGGCCTCTCGCCGTGGTGGTCGGACGTCAAGAACGCGATCGGCGGCGGCCCGCGGCTCGTCAGCGGGGGGGTGCCGGTGTTTCAGGCAGGCGAGGCGTTCCTTTCCTCGCAGCTCGTTCCCCGCAACCCGCGAACGGCCGTCGGCCAGCTGGGGAACGGGCGGATCCTCCTCCTCGCCGTCGACGGCCGCAGCTCGTGGAGCGCCGGGGTGACCAACTCCCAGCTCGCCCGCCTGATGGCCAACCTCGGGGCGCGCACCGCGATGGCTCTCGACTCGGGCGGGTCGACGACGATGGCCTTCGACGGCCAGGTCCTAAACCGTCCGTCGGACCGGGATGGGGAGCGCGCCGTCGGCGACGCACTCATGGTCTTCTACTACGGGATCTACGCGCGCCGGCCCCGGCTTCCGCTCTACTCGCCGAACGGCGACGGCGTCCTCGATCTCCAGAAGCTCTACGCGAAGGTCGTGCGTCGCTCGCACGTCACGCTGCGGCTCGTCCGCGCCTCCGACGGCCACGTCGCGTGGAGCTCGAGCGAGACGCGCGGGCGCGGAACCTTCGTCAAGAACCTGACCCGCAGGCTCTCCGACGGGAAGTGGCGCTGGATCGTGTCGGCCACCGACGAAAAGGGCCGCACGAGCGCGATGACCCGCTCCTTCGTCACGAACTCGACGCTCGGGTATCTGAGGCTTTCGCGCAGCCTCCTGCGGCCGAACCGCAAGGGGGGTCGCCTCGGCATCTCGTTCCGCCAGTCCCGCGAGGCGGACGTGACGATCACGGTGAGGACGGTCAGCGGCCAGATCGTCCGGCATCTGCGCTCGGAGCAGCTCGGTGCCGGCCGTCACGCGTTTGGCTGGAACGTCACGAACGACGCGGGACGCGTCGTCGGCGACGGGCGCTACATCGTGCGCGTCCATGCGCGGAACTCGATCGGCCCCGTCTCGCTCACGAAGCCGGTCCAGGTGCGGCGCCGCTTCTAGCCGGGCCCCGCAGCCGACCTAACTACACTCGCCGGGATGACCGAGACGATCACGTCGGTGATCGGCGACTACGGGCTGTACGCGGTGTTTCTGCTCATGCTCGTGGATGCCGTGTTTCCCGCCGCCAGCGAGCTCGTGATGCTCTATGCCGGCGCGGTCGCGGCCGGCGCCTTCCCCGGCCACAGCGTCACGCTCTTCGGCCAGGAGATCGGGTCGACGTTCTGGGCCTACGTCGCCATGGCGACGGCCGGGACTCTGGGCTACGTGATCGGGTCGCTGATCGGCTGGGGGATCGGCTACTACGGGGGCCGGCCCTTCCTCGACCGGCGCGGGCGCTGGGTGCATCTGACGCCGGAGAGGCTCGACCGAGCCGAAGCCTGGTTCGCGCGCCACGGCGACTGGGCCGTCTTGCTCGGGCGGGTGATGCCCGTCGTGCGCTCGTTCATCTCCATTCCCGCGGGTGTCCTCGAGATGCCGATCGTCCGCTACACGGTCTTGACGGCGATCGGCTCCGCAGCGTGGTGCTTCGGCATCGCGGGCGCCGGCGTGGCGCTCGGGTCGAGCTGGGAGCACTTCCACGAGCAGTGGCGTTACGCGGACTACGTGGTCGCCTTGCTCATCGTCCTCGCGGTCGGCTACGGCGCATTCAAGCTTGCGCGCAGACGGGCACGACGCAGGGCAATCGAGAGCTCCACCGAAGGATAGAGTGGCCCCGTGGCGATCCCGTTGATGGACGTGAGAGCGCAGTATGCGCCGCTCCTCGAAGAGCTCAAGGACAGGATCGCCGAGGTACTCGACTCCGGGCGCTTCATCCTCGGCCCCGAGGTGAAGGCTTTCGAGGAGGAGTCCGCCCGCTTCCTCGGCGCGGCCCACGCGGTGGGAGTCGCCAACGGTACGGACGCGATCGTCATCGTCCTCGACGCCCTCGGAGTGGGGCCCGGCGACGAAGTCATCTGTCCGTCCTTCACGTTCTATGCGACCGCGGAGTCGATCGCACGCCGTGGAGCGAGGCCGGTCTTCGCCGACATCGACCCCGCTACGCTCAACCTTGACGCGGCGGATGTCTCCGCCAAGGTCACGGAGCGGACGAAGGCGATCTTGCCCGTGCACCTCTTCGGGCGTCCGCTCGACGTCGCCGTGCTTCCCGAGGGCGTGCCGGTGGTCGAGGACGCGGCGCAGTCCTTCGGCGCAAGCATGGGGGACCGCCGTGCCGGGACCCTTGGCGCCGCCGCCACGTTCAGCTTCTATCCGACCAAGAACCTCTTCGGCCTCGGAGACGGCGGACTCGTCACGACCTCCGACGTCGATCTCGCCGACCGGATCCGCTTGCTCCGCTTCCACGGCTCGCAGGACAAGCAGACATTCGAGGCGGTCGGCTACAACTCGCGCCTCGACGAGCTGCAGGCCGCGGCGCTCCGCGTCTTCCTCCCGCACGTCGAGGAGTGGAACGAGGCCAGGCGCACCGCCGCCGGGAGGTACGCGGAGCTCGGCCTCGGCCAGGTGTGCGAGCTGCCTGCCGACGAGCCCGGCCACGTCTACCACCTCTACGTCGTCCGCACCGCTGAGCGCGAGCGGCTGACTGCCGCCCTCGATCAGGCAGGCATCGGCTGGGCGACGCACTACACCGTGCCCCTCCATCTCCAGCCTGCCCTCGCGGCGCTCGGCTACGCGCCGGGAAGCCTGCCCGAGACCGAGCGCGCCGCCAGGGAGACGCTCGCGCTGCCGCTCTGGCCGGGGATCTCGCGGGGAGAGCAGGAGCGAGTGGTCGAGTGCTTGCGGGCGGCCTCGGCCGAGAAGGCCGCCTGATGCGCACGCTCAACCGGCATCGCTTGTGGCAGGCGGTCGTCGATTCCGGCCTCGTCGCGCTCGCATGGATCCTCGCGTTCAACATCCGCTTCGACTACGGAGTGCCGACCCGCTACCAGGCGTTCCTCGACCTGGACGTCGTCCTCGTCGTGGTCGGCGTGAAGATCCTCACCTTCATCGTCTTCGGCCTCTACGACCACTGGTGGCGCTACGTCTCCATTCGGGACGTCTGGCGGTCGCTCCTTGCCGTCAGCGTCGCCTCGATTCTCGCCGTCACGGCGCTCTACTTCTGGAACCCGGCGCCCCTCCGGCTCCCGCGCGGGATCATCGTCATCGACTGGCTGATCCTCATCGGGCTCGTCGCGGGGACCCGGCTCGCCGCCAGGACGATCTTCGAGCGGCCCGGCCGCCGCAGGCTCGTTTCCCGCGGGCGCGACGTCCTCGTGGTTGGTGCCGGCGACGCGGGCCAGCTGATTCTGCGCGAGATGCTCAAGAACTCGAACCTGGGCTACTCGCCTATCGGCCTCGTCGACGACGATCCGCGCAAGAAGAACCTGCGCCTGCACGGGGTGCGCGTGCTCGGCACGACGGACGACCTCGCGCACCTGCTACGGGACAACCGACCCGACGAGGTCATCATCGCCATCCCGTCCGCGGCCGGCGAGACGCGGCAGCGGATCGTGAACATCTGCCGCGACGTGGGTGTCCCCGTCAAGACGCTGCCGGCCGTGCACGAGCTCATCTCCGGCGACGTGAACCTCGCGCGCCAGCTGCGAGAGGTGCAGGTCGAGGACGTTCTGGGCCGGGAATCCGTCGAGCTCGACCTCGCCGCCATTGCCTCGTACCTCACCGGCGAGACCGTCCTCGTCACCGGGGCGGGCGGCTCGATCGGCTCGGAGCTCTGCCGGCAGATCGCAGCCCTCGGGGCCGACCGCATCATCCTCGTCGACCACACGGAGAACGCCCTCGTGGACATCGAGCGCGAGCTCGCGTACGAGCGCCGTTTCAACTCCACGGTTCCCGTACTCGCCGACGTGAAGAACCGCGCCAAGATGCGGCGCACCTTCGATCGCTTCCGGCCGGGAGTCGTCTTCCATGCTGCCGCGTACAAGCACGTGCCGCTCATGGAGGCGAACCCGATCGAGTCCGTGCGCAACAACGTCTTCGGGACGAGCGTCGTCACCGAGGTCGCCTCGGAGTTCGGCTGCAAGCGGTTCGTGCTCGTCTCGACGGACAAGGCGGTCAATCCGAAGAACGTCCTCGGGCAGACCAAGGCCGTGTGCGAGTGGATCGCCGAGGCGGCCGCCGCCCGCGAGCACAACGGCACCCAGTTCATCTCGGTGCGCTTCGGCAACGTGCTCGGCTCGTCGGGCAGCGTCATCCCGCTCTTCCGCCGCCAGATCGCGCGCGGCGGCCCCGTCACGGTCACGCATCCGGAGATGACGCGCTACTTCATGACGATTCCGGAGGCGGTGCAGCTCATCATCCAGGCCGGCGCGATCGGTGAGAGCGGTGAGATCTACGTGCTCGACATGGGCCCGCCCGTGAAGATCCTCGACCTCGCGCACAACATGATCCGCCTCTCGGGCAAGGAGCCCGACGTCGACGTCCAGATCGACTTCATCGGCGTCCGCCCGGGCGAGAAGCTGCACGAGGAGCTCTGGGCAGGGAACGAGAACGCCGAGCCCACGACGCACCCGAAGATCCTGCGCTGTGCCGGGATGCCCGTCGACCCGGCCTGGCTCGAGGACGAGCTGGCCGAGCTCGAGCGCCTCGTCGAGACGGGCGAGACCCTCGACGTCGTCAACCGTCTCGGGCTCGTGGTGCGCGCGCCGCGCCGTGTCTCGGCCGAGGCCGCGGCCCCCGAGACCGTCTAGGGCACCCCAGGCAGTCCAGGGCCTCCGAGAACGCCTAGGGCACCCGAGACCCTCCAGCCGTAACCCTCGCCGAATTGTCTCCGAGGGCACCCGAGAGACGCCAAGTAACAGTCTGTTACTTGCTCGGGCAAGGCGAAATGACCTGCAATTGGACGGGCTTCAGAAATCACGAATTGTCACGAAACAAGCCTAGTAACAGTCTGTTACTAGACGGGTTCCAGGTCTCAGAAGCGAAGGGCCGGCGGTTGCCGGCCCTTCGCGTTCTACGGCTGCAGCCGCCTTTAGCGGCTACCGTCGCTTCTAGCGGTCGTACGGCTGGTTGAAGTTCCCGCCCGTCCGCTGGATGGCGATCACCCTACTCTGGAACGGCGGGTCGGCCTGCACGGAGAGGTACATGATCCTGTTGTTGTTCGAGAACCACATACCCGTCGGCTCGAACCGGTTCGGGAGCGTGGCGAAGAGCTCCAGGTTCTCCGCGCCGGTCTCGCCGCGCGGAAGCACCCAGATCTCGTTCGCACCACCAGTGCCCGGCTGTGCGAAGTCGGCCGAGCCGTGGTCTTCCATGATGAAGAGGTCGCCCGCATCCGTGTAGCGGATGTTGTCGGGACGCGCCATCTGGGCGAAGCTGCCCGCGACGATGATCTCGCCGTGCACCGTCTCCTTGTCGAGATCGGTGAGCTTCCAGACGTTGCCCGGGTTGGGCAGAGCGCCCGACTCGGTGAACACGACCGCGTCGCCGGTGGGCGCCGTGACCATGCCCTCGGCCTTCTCGAACGAGTTTGCCGCCGTCGGCGGCCCAGCCTTGGCGACCATGTCGGCCTCGGCGTTGAACGGGTCGAGCGGGCCGACCCAGTGGCCTGAGTTCGTCGCCCGGTCGAAGGAGAGACCGTAGAGGCTCCCCGTCGTGAGGTCGTTCGCACGGTCGGGCACGAACTTGAACAAGTATTGGTAGTTCCCGCGGTCGTTCGTCAGGTACCAGTTCTTCCCGACCCGAGCCTCCTGCTCGTGGCTGAAGCGGCCCATTCCGGTCAGCCGCGTCTCGGCTCCGGTGGCAGGATCGATCTCCCACACCCAGCCGGAGAGCTTGTCCGGATCGTTGAGGAACGGAAACTCCTCGTTCGTCAGGTACGTGTTCCACGGCGTCTTCGCGCCGGCGCAGTTGTCGTGCAGACCGGTCGTGATCAGCTCGCGCCGGAGGACGGTGACGCCGTCCTTTGCCAGCACGATCCGCGAGACCGAGCCCGAGCCGTCCGAGTCCCCGTCACCAGGGGTCTGCTCCGGGACGGCGCACTTGCCCGCGTCGCCCTGGAAGTCACCCGGCCGCGGCTGCGTCAGCTCGTGGTTCGAGATCAGCCAGGTCTCGTCTCCTGCCGTGAAGACGACGTTCGCGTCGAAGTCCTCCGGCATCGGGAACGTCCCGCCACTCTCCGTCGAAGTGACCGAGTCCGTGCAGGCCGTCGAGATGACCGTGTAGGTGAATCCTCCTGCCAGGTTGATGACCGGGTCGCCGGTCCCGACCGGGCCGGGCGGGTCTGCCACTGCTGTCGCGGATGCCATCAGGACCGTGGCGACCGCGACGGCTGCGAGCACTGCTCGTCTCATGCCTACCTCCCCTGTAGGTCGAACTCCCAGCGCCGCAGTCTAAGTGACCCGCCCAGCAATAGTCAGGGCATTCCCGGCGGCGCCCGGAACCGCCGAGCGGCGTCCTCAGTCGCACGAATATCTCGATATTCGCGCTCCCTGCGTTCTTGCCCGGCAGCCCCGTGCCCTCGCCAGGAACACGAGACCATCGCTGGGCGGCTCACACGGGTCAGACGGGCATGAGCAACTGCAACATCGCTGCTGGATCGCGGCGCACCCGCGGCCCCTCGCCGCTTCGCTTCACGAGCTCGAGGGCTCGCGGATCGGTGAGCGGCCGCAGTCGACCTTCCCGGATCAGCGCCTCGTCGACGCCGCCGAGCCGGCCGCCGTAGGTCGTGTAGACCGGGACGCCGAGCGCGGCCGCCTCCCGGTTCATCGTGCCGCCCGCGGAGACGACGAGGTCGGCAAAGGCGATGAGGCTCTGCGCGTCGACCGCGCCGTCGGGGACGACGACCGACGGCAGCTCGAGGCCGCGCACGTAGTCGCGCTGCTCCTCGGTGCGCGGCAAGACGACGGCCTGCACGCTCTCCTGGTTGCCGAGAAACGTGAGCACCTGCGGGAAGAGCGGGTTCGACTTGCGGTGGTAGAGGGAGACGTCGGGCGGCGTCCTCACGACGACGAGGATCCGGTCCCTTGCGATCCCGAGCTTCCCGAGGACCCCGGCGCGCTCCTCGAAGTCGGACAGGTAGTACTCCTCCTTGAGCCCGGGATACTGGCGGAGCTTCGGCGGATGCACGCCGTAGCGCTCGAGCCGCTCGGGCGGGATTGCGTCCGGGACGACGACGAAGGTCGCGGCGCGGCATCCGAGCTGGTGCTGCACCGTGGCGAACTCGTAGTCGAAGGTCGTCGAGCTCGGGATGCCGAGGGCGCGGGCGGTCAGCGTGAGATGGTGGGAGCCGTGCGCGAGCGCCGCGTCGAAATGCCTCCCGCGGGCCCAGCGGCGGAGGCTCGACATGCGCGTGACCATGGTGGCGAGCTTGCCGACGCGGGAGCGGCCTCCGTGGTGGCCGATGAGCTCCGCCTCGATCCCGTGCTGCTCGAGGAGCTGCACGGTCTGCGCGTAGTCGCGCGCCGTCACCTCGACCTCGTCGCCGCGCTCGCGCATGAGCGCGACCAGCGGCCGAAATACCAGCACATGGGCCGGCGCCGTGATGTCCACCCAGATCCTCACGCGGCGACGGCTGCGGGCTTGGCGGCCACCTGCTCGTGCCAGAGCGTGAAGGTCAAGAGTCCCCAGAGCTGGCGGGAAAGGTCCTCGCGCCCGGCCACGTGATCGTCGAGCAGGCGGACCGCGGTCTCGGGCCTAAAGAACCCCTGGCGGCGAAGGGTCTCCTCCGAGAGCACCTCGCGCGCGAAGGGCACCAGTGGGCCGCGGAGCCAGGCCGCCGCCGGAATCGAGAACCCGCGCTTGCGCCCCGACACCACCGAGTCGGGAAGGAGCGGCGCGACGGCCTTGCGGAGGAGGCGCTTCTTCGACAGGCCGCGAACCTTCAGTCGGGTCGGAAGGGCGAGGGCAAGCGTGGCGACGACGGGGTCGAGGTAGGGGACCCGGGTCTCCAGTGAGTGGACCATGCTCGCCCGGTCGGTCTTCACGAGCAGGTCGTCCACGAGGTAGATGCCGAGGTCGACGTCCTGGAGCCGCGCGAGCTCCTCGGCGCCCTCGGTCTCGCCGTAGCGCTCCCGGTAGATGTCCAGCGGGTCCACGGTGCCGCGGCGGCCGGGCAGGAGCAGCTCCGCCCGCGCCTCCGGCGAGAAGATCTCCTTCCATCCGTGATGGCGCTCGAGCGGCGGAAGATGGGCGGCGCGGACGAAACGCTTCGCGCGGTAATCGAGACTCGCCCTCGCGGACGAGCTCGGCAGGCGTTCGACCAGAGGCCGGGCAGCTGCGGCGACCCGGCCGACCTTCGGGGCCAGGAGATCGGCCACATACGTGTAGTAGCCGCCGAAGAGCTCGTCGCTCCCCTCGCCGGAGAGCGCCACCTTCACGTCGCGGGCCGCGAGCTCTGAGACGAGGTAGGTCGGAAGCGCCGACGAGTCCGCGAACGGCTCGTCGAATGCCTCCGCGAGCTTTGGGAGGAGCTCCGCCGCGTCGGGCCTGACGACGAGCTCGTGGTGATCCGTCTCGTAGCGCTCGGCCACCTTGCGCGCGTCGGCGAGCTCGTCGAAGGAGCCCTCCTCGAACCCGATCGAGAAGGTCTGCACCGGCCTGGTGCTCTCCAGCGCGGCGAGCGCGGCGAGTGCGCCCGAGTCGACGCCGCCCGAGAGCAGGACTCCGACCGGCACGTCGGCGAGCAGGTGCGCCCGCACCGAGTCGCCCAAGCGCGCGCGCAGCTCCTCGGCGAGCTCGTTCTCGTCCTCCGTGCGGACCTCGTGGGCCGGCACGGGTGCCGGGCGCGCGAAGCGCTCCACCCGCGGCTCGCCCTCACCCTCCCAGACGAGCACGTGCCCGGCAGGAAGCTTTTGGGTGCCCTTCCAGATGGAGAGCGGCGCCGGAATCGAGTTGAACGCGAGGAAGGCTTCGAGAGCGTCGAGGTCGACCTCGCCGCGTGGCAGCGCCTTCAGCTCCGACGCGAAGGCGAGGGTTCCGCGCTCCGTCGAGTAGTAGAGCGGCTTGATCCCGAACTGGTCGCGCGCGAGCACGAGCCGACGGCGCTTCGAGTCCCAGAGCGCGACCGCGAACATCCCGCGCAGCTCGCGGACGTAGTGCGGGCCGTGCTCCTCGTAGAGATGGAGATGCACTTCGGTGTCGCTGGCCGTGCGGAAGCGGTGCCCCTGGCGCTCGAGGACGGCCCGGAGCTCGCGGTGGTTGTAGATCTCGCCGTTTTGGACGACCTGGATCGAGCCGTCCTCGTTCGCGATCGGCTGGTCGCCGCCGGCGAGGTCGATGATTGAGAGGCGACGCGAGGCCAGCGCCACGGGCCCGTCGACCACCGTGCCCTCGGCGTCAGGTCCGCGGTGGCGGAGCGTGTCGTTCATGGCCTCCAGCGGACCGGCGTCGACAGGGCTGCCGTCGAGCGAGGCAAGTCCGCAGATCCCGCACATGGCCCCTGAGTCTAGTGACGGCCTCCGCGCAGAAGTCCCCACACGGCCGCCGCCGACTGCCTGATCACGCGCCAGGCCGTCGCGAGGACGACGCGGAGGTAGAGGCCCACTGAACGGTCGGCGATGTACTCGAGGTCGTGGGCGAGCTTCTCGGCCCAGGACTCCTCGCGGCCCATTCGGGTCTGCGCGAGCCCCGTGAGACCGGGCCGGACGACGAGACGCTGCCAGTACTGCGGGATCTCCTGTGCGAGCTCCTCGAAGAAGGTGGGGCGGATCGGGCGCGGTCCGACGATGGACATGTCGCCGCGGAGGACGTTCCAGAGCTGCGGCATCTCGTCGAGCTGGGAGGCGCGAAGCCAGCGGCCGAGTCTCGTCACCTCGGCCGCCGTGCGGACCGTGAGCTCCTCGCCGTAGTAGGGGCCGAGCCGCGACTCGGCGTCACGCCTGAGAGTCCTGAACTTGAACATGTGGAAGATCCGGCCGTGCCTGCCGACCCGCAGGCCCCGGTAGAAGAGCGGGGTGCCGGACGTGGCAAGGAAGACGATCGTCACGAGAACGAGGATCGGCGAGGCGATGAGGAGGACGCTCGCGGAGATGAGGACGTCGAGCGTTCGCAGCGCGGCGTCGACCCCACGCCGCTCCGCGCCTTCTCGCGAGAGCCGGGCGTAGCGCTCCGCGAGCGACTCGGTCTCGGTCGAAAGCGTCATCGGTCTAAGCCGCTGCATAATGAATGCTTATGGATACCCGTCAGCTTGCCGCCTTCTGCGCAGTCGTCGAGAAGAGCAGCTTCTCACAGGCCGCGGAGAAGCTCGGCGTCACGCAGCCGGCGGTCAGCCTCCAGGTGCGAGCCCTCGAGGAGCGCCTCGGCCAGACGCTGCTCGACCGCTCGGGCAGGCGGGTCGAGCCGACGGAAGCAGGCCTGCGGCTGTACCGGAGCGCCCAGCGCATGCTCGCCCTGGAGGAGCAGCTCTACGACGAGGTCGCCGCCGAGAGCGGCGAGCTCCAGGGCACGCTCGCGATCGGCGCCTCCACCGGTCCGGGCGCGCATCTCGTCCCGCTTCTTCTCTGCGAGTTCCAACGCGAGCACGCAGAGCTGCACGTGGCGCTCTCGATCTGGGACACGCAGACGGTGAGCGAGAAGGTCGCCCAGCGGGAGCTCGAGCTCGGCGTCGTCGGCGCGTTGCGCAGGAACCGCTCGCTCGAGTTCGAGCCGCTCGTCCGGGACGAGATCGTGCTCGCGGTCCCGGCCGGACACCGCGCGGCCGGCGGGACGGTCTCGGTCGACGACCTCCGCAAGGAGAACGTCATCGCCATGCAGGAGGGCGCCGGCGTTCGCCAGGTCGTCGACGAGGAGCTCCGCCGCGCCGGGCTTCGCGTCCGTGAGCTCGAGCCGAGGCTGGAGCTCGGCCTGCAGGAATCGGTGAAGAGCGCCGTCGCCGCCGGCTTTGGCGTCACCTTTATCTCGCGGACTGCGATCGAAGGCGAGCTGGCGGCCGGGACACTCGCCATGGCGCGGGTCGAGGGCCTCGATCCCGCCCGGCAGATCTACGTCGTTCGCGCCAAGGGCCGCCCGCCCACGCGCGCCGCCGCCGCGTTCCTCGACTTCGCGCGCGAGAAGACGGCGTGATCGTCCGCTGGGGCCTCGACGCTCTGCCCCAGGTTCTCGCCGAGGTGGGCTCCGAGCGCCCGCTCCTCGTCACGACCGAGCGCTGGCGGAAGCTCGATCTTCCCGCGGCGAATTCTTTCTACGGCGTCGAGCGGCACGGCTCGCCGGAATCCGTCGCGGAGGCGACCGCCGCCGCCGACGGCGCGGACGGGCTCCTGGCCGTGGGCGGGGGCAGCGCGATCGACACCGCCAAGGCCGTGTCCGCGGCGACGGGGCTCCCCGTGGTTTCGGTGCCGACGACGTACTCCGGCGCCGAGTGGACGCCCGGCTTCGGCATCCGCGACGAGGCCCGGCGCGTAAAGGCCGGTGGCAGCGGTGCGCATATCGAGGGGATCGTCTACGAGCCCGAGCTCACGTACGACCTGCCGCCCGGCGAGACGGGCGGGACCGCGCTGAACGCGCTCGCGCACTGCGCCGAGGCCCTCTACGTGCAGAGTCGAAACGACGAGGCGGACGCCGAGGCGCTCGCGGGCGCGCCGCTTATCTCCGACAACCTCGCGCTGGTGCTCGCCGACGGCCGCTATCCCGAGGCGAGGCGCGCGCTGCTCGAGGGCGCGATGCATGCCGGCGCCGCGCTTGCCGGGGCGGGGCTCGGCCTCGGGCACGCGATGGCGCAGGCGATCGGCGGTCGCTACGGGATCGCCCACGGGTCGGCCAACGCGATCTGCCTGCCGCCGGCGCTTCGCTTCAACGCGGACGTCGCGGCCGCCGAGATCGAGCGTTTCGGCGACGCACTGCGCACGAACGACCCCGTTGCGCGCGTCGAGGAGCTCGCCCGCCTCTCCGGGTTCACGCTCCTCCGCCACCTCGGTGTCCCTCACGACGACCTTCCCGCGCTCGCCGAGGCCGCTGCCGAGCGCGGCGGCGCAAGGGCGAATCCGCGCCCGGCCTCAGCCGACGACGTGCTCGCGCTCTTCGAGAGCGTCTGGTGAGGGCACGGCGACGATCCTGAGCCCGACGACGGCGAGGTCGGCGGGGTCGTAGGAGTGAAACCGAGGCGCGAGGTCGTCCGGAAGCGCCGCATCCGGGCGCCAGGGCTTCTCGGCGACGACCTCGAAGCCGGCTGCTTCGAATGCGCCGATGTAGTCGGGGCGGCGCAGACGGTTCTGGTGCAGGAGGCTCGAGTTGGCGAGCCTCCAGGCGCGGTCCGAGTAGCGCAGGAAGTTGTACGGCGAGAGGGAGCGGTCGAAATGCGTGAAGTGGTCGCTCAGGTCGATGCGGGAGCTGAAGGCCCCGTCCGGCCGAAGCAGGCGGCGGCACTCGGCAAGGAGCCGCACGAGATCCTCTGCGGGGATGTGCTCGAGCGTGCTCGTGCTCGTCACGAAGTCCACCGAGCTTTCGGGGAGGGCGGTTGCGCGCGCGTCGCACGGTGCGAGGTAGCGAATCCCGAAGCGCGTCTCGAGCTCGGCGATCGAGCCGATCGCGCCTCCCGGGTCGCGCAGGTCATGCTCCACACGAAGCTTTCCGAGCCGCTGGAGTGTCACGTTGACCAGATCGACGCGCACGTTCGGGCGGAGGTCCACGAGGATCTGCCGCTCGACGCCGAGCGTCCAGAAGAAAAGCGGCACCGCAAGGTCCCAGCCGGCGCCGAACTCGTAGAAGACCGCCTCGCCCAGTGGGCGCTTCGGCCCGTACTCGGCATAGGCCTCGACATGGTTGACGGCGCGGGAGAATCGGCGCCGGAAGCCTGCTTCGGGCCCCGGCAGCGAGTGCGTCACATGCCTTTGGAGCACGTAGTTGACGCGCTCGGGATGCGGGAGCACGCTGAGGCTCTTCTGCAGGAACGCCTTCGCGAGCCACCGCATCGTGCGCAGATTAGAGACCGATAGGCTTCGACCGCGATGGCCGACGACTGGCGGATCACGATCGACTTCGACGACGAGGGGGACGGCACGCAGCTGGCCGAATGGCTGGCCGCCGTCGACCTCGAGGGGGAGGAACGCTCGACGGTCGGAGACCGGGTGATCGTGAGCCGGGACGGACCCCGCGTCTACCTGTACCTCGATTCCGAGGAGCCCGCCCGGGAGGTTCTCCGCACCGTTTCCGCCCGCATCGAGCACGAAGGCCACGCGGCCGTCACTGCGCTCGAGCGGTGGCATCCCGTCGAGCAGGTCTGGAAGGACGGCTCGATCCCGCTGCCTTCGAGGCCCGAGGACGTCGAGGAGGAATATGACCGCCTGCAGGACCGTGAGGCGGCCGAGTCGGCTCGAAGCGGCGCCGCGCAGTGGGAGGTGCGCATCGAGCTGGCCTCGCACGAGGACACGCTCGCCCTCGCCGAGCGCCTCGAGTCCGAGGGCATTCCGGTTGTTCGCCGGCACACCTTTCTCCTTGCTGGAGCGGCGAACGAGGACGACGCTCGGGCGCTTGCCGAGCAGCTTCGCGGCGACGCTCCGGAAGCCGCGAAAGTGGAAGTCGAGCCAGGCGGCGGGATGGTCTGGGAGGTCGCTCCCAGGAACCCGTTCACGTTTTTCGGCGGACTCGGGGGCTAGCTACCGGCAGGCCGGTCGGGTAGGCTGGTCCGGTTGAGCTATGACCTGATCGGAGGCCAGCTGGTGGAAATGGAACCGCACCCAACCTACGGCGGCCTTCGCTTGCCCGGCTAGCTCCGCACCTTTTCGCGCGTCTCTCCGGGCCGGCCTGACCGCCGGCTTCGTGCCGAACCCTGAGGAATGAGAGACGTGAACCCCGAAACGACCATAGGCCTGCGCCGCCTGAAGATCCTGCGCCCACTGGCGGTCAGGGACTTCGCCCTGCTCTGGACCGGCGCGGCGGTCTCCCTCCTCGGCGACGGCGTCTACATCGTCGCCATCGCCTGGCAGGTCTACGAGATCTCCGACACGCCGACGGCGCTCTCCCTGATCGGCGTCGCCTGGACGCTGCCGATGGCCGCCTTCCTCCTCGTGGGCGGCGTCGTCAGCGACCGCTTCGACCGGCGGCAGATCATGATCGCCACCGACGTCGTCCGCGCGATCGCGGTCACGGTGATCGCGGTTCTCTCCATCGCCGGAGTCCTCGAGCTCTGGCATCTCTTCCTGCTCGCGGTCGTGTTCGGCACCGGCGATGCCTTCTTCGGCCCTGCGTTCAACGCGACCGTGCCGCAGATCGTGCCGCAGCGGATGCTCGTGCAGGCGAACTCGCTCGACCAGTTCATCCGGCCGTTCATGATGGCTCTCGCCGGCCCTGCGCTCGGCGGCCTGACCGTGGCCGCGCTCGGCACGGGAGCGGCGTTCGCGCTGGACGCGGGCTCGTTCTTCCTCTCCGCGCTCGCCATCTCGCTCATGTCGTCCGGCCACCGCGTCGACCGGAGCGAAGAGGAGCTGGGCTCCGCGCTTGCCGATGTGCGCGAGGGCTTGCGCTTCGTCCGCCAGCACGTGTGGCTCTGGGGAACGCTCCTCGGTGCAGCCATCTCGCTCCTCGCGTTCTGGGGCCCGATCGAGGTGCTCGTTCCGTACCGGATCAAGAACGACCTGGGCGGGGATGCCGCCGACTTCGGCGTGGTCCTCGCCGCGGGCGGCGTCGGCGCGATTCTCGCTGCCGTCGTCATGGCACAGGCCGGCCTCCCCCGCAAACACATGACCTTCATGTACGTGGCTTGGGCGGTGGGCTGTCTCGGGATCGCCGGGCTCGCGTTCGCGACCGTCCTCTGGCAGGCAATGGCCTCGGCGTTCGTTCAGCAGGCGCTCTTCGCTTCCGGACTGGTCGTGTGGGGAACTCTCATACAGACGCTCGTCCCCGGACGGCTGCTCGGGCGCGTCACGAGCCTCGACTGGCTCGTCTCGACGTCCCTCGTCCCGATCTCGTTCGCGCTCACCGGCCCCGTTGCGGCGGCCGTCGGCGTCGAGACGACGCTCGCGGGCGCGGGTGTGATCGCGTGCGCCGCGACGCTGCTCTGTCTCCTCATCCCGGGGATGAGGGACACCGAGCGGAGCGACCGGCTGGCGGTTCTCGCGGAAGAGCGGCCCTAGCAGGGGCCGGCGATCGGGGCGTTCTCGTTCGGGCCGTTCATGTGCTGGACGTTCGTTCCGGTGCCGGCCTGCAGGCAGTAGGAGAACTGATCCGCGCGGACGAGCGTGACGCCGAACGAGGGCGGAAGCTGGGCCTGGGCGCCGACGTAGGTGCCGGCTGCGTTGAACCAGGCCTCCATGACCGGGGTCGCCTGCTGCAGGTTGATCGAGGCGCTCACCTGGTTGGCGGAGTCCTCGAGCTGCTGCTGGTTCGCCGAGGTCGGGCCCGTGTCCTGAGCCGCTTTCAGCACGAGATAGCCGCCGACGGCAAGCGCGGCCAGCATGAAGACGTAGCCGAACAGTCTGCCCACAAGGGCATATATCGGCCTTGTGGGAGGCCGAGTTGAATAAGAAGTCAAAATGCTTGTGATTAGCACAACGGTGGTATAGTCCGGCCGTGGCCGAAGCGCTTCATTACGACGTGCTCGTGATCGGCAGCGGGGCCTCGGGCCTCGCCTCCACCGTCGCCGCCGAAAGGGCCGGCGCTCGCGTCGCCGTGGCGACGAAGGCCGCCCTTCAGTCCTGCAACTCGGCCAAGGCGCAGGGCGGCATCCAGGCCGCGGTCGGGGACGACGACTCGCCCGAGACGCACGCGCAGGACGTGTGGGCAAGCTCGCACGAAACCGCCGACATGCGCCTCGTCGAGATCCTCACCTCCGAGGCGCCCGAGACCATCCACTGGCTGGAGGAGGCCGGCGTCGAGTTCACGCGCGAAAACGGCGGCTACCGCATCGCCCGCTGCGGCGGCGCCAGCCGGAAGCGCCTTCTCCAGGTGGGCGACCGCACGGGCCACGCGATCACGAAGGCTCTGCGGAAGACCATCGAAGGCTCCACGGCCGAGACGTTTCCCCACTCGCCCCTGACCGACCTCGAGCCGACGAGCTCGGGCTGGCGGGCGCGCTGCGGCGACCATGTCATCGAGGCCGGCGCGGTCATCCTCGCGGCCGGCGGGCGCTGCTTCCGCGAGGCCGAGGAGCGGGGCGAGCTCACGACAAATCATCCCGGCGCAACCGGCGAGGTGACGCAGATCGCGCTGGATCTCGGCGCAGAGGCGCGTGACCTCGACGCGCTTCAGTATCACCCGAACGGCGGCGCCTGGCCGGAGAACATGCAGGGCTACTCGATCCCCGAGACCACACGCGCGTACGGCGCGGTGCTCCTGAACGCCGACCGGGAGGAGTTCACGGATTCCCTCGGGCCGCGTGACGAGGTGTCGCAGGCAATCGTGGACGAGGTCGCGAACGGGGGCGGCGTCGAGACCCCCGACGGCAGGCCGGCGGTTTGGCTCGACACGACGCGCATCGCCGAGGAGGATGCCGAGGTCTCGCTTCCGTACATGCTGCGCCGCTACCGCACTGGCGGGATCGACCCACTCCGGGAGCCCATCCTCACGTATCCGGTCCTCCACTACCAGAACGGCGGGCTCGTGATCGACGAGCACGGCGAGACGACAGTCGAGGGCCTCCTCGCCTGCGGGGAGATCGCGGGCGGGACGCACGGGCGCAACCGGATGATGGGCAACTCGCTCCTCGAATGTTGCGTCTTCGGAAGGCGCGCAGGGAAGCGAGCCGTGGAGGTGGCAGCGTGAGCACGGTTGCGACGGACATTCAGAGGGCCGTTGAGGATGCAGCCGCGTACCTCTACGTCTGGGCGCTCAAGGACATCCCGCAGGACCTGCGCGACGCGATCAGGGACGCGCGCGAGCGCGAGACCTCGACGCCGGGCCAGCGCGTGCTCGACACGATCATTCGCAACGTCTCGATCGCGGACGACCAGACGACGCTCGTCTGCCAGGACACGGGCATCGCGGTCTACTACTGCCGGGTCGGCGAGCACTTCCCGCTCCACCCGGCGCGGATCTACGAGGCGCTCTACGACGGCACGGAGCGCGCGACGGTGGAGCACCCGCTGCGCTCGAACACCGTGCACACGCTGACCCGCGAGAACACGGGTCAGAACGTCGGCCACCGCGTGCCGATCGTCCACTGGGAGTTCGTCCCGGACTGGGACGGCCTCGACGTCAAGTGCGTGCCGAAGGGCTCGGGCTCCGAGAACATGAGCTTCCTGAAGATGTGCGTCCCTGCCGACGGTGTCGCCGGGATCAAGCGCTTCGTGCTCGACTCCATCGTCGGAGCAGGCGGGAAACCTTGCCCGCCGGGGATCGTCGGCGTCGGTATCGGCGGCTCGGCCGACTACGCGATGCACCTCGCCAAGGAGGCAATCGCGCGCCCGGTTGGCACCCGCAACCCGGATCCCGAGGTGGCGAAGCTCGAAGAGGAGCTCTACGAGCTCCTGAACGAGACCGGGATCGGGCCCATGGGCCTCGGCGGCGACGTGACCGTCCTCCAGTGCCACGTCGAGCATGCGGACACGCATATGACGCTGAACCCCGTGGCCGTGAACTACCAGTGCTGGGCGGCGCGCCGCGCGACGGCGCACATCGACGCCGACGGCACCGTCGACTACGACCGGGAGGCCTGATGGGCGTCCGTTTAGGACACCGGGGTCTGACCCCGATGTGGAAAGCCGAGGCACCGGAAGGACGGTTTCGAGCGAACGCATTCGTCTTTTCGGGACACAGGGGTCTGACCCCGTTGTGGAAAGCGCGAGCGTAGATGGCCGAGCACCGCATCCGGTTTCCCGCCGACGAGGACACCATTCGCTCGCTGCGCGCGGGCGACTCCGTGCTCGTCGACGGCCACATCATCGGCATCCGCGACCGCACGCAGATCCGCATCTTCGACCAGGGGATCGAGCCTCCGATGGATCTCAGCGGCGCCTTCCTGCTGCACACCGCCCCCGGCGTGCGCAAGATCGGGCCCGGCAAGTACGAGCCGGTCTCGATCGGCACGACGACGAGCGCGCGCATGGTGCGCTTCACGGAGCCGCTCGGCCGCGACTACGGCGTGCGCGCGATCTGCGGCAAGGGCGGTCTTCCCGACGAGGCCATCGAGCCGATGAAGCGCTACGGCATGGTGTACTTCGCGATCGTGGGCGGAGCGGCCGCGCTCGAGACCACGCAGATCGAGGAGATCGAAGAGGTGGCCTGGGAGGAGCTCATGCCCGAGTGCCTCTGGAAGTTCCGCGTGAAGGATTTCGGACCGCTCACCGTCGGCATCGACGCCCACGGGACGTCCCTCTTCCACGACGTCCAGGAGGCGGCCAAGAAGCGACTGGAGGCCCTGTATGCCCGGCTCTAACGGCACCAACGGCTTTCTCGACCTGCCGGCCCGGCCTTCCAAGCCGCGCTCGCAGGGAATCACGCACGTCATCGACAAGGGCCTCGCGCTGCGACAGGTCGAGAACCTCTTCGACACCGCCGGCTCCTACGTCGACATCGTCAAGCTCGGCTGGGGGACGAGCTATGTCACGCACAATTTGAAGGAGAAGATCGAGCTCTACCGCTCGTTCGAAGTGCCCGTCGTCTGCGGCGGCACGCTGTTCGAGGCCGTCATCGCCCGCGGCAAGCTCGAGGAGTACCGGCGCTGGCTCTCCGAGAACGGCTTCTCGCACGTCGAGGTCTCCGACGGCACCATCGAGATCCCGCGTGAGCAGAAGCTCGAGCTCATCGCCGAGCTCGCCCAGGACTTCGTCGTCATGTCCGAGGTCGGCTCGAAAGACTCCGAGGTCGTCTTCGCCCCCTACCAGTGGGTGCAGTGGCTGAAGGAAGACCTCGACGCCGGGGCGTGGAAGGTGATCACCGAAGGACGCGAGGGCGGGACCGCCGGGATCTTCCGCGCTACCGGCGACATGCGCACGGGGCTCATCGACGAGATCGTCCACGAGATCGACCTCTCCGAGCTCATCTTCGAGGCCCCGACGACGCACTCGCAGGCGTGGTTCGTCCAGAAGTACGGGCCCGACGTGAACCTCGGCAACATCCCGCCCGAGGAGGTCATCCCGCTCGAGACGCTCCGCCTCGGCCTTCGCTCCGACACCCTGAAGGAGGTGCTGCTCGGTGAGCATGCAGCTGTCACGGACTGAGACCGAGATCGAGGCCCTCCCGGCCGAGAACGTGCTCGTCTGGGCGTACGAGGAGTTCGGCGAGCAACTGTGCCTCAGCTGCTCCTGGCAGAAGCAGTCGTCGGTGCTCGTGCACATGGTCTCCGAGCTCGGGCTCGACGTCGATGTCGTCGAGCTCGACACGCACCTCTTCTTCAAGGAGACGTACGAGACGCGTGAGCGGCTCGTCGAGCGCTACGGCCTCTCTTTGATCCGCCCCGACGTCATCACGATCGCCGAGCAGCACAAGCGCGAGGGAGCGAACCTTTGGGAGACGAATCCCGACCGCTGCTGCCACATCCGGAAGGTCGAGCCGCTGATCGAGACGCTGCGCCCGTACGATGCATGGGTCTCGGGCATCCGGCGCGACCAGTCCCCCTCGCGGGCGACCGCGCAGAAGGTCGAGCGCTCGGAGCGGTACGGCGTCTGGAAGATCCAGCCGCTGGCCGACTGGAGCGAGCAGGATGTCTGGGCGTACATCATGGCGAACGACATTCCGTACAACCCCCTGCACGACGCGGGGTACCGCTCGATCGGGTGCATCCCCTGCACCCGGCCGACCAACCCTGACGAGGAAGAGCGTGCGGGTCGCTGGGCGGGATCGGACAAACTCGAGTGTGGAATTCATCTGGAGGAAAGGAACGCATGACGGAACACATCTACGGCCACGAGCACCCCGAGTCGGGTGAGACGCGCGGCGGCGGCTTCTGCCTCTGGTTCACGGGCCTCTCCGGCTCCGGGAAGACGACGATCGCGCACCTCGTGGGCCCCGAGCTCGATCAACGCGGCGCGATCGTGGAATACCTCGACGGCGACACCGTGCGCACGCACCTCTCCAAGGGCCTCGGCTTCTCGAAGGAGGACCGCGACACGAACATCGAGCGCATCGGCTGGGTCGCCTCGCGGCTCGTCCGCCACGGCGCCGCCGTCATCTGCGCCGCGATCTCCCCCTACGAGGAGACGAGGCGAAAGGCGCGCGAGCTGGTCGAGGAGCAGGGTCGCTTCGTCGAGGTCTTCGTCCGCGCCTCCGTCGAGGAGTGCGCGCGCCGCGACGTGAAGGGTCTCTACGAGAAGGCCTTCGCCGGCGAGATCAAGGGCTTCACCGGAGTCGACGACCCCTACGAGGAGCCCGAGAACGCCGAGATCGTCATCGACACCGAGGGCCAGACCCCGGAAGAGAGCGCCCAGGCCGTCATCGCCAAGCTCGAAGAGATGGGTCTCGTGGCCGCGGGGGTGAGCGCGTGAGCACCCTGACGGCAGATCAGCTGATCAAGCCGCACGGCGGTGAGCTCGTCGAGCGGACGGGCGAGCGGCCGGACAACGTCGAGTCACTCGAGACCGTCACGCTTTCCCCGCGCGAGCTGGCAGATCTGGACATGCTCGCCTCGGGGGCGCTCTCGCCCCTGACCGGCTTCATGTCCTCGGCCGACTACGAGGGCGTGGTCGAGGACATGCGCCTTGCCTCCGGGCTCCCGTGGGCGCTGCCCGTTTGCCTGGCGGTCGAGGACGAGCCGAGCGGAGACCGGATCGCCCTCGCGGACGAGAGCGGTCGCCGGCTCGCCGTCCTCGAGGTCGAGGAGGTTTACCGCTACGACAAGGAACGCGAGGCCGAGCGCTGTTTCTTGACTCGGGACGACGCCCATCCGGGCGTCGCCCGGGTGTATAGCCAGCCCAACCTCTACGCGGGCGGTCCGGTAACCGTGTTCGAACGAGCACCGGCATCGTTCCCGGACCTACACAAGGATCCGCGCCAGACGCGGGCGCTCTTCGCCGAGCGGGGCTGGAAGCGGGTCGTCGGGTTCCAAACCCGCAACCCGATCCACCGGGCGCACGAGTACCTGACGAAATGCGCGCTCGAGACCGTCGACGGCCTCCTCATCCACCCGCTGGTCGGCGAGACGAAGTCGGACGACGTCCCCGCCGCGACCCGGGTGAAGGCCTACGACGTCCTCATCGAGGGCTACTACCCGCGTGACCGCGTCGTCGTCTCGGCCTTCCCGGCAGCGATGCGCTACGCCGGTCCGCGCGAGGCGATCTGGCACGCGATCTGCCGTAAGAACTACGGCTGCTCGCACTTCATCGTCGGCCGCGACCACGCGGGTGTCGGAGACTACTACGGCACCTACGACGCGCAGCTGATCTTCGACGAGTTCGAGCCGCACGAGCTCGACATCGAGCCGATGTTTTTCGAGCACTCGTTCTGGTGCAAGGCGTGCGGCCAGATGGCGACGGCGAAGACGTGCCCGCACTCGGGCGACGACCACGTCTTCCTCTCGGGGACGAAGGTGCGCGAGCTGCTCTCGAACGGAGAGCTACCCCCCGCCGAGTTCTCCCGGCCCGAGGTCGCGCAGATCCTCATCGAGGCGTACAAGGACAACTAGCCCGTAGCATCCGCCTTCGAATGGGGCGGACTGCGTTGATCGTGCTCGCTGTGGCGCTGCTCGTGGGCAGCGCCGCGGCGTTCACGCGGAGCGAGCGGCTCAAGCTCGCGGCCTCCCCGTTGGGCAAGCCGAAGTTCGAGCGGCACCTCTCTCCGACGTGCGACTGTCGGCACGCGACGGCGAGCCTGTCGTTCCTGCTCAGGCGGCCCGAGCGGCTCGACGTCTCCGTGGTCGACTCGGACGGCGGGCACGTCGCCACGCTCGCCGACGGCGAGGACTTCGAAGCAGGGACTGTCTCCTTCGAATGGGACGGAAAAGACGACGGCGGGCAGGTCGTACCCGACGGCCTCTACCGGCTCAAGGTCCGCCTCGAGCGCGACCGCCGCAACGTCCTCATCCCGAAGACGATCGTCGTCGACACGGAGCCGCCCCAACTGCGCGTGCTGGAGGCCGTGACGACCGACGAAGGCGTGGTCGTCCGCTACAAGACGAACGAGGGCGTGCGCGTCCGTGTGTTCTCGGACGGGGAGCGGATCGCCTCCGGCGGCCGCTCGAGCGCGGGAGTGGGACGCATCAACTGGACCCCGACCGGTTCTCCGCTTGGGAGCGCGCTGACGTTGGTCGCCGTCGACCGGTCCGGGAACCGCACCGAGCCCATGCCGTTCTCCGTGGCGATCCCCTAGGCGGGAGCGGTCCCTCTTCGGGGCAGGAACGTGACCGCGGCGGCCGCGACCGCAGCGATCCCCCAGACGAACGGATCCTCGAAGAAACCGCCGTAGAAGAAGGACTGGACCACGAGGGCGGTGAGGCAGCCCGCGAGCGCGAGCCCGAGCGGCCGGTGCCGCCGCCAGACCTCGAAGATCGCGCGCCCGAGCGCGGCGAGGAAGGCGAGGTAGACGAGGAGCCCGATCGTCCCGAGCTCGGCGGCGACCGTGAGCGGCGTCGTGTGCGAGACGTTCTTGCTCTTCTGCCGGCGCGCGTCTTCCTCGCGCCTGCTCATGAGCGGCTGCGAGCCGATGCCGACTCCGACGATCGGGTGCGCCGCGTACACGGGCCAGGTGACCTGGACGAGCGTGCTCCGGTCGCTCGTCACCTGCTTCGTCGAGTCGCCGTCCCCCTCGGCGAGCACGAGCACGCCTGCGGCGAGCACGAGCGCAGCCGACACGGCCACGACGACGGTGCGCGTGAGCCGGTCTCCTGCGAGCAGCGACACCACGAGCACGGCGCAGAAGAGCGCGACGAAGCTCGTCTGGGAGTAGGAGAAGTAGAGGCCGAGGGTCAGGAGGCCGAGACTGGGCAGGCCGACGGCTGGCCGCAGGAGCGCGAGCCAGAGGACGGTGAGGACGACGACGATCCCGAGGACGAGGTGGCGTCCGTACACACTCGGGTCCTGGAAGACGGCCGTCACCCGGAAGAACGAGGAGTACGCGTTGGCGAGCTGCACGTCCTGCTTGGCGAGTATCTCCGTGTGCGACCAGGCCTGGTAGACGCCGATCGCAGCAAAGACCGAGGTCACCGCGACGAGCGCCGCGGCGAGCGCGCGCCACGTCCAGTCCCGTGGGCGGGTGAGCGCGACGACCGAGAGCAGGACCGTGAAGGGGAAGTAGAAGAAGACGAGCGCGATCGTCCCTGCGCGCGGGTCCTTTGCCCAGAGCAGCGAGATCCCCGAGAGGGCGACGAGCGCCGCGCTCGGCGCCGCGATCAGATACGGCACGGCCGGGAAGTCGCCGTCCCGCAGGGCCCGGTAGGCGAGCGCGAGGGCGGCGGCGACGAGCACCGCGTAGAGCGGCACGAGGAGGAAGGCCTCCTGGTTCCCGAGCCCGACCGAGAGCCGAAACGGCGCCGCGAGGAGCAGGGCGACCGGAGCCGCCGCCGGATAGCGCACGAAGAGGGCGGCGAGCCCGAGGCCGACGACGACGGCGAATCCGAGGGCACCGATGCGCGCCGCAGACTCGGTCAGCAGGCTCGGCGCGTCGGGGACGAGCGCATACGCGAGGCCGAGCTCGGCCGCGAAGAGGGCCGCCAGCCCGCCGAGGAAGAGGATGCGCTCCCGCGCGAGCAGAAGCCCGCACGCTCCAAAGGCCCCAACCACCGCTGCGGCGTGCGCCAGGGCCTCGTGGTCCATACCCCTAAGCCGTCAGTTGACGAATGAGCCGCGCGCCGAAGTCGCCCCGCTTGCCGGCCATCTCGGGCAGGACGATCGAGCGGACGTGCTCGATCACGTGCACGCCGTCGGGCGCCTCGATGGAGATGACGTCCTCGGGCGCGTCGCCGCCTGAGGCAAGCGAGTTGAAGACCTCCCATTCGCGCGCCTTCCTCCGCGTGCGTGTGCTCTGGCCGAAGTCGGTGTCGGTCCAGTGCGAGAACTCGTCCGCGCCGAGCCGCTTCAGCTCGATGCAGGAGAAGTCCGGGAGCACGACATTCGGCAGGGTCGCCGGCCAGAGCGGCTGCTCCCATTCCATCGCCTTGACGAAGCTGTAGCCGGGCCGGTTCGGCCACGCCCAGGGCTCGGTGTTGGACATGCCGAGGTCGAGGAAGCCGTGCCGGTCGTCGACGACGTAGAGCGGGTAGCGCGGGATCTTAACGACGACCTCGTCGGCCTCCAGCTGCCAGGCGAGGTCGCGGAGGACTCCCTCCGCCGCCTCGGTCAAGACCATGTCCGCGTCCCACTTGAGCACGTAGCCCGTGCGCACGTGCGAGAACGACCAGTTGTAGAAGTAGACGAGGCTGTGCACGGACTCGGCGCGCGTCTCGAGGTGCTCCTCGCCGCATCGCGCCACGGAGAAGGGATATGAGTAGACCTCGAGGCGCTCGGCCGCGCCGCACTCCTCGGCCACGTGCCGGGCGACCTCCGGCGTTCCGTCGGTCGAGCCGTTGTCGACCAGGACGACCCGGTCGACGGCGCGGAAGAGCGACGGCAGCACCCACGGCAACGGGTCGGCTTCGTTCTTGGCGCGGACGACTGCCGTGAACCCCGGCGTCGGCTTCCCCTCCGACCACGCCCAGACGACGTTGAATTCCGTGTGGTTCTCGAGGTTCGTCAGCACCGGGGCGCTCGAGTGGCCGTGCTGCCTCGACTCCGACCTCTCGATCTGCCGCTCGAGATTTTGCACCCGGCTCGCCACGCGGTGGAGTTGCCCGATGCGCGCGTGCTTTTGAATGGTGTCCCGGAGGACGGGGAGGAGCGGCGCGACCTCGGCGCTCCATTGCTCCTCGGAACGCGCATCCGACGTCGCCGCGTCGGCCTCGTACCCGTAGTGCTCGAAGTCCTCCGCGTAGCGGGTGAGAAGAATCGGGCGGGCGGCGTCGTCGTAGGCGAAGGGCGGGAGCGGCAGCGCGACGCGGTTCTCCCTGCGCGCGGCCGTGCCGACCTCGTGGCCGAGGTGCTCGGACAGGACGGCGAGGGTCTCGTCGAGCTCCTCGATCCGCCCGACGTGGTTCAGGGGCAGCTGTTTCTCGAGGTCGCGCTGCACCGCCCAGTGCACGTCTTCGACGTTGCCGCTCGGAAGAGCGCTCACGAAGCTGCGGAAGTCCTCGACCACCTCCAGGGGGTCATTGGGCAAGCGGGGGAACCACGATTCCTCCCCGAATCGCGCGACGAAGCGCGGCTCCCGCAGGAGGATCTTGGATTGCCACGCCGACCAGAGCCTCGTTCCCGGGTGCCGCACGACCGCGAAGCGAAGCCAGCCGTCTTCCTCCAGGACCCGTGCGCGCTCGTCGCCCTCGTAGTCGACGAGGCGGAGCCCTTCCGGCCACAGGCTCATATCGTGGACGGTGAGGGAGGGCGACACCTCGGGGAGCGTCGAGTGGAGGAAGGTCTCGGGCTGCATGCCCGCGAGCCCGGAGAGGAGCCAGAGGATGGAGGTGCAGCCGCCCTTCGGAATCGGCACGAAGAGGACTTTCAGCTCGGGGAGGACGACCGTCCGCTGCGCGACGTGCTTCGCGAAGGGCAGTTCCGTCTCTGCGCGCGCGCCGTTCGAATGGCCGGCGACGGTCTCGCCCCTCTTCTGCATCCGCTCAGTCTATTCGAGCGCGGTGCGCCCAAACGCGACTTACGATGCGGCGCTGGCGGCTCTGTCGCCTAGGTAAGCTGCCGCGTCATTTCCTCCTCGCGTGGCGCTCGCCGGCGGCTTCGCCCCCGCGCTCCACGGCCGCACCCCGAGTGTCTTCGACCCCCTCGACTCCACCAAGTGACGTTCGCCGAGGCGGGCTGACGCGCGCTCAGTGGCTCGACATGGCCGCGGCCGGAATCGCGATCGCGCTCTTCCTCGCGCTCCAGTTCTTCCTGCTGCTCGGACCCCACCCCTTCGATCCCGCCAAGTACTTCTCGACGGCTGTCCACTTCCCAAATGTGGGCGCCGATCTCTGGACGCTCCGCATCGGGCTCGTCGCGCCGGTCGTCGTCGCGGTCAGGCTCATGGGGTCGAACGAAGCGGCGCTCTATGCGGTACCGCTCGCTGCCGGCGTGCTGCTCGTCACCGCCGTCTACGGGACGATGCTGGCGCTCTTCCGAGACCGGATCCTCGCGGTTGCGGCTGCGCTCGTCGCCGCGCTGAACACCGACTTCCTCCTCAACTCGAGCTTCCTCTTCCCGGACACCGCTGCGACGGCGACCTTCGCCACGGGCTTTCTCTTCGTCGTCCTCGGCGGCCTCACCGCGCGAGCCTCGAACCCCTGGGTTCCGCGCGGCGCCGTCCTCGCCGCGGGGTTCTTCTTCGGCTGGACGTACCTGATCCGTGACTTCAGCCCGATCCTGACCCCCACCGTCGTCGCCGCGGCGCTGGTCCTCCACTACCCCTGGCGGCGGCTGGGCCTCATGGCAGCGGCTGCGGTGACGACGGGGATGCTCGAGTTCGTCTACGGGGCGCTCCAGTACGGAAAGCCCTTCATCCACCTGGAGAAGCTGCTGGCGCATCGGGATCAGGCGTTCACCCCGTCGCGCGCGATCACCATCGAGAACGTCCAGCGCGAGACGCAGAACCCGGGCGGTGCGCTGCTCGTGCTGCCGCGCATCATCCTCTCCTGGAGCAGCGGCTGGTTCCTGCTCCTACTGGCGCCGATCTTCGTGGTCGCGCTCGTCCTCATCCGCGACCGCCGCCTCTGGGTGCTCGCGACGTGGTGCCTTGGGTTCTGGATCGCGATGGTGTGCCTCGCGCTCGGCGAGCTTCCCTCCGGCCGGTGGATCGTGAACACGACGAATGTGCGCTACTGGTACCCCCTCTTTCCCGCGCTCGCGATGAGCGGGTTCGCCGGGCTCTGGCTCCTCGTGCGCAGGTTCACGCCTCCGCCGAGGGCGCTCGTCGTCGCCCAGCTCGCCGTGGTGGCGCTCGCGGCGCTCATCCTGGTTCCCGGGGTGGCCGAGTTCAAGAGCTGCACGCCCGAGAAGGTTTGGCGCAACGATCCGATGGTCCGCTGGCACGAGCTTCGCTCCTGGCTCGCCACGGACGAGGCGGCCTCCTTCGACAAGATCGTGACCGATCGGATCACGGCGCGCGAGATGGATCCCGTCTTCCTGAGCGCCCTCGCCGGCGACCGGGTCTGGAGCGGAACCGTGAAGCCCTGGCCGCAGACCGGCGAGCGCATCGAGCCGACCGAAGCTCGCGACACCTCGATGATCCTGCTGAACCGGCGTCGCCTCAGCCTGCTCCCGGACAGCGAGGCCAAGATCCAGGCGCTCATGAGCGAGTGGAGGCCGGTCTTCGTCAGTGGCGACGGAGCTCTCGTCCTGCTCGCGCACGGCCCTGCCGGCGCGGGGGAGGCCGCGATGCCTTCGCCGTGGTGGGAGCGGACGACCGAGCGGGCGGACCCGCGATGGGGATGCGGCATCAACCCCTTCGCGAACAGGCCGGACGTCGCTCCAGCCCGCTAGGTAAGCTCCACCGCGTTCCGCTCTGCTTCTGCGGAGCGACCACTGCCCTCGGACGGGCTCGCGGATGGGACTCTCGGTCGAAGAGCAAAAGACAGTGCAGGTCGCTGCCGATAGCGCCGCCACGCCGGCTCGGCGCTCTCTCGTGCTCGTGGCCGGCTCCGGCCGCAGCGGCACGAGCCTCTTCACCGGAATCCTCCAGCGCCTCGGCTTCTACGTTCCCGCGCCGGAGGTCCCCGCCGACGAGACGAACCCGCGCGGCTTTGCGGAGTCGCAGTGGGTCGTCGAGTTCCACACGCGCCTCCTTCGCAAGGCCGGGGTGCAGGTCTCGGATGCCCGCCCGGCTGCCTGGTCGCTCATGGCGGACCTCACCCTCGAGGACGTCGTGGCGGACGAGCTGCGGAAGTGGCTGCAGGCGCAGTTCAAGCAGTCCGACCACCTGATCATCAAGGACCCTCGTCTCTCCTGGTTTCTGCCGCTCTGGCGGCGGTGCGCGTCGGCGCTCGACGTCACGCCGCGCTTCGTCACGGTCCTGCGCCATCCGGCCGCGGTGATCGACAGCAAGCAGCGCTACTACGGCCACTGGCAGGGGGACATCTCTCGCACGGCGGGGTGGTTGAACCAGTCGCTCTTCACCGAGCGGGCGACTCGCGAGACGCAGCGCGCCTTCGTGCGCTACGAGGATCTCCTCGACGACTGGACGAAGTCCGTCGCGCGCGTCGGCGACCTTCTCGCGCTGAAGGTGATCCAGGACGCGCCGGCGGCGTCCATCGTCCGCGTGCACGACTTCGTCGACCGAAACCTGAGCCGGTCGCGCGCGACCTGGGACGGCTTCGACATCCCGGAGGGGCTGCGCGAGCAGGTCGACCACGTCTGGGAGCTCCTGATGGAGCTCGCGGACGAGCCCGATTCGGTCGAGCTCCGCGATCGGCTCGATGCCGCCCGAGCCGCGTATATCGAGCTGTACGAGGATGCCGAGGCGATCGTGCAGTCGTCGATCGCCGCCTCCCCCACCACGTCCGGTCAAGGCGGCACCACCCTCGTCCGCGTCGGGAGGAAGGTGCCGAGGGGTTTACGCGAAAAGCTCCCTCTGAGCTGGCGAAAAGCCGCGTATCGCGCCGCGAGACGCAGGAGCGGTGCTCGGAGCCGTGGAACGGGCGCTACAGGGTAAGAACCATGAGATCATCGGCATGAGCAGAACGTGACGACTTCGCGAGACAAGACGCTGGAGCCCGAGATGCAGGAAGCGTTGGACGTCGAGAGCCTTGCGCCGGCGGCTCCCGCGACCGAGGCCCCGGATGATCCGCGTGAGCGGGCCGTCCAGGAGTTTCACGCGCGCCATCGCGGGCTCGAGCTGGCCCCGGTCGTCGTCGTCATCCCCGCCTTCAACGAGGAGGACGCGATTCGCCCGGTGCTCGACGACGTACCGGGAGAGGCCTGCGGGCTGGCCGTCGACACCATCGTCATCGACGACGGAAGCTCGGATCGGACCGCCGACGTCGCGCGCGACGCGGGAGTCTACGTCGCCGAGCTCGACCAGAACTCCGGGCAGGGAACGGCGCTGCGCATCGGCTACCGGCTCGCGCGCGAGCTCGGCGCGAAGTACATCGTCACTCTCGACGCCGACGGCCAGTGGGATCCGGCCGACGTGTCGCGGATGCTCGAGCCGATCCTCGCGGACGAAGCAGATTTCGTCCTCGGGTCGAGGGTCCTCGGGCGCACGGAGACCGACGACTCGGTGCGGAAGGCGGGCGTGCGCGTCTTCGCGTTCGTCGTCAGGCTCCTGACCGGCGCCCAGGTCACCGACACGTCGAGCGGCGTCCGCGCCTTCCTCGTCGAGGTGACCGACACCGTGCGCCAGGAGGAGCCCCAGTACCAGGCCTCGGAGCTTCTCGTCGGCGCGATCTGCCAGGGGTACCGCATCGCGGAGCGCCCCGTGGTCATGCGCAAGCGCACCGCCGGAGAGAGCAAGAAGGGCCACAACTTCCTCTACGGCCTTCGTTACGGCCGGGCGCTCATCCGGACGTGGTGGCGCGACCGGAACGTCGGCCCCGTCGCGCCGGCGGCCGTGGCCGCGGCCCGTAACCGCCCCGCGCCGAATCCGGTCGTCCATGTGCTCTCGCAGAACTGGCTCGCCGCCTCGGTCCTGACCGCGGGCGTGGCGCTCCGCGGGATCATGGTCTTCGCGTACACGCCGTTCCTCTGGGTGCCCACCTCGAACGGGTACCTGGCCGCGGCGGATGCAGCGCAGCCCGGCGAGGCCCACCCCTGGGGCTACTCCGGGTTCCTCTGGCTCACCGACGGGCTCGGGACGCGGCAGGTCGTCGTCATCCAGCACGTTCTCGTGCTCGCGCTCGCCGGAACCCTCTACGCGTTCATGGTCCATCGCGGCGTCGCCAGGTGGCTCTCCGCGCTCGCGATCGTGCCGCTCAGCCTCTCTCCGCTCCTCGTCAACATCGAGCACCATCTGCTGCCGGAGACGCTCTTCGTCGTCCTCGTCGCTGCGGCGCTGCTCGTCCTCGTGTGGTCTCCGGGCCGCCCCTCCCTGGTCGCGTGCGCGGTCGCCGGCCTCGTCGCCGCGCTCGCCGGGTTCATGCAGCTCTTCGGCCTCGTGATGATCGTGCCGATGGTCGTCTACCTCATCTGCCGCCGCGTCGGCGTCGTCCGGCTCGGGGCGCTGCTCGTCGCCTTCGCCATCCCGCTCGGCGGCTACCTCGTCTGGATGCACCAGACGCACGGCGTCTACGCGTTCACGACTTGGCGGGGGAAGCACCTGTACGCGCGGGTCGCCCCGTTCGCCCAGTGCGACCGGCTCGGCACGCTCACCGCCGCCCAGCAGAGCCTCTGCGACCCGCGTCCTCTCGACGCCCGGCCCGGCCCCGAGCGCTATCTCTGGGGTGATCGCAACGCGCCGGCCCGCACGCTGCCGGATTCCGTCGTCCTGGCCTACGCCCGCAAGGTGATCGCGCACCAGCCGCTCGACTATGCCAAGGCGGTGGCCGGCGGAACGGCGCACGCCTTCTATCCCGGCCAGCGCCAGCGCAAGCGGGAGCCCTGTGTCGCCACCTGGGGCTTCGCCGACTCGATGCCGCCCAACTGTCCGGCCCAGGGGGCGGCCAGCGCGGGCTGGCGCGCGCACCCCGTCTCGGTCGACCGCACGCTCGCGCACGGGCTGAACTGGTATGCGCGCGTCGACTACCCGATCGGGCCGGCGTTCCTCGCCTGCGTGCTCGTCACCCTCCTCGCACTCCTCTGGCGGCCGCGCGCCGGAGGCTGGCGGCTCCGCCTCGATGCCGCGCTCTTCGGGGTGGTCGGGATCGCGCTCATGACCTCCGCGATCGCCACCTCGAACTTCAACTATCGCTACACGGCGATTCTCTACTGCACGCTTCCGATCGCGGCCGCGATTGCCCTGACGCAGCTCGCCGCAATTCGCCGCCCGTCGGAGCAGCCGGTCCCCTCCCCCGCGTGACCGCGCGCCCGGGCGGCGGGCTCGGCGCGCTCCTCGACTTCTTCTCCGACTGGGCCGTCGCGGCTCTGGCCGTCTGGACCCTCATCGCCTACGGAGGGATGGCGACGGAGGCACGGGTCGACGTGCTCACGCCGATCTGGCTCGTGACGCTGCCTCTCATCGCGCTCGGGCTCATCTGGCTGCGCAGAGACAAGGACAGGGCGGTGCCCGCACCAACGCAAGCCTCGGCTGTTTCGCGCCGAGGCTGGTGGGCTCCGGCCGTCAGCGTGACTACGGCGCTGGCCGCCGCGGCGACGGCGGTTGCGGGAGTGCGCTGGCCCGTCGTCTGGGCGTTCGCCCTCTGCTCGTTCGCTGCAGCGGTGTTCGGCGTGCGGCGCAGGCTCGCGCCCGGGCCCGCGGCGGAGCAGCCGTCGAGCGGGCACGTCTTCGCAGCAGCCTCCGGGCTCGTCGTGGCGGGGATGTCGCTCTTTCTCGAGCGGCCGAGCACGGACGACGTCTTCTACGTGGGCCGGGCGACGGCGACCGCCGACCTGAACCACATCCCCGTCCGGGACGTCATCTTCACGCAGGAGCAGGTCGACCGCTCCGGCGGCACGGGGCTTCCCACCGATTCGTTCTCGGCTCTGCAGGGCGCAGTCGGGCAGCTCTTCCACGTCCACCCGGCGTCGGTCGCGTACTACCTCGTCCCGCCGCTCATGTCGTTCCTCGCCGTGTGGGCGTTGTGGCGGCTCCTGCGGCTCTGGGCCCCTCGCCACGTCGCGCTCTGCTTTGCCCTCGGTCTCGTCTTCTGGCTCTGGAGCGCGCAGAACATCGACCAGGGCGGATATCCCTACGTCGGCAGCCTCACGCGCGGCAACTACTTCATCACCCGTATCTGGCAGGGAAAGGTCGTCCTGGTGTGCTGGCTCGTGCCGACGCTGTACGCCTACATGACGAGCTGGCTCGCCGGCCGCGACCGGCGAAACGCCGTCCTGATCTTTGGCGCCGCTGTCGCCGGCATCGGCCTCTCCTCGTCGGGCGCGTTCGTGCTGCCGCTGGTCTTCCTCGCGGGTGCCGTCGGCTTCGCCCTCCTGCGAGCGTGGGTCCCGCTCGTGCTTCTCGCCGTGGCGGCCGCGATTCCGTTCGCGATCGGTTTCTCGGCCGCGAAGGAGTTTCCGCTGCCCGCGTTCGCGACCAACCAGCCCCCAACGGACTGGTACTTCACGGCGGTTTTCGGGACCGGCGTGGTCGCCTTCGTCGGGATCGTCGCCGTGCTCCTCGGGCCCTGGCTGGCGCGACGCGGGCCGGCGGGGGCGGTCGCGGCCGGCGTTACAGGGGTGACCGTTCTGCTCCTCGCTCCGAGCCTCTTCGCCGCAGTCGACAACATCTTCGGCCTGTATGCGCCCGGAGCACTCCGGCGGACGCTCTGGGTCGCCCCGCTCCCGGTGTCCGTCGGCCTGCTCGCGGCTGCGCCGTGGGGCGAGCTCGCGGCACTCTCGAAAAGACGACTGGGGCGCCTGGAGGGCTGGAGCCGGGGCTGGCCCGCAGCCGGGCTTCTGGCCGGATCGATCGCCGCGCTGCTCATCCTCTTCGGCCATCCACTCTGGCGCGCGAGCGACGGCAACTCGTACTGGCACAATCGCCCCCGCTGGAAGGTGGATCAGAAGGCGCTCGTCTCGGCCCACGCGATCCTGAGCCGCTACCGGGGAACCGGCTCGATCCTGACCGACAAGCCGGTCATGGCGTTGCTTCCGATCATCGGGGTCGAGCCGAAGGCCGTGAATGCGCGCACCCTCTACGTGCAGCGCACCTCCGAGCCGGCCGCCCGCACCGAGGAGCGTCTGCTGCTGACGCAGTTCGTCACGAACCAGCGCCCCTTCCCGAGCAGCGAGGCGATGCGGCGTGCCGCGGCCGATCTCGATGTCGGCCTCGTGTGCCTCCCGCGCGGGCACGTGCAGCAGAGAGCCCGGCTAGAGGCCGTCGGCGTGTTCCAGCCGAGCTTCGAGGCGGCGGGCTTCAAGTGCTACACGCGGCGGTGAGGGGACGATGACCGCGCTTGGCGCGCTCGCGATCGTCGCCCTCCTCATCCTGCCGCTCGGCTTCGGCGCGTCGTTCGCTCTCTACCCGCCCCCGGAGCTGACGCTGCCGGCGCGACTCGCGCTCGGTTTCGCTGGCGGCTACGCGATCACGGCTCTTCTCTCATACGCGCTCATCCTCGCCGGAGTGTTCTACGCCCCGGCGGCCTATGGGTTGATGGCCGCCGGGGCGGTCGCCTGCTGGCTCCTTGCGGCGCGGCGCGCCCCGTTGCTCGCGCATTTCCGCGCGCTCCGACCTGGGCGCCTGACGAAGGATCCGAGCACGATCGTCGGGCTGGCCGTCATCGTGACCATCGCGGCGCTGGCCGTGCCGGTGATTTCGGCCTTCCACGCCCGGATCCCGTTTCGCTACTGGGTCGACGGGATGCAGATCGCGCGGCTCCATGAGATTCCGGCGGCGTCCATCCAGTACGGCGAGCTCTATCCCACGGTGAGCAGCAAGGTGCTGCTCGACGCGTTCACGGCGGTCGTCTCGAGCGCCGTCCCTCAGGCCCAGCTCGCTGTCGGACCGCTCCTCTGGGTGGCTACGGTCGGGACGGCCTTGGCGCTCTGGGCGGTCGCGCGCGAGGCGGGACTCGTCCTGACTGCTCCGCTGCTCCCGGTTCTCGTCGTCGCGAACCCGATCTTCCTCGGCGACGAGCTCACCATCGACCTCTTCGAGTACCGCGCCGAGGCGTTCGGCCGCCTCGTCGCCTTCGCCGCGCTCGCGTTCGGCGTCCGCGCCGTTCGAACCCGGATGCTGAAAAACGCCCTCGTCGCCGGGATCCTCCTGGCCGCCGCTGCGGGAACGCATCTCGTTCCGGCGTTGTTCGTCTGCCTGCTGCTCGCCGGCTTCGCCCTCGCAACACTCATCGCGGAGCGATCGCGGATCGTGCTCACGGGACTTCTGCGCACGGCCGCGGTCGTCTTCGGCGGAGCAGCGGCCGGCTACGGGCTCGTTCTCGCGGCTCCGGATGCAACGGGACTGGGAGGCCCGTCGGCATCGAACGACTACGGCGGCTACCCGCACGGCCTCGACCCGACGGCGTACCTGGCGAATGTCTCGGCGCATCCGGCCTCGGACGCCTGGTACCGCCCCCCGTGGCAGGTCGTGTCGGCGTACTTCACCCAGTCGTTGGACACCGGCGCCTTCCGCGATGCGGGCGCTTTGACATTCATCCTGATCGGGATCGCGGCCCTCGCGATCGCGGTCTACGTCCTCCTGCGTTCGAAGGCGGCGCCGCGCTTCGCGCCCCTCGCTTGCTTGACGGCGGCCGCCGCGTCGATCCTGATGGCGCTCTTCTTCGCGCGCCGCTACGAGGTGTACACGCTCGCGACATTCGGCATGCGCCGGCTCTTCGACTATGGGACGTTTCTCTTCGTTCTCGCCGGCGCCGCCCTCTTCGAGATCGGGCTCGCCCTTCTGCGCCGCTTCCGGGCGTGGCTCCCCCTGGCGGCCGGCCTTGCGGTCACGCTCGTCGTCGCGGCGGCCGCGCTGGCCGGCTTCGCCCGCGAGCCGCGGCCGGAGGACTCGCGCGCGGTCCCGCTCCTCTCCTGGGTGCGGACGAACACGCCCTGCGACGCGCGGTTGCTCATGAACGCGCGCACGGTGGGCGTCTTCCAGGCGACGACCGGGCGGACGAGCGTGACCGAGGGGATGGGGCCCTTCCTGCGGCCGGTCATGCTGCGCCGGGTCGTGCGCTTGCTCATGGAGACGAAGCGCTTCTACGCCGATCCGGCTGCGCAGCACGGGTTTCTCTCCGAGCGGGATGTGGACTACGTCATCGTCCTGCGCGGCGAAGGGCTCGGGCTGGGAGGTCTCGTCGGGCCCGGGAACGTTGAGGCGTTTCGGGACTCGCCCGCGTTCCAGAGCGTCTACGAAACCCCGGATTTCGCCGTGTTCAAGCCGCTCGAGGAACCCTCGCCGCCGAGGCAGCTGCCGCGCCGCTTCCCGTGCCGCACGACGCCGCTCCGATGAGGCCTGAAGCGCCTCTGCTACCATCGGACGCCGTGCGCTGACGCGTATTTTCCCTTGCAACCGGAGAGAGAGGTTCGTGTGCGGGTACTGATCCTGGGTGGGGACGGCTTCTGTGGCTGGCCGACGTCGCTGCATCTCTCGCAGCGGGGTCATGAGGTCCTGATCGTCGACAATTTCGCGCGGCGCAACGCCGACACGGAGCTCGAAGCGTCCTCGCTCACGCCGATCGCCCCGCTCGGTGTGCGGCTGGCGACCTGGCGCGAGCAGAGCGGTCGCGAGATCGGCTTCGAGCGCTTGAACGTCGCGCAGGACTACCACCAGCTCCTCGATCTCATCGGCGACTGGCGGCCCGACGCCGTCGTCCACTTCGCCGAGCAGCGCGCGGCGCCCTACTCGATGAAGAGCTCGTGGCACAAGCGCTACACGGTCGACAACAACGTCAACGCGACGCACAACCTCCTCGCCGCGATCGTCGAGGCCGGCCTCGACACCCACGTCGTGCACCTCGGGACGATGGGCGTGTACGGGTACGGCCCTGCTCCGGGGCTCAAGATCCCCGAGGGCTACCTCGGCGTGAAGATCGCGGGCGCGGACGGCGAGGACATCGAGCAGGAGATCCTCTTCCCGGCCAACCCGGGCAGCGTCTACCACATGACGAAGACCCTCGACCAGCTCCTCTTCGCCTACTACAACAAGAACGACGAGGTGTCCGTGACCGACCTCCACCAGGGAATCGTCTGGGGGACGCAGACCGAGGACACCCGCCACGACGAGCGGCTCATCAACCGCTTCGACTACGACGGCGACTACGGGACGGTGCTGAACCGGTTCCTCATGCAGGCGGCGATCGGCTACCCGCTCACCGTCCACGGAACCGGGCGCCAGACGCGCGCGTTCATCCACATCCAGGACAGCGTCCGCTGCATCCAGCTGGCCGTCGAGAACCCGCCTGCGCACGGCGAGCGGGTGCGCATCTTCAACCAGATGACCGAGACCCACCGCCTGATCGACCTGGCCGAGCTCGTCTCGCGCCTCACCGGCGCCGAGATCGACTTCGTCGACAATCCGCGGAACGAAGCAGCCGAGAACGACCTCTTCGTGGAGAACCGCCAGCTCCTCGACCTCGGCCTCGTGCCGATCACCCTCGAGGACGGGCTCATGGCCGAGGTCACCGAGATCGCCGAGAAGTATTCGCACCGATGCGATCCGGAGAAGATCCCGTGCCGCTCGTACTGGCGCAAGGACCTCGAGCAGGCGCAGCCGGCGAGTGAGCCTCTGGTCGGCGCAGACCGGCTCCCCTCGTAGAGATTCCGGCTCGAGCTCTCGTCACCGGCGCGTGCGGCTTCATCGGGGCGAACCTCGTCCCGAAGCTGCTCGCGCGCGGCGTCGAGGTCCGCGCGCTCGACGACTTCTCGCGCGGTAGCGCCTCCTACCTGGACGGCGCGGACGTCGAGATCCTCGAGGCGGACATCCGGGACGAAGAGGCCATGGGGCGCGCGGCCGCGGGCGTGGACGCGGTCGTCCACCTGGCCGCCTTCGGCTCGGTGGTCGAGTCCGTCCAGGATCCGATCCCGAACTTCGACGTGAACGTGCGCGGCACCCTCGTGGTGCTGCGCGCGGCGGCGACGGCAGGCGTCGGGAAGGTCGTCTTCGCCTCGACGGGCGGGGCGATCATGGGCAACGCGAAGCCTCCCGTGGACGAGGGCACGCTGCCGTGGCCGATCTCGCCGTACGGAGCGAGCAAGCTCTGCGGTGAGGCGTACTGCCACGCCTTCGCGGGCTCCTTCGACCTCCCGGTCGTCGCGCTGCGCTTCGC
>Ga0068857_100000235_pt1 | contig 37173 bp, 37 predicted proteins | sample KBSCornC72_FD_66591 | JGI IMG/M metagenome (GOLD analysis project Ga0068857, IMG submission 66591) | Corn rhizosphere microbial communities from Kellogg Biological Station, Michigan, USA - KBS Corn C7-2 | ecosystem: Host-associated > Plants > Roots > Rhizosphere > Soil ...
AGCAGTTTGGTCGGGGTCATGCGGGCCTCCGCCCGCACCAGAATCAGTCGGTGCGGGCTCTGCCGCTAAGATCGATGAGCCCGGGAACGAGCGTCAGGGTCTGTCCGCGGCCCTCAGAGGCCTTTGTGCGGACTTTGAAGTCATGCGCCGGGGATGTGGCGACCCACATAACTCGGACCCACCGCGCCGTGAGCTCGACTATCCTCAATAGCGATCAACGCGAACGCTGTTACCTTGGCCCGCGCTGGCGATGACCCTGCAGACGCATTGCTCGACATAATCCTGATCCATCGACCAGCCGGTCACAGCCCCTTCGGTCAGTTCGACGAAATCTGCGGTTGGGCGCGTATCGGGATGGAAGCGAACCGCTTCGATGAAGCTGCCGGTCGGTTGATGGACAAACATGTCGACCGTCCACGCCGGGTGGGCAATCTCGAAAGTAGGCGGCGTACCCGCCGTGCCAACCGGTGATGGTACAACGTAGGTGCGCTCATCGGGATTGAAGGCGCTCAAATAGAGATCGTCGCCATAGTAGCGCACGAAGAACGAGCGGCCGGAATTATGATAGCTTCCCTTCGCGTCGACGAGCCACGCTCTGAACAAAATCCGGTCGATTTTGCGGAAACCGTCACGTTCGGGATAGGCTACCTCGAAGCCGCCGCCCCAGGACTCGTCCAAGCCGCCGCCTGTGATCCACTGTGTTGCGATCGCACGAGCGCCGAACCGCAGCGCGAGCGCGCACGCTACGAAGGCGTCGCCCGGTTCGTTTTCGTGAATGACCTCGGGATGTTCGGTCAGATAGTCGAAGAAGGCCGGACCGCCCGAGCCCATCAGATAGATCCGCTTGCCGTCGATCTCGAAGCCTCGGGTCCGAATCCCGAGCGGTTGGACTCTGTCCTCGCCGATCAGCAGCGCGACCATTTCTGTGCCCTCGTCGCAGCCGTTCAAGATCGCCCAGACCGGGTTCCAATCAACGATCGCCTCGACACTGTCCGGAAGCACGCTGTCCAGCGCCAACAAGATTCGGTCGGCCGTAGATCGCGTGCCCGCCCACGCGAGCAGGAAATACGGCCTGATGATCACCAGCTTTTGGGCAAGCGAGGCCGCAAAATAGCCGCCCTGACCGGGATGCACCACTTCGGCTGGTCGGGTTGGCAAGTCCGCGGCAGAGGGAAGCTTCCAAGAAATGAGAAGGTCGCCGATGAAGGCGGGCATCCCGCCTACACTGAGGCCGGCAACCAGTGTCATTCGGGGAAGAGTGTTTCGATCGGCGTGAAAACGGCGCCCGTCTCGGCTGCGCGCCGAACCTTCATCGCGATCAGTGCATCGATCCCGATCTCGCGCTCGAGCGCGATCTTGATCTCGCGCCCCTCCATGCATACCAGCCTCTTGCCCTTGCCGAATGCGTCGAGACCCTGGACCGTAAACCCTCCAAAACTGACGAAGAGGCCGCGCGCCCACGCGGCCTTCTGCTCGATCTTGCCGTGAAAGCCATGAAGCTCGCCGATGCTCACCTTGCGGTTGAGCCATTTTGCTTCGAGCAAATACGTCTCACCGGCGAGATGGAAGCTCCCGTCGATCTGTTCGCCAAAGAGCTTGAAGGGTTCGCGCGCGGCCATGCCAAACGCGTCGAACAACTCCTTCAGATAGGCTTCGAACTCATAACCTCTGTTCTGCGCAGGCAGGTCGCGCACGGCGATCAGCTTGGCGAGCAGCCCGGTCCAATCCTGTATGGCGAGCTTCGGTGCCGGCACCAGACCGGTCGGTATCCCAGTCGCTGTGCCTTCGAGACGCGCGACAACCGCAAAGACCTGTTTCTTGGCGAGAGGCTGCGGATCCTCCTGGTTCGACCGCGTTAGCATCGCCTCGCGATATTCCCAGAGGGTCCGCAGCGTCTTTGCGGCGGTGCCATCGTCGACGATCCCGAGAAAGCCGCGCAGGCGTTTGCCCTTCGACGTGCCTTCGCGCTGGTAGATCTTGGCATCAATGTCGATGTCGAGTTCGAGCGCGAAGAATTCGGCGAATGTCCGGTTCGAGAAGTCGAGGATGTAGCCACGCTCCCCACCCCTGAAAACCAGGTCGACCATATCGAGCTCGACCGGTCGGATCGTGCTCACGAGAATAGCTCGCTGTGCGACCCTATGCGCACGAGGCTCAGGGTCGCCTCGTCGGGCTTGGCGTAGATCAACACCAGATCGGGCCGAACATGGCAGTCCCGATACCCCGCCCAGTTTCCGCTCAAGCCATGATCGCGCAGCCTTTCGGGCAGCTCCGCATCGGTTGCCAACAGCTCGATCACTGGCACGAACGCGGCGTCCAGCTCCGGGTCGGTCCGCTTCTCCCGCTTATAGTCGCGCTTGAACTTGGTGGTGCGTTCGATGGCGCGCATCACGCCCCTCCATTGCTATCCGCCGCCGGCGCCTCGGGGGCGGCAGGCGCTGCCGGGATCGGCGCAACGGGCGCAGGCGGCGGTGGCGGAGGTGCCGTCCGCGGCGAATAAGGCACTGGCCATTCGACCGTCATATCGGCGACGCCGACTTCGAGCGCGGTTTCGATGAGCGCGTTGTAGCTCGCCTCGGTAAGACCCGGCGTCCCGATGTGGTGATGCCAGCGCAGAATGAAATGCGGGTTCCAGATGATCGCATTGCCGAGCGGACCGGACTTGCCGGGTTTGATATCGATAAACTCGAGATCGTGGAGCAGCTTCATCCGCGTTGCCCAGGTATGCTCGCCGCGCTGGCCGCCGAAGCCCGAGGCGTTTGCCATGTCGGGATTCTTGTTGAGGATCACGAAATTGTTGTCCCAAGTGTTGCACCACAAGGTCAGGTAGGTCGCCGAAACCGGCGTTCCCTTGGTCATCTCGTCCATGATCTTGAGGATCATCGGTATAGTCTTCGGAATCGTCGTGAAGCCCTTCTGCTTCTTGCGATCCCAGAGCCACGCTTCCTTGCCCGGCCAGAGGTGGTCTCGAAGCGCCTGCTGCTTCTTCGCAATCGCACTGGCTTCGCGTACCGTCGCCATCTTACATCCCTTTCTTGTTCACGGTCGGCGAATGTCCGCCGATCTATTGACGACCTTGTACTCAAAAAAAGTACATATTATCAAAGACTTAGTTGTATTCGCGTCCGAAACGAGATGCACGAATATCGCGACTCTTAGCCATCAGTCTGCCAGAGATATCGAAACTCGACAACAATATTGCAATAGATGTTGCAAAGACTGAGCGTTTTCAGGCGCAAAATCAGCGGGTTGGGGGCAAGGTCGCAGTGCTCTTATGTGCTGATAATCCTGCTACGTGCTGCTAGTGCTGCATGTGCTGCCGGGGATAGTGCAGAAAGGGGGTGGAGCAAAAATCTTGACTCATCCGACGCAACCTCCCATTTACGAACTGTAGCTACAATGTGGCTACCGAGTTCGGATGAGAGATATGGCCGCCGCAGAAGTTGTCAGAGCGCGCATCGACGCAGGATTAAAGAAGGAAGCGACCGACGTTCTCGGGTCGATGGGGCTTTCTGTGTCGGACGCGATCCGGATGATGCTGGTCCGCGTCGTTGCCGACCGGAGTCTCCCCTTTGACGTCCGCTCTCCCAACCGCGAGACGGAAGCCGCGCTGGGGGCTGCCGCGCGCGGCGATGTTGCGCGCTTCTCCAAGGTTGCCGATCTTATGGCCGATCTGAACGACGACAACGACTGACCGACCACCAGTGTCGTCCGCAAACCTCGCTGGCGCATATTCCTGCCGTCAGACGATTTCCGGCCCCCCTCGCGTTGGCCCGAACTTCCAGCTGACCTCATCCGCGCGCATGATCCCGGACGCGCTCTTGCCCAGTTGCTTTTCCAGCACCGGGCGCCACGGCACTAGGGTAAAATCGCGGGCACGCTCTATGACCGCAAAGCGACCGCTGACGAGGTCGATGGAACGGGTCAGTCTCCCTTCGATCCGATCGCCGGCCTTCCTCTCGACAAAGGGCTTGCCGATCTCGCCTGCCATCTGGTCCCCGGCGCTCAGCAGTTCTCGGCGCTGAAGTGCCATGATCGCGCCGGCTCGCAGACGAACGCGATCACCCTCGAAATCCGCCAGCTCCTTTTGGACCAGCCATTGCCTCCGCGCTGCCAACGCGCCCCGCACCTCACGCCCGAACCCGGCGTCGCGAATGGCAAGTGGCGACAGCGTTGCCAGTTCTCGATCGACCCACGTCGCAGCGTCGGCGTCGCGAAGTTGGTCTAACGGACGCGACGACAGCGTCTCGACCTCGACGGGCCGATCGCGATGCTGGCGAGCCTCATAGGCGGCAGCGCGATCGACATGATCGCTGGCGATTGTCCACGTCCCGTCAGCCTCCCGCTCTACGCCCGCCCCGGCCCGGCGCATCGCTTCGAGGCGACGAACATGAGATTTCGCAAACTCGTCAGTCGCGGATGGGTCGTGCTTCAAATGCAGGTCGACCGAGTAACGACCAGCATTCGCCGCTGCGACCTCTGCAACAACCCGATCAGCGTCGCGGACCTCGAGGTTTCGCGACGAGACGCGCACGATCGCGCCTTCAGGTATTGGTCCGAGCGTATCGCCGCGACCGACGTCGACATAGTGGGCGTGACCATCGACACCGTCGACCAACAGATAATGCCGATCACGAAGCTCGTCGGCGAGCCCGCGCGCGATGACCCGCCCGACGATGGGTTCGGGATCGACGTCACCGGCGCCGAACAGGCTGCGACCAAGCCAAGGTCGCTCCAGTTTTCGCGCGGACAGTTCGCGCTGCATTGTGCGAATGATGTCGCCACGTTCGCCAAGTGCCCTGAGGGTTCCCTCCAGGTCTTCGGCGAGCTGCCATCGACCGCCGCCGATATTCTCGGCCAAGCCCATGCTGGCGAGCTTTTGGAGCCGGCCTGCTCGTAGCGATTGCTGGAAGGGGTCGCGATCGGCCGAGACGACGAGGCGGTCGGCATCCATCGACCGGATCAGACGGCGGTCGATCGACGTTACCCGCTCTTCCGCGATATCGTGCCGCAGCCGCGCTTCGATCTCCTGGTCGGTGCGCGGGCCTAGATCGAGCGTGACGAGCTCTGCCGCGCGCTCGCGAATGCCGTGCGAGATATATTCGCGGGCGATGATTAGATTCTGACCGGCATCATCGACCCCGCGCAGCATGATGTGGGTGTGCGGATGAGCGGTGTTGAAATGGTCGACAGCGACCCAGTCCAGCTTGGTGCCGAGGTCGGCTTCCATCTGCGTCATAAGCCGGCGGATATATGGCTTAAGGTCGGGATATTCGGAACCATCCTCGGCCGAAACGATGAAGCGGAACTGGTGACGATCGCCATCGCAGCGCTGAAGGAACGCCTTGCCGTCTGCGGTATCACGATCGGCCGAATACAATTCGCCCGGCGTGCCCTCGCGGGTGACGCCGTCCCGCTGGATATAGCGCAGATGCGCACGCGCGGCGGGCATCCCCTTGGTGCCGATGCGAACCAGGCGCGTCTTCACCACCGCGCGCCGCGCGCGCATCCCGCCGAACCGATCACGGCTTGAGAGCAGCCGTCCCATGCTGGCGCCTCGCCCGATCCGGCTGCCATCAAAGCGCCGGCTTCTGACCGCGCCTTTCTCGGCCGAACGGATCGCGGCACCGACGACCCGGCCAAGGTAGCGGCGCGCCTTCTTGCCGCTGCGCTGCCGCTGACGTCCAAGCCGGGGCGTGAACTCGTCGTCCTCGCTCATTGCGCCCGCCGAATCTCGCGATTTTGCAATGCAAATGGCGGTTTTCCGCCAATCCTGCCCGACATGTCTCGCGCGCCGCGGGGCATGTCTCTCAAGAAAACGATGTGCAGACAATCACTTAGCAATGCCCGCGAGGCATTGCCTTTCTCTTGCTTTCGCTTTCTTCCTACTTCCTGTCCCTCTCCCCATCCTTGGCTCAAAGAAAAAGCCAGGACGCGATGCCAAACTGGCACCGCGCCCCGGCCCAAACTGCGCAGATCCTCAAGCATCCGCGAACGCCGCCAATGCCTGTTTCCGCCGCCCGAATTCGCGCTTGCCCATTAGTCCGTGCGGGTTTCCATCGCCATCGACGATCATCACCGCGACGAACCACTTGCCGTCCAGCCGCCCAAAAATCCGCACCCGATCCAGGTCGATTTCCTCATCATCGACGCTCTCATAAGCACCGATCCAGCGCTCAATGTCCCGCGCATCCCAGAGAAATTCGGTCTCCTCAGCTTCCAGAAACCGATGCGCCAAAGCCGCCCCGACGCCGTGTCCGAACTCGATTTCCAGCCCCGAAACGAGCGCTGCCATCACGCGATCCGATGCCACCGAAATGGGTTGAAACATGCCCATGATCATCTCCTTCGCTTCTGTTCTCCTGATTGAGAACATCGTGAAGAAGACGGGTGGCGGAGCGGCTGTCAGGGCCGCGGAGCGAAGCGGAGCGCCGCGAAGCGGACGTGGGGGGAACCGATTTTCGCAGAAAATTGGGGGGCACCCACGGGCCTTGAGAGCCGCTCCGCCAGCCGTCATGCTGGGCCTGTCGAGACGAGCCCCTCCAACGCCCGCGATCATGGCCCGACCTTCCGGACAACGAACAACATGGTCTGCGCACCAGTCTCCTCCGGGCCGGGCTGATCGGTCGCAACCTCCCGACGGACGACGAACAACAGGGGTTTGGAGGGTATATCCGCGGGCTCCGGCACGGCATGTGGCGGACCGCTGACCGACCCGAGATAGGCGACCGTCTCTCCGGGCAGTCGTCGCTCGCCGGCTAGATACGATGCGTAAGCGCCCGGTCCGGCATTATAGGCGCCGAACAACCCTGGGTATCCGAAGCGATCGTACATCATCCGCAGGAAGAAAGTGCCAGCGAGGATGTTATCGCGAGGATCATCCGGATTGCTGCCGAGAGCGAGGCGCACGCGCATGTCCGCCCAGGTCGCAGGCATCAACTGCATGAGTCCCATCGCACCCGCGCGGCTCCGGATCGGCCGGCCATTGAGCATGGTGAAGCCGCGACTTTCCGCCCGGATCACGCGCTCGATCCAGCTCGTCGGAATGCCAAATCTGGATGACGCTTCCGCAATCAGCGGCCGCCACCTGTCGACCTCGTCGGCGTGCGCCGGTGTCGCCGCTAACAAGAGCAAGGCGGGGACAAGGCGGGTTAGCGCGCCCATAGCAGACGGGCCTTGCCGATCACCAGACCGCCTTCGGTGATACCAAAATAGCGACCGTCAAACGACGCCGGACTATGGGTCATCAGCAGGAAGAGCTGACGCCCGCGAAGCCTGACGCAGCCCTCCCACCATGGCATCGGACGCTTGCCCGCATCGGAATTCAGCCGCTCGGCGGCCCGGCGACCATTGATGAATATCTCCCGGCGGAGCGCGCAGACCTCGTCTCCCGCCGCGGCCGCGACATGCTTCACCAAGGGCACGTTGGCCGGAATGTATCGGCGCTGGGCGGCCAAGGCGCGCCATGGATCAGGCACCTGGGCGATCACCATGTCGCCGGTCTCGGCCATCGCGCCGGGCGTCACGGCGTAGAGACCGATGGGGGCGCTCGCGCTGGCGTTCCAGACCAGGCGCGGGGCAGGTGGAAAGGCGATGGTCAGGCCGATGAGGGTGATGCCCGCGCCGATGATTGCGACGCGCCGGCCGAGGGCCCGGCGCACTCGCTTGGCCTGCCGAAGCTGATCGCCCCAATCGAGAAGTGGCAGGTTCGGGCCGCGATCGGAGCGCCTAGTCATGGCGCTTCTCCCCGACCGCCTGTGCTTCCGACCAGCCATCGAGGTCGTCGATATGATATTGGACGAAACGACTATGTAGGCGGAAGACTGGTCCTTTCCCCGCGCACCGCAAGCGCCTCAGTAAGCGACCGGATATCTTGAGATAGGCGGCCGCCTGGTCGGTATTGAGGTAGGGGGAACCGCGCTTCGCGCGGTTCGCGCGGGAGATGTCGTCATCATTTTCCATAAGGGCTCGTCCGCTGCTCGATCGGACGGCTGGGTGTCGTCCACGGCCTTGGGAATGACCGGCGCGACATCGGACTGGGAGTGTCGGAATCGGGGAGACCGTTTTCGACACACCCCCGTGGTTTCACGGGAAAACCCCGCGCACCGAAGCGCGCGGGGCTCGCCTTCGCCGGGAAGAGCGGCGTGGGTTGTGCCGGGTGGCAGGGGATTGTCGGGCCCGTGCGACGGTAAGCTGACACAAGCAGACGCCCCCGCCTGCAAGGTCTCTCGCGAGCTATGGCAAATCCGGCTCACCGCTCTTGCCCCGCGCGCGGTGGCGCGCGGGGCATCCGGTTCAGCGCGACCAGATGAGCTTGTGCTCGCCGTCATCGCCCTGGCTGAGCGTCGCGTAGATCGGAGCCGGGAACGACGGATCGTCGAGCTTGAGGCTCAGATATTCGGCGCCCGTCTCGCGCGCCGCCTTCGTCCAGGCCGCGCCGAATTCGACGCCGCCGGCCACGACCCGATGGTCGGGCGACTTGTCGTTGTCGCGTTCGCAGGGCCGGATGCTGGCCTTGCAGCGAAGGGTGAGGGTCCGGATTTCGCCGTTGTAGACGCCACCGTCGCCGCGAGTAAAAGAGCCAATCTGTGCCATGATATCGTTCTCCATCTCATCGCCGCCGCCCAATGCGGCTTCGATGGCGGTCGAACGGCGGTGGACTGGACGGCCTGCACCGCATGGCCGCAGCGCAGCGGAGGACGGCGCAGCCGAGCTTTCTTGCCTCGCGAGGAAGGCGCGGAACGCGCCGGGGAAGAAAGCTCGGCGAAGCCGTTGCAGTGACGGACAGGACACTGCCAGATCCGCCAATCGAACGAAGCCGCAGTGCGGCAGATGATGGTGGAGCATATTCCTGGCACGGCGGGATTAGCGCCTCGACGGTGGTCGAATGCTCTTCACCGGACCGATCCGCGGCCTTCGCCTTGCGCGAAGAACCCGCGCTCGTCGGCTCGACCGACACGAAGCAAGGCTCACGACCAACCGTGACGCCTGCTCTGAGCAAGCTGCGCGCGCGTAGTGATGGTGGTGGTGGAAACCGGGCAATCGCCATCAAGTCGGTGGTTCAATCCCGGCCAAAAAATATTCTGCGGCCGCCCTTGCGGCGACATTATTGGCGTCACTATCTAAAGGATGGCTCCTGACAGGAGCCGGCCGCCCGTCAGCGCGAAGCTGTGATCAGCACTGTCGTTAAACGCATCTCGCCCATGTCATTTTCGGGCTCGATGGAGTGGTTGACGGGCGACGCTTCGCATTCGGGCCGGGAGACTGGCATGACGAAAGATTCTGTAACGCCGTCCACGTTGGACGGCATCAAGCGCCTCGCAAAGCACATCAAGTCCGAGGGCGGTATCGCGCACGCCAAGGCACTGGACCGGGCCGCGCGGCGGGCCGGGTACGAAAACTTCGCGCACGCGAAACGGCAGCTGGACAAGGCTAACCATAGCGCTTCGCCGCCCAAAAAGCGGCCGGGCGCGCCATCGGGCCTGGCTGAATATCATCGCAAAGCCCGCGCAGAATGGGACGCCGCCATCGACACCTTGACGGGTCCGGGCGCGCCATCAACGATGGTTTGGCGCGGGAAGCGTGCTATCGCGTCGGCGCTGAGCGGTTTCATGGGGCAAGGGCGCAATCACGCGCATTTCCCGACCGGCGGCGGCCACGACTTCCTCGATGTGGCGGATTCGATCGAGCCGGACTGCCTGGAGTTCAAGGTAAGCGAGGGCATCGCTTATGTGATGAAGCCGAGCAAACTGACGCTCGAGCGCCTGGATACGTCGGGTAATTCCTTCCTGCTGCTCGAGCTCGACGAACTCGAACCTTCGGGCGTTTATGATGACGACGAGGAGGATGAGGATGGGGCCGAGGATGGCGACAGCGATGCCAATCGGGGCAGCGAGGAGCTTCTCGAATTGTCGCCTGGCGAGTACGTCGATCGCGGCCTCTGGGATCGGGGTTTCCTCGATTATGACGAGGACGGACGCGAAATTCCGTTCCCCGACGACGCCCGAATTGTCGTCCGCTGGTTCCGGGGCAAAGTACTGTTCGTCGGCAAGGGGAGCCTCTGGAACGGTGATCCTGGCACCTATGATGGTCGCCACGACCGAATGAGTCCCACGCAGATTCGCCGGCTGATCGAACGCTCGCTGGCAGCCGCTGCATAAGAAAGACCGCGCGCCGACGCCGGAACGGCGGAGGCGCGCGGCCGATTTTTCCGAGGGTCCGCAAGATGCGGGCGGCGTTTCCGCCGCCCGCAGATGATCATGCCGCTTCGGCGAATGGCTCGGCCTGCTCGTCGGGGTCTGGCGTGACCGCGACTTCGCGCGCGGCGACGACCTTGGCATGGGCCGCGACCGTGCCGACGCCGCCCCGCGTCGTGTAAGCACTCGGCGGGAACTGCATCCAGCGCGGAACCCAGCGCTCTACCTTCGGGCGTCCGTCATTGCCTGCCAGATGGTCGGCGATAATCCGCTTCAAGGTCTTGGACTTCTCGCCCGCATTGGCGCTCGCGACCGTCTCGCCCGCCACTTCGGCGACCATCCGGCTCAGCAACTCACGGTCGCGGATCAGGCTGAAAAGCGCGTCGTCTGCCTGCCACCAGTCGGCCATGTCGATGCCGATCTCGGTTCCGACCGCAGCGACGGCAGCGCTTCCGGCCGCCATCGTCTCGCCGATCACGACCGCGATCACCTCCATGGCGGCGGGGTCCGGAAGCTCGATCAGGCGCAGGAACACGCCCGCAACGCCATAGTCGTCGCCGTTGCCGCCTGTGACGGTCGGCTCTTCCGAAGAGAAGCCGAGCAGGTCGAGCACGGCACGGCGGCGCTCGTCGAACACCGTCTCGCCGCGCGCGGTTTCGAGGCTTTCGCGCACCTCATCGTTGCGAGTAGTCTGGGGTTCGGGCCGCACGGTCCAGAGGTGCGAACCGACGATGGCATGGGCGACCATCAAACGCAGCGCCACCTCGGGACGGGTCAGCAATGCGGCCCGGACGGCGGCATGACGATGCAGATCGACATAGGTCTGCAGGGTCGAGGTCAGTTCGGGGCGCTGCGGCTTCGGCCCTACCGGGGCATCGCCGCCCGCAGAACGGCGGGCCTCCTTGCGGGTCAGATAGCCTTCGTAGAAGGTCACCTCGCCGGTCGAGCGGACATCGACATAGACGCGCCCGCCCTTGCGCTTGGGGGCCTTCTCATATTCCCACGACTGGAAATGCTCGGACGCCGGGACGATCACGACATCGCTCCAGCCTTCCGCCAGATAGGCGGCGCGGCGCGCCTCGATGGCCTCGTTCTGCGCGGTCCAGAAGGCATCTGCATCGGCGAAATAGCGGTCGTCGCCGAACAGGTCGGCGACGGTCGCGCCCGCATAGGCGGCGAGGTCGAACAGGGCCACCTTCGCCGCGATCGACTGCCCGCCGAACAGCCACGCCTTCAATTGATGGCAGGTCGGCGTGTAGTTGTCGGGATCGTCGTAGAGCGCCAGCCACGCCCTTTGCTGGCTCTTGCTGGCAAGGGTCAGATGGCGGACGGTGGAGCGATCGATCTTCTCCTGCGCGTAGAGATTGCGGATGCGGGGCAGCAGATTGCCGAGCGCCAGCACGCGGCGGATGGTGAGGTCGGGAAGCCCGAAGGTGGTGGCGATATCGTCCACCTCGCGGCCCTCCTTCACCAGCCGGGTAAAGGTTTCCCACTGGGTCACCTCGTCGGGGTCGAGCCGCGCGATGTTCTCGATCAGCGAGGCTTCCAGCGCGGCAGCATCGTCGCCCGCTTCCATGATCGCGGACGGCACCCGACCAAGTTCGGGGTCCGCGCCCTCGTCATTCTGGGCGATCCGCGCGGCATGGACGCGCCGCCGTCCCGCGACCAGTTCGAAGCGGCCTTCGGCCGCGCCGGGTCGCAAGATCACGGGCACGATGATGCCCCGCTTGCGGACGGTCGGCAGGATGTCGGACACGTCCGGGGCCTTCTTGCCGTGCCGCATGTTCACGGCGCTGTCGTCGATGTTGCCAATGTCGATGAATTCGAGTTTCATGACTTCACTCCTTGTGAGTGCCGGTCCGTCGTTCTTTGCGGGAGGGCGGATCGGCTTACGGGTCGGCGGCAAACGGCCGCCTGCGTCATCCGGCCCCGTCAGGATTTTGGGGGCGGAAGCTCGGTAGCCGCGCGGGCGAAATGGCCTTGGGCATCGATGATCGATCCGAGGCGACGCGCCGTATCGGCCCACACCGACAGCGGGTGCGATGTCTCGAAGCCAATGTCGCGCTCGATGCCAAGCCCGAACGGCAGGCGCACGGAAGCGATCTCGGACAGGCTGAAATAGCCGAGTTCGGGACAGCCGAAGCCGAGATCGGCAAGGCCGAACAAGGTGTCTTCGTCGCTGTCCAGTTCGGTCGCCAACCATGTCGCAGCGCCCACCGGATTGAACAGTTTGAGCACCGGCAGGGGATCGGGTTCGGGCTTGCCGTCCCGCTGGGCGGCGCGATGGTTGATGTCATTGGCGCGGAGCGCGAAGCGCAGGTTGGGGGTCAGAAGGATCATGCCGCGATCCTCTCGTCTTGCGCTTGCGCGTAGCGGGCGAGCAGCCATTCGGCGGCTTTGGTCGCCGCGCTGGCGGCGCGGAAAATGGCGCGATTGTCCTCGCGCAGCACCTCCAGCCACGACCCGATATAGTCGGCATGGCGCACGGTCGGGACGATGCCGAGCGCTGCGCAGAGGAAGGCCGATCCCATCTCGGCGACCAGTTCCTCGCGCGCATAATCCTTGCTGCCGAAGGCGTTGCGCAGGTCGCGCCCGAGCCGCTTCGCGTGGCCGGTGGCGTGCGTCGTTTCGTGCAGGCAGGTGCGGTAATAGTTGATCTGATCGAAGAAGGCGGGCTGTGGCGGCACCTGCACGAAATCGGGGTCCGGGGCGTAGAAGGCGCGGTTTCCGCCGATGCGAAACTGGACGCCGGAAGCCGCGATCACCTCCTCGGCGACAGGCACGATCTCGCGTTCGGGGAGCGGCACCGGATCGGACGCCAGCCCGGCGCGCAAGCCTTCGCACTGCGCGACATTGAAGACGGTGAAGCGCTTGAGGAACGGCACGGCGCGGGCCTCGTCGCCGTCACGGCTCGCGCGTTCCTTCTCGGCCTCGGGCGTGAAGCGGTCGGCATAGACGACGGTCACGCCGTGCTCGCCCTTGCGGACGCACCCGCCCGCCTCCTGCGCCTGCCGGAAGGTCAGCCACGATTGCGAGGGCCAACCATGCTCGATGACCGCGCCCCACAGGATCAGGATATTGACCCCCGAATAGGTCCGGGCGGTGAGCGCATTGCGCGGCAGGCCGGGGCCGGTCCCGCCGGTCCGTCCCCACGGCTGGACCCATGGGATTCGCCCCGCCTCAAGCTCGGCGATGATCCGCGAGGTTACCTCGTCGTAGAGGTTCGCCCGGTTCTCGGTCTGACGATAATCGCCCTTACCCGAGCGGCGGGCTCGGCGGCTGGTGGCTTCACGCATCGCTGTCCTCCATCGCCACCCAAAAGCAGCATGCCTCCCCGGAAGGCGGGGGTGGGCGGCGAGACGCGACCAAGAGGCCCGACTTCGAGCGGGCGAAGACACCGCAGGGCGCAACACAGTGGAGCACCCCGAAGGGGTTGGCTTCGCCCGCGGCGGGCCTAGCCGGGAGCGCCGCCCGCACCCGCCGTACCGGGAGAGGCACAGACAACGCCGCCGCGCGCGGGCGCGGCGTCCGCAGCCACGCCAGCGATCGTGACCGCATGGCCGAGACCCGTCAGGGGCTCGGCGGTGAGCCTGCTCGTTCAGGCGAGCCGTAGAGCGCGGTCCCGCTTTTGCGGGAGGCGCCGTACTTCACTATGCGTCAGCGAAACGATGCGGATCGTCGATCCAGCCGCTATAGAACGCCGACCATGTCCGATTATGATTTCAGCCAGCTCAGCCCGCACGACTTCGAACTGATGTGCCGCGACTTGCTTCAGGCCGAATGGGGCCTGGTGCTGGAATCGTTCAAGAGCGGCAAGGATGGCGGGATCGACTTTCGCTACGCCCGCGGCGGCAAGCAGATCATCGTCCAGTGCAAGCGTTTCGTGGAGACCGGGTTCACGGGTTTGCTGCGCGAATTGCGCAAGGAAGCCGACAAGGTCCGCAGCCTGAAGCCGGGCCGCTACGTGCTGATGACCGCGGCGCCACTATCGGACGACAACAAGACAAAAATCATCGAGGTGATCGGCGCCCAGTTCCTCGACAAGGCCGATATCCTCGGATGCGCCGACCTCAACAATCTGCTCGGCCGGCACCCCGAGGTCGAGCGGTCCCACTACAAGCTCTGGCTCGCCAGCACCAACGTGCTCGAGGCGGTGCTGCACAACGATATCGTCACGCAGAGCGACTTTCAGGTCGAGAAAATCCACGGCGAGATCAAGCGCTACGTCCAGGGCAACGCCTATCCGCGAGCGCTGGCGGCGCTAAAGGCCGACCATGTCGTCATCTTGTCGGGGCTTCCGGGCGTCGGCAAGACGACGCTCGCCAACATGCTGCTTTATGAGCATCTTGCCAACGGCTTCGAGCCGATCATCGTCCGGCAGGATTTCGCCGAGGGCAAGGCGATGTTCCGTAAGGGCAAGCCCCAGGTCTTCTATTTCGACGACTTCATGGGCACGACCTTTCTCGGCGACAAAGGTTCGAGCGACCAGCAGCGCGAGTATCGCGCGATCCTCGAATTCATCGAGATGGTCGGCGCGGCCAAGGACAAGCGCCTTATCCTGACGACCCGCGAGCAGATGCTCCGCCAAGCCTGGGACGCCTCCGAGCAGATCCGCAACGCCGGGTTGATGGATCGCAAGGTGGTGATCCACATGGGCGACTATAGCATGCGGCAGCGGGCGGAGATCCTCTACAACCACGTCTTCTTCAGCGATCTGCCGCCCGAGTATCGCGATGAGCTCCTGAAGGACGAATTCTACTTCAAGATCGTCAAGCACGATAAGTTCAATCCACGCCTGATCGAGTGGTTGTCGACGTACCGGCGGCTCAAGGCCGTGCCGGTCGAGGGTTACCAGGCCTTTGTCGCTAAGCTGCTCCAGGACCCGGCCGAGATATGGCGGCACGCTTTCGAGCAGCAGATCAGCGACGCGGGGCGCAGCTTGCTGCTGACCTTGTTCAGTTTCGGCGGGCGAATTGGCGACGCCGTCCTCCGGGAAGGCTTCGCCGCGCTCCACGCGCATCGCGCCCAGGCTTATGGCCTGCCGCGGCGGCCCGACGACTATACCCGCGCACGCGCCGAGCTTCATGGCGCGTTCGTCCGGCCGACGGCGGCAGATTCGATCGAGTTCATCAACCCGTCGGTGGTGGACTGGCTGAACCGCGTGGTGCGCCAGACGCCGGAGAATGCCGTCGACCTCCTCATGGGCGCCGCGCGGTTCACGCAGGTCGGCCAGGTCTGGAACTTCGTCCAGTCGGCGGTCGGTGGCACCAGCCGGGAGATGCTGCGCCAGAATATTGCGCAGCTCGCGCCGAAGATCGGTGAATTGGCCACGGCCGAGCGGGCCGTTCCGCATGCGAAAGGCGTCTCTTATCTCGCGCCAAGCTACGAGGAGCGCCTCGCGACCTTGATCCGCATGGCCGATACGCTTCGGGGGCCGGCGCTGCTACCCGCCATCGACGGCGTCGTCGCGCGGATCACGGCAGAACGCGGCGACAGGCTGTGCGACATCGAGGAGACGATCGGCGCGATCAAGGCCTACGAAGCGGCGGACTGGACCGAGCTCGAGCGTTTCAAGCCGTTCTTCGACGAATGTGCGGACGAGTTGATCGCCAGTGCCGAGCATAGCTGCGGGTCGAGCGAACTGCGCGCGCTTCTCGAGCAATATGAGGATGCCGCCACGCCCGACCATCCGCTCAAACTGACGCTCAAGAAGGCGTTCGAGGGTTTCGTCAGCGACTATCTTTCCGATGAAATTCGAAACTGCCAGTCGGGACAGGACTTCGATGGCCTGATCGACCATCTCGAATATTTCGGCCGGATTTTCCAAGTCGATGTCGACTATGACGTTTCCCGCGTGCGCGAAGCCCAGGATGAATTTGTCGACTATGAGGAAAAGCGGGCCGACCAGCAGATGGACGAGTATCGCGAGAACAAGCACATGGAGCGGGCGAGCGACGATAGCATCCGCGAAATGTTCGCGTCGCTTCGCGCCGAGCGCTGACCGCCTGCACTAATCATCGCGCCGATAACGGATCCGCACCTTCGGGATGTCGGCGAGAACGTGCTGGTCCCGCGCGTCACCGCCCAACTCCCGCCACATCCGAGCCCGTCGGCGGGCCGAGGCAAGCGATAGATCCATCAGATGGGCGACCGCCATCGCGGACTTGCCCATGTCGAAGAGCTGATAGCAGGTTTCGACCCCGCGAGGGGTGAGCCGACCGCGATCTTGGTAGCGGTTCTCGGGCCAGGCCGGGTCGAACAGGCCGGTCAAGTCCGTCCCGTCGAGCCTCATCTCTGAGTTGAGAGCCTGGATGTCATCGCGGCGTTGCCGGACGAGCTTGCGGATGCGCCCATCCAGCGCCTTGATATCCGCCGACAAGGCGCGCTCGGTCGCGTCGAAGAACAGCGAGCGCATGTCGATCTCGCCGACATAGTGCTTCGCGATCATCCGTTCTTCCAAGAGCCGCCGCGCCGCGCGCAGCTGGTCGAGCGCTTCGTAATCGTGGCTCTGACGATCAGGCATGAGGTCGAGCCAGTCGCGGACGAACTTGTCGGTCGAAAGGTCGGCGGTGACCTGGTCGAGATGGTGGGCAATGCTGTTTCGCCTCTCGATCAGCTTGACCATGTGTCGCTGTTCGTCGGCGGTCAGCACCCCATCCTGAACGAGATAGGCGAAGGCGCGCTTGAGCTTCTTGTTCTCCTTTACGACCTCTTCGGTCGAGACCTCCGACCCTTTTTCCATCGCCCTGCGCCAGCGCGTCTGTGCCGCGACCCCGGTAAGGACGTCCCGCTTCAGCTCCTCGGCATGATAGATGATCAGGATCATCTGCAATGCGCGGTGCCGGATCAGGCACCGCTCCAGTTCGGGCAAGCCGCCGCGGAGCGGATCGGTGTAATGGCGCTTGCGCCCTTCGTACGTGTCGGCGTCCGGCTTCTGAGCGGTCATGGCTTTGGCACCCGCACCGCGTAATCGAGGTCCTGACCAACCTCGTCGTCAAATTGGGCGCGCAGCTGCGCGGCGGCGTCGGGCGAGGCGCAGAAACGATCGGTGTCGAACGGGTACTGAGGCAGCGAACGCCCCAGTTCGGGATCGGCGGCGGCTGCTGCTTCGAGCTCGGCATCGACCGCGTCGAAGAGCTTCTGATGACGGTCCGCGATTTCGCCGAGGCGCACTTCCAGCAACGAGGCAAGGCGCGCGGAGAAGGCGACCTTGTGCGCAGCGCGCGTGGTGTAGGTGCCGACGCGCTTCTTGCGCCTGTCGCCGTCGAGATAGAGGCTGAGGACGACCGCTTCCTTTACCAGTGGGCCATCGAGCAGCGCTTCGCCGCGCCCGAAATGAGCAAGAACCTTGTTACGTAGATCCATCGCCTCGTCGTGGATCGCGCGCTGATCGGCATCGAGCTTGGCCTCACCCAGCAGCTTCGGCCGATCACCCTGGGTCTCGGTCGCGCGTGCATAGAGAATGACAGCCTGGGTGAAGAGCGCGCCGGTCAGCACCGTTTCGTCATGCAGCGAACCTGCCTCGCGATCAGCCGGCGAGCGATCCTGAATGGCGATGATCTGCCGCAACGAGTCGAGGGCCGTGCGCAAATCCTCGCGGACCGAACCAGCCGCCGCCGCGCGGTCGATGGCTTTCACGAGGGCAGGATGACGATCGGATCCGCGCAGGTCGCGGGCGAGAGTTGTAAGATCGATGCGGCCGACAACGCGCATGTGGGGTCCAGGACAAAGAGATAGCAATCATCGTCATGATGCCGCACGCGGGCAATGCCGATCAATGCCGGCGGCGCGGCTGCTGTCGCGGACGGCCAAATGCGACGATCGCATTCGCGAGTCCTTCGCCAACGATCCAGCGAGCGCGCTCGAGATGCGAGCGCCAGCAGGCCTCAGCGTCTCCGTCAGCCGGATCGAGGCGCATCAGCGTAATGGCGGCTTCACGCCAATCTCGACCGGCATCATCGGATTCGAGGAGCGCTGCATAGAGCGCGAGGTTCTTCCGGTCGTATTCGACCATCTCTTCTCCCTCCGGAGCCAACGTCTCGATCATGCTCAATTGACCAAGTCTCCCGATCACGTTGACGAGTATACTCCGTGGATTGTCACTCGACTATGACGTTCTTTTCGGCTGGTGGCCAGTCGAGACCATCTTGCCAGGAATCTGAAGCGCTTGCGGACGGCCAAGGGTCTTTCGCAGGAAGCTCTTGCCGATGCAGCCGGTATCGATCGGACCTACGTCAGCGCGCTCGAACGGCGAAAATATAGCTTGAGCATCGATCGGCTCGACCAAATCGCGTTATCCTTGGGCGTCGAGCCACATGTCCTGCTGATGCCGGCGCCGCCAACCTCGGAGGATTGATCCGTTCTCGTGGATAACGGGCTGGAGCGCCATCACTTACGATAGCCCACCTCGAGGCGGCCATATCATCAGCCGTCGAGCACGGCGCGCGGGCCGGCTCGGACCATCTGCTCGCCAGCGGCGACCAGGCGCCGGACGAGCGACTTCCGATGCTCGCCATCGCCCGGCCAGTCGCCCGGGCCGAGCACGTGGTCCGCAATCTCCCTGAGGCTGGCGCCTGCCGCACGTGCATCCAAGGCCTGCAGCGCCTGAAGCCGTTTTGCGAGCTGCGGGTGGTGACAGGGGATCGGCCCGGTCCCGGCGATGGTGCGGATAATGGCGATCCTGACCGCCAGGCGGTGGTCGTCGGGCAGGTCGTAGTGGAGGAAGACCGGCCCCGCCGTGGCGGTACCCTCGATGACGTCGAGCCGAAGCGGCAGGCCGCGACGGCCGATCAGCAGGTACTCGCCGGACCCATCGCGAACCATGCGAACGGTCTCACGGGCGAGATCGACTTCACGGACACCGCCCGGTTGGGTCGGGAACGCCCGCGCGACGACGACATGCGGGTCGACGGCTGCCGACCAAATCGGCAGCACATGGGCGCAACTGAGCGCCGGATCCTCAGGGAAAGTGCAGCCCCCAGTCCGCGGCGAACGCGGGTTCCGCAGCAACGCCGGTTTCCCGACGTGCAGCCAGCCGGCCGAAGGCGGCCTGGTATGCCGGATCCCGGCGCAGCACCTCCCATGCCAGCGCGGGCCGGCCGCGCCGCATGATGGCGTCGATGGCGTCAGGATCCGGGGCAGTCATCGTCGGCGCCTCAGCCAAGCTCGCCCATCTGGGAGCGGACGAACATCGCAGCCGCCTCGGCCTGGCCCGGCCGCAGCGCATCAACTGCGGGCAGATGGTCGGGTACTGGGTCGCCGAGTAGGATCGACGGGCATTGACCTTCGACGTTGCCAAGGTTGGGGCGATGCTGGGAATAGCCGACAAGCGCCGCGAGATCGGGCGAGAAGTGGCGCGCGACCTGCGGCGGGTAGACCAGCCATTGCAGTTCGAAGGGCTTGAGCCAGCCGAGGCAGTAGCTGATGACGAGGCCGCGCCGGGGTGCCGGGGTAGCATTCCCGCCCCCGCCGTGAAGGGTCGAGCCGAGGAAGACGAGGGCATCGCCCGGCATCACCGCCGGCACCTCGCTTTCATCCTCGGGCAGGACGGGCACATCCTGGTCGAAGTGGCTCCCGGTCCATATGCGCGTGCCGCCGTTCTCGCGCGTGAACGCGGTGAGCGGCCACATGACATTGACGAGGTATTCGACGCTGCCCTTGGGACCTTGCCACATGTCCTGGTCACGGTGTGGCAATTGCGGCAGGGCGCCGGGATGAATCTCGATCGCCTGGGTAAGGTTGAGCGCGATCCGCTCGCACCAGGGCAGCAGCATCTGCTCGACGAGCTCGCGGACCAACGGATGCATGACAAGCTGCTCCATGCCTGGCGATCGGGTGAGCAGCGACCCGAAGCGCTTGGTCCGCGCACCGTAGAAGACCCCCTCGCACAAGGGCGTCGCGGCAAAGCGAGCTTCGAGGTCCGCCTCGATGCCGGCGAGTATGGCAGGGTCGATTGCCCGGCCGAACACGCACCAGCCATCGCGCGCCAGCATGGCGGCGTGGCGATCAATCGCGGCACTCATGCCGCCACCCGATCGTTCGCGTCGGGATAGACGCCGGTCCAGCGCAGGCGTTCGCGGGTGTCCGGGCGAATGTGGATCAGGAAGGCGCCGATCGGTCCGCCGGGGATGCGCACCGCGGGACCGAGTGGCTCTGCCTGCCAGCCCATCGCGAGCACCTCCTTGCGAAACGGATCAGGGATGACCCCGGTGTAGCGCTCGATCCCGCGCTCGAGCGCCACATCGACCATCGCGGCGAAGAGCATGTTGCGCAGAACCCGGCGGCGCTCGGCGCGATGCCGCTGGGGCAGGCAGAGCCGTGTGCTCTCCCACGTGGCCTCGTCGATGGGAACGCCGAGCGGACAAAGATGCGGGAAGAGCGTACCAAGCATGTGCGGCTGGGTGCTCGGGAACAGCCGGATCGACGCCGCATGGCTGCCGTCGCGTTCCGCCGCGATCAGATAGATCGTGTGCGCATTGTCGAACTGGTCGATCTCGTACTGGCCGTCGACGACCGGCACATCCCAGCCGAACAGATCGACGAAAAGCCGTTTTCGGTCGGCGAACATGGACTGCAGCAGCGGCCGGTGGGCCGAGACCAAACAGTTGTCTATGACGTGGATCATGGGGTGCTCCTGGTCGTGATTTCGCGCACGAAGGAAGCAGCGACCGGCCGGCCGAAATAGACCGAGTGATTACTCGGGTTGACCCCTCCGGAGTTCGTGAATACCGACTTCACCAGCGAGCACGGCGCTCACAACCAATTCTGTCCGACCATGGGCGTCGAACAGGTGGCGGGCCTCGGTCATGTAGCCATCCACCGTACGTGGCGTCAGGCTGAGCGCACGGGCGATCTGCTTGTTGGAGAGCCCGCGACCCGCAAGAACGACACAGTCACGCGGGCGCGGATGCAGCCTCGGCAACGCCGGGACGACCCACGGAGTGCTCGACAACAGCCTGCGAGCGGCCTGGAACGCGAAGATGCCGATCATCTGGGCGGCGCCAAGGTAGCGATGCGCATGCTCTGAACGACGCATGCCCGCGAAAGTGCAGGAACCCATGCAGTCGCCGAGCTTGACATAGGGCACTGTAATGCCCTCGTTCAGGCCTTCGCGGTTGCCCAGTTCGAGACTGGCGCGGTCCTGCCGATCCAAACGGATGATGCGAGGCAGAGCGGACCACAGGAAGGCGCCATCGGCGAAGATGCAGCCGCGGATAACCGGATCGCGGCGATAGCGATTCTGTCCGATCAGGCGGTCGACGATCGCGTCGGGATAGTCCTTCAGGTCGACGCGATCGGGCCGCGCGGACCGAAGATCATCGTGGTGGATCAATGCATAATGACGGAAGCCCATCTCGCGTGAGATGGCTTCCATCAGCGACACGAGTTCTTCTCGCGTCGCTATCGTCCGGAGCGCTCCGACGACGGCATCGGTCAGCGCCAGGCAAGATAAGCTTCCTGACCATTCTGGATTAGACGGCATGCACTCACGTCTCTCTCCCCCACTTTATCTGACCGACAGATCAATCCTCTCGGTGCTGGCCACGTCTCGATCCCTCGCCGCCGCCTCCGGCGATTGAATCGATACGGTGGCGGGCAGCAGCCGATGCAGGACTGCGAAAGCGCCGACCGAGACGAGCGACAGCGCAATAAAAACACTGCCCAAAGAAGATAGGATTTGCGCCGATGACAGGAGATGGCCGCTGACAGCGCCTACCAGAGTGGGACCGACTCCGGCCCCTATCCCAACATTGGCGAACATGAAAAAGCCCGTCATACGGCCGCGCAGCGCGGGCGGCGTGATCGTCTGCAGGAAAGTGGGCATCAACATCAGCATCATCGATGTGATCGTCGCCGCCGTGCCGACCAGGGCGATGAAAGATACCGCATTCGGGATCGCCAGACAGGCTATCGCAAGCACGAGCAAAGCGGTGCCCATGACGGTCATTGTCGCTGTCAGCGGTCGGGTGGACGCCTGTCGCAATGCGCGTTCCGCAATAAAACCGCCCATCAGACAACCGAGCGTTCCGCCTGCGAGTCCCACAGATCCCAAAGCCGAGGCGACCTGCATCGGCGACCAGTCGAAGGAACGCGAAAGAACGATAGGTGACCAAGCTGAGACAGCATAATGGATGCCCACGACCGCCGTTGATGCGAGCGCGAATACGAGGTGCGAGCGCCCGCGTCCCGCGAGGAAGGTAAAAAGTCGGCTCGATGAAGTCTTGTCGACATGCCCGCCCTTTCGGGTGGGATCACGCAACAGGAAAAGGCCGACGCTGACTACGATGCCTGGCAAGGCCGCCACCGCGAATGCGACACGCCAAGCCGCGAAATTGCCGATGACCGGAAGGGCAAGACGGCCATCAGCATTGCCGGCGGCCAGCACCCAACCCGAGATCGCCGCAGCGACGGCGACGGAAACTGGCGCGCCGAGTGCATAGATCATTGAAGCGCGGCCAAGCAACCGCCTGGGAAAGACGTCCGCCATCATCGAATAGGCGCCTGGGGTCAGTGCTGCCTCACCCGCACCGACGCCCATGCGCGCCACAGCCAGCAGCGCAAGGCTAGGTGCCAACCCGCACCCGAGAGTCATGGCACTCCAGAAAGCGACGGCGGCGCCCATGACCTTTGTGCGGGAGAATCTGTCGATCAAGACTCCCATCGGCATCCCGGCCACTGCGTAGAACAGCGAAAAGGCGAATCCTTGCAGCAGGCCCAGTTGGAGATCGGTAAGCGCAAGATCGCTCTTCACTGCGGGAGCGACGAAAGCGAGAATTTGCCGGTCGACCCCGGATAAAACGTAAGCGAAAGCCAGAAAAAAGATAAGAATCCAGTCACGCCGACGCACGCCGCGCGAGGTGATTACCTCGGTCATGTCGTCACGGCGCCGTCGAGACAGACGTGATCGAACAAGTCAGCGCGTGCCTCCAGTGCGGAATCCATTGCGGCGAGGAACGCCGCGATATCGTCGTCGGTCGTCACAAGCGACAGGACTACGAGGCCACGTGGCGCGAAATAGAAGCCCCGTTCGACGAGGTCGAAGAACAACAATTTCCGCCACGCCGCGACCGTCGCGGCATCTCCATGCGGATGGATGTTCATGATCGAACCGAGTCCGGAGACGTGGAAGGGTGCGACGTGTCGCTCGAAGCAGGCTGTCAGCCGCTCCCGAAGCCGGTCACCTTTGCCGTTTAAGTCGGCAAGTGTCTCCGCACCGAGCAGAGTCCGGCATGCCGCCAGGCCGGTGGCCATCGCGAGACTGTTGTTGTTGAACGTCCCAGAATGCGCCACTCCGTTGTCGCGTCGCGGATTGAACATCTCCATGATGTCTGCGCGCCCGCCGAAGCAGCCAAAGGCGAGCCCACCGCCGAAAAACTTGCCCAGCGTCGTCAGATCCGGCGTGAGCCCGAGCTGAGACTGGCGGCCGCCTACTGCCAGCCGGGCGGTCTGCACTTCATCGAGGATGAACAGAGCGCCCTGATCCCGGCAGAGCTGTTGGGCTGCCGATAGGAATGCAGGAGTGCCTGGAATACAGCCGCCCGCGCCGAGCATCGGTTCGATCAGGATGGCGGCAAGGTCGGACTGATGTTCAGCGACCGCAGCCGTCAGCGCATCAATATCGTTGTACGGCACGACGACGAAACGGTGCGGCAGACTGCCTGCGGGCACGTCATGGCCAAATGTTATGCCGGTGCCGTGATACCCACCCTCGGCGACAATTATTGCCTCGCGCCCTGTAAAGAGCTTCGCTGCCGCGATCGCCATCAAGCTGGCCTCGGTCCCCGAATTGGTGAACCGCAATCGGTCTATCGAGGCGAAGCGACCGCAGATCTCGGCAGCCAATTCGATCTCTAGTGCATGATGAGACGATAGGCTCAATCCCCGATCAAAGGCTTCCAACAGCGCCGTGCGCAGGACGGGCGGGGAGTGGCCGAAGATTCCGGATGTGAATTCGTTGAGGAAGTCGCGATAGTCATGGCCATCGACATCGGTGAGGCGACCGCCCTGACCGCTGGCCATATAGAGCGGGAACGGATCGTACCACAGCGAGGTGCGGGTGTTTCCGCCGGGCATCACCATGGCGGCACGGGCCGCGAGCATGGCGCTGGCTGGATTGCGTTCAACAAAGTCCTGCGCCGCAGCGCCAAGCGCTGCGGCGAGGGGCGTCGATGATGTGCCAGTCATTGGCCGATGATCATCCGCGGATATGAAGGAGTGGCTGATCGCATCAGAAACGTACTCGAGCGCCAACGACGAAGGTTCGCCCGTACACGTCATAGAGCATGGGATTCGTAGACGTCGCGTAGATGAAGGTACCAGGGTCGAGCGGCGGCCGTGAATTGAAGAGGTTGTTGACCACTGCATAAAGGCTGAAGTTACCATGCCCCCGCACTCGAAGCTCGCCGGTTAGGTTGACCAAGAACTGCCCGCGAACGTGGTTGTCGTTGATATCGGTTGCCGTGTAAGCGGCGTTGTAAAGGCCGCCGCCAACGTAGCGCCCCTGTGCGGAGATTGTTGCGATGTCACTGTCGTAGGTCACCGTTGCCGTTGCCCGCCAGTGCGGGCTGGCCGCCAAATCGGTTCCGACCACCCCCGCTTGGCGAAAAACAGTAACTCCGTCGCTCGAGTCATATTTCCCGAGATAAGTGGCCAAGCCGCTGAAGCTGAGCGACTTGCCATGCGCGCGCAGCGGAATGGTGTAGCGGGCCTCCAAATCGACGCCGCTCAGCGTGATAGAGGAGAGGTTGAGTTGACTGACGTTGACGGACACGAGTGCGCCGGTCGCATCTCGCACAATGAGGCCGCATAGTGCCGGCTGTGCGCCGTTGCAGCGGTCGATGATCTGCTGACCAGTGAGCGTCGCGATCGCGTCGTGGATCTTCAAATGGTAATAATCCGCTGACAGCGACAGCCGCGGTATGACGCTCGGCGTCAGCACCACACCGGCCGTCACCATATCCGACTTCTCGGCCTTCAGATTCGTGTTGCCACCTATGAGCTGCCGCGCGACAATCTGAGCATTGTTGCGGGTGGGATCCGTCGCGGTAAAAAGCTGCACGGTGGGGGACGCGAACAGTTCGCCGATGTTGGGTGCGCGGATATCGCGCGAAACAGTGCCACGGAAGCGGATGTCACCTGTGGGCGCATAGCTGCCGCCCACCTTCCAAGTCACGACGGAGCCGCTGGTACTATAGTCTGTGTATCGCACTGCGCCGTTCAGCTCGAGATCCTTGGCAAAGCGTGCATCTTTCGCGAGCGGAATCGCGATCTCGCCGAAAGCTTCCTTGACGTCGAAACTGCCTTGGATGGGGAGTCCGGCACCCACATTGTAGCCGCCAGCGGCAGAAATCGGATCCGTGCTCTGTCTGGCGGACTCGCGCCGGTATTCCGCACCTAACACAGCCGTTACCGGTCCCGCCCAGGTCGAGAGCAAATCCCCTTGGATCGAGGCAGCAGCCGCGTGCTGCCTGATGGTAAGGTCGGAAAACGCGCCGGCCCCGGTGACGTAGTTGACGGCCGCAGCACTGGGCGATCCCGCACCGAAAACATTGAGGGGAACGCAGCCGTCGGTGGGATTGGACAGCGTACTGCGGCAAACAATCGCGCCCGTGGCAGGGTTTACGACGGCGTCGGCGGCGCGGTTCAAGTTCTGAACGATCGAGACGCCAGTCGTGCGGTTGCTGATGTTCGTCTGGCCATATTGATAATAGGCGTTCCACTTCCAGCTGCCGCCGAGCTTGCCATCCAGCGACAAGACGCCACGGTATGTGTTGTTGCGGATACGCGCGTCGAAAATTCCGATGTCCGGAGTAAAGCGGCCGAGCGGGAAGCTGGTGACACCGGCGGCCGCCATCCGGGTCCGCACGCTGTCCGGCAGATAGGCGTTATCGCGCTGGATGGTGAAGCCGGTGGGGTATGAAAAGGACGGCCCCCCGGTCTCGCTGTGCGACCAAGACAAGTCGGCGCTTACTTTCAACGCATCGGAAAACTCGTACTCCGGCCGCACGTAGATGGTGTTGCGCTGGAGCGGATACGCGAGTGGCTTGGATCCGCTCGGATTAATCCCATCTCCGCCGATCATATAGGCCGACCCGACAGACGTGCCGTACTGAAATTGTCGCGTGCCGCCGCCGGGCAGGAATTCCGTCCCGCGTAGCGGCCCGGCCAGGATCAGGCCGTTATAGGTAAAGCCCGACAAATGCGCGTTCTCGGTGATGAGGCGCGCTGGCTGGCCGTTCGTCGCCGTGAAGGCCGGGTTCGCAATCAGGGCAGCGTCATTAAACCATGGGCGCGAGTCCTGATTACGGATGCCTTTGCTGTCTGCGTATTCGCCGGCGATGCTGATATGACCGCGGCCGCCGGCGAAGCTGGTACCGTAAGCGAAAGACGCCTTCCATTGGGCATTGTCACCGTATTCGGTAATGCCCGACTGGACGTCGGCGCTGAATCCGTCGAGCCGCTTCAAGACGAGGTTCACGACACCCGCCACCGCATCCGAGCCATAAGCCGCCGATGCGCCGCCGGTCACGATATCAACCCGCTGAAGCAACGAGACCGGAACGAGGTTGAGATCGACATTCTCGGAGATGTTAGACGGCACCACGCGCTGACCGTTGATGAGGACCAGCGTTCGCTGCGGACCGAGGCCGCGCAAATCCGCGAGGTTGGCGCCGGAACTGACCGCTTGTGTCTGGGAGGACGGCGTCGCCGATGGCCTGAACGAGGGTAGTTCGTTGAGTGTGTCGGCAATAGTCACCGGCGCGCGCCGCGCAATGACCGCGTCGCCCAGCACCGTCACGGGCGTCGGCGTCGTGAACCCGCTCCGGGCAATGCGCGAGCCCGTCACGATAATCTCACTGGCTTCAGTAGGAGCTGGGGATGCCGTCGCTTCCTGTGCCGGAGACGATGACGGAGGCGTGACGGACTGCGCCCAGGCCGCGCCTGGAACGATGCACCAGCATGCCGTGGCCGTCGTCAACGCGGCCCTGAACGCTTTCACACCATTGTAAGCCGTACGACGATTCATATGCGGTCCCCCTTCGCTCCTCGAGTGCCGGTGGATCGCTTCATGCACGAACCATCACTGCATCGAACGACTCGAAGGTGACACATAATTGCCATATGGGCAATATATTTTATTGTCCAACGGGCAATATCCGTTGGCGTTAGCTTTTGCCCTTCTATCTGCTGAGCAGCAGCCTCAGACCCTCCACGATTGTGTAGACGAAGGCATCGAAGCTCGAATCGAGAGGAACGGCGGACCCATTCTCCCATCGCACGATGAAATGCCGGTTGCTTAGCCGTTCGCGATGCCGCGCTATCAGCGGAAATCGATCTTCGTCGGCTTCGGCCAGCCGATCTTGAATCTGCGCCTTGAAGCTTGCCTCATCATCGGCCGGGGCAGCAGCGAATTCCATCGCCACGAAGCCAAGTGCGCCCGCAATGACGACGTCAAATGCTTCAAGAAGTTTCTCGTCCTTGAAGCCGGCCCGCTCTAGGACAAGCAATATCTTTTCAACGAAATCAAGGTCCATTCCCGCGTTTGAGAGTAGTTGTGAGGACAGGAGAGGGCCGATGTTCGGATGTCGGCGGACAACGGCGCGCTGGCCCTCAAATAAGAGACGTAGCCACTGTCTCCACTCAATGTCGGTGTTGGACAGTTCCAATTCACGATAGCTATAGTTAATTATTTCAGCGAGAAGGGCGTTCCTGGTGGGAATCCACCAGCGTATCGCGGCTGGATATACCGAAAGGCGGTCCGCAAGAGTGCGTACGCTGAATTTCTCGAGCCCGATCTCGTCGACAAGTGCAAGCGCCGCCTCAAGGATCAGATCCTTGGTGAGACTGCGCCCTTCACTCTTGGCTGGTTTTCCGCGTTTTGTCGTTGCCACTTGCTCGCCCATCATTTCCGTCACCGCTTCCTAGCAGCTGCCGGGCCGGCCCGCGACCGGCGGATGCTACAAAATCATTGCCCATCGGACAATAATATGGAATGCCCGCTTGGTGCATTCGCTTGGGGCGGACAGAACTATGATTGTTTACGCGTGCGGCTTCTCCCATGAGAGCCACAGCTTCAGCACGAAGCTCACGACCCTTGCCGATTTTGCAGGTGCTGAAGCTGGATCGATCGATCGTCAGCTCGACCTGATCGAGTCGCGGTCGATCGAAGGGGGCATCCTGTCTGCGGCAAAGGAATTCGGCTGGCAGCTGACTTTTCCTTTTTTCGCTCAAGCTATTCCGTCGGGCCCTGTGACAACCGAGGCCTTCGAGACGATTGCGCGACGTCTGCTTGATGGGTTGGAGCAAGCCGGCCCCGTCGACGGCATATTGCTGCCACTGCACGGGTCCATGTTCGTCGTCGATTATCCCGATAGTGAGGGCGAAATAATCGAGCGCGTTCGTCGCGCGGTAGGTCCGGATGTGCCGATCGCGGTACTTCTCGACCTTCACGCGAACGTCTCCGACCGCATGGCGCGCGGTGCCAACATCCTGACCAGCTACCGGACCACCCCGCATACCGACCATTGGGAGACAGCCCACCGCGCCGCGACGTTGCTCGACAAGGCGATGCGCAAGCAGATCGAGCCGAATAGCTGCGTTGCACGTCTGCCGATGATGGCGGGTTTCGACATGGGCCGCACGATCAATCCCGAAGGACCGATGTGCAAGCTTCTGGCTGTCGCGCGCGAGATCGAGCGGAGCGATCCTCGGATCCTCGACATTTCGCTCAATGCCGGCTTCTACTATGGCGACGTTCTCGACGCCGGTCCCTCCGTCATCGTCGTTGGCGATGGTCCGAAAGCCGGCCATGCTGCAGTGGCTCAGCGGCTGATACGTGAAGCGTGGCAGACTCGCGATTTTGTCAGCATCACCCATCTGCCGGTAGGCGAGGCGATCGCCAAGGCGCTCGAGATTCCCGAGGGGCCCGGTCCGGTGATCCTCGCCGACTACACGGATGGCCCGATGGGCGGCGCCTATGGCGACGGTACACAAATCCTGGCGGCATTGCTGCGCGCCGATCCGCCTGAGACCGTTGTCGGTCCGATCTATGATCCCGAATCCGTTCAGGCGGCGCGGGCGGCAGGCGTGGGTGCGTCGCTTACCCTGTCGATCGGTGGCCGCCATGATCCGGACTACGGAGGTGGGCCGGTGACAAGCGAGGTCACGGTGCACTGCCTGTCCGATGGGCGTTATCGCCGCAAAGGACCGTATGCCACCGGGACGATCGGCGAGATGGGCCAGAGTGCACTGGTGCAGGCTGGTAATGTATCAATCCTGCTCGTCTCATTGCTCTGCCAGCCGGAAGATCGCGAGCAATACCGCATCGTGGGTGTAGAGCCGGAAACGATGAATCTTTTGGCGATGAAGGGCATCAATCACTTTCGCGCTGACTTCGAACCGATCGCTCGCGAGATCATCTTCGTTGATTCCGGTGGGCTCGTGTCGGTGGATTTCACCCGTTTCCCGTTCCGGAATGTGCGCCGCCCTATCTGGCCGCTCGATTCCGGAGTTTCGATATGACGGGCGTAGGCGAGACGATCTGGCCCCAACCGGTTGATCTCGATGCTCTGAATGCCGCCGGGGCGGACACTCTCATCGGACATCTGGGGATCGTCTTCACCGAGTTCGGCGCGGATTGGATCGCGGCGACCATGCCGGTCGACGCACGGACCAAGCAGCCCTTCGGTCTCCTCCATGGTGGCGCGTCCGGTGCTCTGGCAGAGAGTATGGCTTCTATGGCCGGCATTCTTGTCGCGGGCGATGGCCATGCCGTCGTGGGTGTCGAGCTCAACGCGAGCCACGTGCGCAAGGCGGTCGACGGACTCGTCACCGGCATTGCTCGACCCGAGATTCTTGGACGCGGCATGCAAGTCTGGTCGGTTCGCATCGAGGATGAAGCGAAGAAGACGGTCTGCGTGTCCCGCGTCACGCTTCGCGTCCTGCCGCCGCGATAACGAAAGAGGAGAGAGATATGGCGCGGAAGGTAATCCTGACGATCGCACCGACGGGCGGAATGGCGAGCAAGGCGCAGAATCCCGCGTTGCCAACGACGCCGGAGGAGATCGCGGACGACATCCATCGTTGCTGGGAACTGGGCGCAAGCGTCGCCGCAATTCACGCGCGTCGCGCCGACGGTCAGGCAACTTGCGACCCCGAAGTATACGGCCGCATCAACCGCCTTGTGCATGAACGCTGCGACATCGTCATAAACAATTCCACGGGGGGCGGCGTCGATGGCGACATGGTAGGTCAAGGTACCAACGGCTATCCTGAAATCCTCTGGGAGGAGCGCATCAAGGGCGTCGAGGCGGGAGCGGAAATGTGCACCCTCGACGCGACTACGATCATCGCAACCTTCGGCGGGCAGGAACTGCTGATGCACACCTCGCCCCGACGCTCGCGCGAACTGGCGACATTGATGCAGGCGCGAGGCATCAAGCCCGAATGGGAAGTGTTCAGTCCAAGTCACATCGTCCAGGACGTTTCGACGCTGACCGCCGCGGGCTTGGATCGCACCCCTTATTTCGTCAACATCGTGCTGGGAACCGATCGAGCTTTCCAGAATGCCATGCCGTACTCACCGAAAATCCTGCAGACGATGGTGGACCTGCTACCGCGGGACGCGATCTTTGGCGTCACTGGCATCGGGCCAGCGCAGCTGCCGTGCATTGCCAACGCACTTCTGCTCGGCGGGCATGTCAGGGTCGGTCTGGAGGATAACCTCTACTATTCCCAAGGTCAGCTCGCCACGAACGAGCAACTGACCCGGCGCGCCGTCACCATCATCCACGAGATGGGCTACGAGCTGGCCTCGCCGACAGAGGCGCGCGAGATGCTGGGGCTTCCGCGACGCGCAACCGCGGCGGCTTGACCAAAGCTCATAGGACGCAACCATCGAAGAGTGAGGGAGCGAGATGTCAGCAAGCGGTCGAGTAGCACGTGGGCTTGCGCTCATCTCTGCTTTGGTCATGGTAGTTCCGTCGGCTGCCGCGACCGGTAACCATGATCCGATCTTGCGAACGCGGGCGGGCCTTGTGCGCGGCACGCGTGATCACGATCTCGACATCTTTCGCGGCGTTCGCTTTGCGCAGCCACCCACGGGCGCGCTTCGCTGGCGAGCGCCCGAGCCGCTCAAGCGTTGGCCGGGTATCGTCAGCGCGGCATCCTTTGGCCCCCCTTGTATGCAATCCGCGCCAACCCAAGGCTCAACTGATGGAGCGATGAGCCGACCGAGCGAGAACTGCTTGACTCTGAATGTCTGGCGGCCGCGAAACGCGCGGCGTTTGCCGATCATGGTCTGGATCCATGGCGGTGCATTTGTCGAGGGTGCAGGCAGCGAGCCGCAGTACGACGGTGCGAAGCTTGCCCGACGAGGGGTTATCCTTGTTTCGATCAACTATCGCCTTGGCCTATTCGGCTTCTTTGCTCACGCAGCGCTGACCAGTGAAGCGGGCCCAAATGCGCCCCTCGCCAACTACGGCATCATGGACCAGGTGGCGGCGCTACGCTGGGTGAAGGCCAATGCCCGTGCGATCGGCGGCGATCCCGACAATGTGACGGTTTTTGGCCAATCTGCTGGCGCCGTTTCTGTCCTCACTCTGATGACGCTCACCAACGAACGGCTTTTCGACAAGGCGATCCACCAATCCGGCTCACCATGGGCCAAGACGATCGATCTTCGACAGGCGAGCATAATCGGGGAAGACGCGGCGCGCGAGCTTGGTCTTTCGACTGCCTCCACGGCGGACCAATTGCGCAGCATACCCGCGTCGGCCCTTCTGCGCGTTAGTGATGCCTTCTTTGCACAGGGCAAGCTGGGTGGGTTCCATGACGGGCGCCTCACGACGCAACCCATTATCGATGGACGCCTTATCAAAGAAAACCCGGGCCAAGCGATCGCAGAAGGCCATTTCCGGCATGTGCCAGTGCTGATCGGGATGGTGAACGGGGAAGACTCGCTGATCCCGACAAACGGAGCGGCCGACGCTTTTTTCGCCGATATTCCGCTCTTGCGCTTGCCTGAGGCGGCAATGGCCTATCAGAAAATTTCCGCTACCGACGTTTACGGCGTCGTCAATGGGCGCAAGGCGGCAATCGCCCGAAGCGCCTTTCAGGATACGGTCTTCGCGGCACCGGCCCGTTGGCTGGCGCATGCCGTGGCGGCGTCGGCACCCAGCTATCTCTATATCTACGATCGGCGGTCGGCCACGTCCGAGCTCTCAACAGGTGTTGGCCACGGCGGTGAATTGCCCGATTTATTCGGTGCGACGGCGACCGCACCTCGTGAGTTTGGCGAAACCTTACGGAGCTGCTGGGTTTCATTCGCGAAGAGCGGCCGTCCAAATTGCGGCACCCTGCGCCTATGGCTGCCGGTCGGCCGAGCGGGAAATGGCTTCGTGAGGCTCGCAGCCGACGCTACGCTACTCAATAATTTTCGCGGCCAACGTCTCGATATCGCTGATCGGCTAAATCCCTATCTCAGCATCCAAGATCACAAGTGACTACAGGCAAGCACGAGGCTACCGCAGAGGTGCTTGCCCGGCTTGACGCGCTTGATGCGCTGTTTACGTCCATTCGCCAGGTGGTCGATCGCCATGATCTCGAGCGGCGCAAGGTGCTGATCGACCTTCGACGTCGGCTTGGGCACTGCATCGGTGAGATCGATCACGCCGGCAGCGCCTTGTTCAATGGGACGGTCGATGAGTCGCTGTTCCATCGCCAATTGGCTGATCTGCGCTATCGCCTCGCACATCATCAGGCCGAATGGCCAGCTGTCGCCATCGAAGACTCCGAAGTATATCGCGCCTCGGCAAACGCGATCATAACGTTCTACGAAGATTTTGCGCGATGGGTGCGAGGCAGGGTGCCGACTGTCTCAAGCGCGGCGCGAAAATAGACTATTAAGGAAAGGAATCGGTATCGCACGGGACGCCGTCTCATTCAGCAACGCTCGAGCATGAGGCCGATGCCTTGCCCGACGCCGACGCACATGAAGGCGAGGCCGTAGCGACCGCCGCACCGATGCAGTTCCTCAACTGCGGTCATGACAATCCGGGCACCAGACATGCCCAGCGGGTGTCCCAGCGCGATGGCACCGCCATTGCGATTGACCCGTGGATCGTCGTCGGCAACGCCAAGATCGCGCAGCGTGGCGATCGCCTGGCTGGCAAAAGCCTCATTCAGCTCGATCACGTCGATTTGGTTCAATGCGATGCCAGTGATCCGGCACAATTTGCGTGCGGCCTCAATGGGGCCGACGCCCATGATTTTCGGGGCGATGCCAGCGGCCGCCATGCCAAGCACGCGTGCGCGCGGCCTCAATCCGTTTCTTGCGGCGGCGTCCTCTGACGCGACGAGCATGGCGGCAGCGCCGTCATTGAGGCCGGAAGCGTTCCCTGCGGTCACAGTGCCGTCTGGGCGCACCACGGGTTTCAGCTTGGCGAGCGCCTCCGGGGTGGTCGTTCGCGGATGCTCGTCCTGCGAGAAGTCGACGGGATCACCCTTCCGCTGCGGTACACTGACGGCAACGATCTCCACCGCCATACGCCCGCTCGCGATTGCGGCCGCGGCCTTCTCCTGACTAGCCACAGCGAAGCGGTCCTGATCCTCGCGCGAGACGCGCCACCGGTCGGCGACGTTCTCGCCCGTCTCGGGCATGGAGTCGACGCCGTAGGCGTGGCCCATCGCGGGGTTGATGAAGCGCCAGCCGAGCGTCGTGTCCTCAATCTTCTGTGCGCGGTCGAAGGCCGAGTTCGCCTTGCCCATGACGTACGGGGCGCGGGTCATGCTCTCCACGCCCCCGGCGATCATCAATTGCGCGTCGCCGGCCCGGATCGCCTGTGCGGCCATGCCGACAGCGTTGAGGCCGGAGCCGCACAAGCGGTTCACAGTCGTCCCCGGCACCGCCTCCGGCAACCCCGCCAGCAACACCGCCATGCGCGCGACGTTACGGTTGTCCTCGCCGGCTTGATTGGCACAGCCCAGGATTGTGTCGTCGACGGCTTCCCAGTCCACGCCCGCGTTGCGCTCGGCGAGCGCACGGATCGGAACAGCCGCAAGGTCGTCTGCGCGAATAGATGACAGGCTGCCGTTAAGCCTCCCAATGGGCGTGCGGATGGCATCGCAGATGAAAGCGTCGGGCATGAAGACCTCAGGCGAAGATGTCGATTATGGCGCTTGCGAGCGCGTCGGGCGCCTCGAGTGGAGCCAGGTGGGCCGCGTCTAGCGTGATGTGGCTGGCGCCCTCGATGCGTTCGACAAGGTGTTCGCCGTGGCCGGTGAACGGGGTCGAGGTGTCCCGTTCACCCGACACGACGAGCGTCGGAACTGAGATCGAATGCAGACGGTTCGCGAGGTCCATGTCACGAATCGCGGCCGCACAGCCCGAATAGCCGCCCGCTTCCATGCCGAGCAGCCCGCGGCGGACGCTGGCGGCTAGCTCAGGTCGGTCCTGCATGAACTCGGGCGAAAGGAACCGCGACATGGCGAGATCGACGATGCCAGCCATGCCCTCCTCACCAACCTTTTCGACCCGTGCCGTCCAGGCGGCGCGGTCCATGGTGGCCGATGTGCAGACCAGCGCGAGGCCGCTCAGGCGCTCGGGTGCATCGAGTGCGAGCTGCATGCCGATCATGCCGCCGAGCGACACGCCGGCGACCACTGCCGTCCCGATCTCGGCCGCATCCATCGTTGCTCTGACGTCTCGGGCCAGCATGGCCAACTTGTAATCACCAGCCGGGGCGTCCGATGCGCCGTGACCGCGGGTGTCGACGCGCAGGAGCGAGAACCGACGGCGAAGGGCGGGGAGTGCAGCGTCCCACAGGTCCATGTCGGTGCCGATGGAGTTGAGCAGAACCAGCGGCGTGTTCTCCGCCTTACCCTCATACTTCCAGTAGATGTCGGCGCCTTGCGAGCGGACGAAGGGCATCAGGCCGCGCGCTCCATCGCTGTGTCGTGCGTAAACTCAGCGCCGGTTTTCGCGCGAACCTCGTCCAGCGTCACGCCTGGAGCCAGCTCCACCAGCCGTAGTCCGGGCTTGTCGCAAGCGAGGACGGCGAGGTCGGTGATGATCAGGTCCACGCAGGCCTTGCCGGTGAGCGGCAGCGTGCACGCGGGCAGAATCTTGGGCTCGCCGGCCTTGTTGGCGTGATCCATGACGACAACGACTCGTTTGACGCCGGCGACCAGGTCCATGGCCCCGCCCATGCCTTTCACCATCTTGCCCGGAATCGTCCAGTTCGCGATGTCGCCAGCCTCGCTGACCTCCATCGCACCGAGGACTGCCATGTCGATGTGGCCGCCGCGGATCATCGCGAAGCTGTCCGCCGAGGAGAAGAAACTCGACGTGGGCAGCGCTGTGATCGTCTGCTTGCCCGCGTTGATGAGGTCAGGATCGACCGCCTCGCGCGTCGGGAACGGGCCGATCCCAAGCATGCCGTTCTCCGATTGAAGCGTGACGTCGAGCCCCTCCGGGACATGGTTGGCCACGAGCGTCGGGATGCCGATGCCGAGATTGACGTAGAAGCCGTCCTGCAGCTCCAGCGCCGCGCGTTCCGCCATCTGATCACGGGTCCAGCCCTTCGCGCCGTTGGCCATCACGCTTCCTCCTTTTCGCGGACCGTCAGCTTCTCGATCCGTTTCTCGTTGATGGTCGACAGGACGATCCGGTCGATGAAGATGCCGGGCGTATGGATGCCGTCGGGGTCGAAACTGCCCGCCTCGACGATCTCCTCGACCTCCACCACGGTGACCCGGCCTGCGGTGGCCATGTTCGGGTTGAAGTTCCGCGCCGTCTTGCGGAACATCAGGTTGCCAGCGGGGTCTGCCCGCCAGGCCTTGATGATAGAGAGGTCGGAGCGGAGCCACGTCTCGCGAACGTATTCCTCGCCCTCGAACGTCTCTGTCGGCTTGCCCTCGGCGACGACGGTGCCGACCCCGGTCTTGGTGTAAAAGGCGGGAATGCCGGCGCCGCCCGCGCGTATGCGCTCGGCGAGCGTGCCCTGAGGATTGAGCTCGAGGTCGAGCTCGCCGGACAGATACTGCTGCTCGAACAGCTTGTTCTCGCCGACGTACGACGAGATCATCTTCCTGATCTGGCGGCTCTCCAGCAGCATCCAGAGACCGAAGCCGTCGGCACCGGCATTGTTGGAGATGACGGTCAAGTCCTTCACGCCGCTCGCGCGAACCTCCGGGATCAGACTCTCGGGATTGCCCGAAAGGCCAAAGCCTCCGGACATGATCGTCATGCCGTCGAACAGCAGTCCCTCAAGTGCTGTGGCGGGGCTGTCGTAGATCTTATTCTTCATCGATATCCCTTAGCCAAGGTCGCCGCCTGCGACGGGCAGCACAGAGCCGGTGATGTAGGAGGCCTCGTCCGAGGCGAGGAAGAGAATGGGAGCGATCTGCTCGTCGAGCGTCGCATAGCGCTTCATGAAGGTCGACGACGTAACCTGGTCGACGGCCTCCGCCATCCACGCTTGCTCACGCGGATCGTCACCATCAGGATTGCGCGGCACGATGCGTGGCGGCGCCTGTGTGCCGCCAGGCGCGGTCGCGACGATTCGAATGCCAGCTTCGCCGTATTCCATCGCGATGCTCTGCGTCAGCGCGTTGATGCCCCCCTTGGCCGCAGAATAGGGCACCCGCCGAATGCCCCGCGTCGCGTTGGAGGACACGTTGACGATCGTGCCGCCTCCCTGGCGAAGCATGATCGGCAGTACCGCATGACAGCTCCACAAGGTCGGCATTAGCGAACGTCGGATCTCGGCCTCGATCTGCGCCGGCTCGAAGTCGGCGAACGGGCGCATCCGGATTGCTCCACCCACATTATTGACCAAAATATCTACGCGGCCAAAGGCGTGGATGGCCGCATCCACGGCGGCCATAGCACCGTCATGGGTTTCCAGGTCGCAGCAGAACGCAACCGCGGCGGCGCCGATCTCCGCAGCGACATCTGTGACGAACTCCGCCCGATCGA
>Ga0068857_100000252_pt1 | contig 35939 bp, 27 predicted proteins | sample KBSCornC72_FD_66591 | JGI IMG/M metagenome (GOLD analysis project Ga0068857, IMG submission 66591) | Corn rhizosphere microbial communities from Kellogg Biological Station, Michigan, USA - KBS Corn C7-2 | ecosystem: Host-associated > Plants > Roots > Rhizosphere > Soil ...
TGGCGCTCGCTCGGAATGACACGCGCCTTTTCCTGCCGCCTGCCGCCTGCCGCCTGCCGCCTGCCGCCTGCCGCCTGCCGCCCGCCGCCTGTCGCCTGTCGCCTGTCGCCTGTCGCCTGTCGCCCGCCCCCGGCAGTCGCGGTCGCCGTCTTGCAGCCTAACCGTCAAATGTTCAGCTTGTCTTGGCGCTGAGCCGCACGCGGCCTCGCACAGCATCCACACCGGCTCGACCGACGCGTCGATGACCTCCGGGCGCGTCGAGTGCCACGCCACCCCTGCCCCGTACCTCCTTGACCCTCGCGTTAGGCTGCATCGGTGGCAGGACCATCCGATGTGTTGGGCCCCGGTCGTGGACTTCGATCGCCTTCGTGTTATGCGTGGCGCTTGGCGGCGGATGCAGCGATGGTGCCTCGTCCCCCGGGGAGCCGAACGGGAGTACGCTCGTTCTCCATCGGGTGAGTGGGGACGCCCAGATCTCGGCCGCCGGCTCGGACCTGCCGTCTCCGCTCGTCGTGCGCGTGACGGATGCGCGCGGTAAACCGATCTCCGGCGTGTCGCTCGACTGGGCGACAGCAGACAGCGGCCGACTCGATCCCGAGCGACCCACCAGCAACGACTCGGGGCTGGTCCGAGCCGCCTGGATACTCGGCGGACAGACCGGCCGCCACACCGCGACGGCGACGCGCGGGACGCAGATCGTGACGTTCACCGCCACCGCTGCTGAACCATTGTCGTTAGGCGCCGTCCGCCACCTCCGGCTCGCGACGTTCGACGGATCCGGGGAGGTCGTCCACCCCGACGTCGCCCGCGTGCCCCGCGGCTGGGCACCGGCTCGTCGATTTCTCGCCATCACACCGTACCCCGGCGGCGACATCAAGCGCGAGTTGCCGTCGATCTACGAATCCGGTGACCCGGCGGAGTGGGAGGTCCCCGCGGGCGTGACGAACCCGATCGTCAGGCCGTGGAAGGGTTATCTCTCCGACCCGGACCTCCTCTTCGAGCCATCGAGGCGGGAGCTGTGGATGTACTTTCGCCATGTTTTACATCTGAACTCCGTATTCCTCACAGTGTCGGGCGACGGCACCCATTGGAGCAGACCCACGCGCGTTGTCCGCGCACCCAACCACGAGCTGGTTTCGCCAACGGTCGTTCGCGTCAGCGAAACGCAGTGGCACATGTGGGCCGTCAACGCTGGCCCGGGCGGCTGCAACAGCGTGTCGACGACAGTCGAGCATCGCACGTCCACCGATGGCCTCCACTGGTCGTCATCACGGACGGTTGATGTGTCGGGGCCCGGCGCGCTGACCCCGTGGCACATCGACGTCATCTGGGTGCCGGAGCTCCGGGAATTCTGGGCGCTGTACAACGAGAAACCGCGCGAGACGTGTGCGACGCCGGCGCTTCGGCTCTCCACAAGCAGCGACGGCATCACCTGGACGCAGCACCCCACTCCAGTGCTGCGCGCGGGCATGACGGCGGAATTCAAGGACATCGTGTATCGCTCGACGCTGGAGTACGACGGTCGAACCGACATGGTCACGCTCTGGTACTCCGGCGCCCGTGCGTCGGGTGATACCTGGATATGGAGTGCGGCCGTGGAGCGTCGCTCTCGGGCCGACCTGTTCCGCATGATCGACGTGCCGGAGACAGCGTCGCGCGTTGCCATACGCCGCCCGGCGCTGCAACTCACCAACCCGCCCTGAGCAACGCGTGCCGATACGGGCTATGTCCTATTCCGCGACATTCGTGTCCTGATGCTGACAGGCGATCGATTCCATACCGCGACACATTGACCAGCATCGCCCAGTGGCTCAAAACCAGGCTGGGTTCGCGATCGCACATGTGTGGCCGCGTAACACCGAGAGTCGCCGAGGAGCTATGCCCACGGACCAGGTCTTCCGTCGCGTGGTTTGGTACGGACTCCTGCTCAGCGCTGTCGACGCCGTTTCTGGACGCCTGCTGCAAGCCGCTCCGGATCCGAGTGTGGTGCTCTCGCTCGGTGCGACGGCATGGGTGGCATATCGGCTTGCAGAGACAAAGGCGACGCGGATCGCGTTCCCTGCCGCGATGACATTGTTCATCGTGTACATCCTTGCGTTCCTCCTTTGGGCTCGGCTCCTCGTCGGATGGAACGGCTCCGTGCCTTGGCGGCCGCGGTCCGCCACATGGATGACGATGTTCGTGATCTCGGCGCCGGTCATCGCGCTCATCGCCCAGCTCATGGGGAGTCGTGCCGGATCGCGAGGAGCGAAGCCAGCGTCATCGCAGTAACGAAACGGCCGTAACGCCGACGACTCGAACGACCGCGATCGTCAGGAGAGCTCTTGCTATCGCCGAACGCGGCGCGTCAGGCGCCGCACCGCGAAGGCCGAGCCACAACAGCACGAGCACGTAGGTCGACCGCACATCCATCTCGCCCGCCAGCGTGCGTACAACGTCTGAATCCGTTCCGCCCACCAGCGACGTCAGGTTGGTGAACGGCGGATTCCGGAGGTCCACGTCAACAGACTCCGTCAACAACGCGCCGGCCACGCTCGAAAATGCGAGGGTGGCGAGCGTGAACGCCACGTAGACGTGCATGAGGATGGAGAACGCGGTCGCCCAAGCCACGTTGACGCGCCACACCCTTGCAACCAACCATACCACCAGAGACGAGAGCAGTACCGTCGGCCCCACCGTCAGAACCTGAAGGAGCAGACCGCCAAGCGCCTTGATTGGCGTGACGGATGGCTCGTAGAAGACGAAGAGACTTCCGAATCGGACTCCGACGGCGGCGAGAAACGCGAGTCTCCACGAAGGATCGCAGGCGATGCCGCGAAACGCATCGACCGGGTCAACCACCAGGTTCACGAGGCGCACCCCGGCGCCCGATCGAGGCGCCGAGGCGTTGGAAACCGATGTCACGGGCAGCAGCCGACCGATGACGCGTAGCAGGTGCCCGACCACAGCGTGGTGGCGCACGCTCCACAGCTGATGTTCTTCGAGATCGCGATCGTGACGACGGTGACACAGCCCAGAGACGTTCCGCAGATACCTGTCTGTGTGAGCGCCGCGGTCCCGCCGGCGACGTCTCCAAGGTCAGCGTCATCGAGCTCGATGGTGCCAGCCGGAGACTGAGTGGCCGCCGCGTCTTCAGCGGACAGCGACTGCCGATAGGCCGCGTCTTTCCACGCTCGGACGGTTGTATGGTCGTGCATTGGTTCTCCTGAGCTCGAGAAGACAGTCATTCGACATGGTGTACGCGCCGCCGCTGCCGGGCGACGCAGTCGGGCCCCGGGCCGACGACCTCCACGAGTGGGGGTTCGCGGCGACGGCAGTCATCGCCGCTAGTGACGCATCGCGCTACGCGCGTACTCGACATCTGCTCGTTAGGTGTTCCCCGTCGCATTCGTTCGCGAGCCCTCGATCGGCGTGCGTGGCCGATCCGGTCGGGCTTTGTGCCGCCGCCAACTCGGCATACATCCCTCGCTCGCGCAGCAGCTGCAGGTGCGTGCCGCGCTCGACCACGTGCCCGTGGCGGAGTACAAGGATCTGATCGGCCGTCCGGACGGCCGAGAGTCGGTGCGCGATGACGATACGCGTGCAGCGCAGCCGCTCGAGGTGGGCGTTGAGCTCTGCCTCCGCTGCGACATCGAGATGGCTGCTCGCTTCGTCGAGCAGGAGGATCGACGGGCGCGGAGCAATCGCTCGAGCGATCGCAAGCCGCTGGCGCTGGCCACCCGAGAGATTACTTCCGCCTTCGGCGACACTCGTTTCATACGCCATCGGAAGGCGGCGAATGTCGTTGGCCAGCCCCGCGATCTCCGCGGCAGCATCGATCTGTTCCGCACTCGCCGCGGGTGTATTGAGCAGGATGTTGGTCTTGAAAGAGCCGGCGAACGCCGCCGAGTCCTGAAGCACGACGCCACACCATCGACGAACATCGCGCGGATCGAGCTCGGCCAGCGGAATGCCGTCATACAGCACTTCGCCGGCAGTTGGCTGGTAGAGCCCGAGCAGCAGCATGAGGATCGTGCTCTTTCCCGAACCCGTCGGACCGACAATACCGAGCTTCTGCCCAGGTGTGATGACGAAGGAAACGTTTTCGACGACCGCCGGTCCGTCCGCCGAGAATCGGAACGAGAGCGCACGAGCCTCGATACGGCCAGCGAGACGCGTGGCCCGCGCGCGTTGTGGAATCTCGGGACGTCGCTCCTGTTCCGTTTCGAGTACGTCGGTGAGTCGCTCGACATAGGCGTCGAGCAGCTGAAGCTGTTGCGTGCTCTGAACGAGCGAGGTGACCGGCGCGAGAAACGACGTGGCGAGCGTGGTGAGCGCGAGCATCGTGCCGAGCGGCATTGACGCGTGAGCAACCAGGTAGGCTCCGTACCAGAGCAGGATGAGCGGAGACGCGGTTCGCGCGAAGCCTAACGCGAATTCGACCTTGGCGGAGAGGTAACTCCGCTCGACCGACACGCCCAACTGGCGCCGAAACAGCTCGACCCAGCGATCGTAGGCGCGCTGTTCGCCCGCCGAGGCTTTGATGTACGCAATCCCCTTCATCAGTTCGACCAGACAGCTCTGCTCGTCGGTCTTCGCAACGACGGTGCGTTGTGCAAGATCACGGAGCGGTCGCAGGGATGCGAACGCGAGCGCGCCCTGCGCGACCCCCATGGCAGCAGCGAGTAGAGCGAGCGGCGGCGAGACGACGAACATGATGATGAGGAACAGCGCGCTCAGCGGCCCGTCCAGCACGAACGAGAGCAGTTGAGTAGTCAGGATCTCGCGGATCATCGAGTTGCTCGATAGCCGCATCAGGAGATCGCCGCTCGTCTTGCTCTGGAAGAAACGGTACGGGAGGGCCAGCAGGTGCTCGAAGAATCCCTGTGTGAGCCGCGCGTCGAGCCGGGTTTGGAGCCTGGTCATCACCAGGTTCCGTACGAACGTGGTAACGGACTTCCCGAGCACGACGATGGACATCGCCGTGGCCATCAAACCGAGGGACACGGTCGATTCGTGGGTCCCTGCGTCGACAACGAGCTTCGTGAACAGCGGCCCGGCGAGTCCGGCACCCTGAAGAAGCAATGACCCAACGACGATCTGCGCGAGTGCGAACTGCGCTGGTTGGTCGCGAAACATTGCGGCGAGATACCACACCCAGAGCGGCAGGCGGGATTTCGGCCGCCTAACGAAGTCGCCTCGCGGCTCGAGCGACAGCACCGTTCCAGCGAACCCCGCTGTGAACTCGTCATGTGTGAGGGTACGACGTCCGGTGGCCGGATCGACGATCGTCACGCGGCTTGGCGCCCACTGCTCGACGACGACGAAATGGCGATGCTGCCAGTGCGCGATAGCAGGCAAGGCAACGGAGGCGAAGCACTCCGGGCGTACACGATGAGCTCGCGCTGCGACGCCGAATCGATCCGCCACGGCAACGAGCGTCCGAAGGCGTGTGCCATCTCGACCGGCGTTACAGAGCTCGCGACACTCCGACGCGGCATCGTGCACGCCATGCGCGGCCAGTACCATCGCCAGACAGGTGGGCCCGCAATCATCGGCTCCGACCTGCGGATACCACGGAACGCGGAGCCTCTTCTTCATCGGTGACCTCGCACGCCGATCGTTACCCGAGGCGGCTCGAGGGCCAACAACGATGGCACGCGCTCGGGTGCGGCGATCCGAAGAAGACCATAACCAATACCCGCGAGTCCCGTCATGAGCCCGGACGTTTCGACACCACCCGGAACACCACAACGCCAATGGCCTTCCTGTAATCGAGTCACCAGACGGGACGAATGGCTCGCGAGCGCGTCTTCCCACTCGCCGCGATAACCCAGCTCGTGCGCTCGCACGAACAGCTCGAGATTCCCGAGGTCGCCATGACACAGCGAGTCGTTGCTTCCGAATCCAAAACGAGAGGTCGAGGCGAGCGCCGCCGCGAGATCGCTCGCCAGGGCCGGGTCGTCACTGCTGCCTAACGCGTCGAGGCGCGCGAGGCCGATCCCCGGCGCTCCGTGACACCACGCCCACATCCACGCGAGCCGCTCGTCGTGGTCGCGACCCGGGAGGATACGGTAGTCGGGCCAGTTCATCCGAGTGGGGTCGAAGCAACTTCGCTCGTAACACATCGCGCGAATGGCGGCGTGTGCAAAGGACGGGTGATTCACAAGGCGGCCGGCGGCGAGCAAGGCCAGCGCGATTCCCGACGTGCCGTGCGACATGCCCGTCAGCGGCTGCGACGCCGGAAGGCTCGTGGACCACGACAGCCCTCCCGCCCGCTCCTCGCCGCGAGCGATGAGACACTCGGCCGCATGCTTCAGCACATGGCGTGTAACTGGTGCGGACCGAACATGCTCGAGCGCGGACGCGGCCATGATGAATCCAGCCGTGCCGCCGATGATGTCGAGTGTTCGGTCCGCGCCAACGTGATCGCGAAGCGCCAGCACCAGGCGTTCGGCGAGGTCGACGACGTCGTGATCGGTCCAGAGCGCCCCGATGTGAGACAGTGCGTACACGGCGCCGCTCAGCGCGCCGAACGCACCGAGTGAAGACGGAAGGAACGCCGGCGCCGTGTCCGACGCCTCGAGCGTCGAAGCCAGTCGACGGGTGAGCTGACGCACGACCGTTTGAGCGACCGCACGCGAGGCAGCATGACCGGCAACGTGGTCGAAGTACGCAAGGAACAACGCAATACCGGCCGTGCCGCTATACAGGTCGGCGCCGACTGGCTGGATCGTCCAGTCGCGCTCTCGCAGCAGCGTGAGACCAAGCCAGCTCACGCGCTCTTCCTGTTTCAGGGCCCGGCCGACCAGATGCTCGGCCACGCGGCGCGCGGCCTGGAGCGCCGCCTCGCGAGACGATCCGGTTGTGCCACGCCGGACACATGGCTCCGGAACGATCTCATCACTCGTCGGGGCGACATGCATGCCCGGGAGCAGTGCGACGAGCGACGCCTGCACGACCCAGCGCTGATGCCGTAGATCGTCTTCGCTCATTGCCTCGATGCGGTCGATTGCCGAGGACAGACCGGAGTGACGGAAAAAGGCGGGAATCGATTCACCGTGAGCGGTGAACAGATCGACACTCGACGGCTTACTCGCAAACATCGGGATATCGCCGCTTAGGAGATCCGCATGCTCCGACCCGATGACGCGCTCGAGCTCGGGACGAGCGGGAATAGCCACCCAGAGCCGATCGAACAGGCGGTCCTGATCCAGCGCATCTCGCATCACGTCCGGGTGGTTGCTCTCGGAGAGAATGAGTGCGTACTGCCGCGTGGGACGGAGGACGACCCGGATAGGGTCATCGGCGAACGCGCGGACGGGCCCGCGCGGCGCGACCAGGGCCGTACGGTGCGCGAGCAGCAATCGATAGGTCGCGGTGAAACCCGACAGGAGGGAGCCGGCGAACAGAGCGGGATCGACCGCCTGGCCGCCTAACGTTGGTCGATTCTGCGACGGCGGCAGGTTGACGAACTCGCGCTCAAGCCGCATCTCGTCCGTTCCGGGCGCAACCAGGACCGGAAAGCGATTCGGCGTACGCTGGCCACCTCCGCCCCCCATGGCGCTCATGTCGAGTCCACTGGATTGCTCGCTATCGTACGCCCGGAACGGCAGCACGCCCGTCCGCAGCACCGATCGCTGCAGCGCCTCCCAACCCAACTGTTCGGGCTCGTTCCCCGCGTTAGGTACCTGCGGAAGCGGATGGAAGAGCGCTTCGAGATCGATCAGCATCGGGAACTCACCGGACGCTATGACGTTCTCATAGTGAAAGTCCGTTGCGTTCAGCGCGTGGAGAACCGCGAGCCACGCCCCGACCCGCTGATAGAAGCGCTCGACCTCATCGCGAGAATTGCACGGCGCCTCCGACACGAATTCCGCCCACCCGTGATCTCCGCGAGTAAGTACCTGTACGGCACGGAGCTCTGGGGTCTGTCCCCGCGTGTTGATCCACGCCACGAGCTCGGCGAAATGGCGATCGACGTCGAGCGGTCGCGGCTTGTAAACGAGGCGGATGCCTGACGAGAACTGGGCGATGGCAACCGAGCGCCCACCGCGGTGCACATCTCCGGCGTTTCCAGAGAGGGCAATCAGGGTGCCCAGCTCACTCCCAGCGGCAAAGGCATCCTGCAGCGCGTCGAAATCCTCGGCCAGATAGCGCAGCAGCTCACGCGCCGACTCCACCCAATAGTCGGTGGCAGTCACGATCGACCGCGCGAGGACTGGGTACTCCTCGATGAGCTGATCACGAACAGGGCTGGACCGAAGCTGCGACGCGAAGTGAGCACACCGAGCTTCGGGTGAATCTCCAACCAGCGTTCCACGGACCCGCGCCACGTTGAGCTCGAGGATCACGACCTTCAATGCGCGTCCGACCAGGTGTCCCCAGAGCAGGGGCTCGAAGAGCAACGTTGCGTGCCCGGCATCGAACGGCGCGCGCGGATGCTCCGCCACGATCGATCGCACCTCTGCGTGCAAATGCGCCATACCTGCGGTTACGAACGGCTCCACGAACGCACGCACGGGCGCGAGCCCGTCACCGCTTGTATCGTCCGGTCGCACGGGCAGCTGCGCGATCTCACGCGCGATCGCGTCGGCTCGCTCAACCTCGCGCGCCCAGTGCGGTGGCTCGCCGTCACCGCTCACGCCTGACGGACGCGTATCGACGAGCGCGTCGAATTCGATCTCGGTAAGTCCGTCAATGCGGAGCCGCCGCGCGAGGAACTCGGGTCGATCGAACGGGCGTTGTGAGCGCCATCGATTCGCGCGGCTCGTGCCGCCGGCGGCCGTGGGCTCGCTTGCCTGGCCCCCACTCCGGGTGCGTTGCATCGCAGCGCGTTCGGCGAGTGTGAGCGCTGACGGCCACCAGTTGGTCGTCATGCGAGTCACGTCTTTTGACAAATCGAACGCGTGGTGAAGAACACGGTCGCGCACAGTGTCGTGCAGACAAAAATGCCTCCACCGGCCGTGAGATCACACATTCCGGCCTGCGTAATGCCCTGGCAGCAGCCGAGCGTTTCGAAGTATTCGGTCGTGACCGCAAAGCCGCCGCCGAGGTCCAGCGCGCTGTCGGTGAGCTCTATCGGTCCGACGGGATGAGCGGGCCGCCGTGTTGCGGCGTCGGCATCGAGACGCGCGCCGTAGTCGGCGTCCTTCCACGCGCGAATGACATGATCCGATGACATGGAGCCTCCTGAGTTAGTGGTGCAACGTTGCCACCGCTCTGTGGCGATCGGTGTGCGGCAGTCGAATACGACTCAGTGCGAGCAAACCAACCAACGCGACGATCGTGGCGATCCAGAGGAGCGCGATGGATGGCGTACGAAGAAAGAGAGGCGGCGGTGTGCTCAGCCCATCGTCGGGCGACGTGTCCGTCGCGGTCAGTCGCCACAGGGCGGCGCGGACTTTGGTTTCGTGAGCGGTTCGCATGCCGCGGGAGGGTTCGCACTTCCCGCGCCCACTCGAAGGACTCGGCAAATCGTGTCGGCGACGTGAGTTGCGTCGGGCTGCGTTCGTTCGTTAGGCGTCACGTGACGCCAGTGCGGCCGCGACCTCGTGTTACGTCACACCGGCGGCGGGGTAGCTCCCTGCATGCCCGGATGCGTCGTGCCCTTCACGTATTCGTGAATCGTCTTGCGGGAAACGCCGAGTTGTGCGGCGGCGACCGTTTTGTTGCCACCGGCGTCAATGACGGCCTGCATAACGAGCGGTCGCGTCAACGTGCCGCGGCGTACGCCACGCGTACCGCGCAAGCGCGCGAGGTGACCCGTGCAGTGCGCGAGCGAGATGACAGGTGCACCGACGGCGTCGATCATGAGTCGTTCGACGGCGGCGACGAGCTCGCGTAGGTTGCCGGGCCAGGGGTCACGCTCGAGGGTGTGCATGAGCGCGTCGTCGAATGCAGGCGGCCGGTCGGGATACCCGCAGCGTTTCGCACGCACGGCTGCCGTGTGACGCACCAACCCCGGGATGTCGGACGCGCGGTCGCGCAGGGGCGGGATGCGTATGGCGAACGCGCTGATGCGATCGCGCAGGTCAGCGAGGAATCGATCCTGGTCGACGAGGGTGTCGAGTCCTTCGTTGGCGGCGAAGATGAACCGCACGTCACCGCGAACCGGCCGATCGCTTCCGACCGGGAAGAACTCGCCGTCTTCTTCTACGATGTGCAGCAGCTTGCCCTGGACGAGCTTCGATGCCTTGCCGATTTCGTCGAGGAACAACGTGCCGCCGGCGGCGGACGCGATGGCGCCTGGGCGGGCCGAGTCGGCGCCGGTGAAAGCGCCCTTTGCGTGTCCGAAGAGGTCGGAGCTCGCGAGCGCATCGTCGGCTGCGGCGAGCGAGATCGCGCGGAAGGTGCGGCCGCGACGTGGCGACAGCTCGTGCGCGTGCCGAGCGAGGATGGTCTTACCGCTTCCGCGCTCTCCTTCGAGCAGCAGGCACGCGTGGTCGTGTGCGGCGTACCGGCGCAGCTGCGCCAGCGCGTCGCGCATGGACGCTGCACTGCTCTCGAAGATGTAGGGCGACCGGAGTGTGGCGACGGCGGCTGTCCTCGTGTCGTGGCAGCACCAATCTCACCCGACAACGACGACGAGGGGCGGCAGGAATGAGACACTGCCGCCCCTCGTCGGACACAACTACTGGGCGACCTTGCGCACCGTCGGATACGCGATGCCCAACTGCTCCAGATACGTCTTGTACTTCTTCGGGTCGTAGTAGTACTTCCGCATCTCCGGCCGATACTGCGCCATGATATCCGCGTTGAGCCAGATCGGCGGCTTGTCCGTCGGCGCGAAGAACGGCTTGTACTTCACTTCCTTCGTCTGGACGGTGTTGAAGTAATCCCAGGCGTCCGTCACGATCTGCGGCGTCATCAGGATGTCGAGGATCGTCATCGCCTGCACCTTCGCGCCCGCGACCACGCCCTTGTGCGCGATCGGCGTCGCCATCGAGATCGCGTTCGCCCAGTTGTGGCCCGGCATTCCCGGAATGTTCGACGGATAGTTGAGCGTAATCGTCGGGACGTTCCAGCTCACGTCACCAATGTCGTCCGATCCGCCGCCCATGCGCGTTGCCTCGTTCACCGGTCCGTTCAACCGGCCGGGTCGCGTGCTCAACCCGCTGTCCGGAACGCCCAGCTCGCGCTGAATCCCCTTCGCGAGCGTCTGGTCCTTCTCGTCCCACGTCGGCATCCCGACCTTCTGGATGTTCTCGTACATCGCCTCGGCGACGGGACGAGAGAAGTGTCCGCTCCATCCCGATCCGATCATCATGATCGTGTCGATCTGCGTGTCGGTCATGAGCGTTGCACCCTGGGCCATCTTTTTCGCCGCCTCGAACATCGCCATCGTGCGCGGATAGTCACGCTCGCGGAAGTAGAACCAGATGCTGGCCGTGCTGGGCACCACGTTAGGTTGGTCGCCGCCGTCCTTGATCACGTAGTGCGAGCGCTGCGGCAGCTCCATGTGCTCGCGGTGGAACTCCCACGCCTGCCCCATGAGCATGACGGCGTCGAGCGCGCTCTTGCCACGCCATGGCGCCCCGGCCGCGTGCGCGCTCGAGCCCTTGAACTTGAAGATGGCCGAGATGAGCGCGTTGGATCCGGACTGTCCCCACGACACCTGCAGCGAGTTGCCGACGTGCGTGAACAGCGTGACGTCGACGTCCTTGAACACGCCCGCTCTCACGAGCCACGCCTTCCCTGTCATCTGTTCCTCGGCCACACCGGGCCAGAGCACGAGCGTGCCCGGAATCTTGTCGCGCTCCATGATCTTCTTGACCACGAGCGCCGCCGCGACGTTGAGCGGCATGCCGGAGTTGTGGCCTTCGCCGTGTCCGGGAGCGCCCTGGATGTGCGTCTGCTTGTAGCCGACGCCCGGGTCGTTCCACGCCTGTGGGATGCCGTCGATGTCGGAGCCGAGCGAGATCACCGGCTTGCCCGAGCCCCATTTCGCGACGAACGCCGTGGGAATTCCCGCGACGCCGCGCTCGACCTTGAAGCCGTTCTGCTCGAGCAATCCGGACAGGTATTTGGATGTCTCGACTTCCTGCATGCCAAGCTCGCCGAACGAGAAGACCTGGTCGACCATCTCCTGGATCATCTTCGCCTTCGCGTCGATCTCCTTGGCGGCTTCGGCCTTGAGCGCTTCGAGCCTCGGACTGCTCGGGTACTTGTACTTGATGGAGTCAGCGGCGTTGGCGCCGCCCCGCTGCGCCACGGCGGGCGATGACGGAAGGAGCGCCAGACACGAGACGGCGAGGGCGACTGCGATGCGGGTCATGGAAGGCCAGGGTTGATGGACGCGGAGAGGCTAACGTCGAGCCGTCGAGGGCGCCACTGGTCAGGCCGCCCACGCATCCCAACTACGCCGACCCCGCTCCGGCCGATGCACTGGGATGGAAATCCGCTCCACGCCACTCGTGTCACACGCCGAGCCGTTCGCAACGAGTGAATGCAACTCGTGCAGCGGTGCCCATCACTCGGAGTCGCTCTCATGTAAGCCCCAGTAGAGACGCGTGACCCGACATTATGTTGGCGCGCGGCGGCACCCAGCCGCATCGAATACGCCGAGTGAGGGCATTGAATGCCGCGACCGAACCGCGTGAACTCATCGTCGCGCTCTCGCGCACGAACTTTCGCCACAACCCTCGCCCAGCGGGCACGGCTGACGGAGAGGATCCAAGTCAACCGTCACAGTGGGTTCGATCTCGCCGACTGGCGTTTCCTGGCAGAAGCGTCAGTGGCGCTCGACGACGCGGCGAGCGTCGATGAGTTGCAGTCGGTCGTGCTTCGTCTCGTGGTGCCGAAGGTCGCCGACTTCTGCGTGCTTCGCATTCACGCCGGGTTGGCGTCGGCGCTGGGCGCCGCCGCGCGTGCCGCGCACGCGCGAGCCGAGCTGCTCCCGTTCCTCCGACGCTCGACTGCCGGCAAGGATGAGCTGCTTTCGCGCCGGCATCCCGCGAATCGCGTGCAGGTGACTGGTGTGCCGAATTGGGGAGACGTGGATGATCATCGGCTCGAGCTCGTCGCGAACGACTCGGAGCATCTCAAGCTGCTGCGCGCCATGGGGCCGACGTCCGCGATGGTGGTTCCGGTGGCGCGGCGCGGCCGAGTATTGGGGAGTCTCACGTTCGTGGCCACCACACATTCGGGCCGACGCTACGCTCGCAGTGATGTCGCGCTCGCGACCGAGCTCGCGCGGCGAGTCGCCATCGCGCTCGAGCGCTGCGCTCAGTACGAGGCGGCACGTAATGCGATCACCGACCAACGAGTGCTGCTGGCGCTGACGTCGCACGATCTCAAGGATCCGCTCTCGACGGTCCAGCTCGTGTTGGAGCTCGTGCGCGAACGTGGCGCCGGGTCGGGATGGAGTGAGCACGACGAGGTTGTCCGGTCACAGTTGGATGCGGCGGCGGGTGCCGCGGCGCGGATGCGTCGGCTCGTGGAGCGTACGCTCGATGACGCTCGCGCGGGCGGGATCGAGGAGCCTCCGGCGCAACCCGAGCGTCCGACGCTGCGGTTGCTGGAGGAGCTCATCGATCAGTACATGCCGCAGGCGCGGGCGAGCCATGTCGAGCTCAGCCTCGAGACTCACGAGACACTGCCTCCCATCGCGCTCGCGGCCGACTCGCTGCAGCGCGCAGTCGCCAATCTGATCGGCAACGCGCTCAAGTTCACGCCCGCAGGCGGACGCGTCGTCGTCAGGGCAAAAGCGATGGATCACTCGGTGACGTTCACGGTCGCGGACACGGGTCCCGGGATTTCGCTCGAGGATCGACAGTCGCTGCTGACGCCGGGCTGGAAGCCCAAACGGCCGTCGGGCTCGGGGCTGGGGCTCCGGATCGCGAGGACGATCGTGCGCGCGGCTGGCGGCGACATTGGGTTCCAACCGTCGGCACGTGGCGGGACAGCATTCTGGGTGACGGTGCCCACGCGGTGAGTGGCGGCAGCGGCGCACCCCGCCGCTGGTTACGTTGTCCGACCCGTGAGCACGCCCCTTCTCGCCGTCGAGCACCACCCGCTTCTGAGGGTGGCAGCATTCACCACGACGTATGACGCGCCGCTCGGCGCGGCGTCGACGCCGTCTTCCATCGTCGAGGCGCTTCGGATCGACGCCGACGCGCCGCTCGCGCGAAACGACGAGGTGCGAGCTGCGGTGCGCGACATGCTCCGTCATGGCGGCTACAAGCCCACCGGTCGCGGCAAGCCGGCGTCCGAGTACCTCGTGCGCGCGGCATCCGACGGAGCGCTAGGCTCGATCAATGCCGCCGTCGATGCGTGCAATGCGGTGTCGCTCCACAGCGGCTTCCCGATCAGCGTCGTCGATCTCGATTGTGCGCGGGGCCCGTTTCGCATCGCGTTCGCGCCGCAGGGTGCGTCGTACGTCTTCAACGCCTCAGGGCAGGAGATCGATCTCGGCGGGCTGGTTTGTCTCTACGACGCTAATGGTCCGTGCGCGAACGCGGTGCGTGACTCGCAGCGCACGAAGACGAATGCGGATACGCGCTCGACGCTCAGCGTGATCTGGGGATGCGCGGCGTTCGAGGAGCGCCTCACGGAGACGGAGCGATGGTACCGCGCTCTACTCGCACAGGTGGGTGCGATGACTGAGCCGGTAGAACCCCAGCGTGTGACGGCAGCATAGGCCTTACGGGTACTGGCGCGCACGACCGCGCGGACCGAGGATGGGCCGTTGTTGTCGTCGATTCCCCGACGTGAGCCGAGTGAAATCGGCGACTGTCCCGACAGGCAGGAACGTCGAGTTTCGCTACGAATCCGACGGGCCAGCGCGAGCGGAGAGATCTCTCTCGCTCCGCGCTCGTGTCGCTGGCCTGCCCCGCGCCGTGAGGAGGAGATGACGGGTCCCAAACCGACGACCACAGGCCGCGAACCCGCCCGCTACGAGCCGCCCGCGCCACAGCCGATCGCGGCAACGCCGAACGTCCTGCTCGACTCCTTCAGCTACGATGACGACATCGTCCGGAAGTTCCTGATCGCCACCTTTGTCTGGGGGCTGGTCGGGATGCTCGTCGGGCTCGTGGTGGCCCTGCAGCTCGCGAACCCAGCGATGAATGTCGCGCCCTTTCTCACCTTTGGGCGTCTCCGCCCGCTCCACACGAACGCCGTCATCTTCGCGTTCGCCGGGAACGCGTTCTTCACCGCCGCCTACTACTCGACGCAGCGGCTGCTCAAGGCGCGGATGTTCTCGGATGGCCTGAGCCGCTTTCACTTCTGGGGCTGGCAGGCGATCATCGTCGCGGCCGCGATCACGCTCCCGCTGGGGTTCACCCAGGCCAAGGAGTATGCGGAGCTGGAGTGGCCGATCGACATCGCGATCGCCGTCGTGTGGGTCGCGTTCGCCGTCAACTTCTTCGGCACGATCGCCCGGCGTCGCGAGCGGCACTTGTATGTCGCGATCTGGTTCTACATCGCGAGCATCGTGACCGTCGCGATCCTGCACATCTTCAACAACCTCTCCATCCCGGCCGGCCCGTTCAAGTCGTACTCGATCTACGCTGGCGTGCAGGACGCGTTCATGCAGTGGTGGTACGGCCACAACGCCGTCGCGTTCTTCCTCACGACGCCGTTCCTCGGGATGATGTACTACTTCCTGCCCAAGGCGGCGGAGCGGCCGATCTTCAGCTACAAGCTGTCGATCCTCCACTTCTGGACGATCGTCTTCATGTACATCTGGGCGGGGCCGCACCACCTGCATTACACGGCCCTGCCGGAATGGGCGACCACGTTGGGCATGCTGTTCTCGGTCATGCTGTGGATGCCGTCATGGGGCGGGATGGTGAACGGCCTGCTCACGTTGCGCGGTGCGTGGCACAAGGTGGTCGAGGAGCCGGTGCTCAAGTTCTTCGTCGTCGCCATCACGGCCTACGGCATGGCGACGTTCGAGGGGCCCATGCTCTCGATCAAGAGCGTGAATGCGCTCGCCCACTACACGGACTGGATCATCGCCCACGTCCACACCGGAGCGTTAGGCTGGAACGGCTTCCTCACGTTCGGCATGATCTACTGGCTGCTGCCGCGGCTCTTCCAGGCACCGCTGTACAGCAAGAAGCTCGCGGAAGCCCACTTCTGGGTCGCCACGTTCGGCATCCTGCTCTACGTCGTCGCCATCTACTCGGCTGGCGTGACGCAGGGGCTCATGTGGCGCGCGTTCGACGAGACGGGCCGGCTCGCGTATCCCGATTTCGTCGAGACGGTCATGAAGCTCATGCCGATGTACTGGATGCGCGCCGTGGGCGGCGCGCTGTACATCGTCGGGATGCTGCTCTTCGGCTACAACATCCTCATGACGTGGCGGCGCCGTCCGACGAGCTACGAGGTGCCGGTGATCCAGGCGCCGCGCCTAACGAAGGAGTACATCGAGGGGAACGGGCATGTCGCGCCTGCGCCGGCGGGTGCCTGGGCGCGTTTCCTCGCGCTGGATTGGCACCGGGCGTGGGAACGCCTCCCTGTCACGTTCACCGTCATGACCGTGGTGGCGGTGGTCGTCGCGTCGCTGTTCGAGGTCCTGCCGACGTTCCTCATTCGCTCCAACGTGCCGACGATCGCGTCGGTGAAGCCGTACACGCCGCTCGAGCTCGCAGGCCGCGACGTCTACATCGCCGAGGGCTGCTTCAACTGTCATTCGCAGATGATCCGGCCATTCCGCCACGAGACCGAACGCTACGGCGAGTACTCGAAGCCGGGGGAGTTCGTGTACGACCATCCCTTCCTGTGGGGATCCCGGCGCATCGGACCCGATCTCGCGCGCGAAGGTGGCAAATATCCAAACCTGTGGCACGTGCGGCACATGGAAGACCCGAGCGCGATCACCCAGAAGTCGATCATGCCGGCGTACCCACATCTGCTCAAGAACCCGCTCGATTTCGCGGGCATCCAGCGGCGCGTGGATGTCATGGCGATGCTTGGCGTGCCGTACGGCGACGCGGTCAACCGAGCACCGGAGATGGCCCGCGCACAGGCGGACTCGCTCGCAAAGGCCGTCGAGGGTGAGGGCGGCCCGAAGGGGCTGCAGGACAAGCAGATCATTGCGCTCGTCGCGTATCTCCAGCGGCTCGGCCGCGACATCAAGGCGCCGCAGGTGGCGAGGAGTACGCCATGAAGAGCCTCACGGATGTCGTGAGCGGCGCCGGCTTGTCGATATACGCCGAGGTTGCGCTCGTGATCTTCCTCATCGCGTTCCTCGGGATCGTGATCTCGCTGTATGCGCCGGGCAGGCAGCGCATGTACGAGCGGCTGCGGCATTTGCCCATCGATGGCGAGAACGACACAGCGCTCTCTGTCGGGACGATGAGGATCCCTCCCTTCGTCGCTGGCGCTCCTCTGGGCAGGCGCCTGACGGCTCGGGATGACACCAGGGTTGGGGATGACAGCCATGCCTAACGAAAACAAGCCAGATCAGGACCACCTGCTCGAGCACAGCTACGACGGTATCCAGGAGTTCGACAACCCGATGCCGCGGTGGTGGGTCTACCTCTTCTGGGCGACGATCATCTTCTCCATCCTGTACTTCTTCAACGTCCCCGGGTTCGGGATCGGTAAGGGCAGGATCGCGGACTACGATCGCGCCATGGCCGCGGCCGCGGCTGCCGAGGCCAAGCGAAAGGCCGCCGAGCCCGCCGGCGCATCGGGTGAACAGCTCTCGGCAATGACGAAGGACGCCACTGTTTTGGCGTTAGGCAAGCAGACGTACGGCCAGAACTGTGCCGCCTGCCACCGCGCCGACGCCGGCGGCCAGATCGGCCCGAACCTCACCGACGACTACTGGCTCCACGGCGGGACCCTCGAGCAGATCCACAAGACCGTGAACGACGGCGTGCTCGAGAAAGGGATGCCGCCGTGGGGCAAAGTGCTGAAGCCCAACCAGCTCGACGCCGTGGTCGCGTACGTGTACACGCTTCACGGCACGAATCCGCCTAATCCGAAGGCGCCTCAAGGAGAACAGGTACCCCGGTGAGTGCTCCGGTGGCAGTCGGCCGCGTCCTTCCGACGCTGAACGAGGACGGATCCCGACGCTGGATCCGTCCGAAGCCGTCGCACGGCTCCTACGCGAAGGTACGTCGAGTGGTGGCGTACGGGCTCATGCTCGTCTTTTTCCTCATCCCCCACCTGCGGATGGGTGGGAAGCCGCTCATCCTGCTCGATATCCCGCGCCGCCAGTTCACGCTCTTCGGCACGACGTTCCTTCCCACCGACACGATGCTGCTGATGCTCCTGCTCGCGAGCATCATCATCGCGATCTTCCTGATGACGGCGCTGTTCGGTCGAGTGTGGTGCGGATGGGCATGCCCGCAGACCGTGTACATGGAGTTCCTCTTCCGTCCCATCGAGCGACTCGTGGAAGGTGGGCGAAGCGGCTCGCTGGCGCTCGACAAGCAGCGCAGTCACTTCCATCCACGACGGCTGCTCAAGTACGCGATCTACGTCGTGCTCGCGGTCTTCCTCGCGCACACGTTCCTCGCGTACTTCGTGGGGACGGAGGCACTCGCGCAGTGGATCCGCCGCTCACCGGCCGACCATCCGACGTCATTCCTGGTCATGGCCGGAACGGCGCTCGCCATCTTCGGCGACTTCGCGTACTTCCGTGAGCAGACGTGCCTCGTCGCCTGCCCATATGGACGCATGCAGTCGGTGCTGCTCGACCGGCAGTCGCTCATCGTCGCGTACGACCCCACGCGAGGTGAGCCGCGGATGAAGGGCAAGGCCCGTCCCGAAGGCGCCGGTGACTGCATCGACTGCGGGGCCTGCGTCACCACGTGTCCCACCGGTATCGACATCCGCGACGGGCTGCAGATGGAGTGCATTCACTGCACGCAGTGCGCGGACGCGTGTGACGAGATCATGACTCGCGTAGGCAAGCCGAAGGGTCTCATCCGCTATTCGTCGCGCGAGCTGCTCGAGGGACACAAGCGCCATCTCATCCGGCCGCGCACCGTGCTCTATCCGCTCGCGCTTGCCTTGTTTCTTGGCGCGTTCACATACGCGCTGGCCACGCGTGACGCCGCGGACGTCACCGTGTTAGGCGGTCAGGGTGAGCCGTTCACCCGGCAGGCCGACGGGCAGATCGCGAACCAGCTTCGCGTGAAGATCGCCAACCGCACGCATGAGGATCACGACTATCGAATCGAGGTCGCCGGTGCGACGGATGGCTCGGTGGTGGTGCCGCAGAACCCGTTGCGCGTGGCGTCGGGGCAGTCGGCCGAGACGCCGCTCTTCGTGCTGCTTCCGCGTTCCGTGTTTCATGACGGTGAGCACCGCGTCACCGTGCGGGTGAGCGACGGCGCCGGCTTCTCGACGAGCGTCGCCTACCGGCTGGTTGGTCCGGAGGATGACGACGATGACCACGGCCGCGAAAGGAGAGAGCAATGAAGCCTGGCGCCTGGTGGCCGATCGGCATCACAGGGGTATTGGCGACGACGGTTGCCGCGAATCTGTGGGTCATGCGGATCGCGAACGACGATCCCTCGTTCGCCATCGAGCCGGATTACTATCAGAAAGCCATCACGTGGGACTCGACGCTGGCCCAGGCGCGTCAGGACTCGATCCTCGGCTGGCGCCTGACGCCCCGGCTCGAGGTGGTGGCCGCGACCGGCAAGACCCGGATCAGCGCGACGCTCACGGACTCGTCAGGGATGCCGATCGCCGGCGCCGTCGTGAGAGTTTCGGCACTGCCCGTGGCGCGCGCGAGCGAAGTGCACGAGGCCACGCTCGCGGCAGCCGGTGTGGGCGAATACTCCGGCCAGCTCGACGCACAACGGCAAGGGCAGTGGGAGCTGCGCTTCGACGTGCGAGCGGGGTCCGCGCGGTTCACGGACGTCGTGCGCGCTGAGGCCCGATGAGTCCGTCCTCCCGATGACCCTCCTTCTCTCCATTCTCGGCGCAAGCCTCCTCGGCAGCGTCCACTGCGCGGCGATGTGTGGCGGGTTCGTGTGTCTGTATTCAGGCACCGGGCCCGCGCGTCACACCGGCCCCGCTCCCCACGCCGCCTACAACGCCGGACGCCTCGCTTCATATCTGCTGCTCGGCGCACTCGCCGGGTCCGTCGGACACGGGGTGGACCGGATCGGCGGCGTCGCCGGAGTTGGGCGGCTCGCGGCCACCGTCGCCGGGGCGCTCATGGTGGTGTGGGGAGGCAGCACGCTGCTCGCGGCGTTAGGCGTGCGGATGCGGCCGCGGCGTGCGCCCCGCGCCCTTCAGGCCACGCTCACCTCGCTGCTCGTTCGGTTCCGGAACGAGTCGCCGACCGTCCGCGGTGCTGCGACCGGGCTGCTCACGACACTGCTGCCGTGCGGCTGGCTCTATGTCTTCGTCGCAACGGCCGGCGGCACCGGCCGTGTGCTCGACGCCGTGTTGATCATGTTCGTCTTCTGGCTCGGTACCCTGCCGATGATGGTCACCATCGGGCTCGGTGCCCAGCGGATGTTCGGGGCGTTCCAGCGACGGTTGCCGCTCGCCGCCGCCGGCGCCGCCGTCGTGCTCGGCCTCCTGTCCATGACCGGCAGGATGACCGCGGGCCCGTTCGCGCACCACGGCCACGCGGCAATGATGCATGACGGCCGCTGACACCGCAGTCCGCGCATCGCTCCAACACGCCACGGCCGTGGTGTGTACGCATTGTGGGCTCCCGGTACCTGCCGGGCTGATCGAACCTGACGCTCAGGACCAGTTCTGCTGCGGCGGGTGCCGCACGGCGTTCGCAGTAATTCACGATCACGGTCTCGACACTTACCACGACACACCCGTCGGTCGTGACGGTCCCGTCGCCGCAGAATCCCGAGCGCGCAGCTTCGAGGAGTTCGACCACGCGACGTTCCACGAGCTCTACGTCCGCCGCACGCCGGAGGGGCTCGCGCAGGTCGACCTGTACCTCGAGGGCGTGCACTGCGGGGCGTGCGTCTGGCTCGTCGAGCGGGTTCCACTGGTGGTGCCGGGCGTCGCGCGAGCGGAGCTCAACGTCAGGCGCGCGCTCGCGCGGGTGGCGTGGGACGATGCCGCCGTGTCCTTGTCGCACGTCGCCCGGACGCTCGATTCGTTAGGCTACCGCCCGCATCCGTTCCGGGGCTTCGGGGTGGAAGCCATACGCCGAAAGGAGGACCGCGCGATGCTGGCGCGGATCGGCGTGGCAGGCGCCATTGCGGCTAACGTGATGCTCGCGGCGCTCGCGCTGTACAGCGGCCACTTCGGCGGAATGGAGGGTCCGTACGAACGATTCTTTCGCTGGGTCAGTCTTCTCTTCACGACCCCCGCCCTGTTCGGGCCGGGACGCGTGTTCTTCGCCGGCGCGTGGGCATCGCTCAAGACGCGAACGCTGCACATGGACGTTCCGATCGCGATCGCGCTGGCCGTCGGGTGGGCACAGGGCCTGGCGAATACGATCACGGACTCCGGCCCCATCTACTTCGATGGGCTGGCGACGCTGATCTTCGCGCTGCTCGCCGGTCGATTTCTCCAGCAGCGCGGCCAGCGCGCCGCGACCGACTCGGCCGAGCTGCTGTATTCGCTGTCGCCGTTGACAGCGCGTGTGGTCGAGGGCGAGACCGCGCGCGAGCTCCCTGCTCAGGCGTTGTTGCCGGGAATGGTGCTGGAAGTTCGTGCCGGTGAAACGTTCGCGGCGGACGGCACGGTCGCGTCTGGCCGCTCGAGCGTCGACGTCGCGCTACTCACTGGTGAGTCTCGGCCCGTGTCCGTCGGTGTCGACGACCGCGTGTACGCCGGGACCACGAACGTGTCGTCGGCCCTGCGCGTTCGCGTCGATGCTGCCGGCGAACAGAGTCGGCTCGCGAGCCTGCTGCGTCAGGTCGAGGACAGCGTGCGCAGGCGAGCACCGGTCGTGCAGCTCGCGAATCGCCTGGCGGTGTGGTTCGTCGCCGTGGTGTTGCTGCTGGCGGCAGGGACGGCCCTCTTCTGGTATCCAAGGAATCCAACAGCGGCGATCGACAACGCGATCGCGGTTCTCGTCGTCACGTGCCCCTGTGCACTCGCGCTGGCAACGCCGCTCGCCGTGAGCGTCGCCATTGGCCGCGCGGCGCGCAACGGCATTCTCATCAAGGGCGGCGACGCGCTCGAGCGACTTGCCGCGCCGGGCACGCTGCTGCTCGACAAGACCGGCACGATCACCGAGTCACGTGTGGCGCTCGCGGCGTGGGACGGGCCTGAGTGGGTCAAGCCGCTCGTGCTCGCGCTGGAGCGGGAGTCGTCGCATCCGGTCGCGGCGGGTTTCCGTCGCGCGTTCGATGGGATCGCGGGCGGGGATGCGTGCCTGACGACTCACGTGGCGGGCGGCGGAGTCGAAGGGCTGGTCGATGGACGGCGCGTGATCGTCGGGTCGCCAGCGTTCGTGAGGATGCGGGCCGCGAGCGGTCCCGAGGTTCGCGATCCTCCGCGGCATCTCACGCCGGTGCTCGTCGCCGTCGACGCCGCTATTGTCGCGTCTGCCGGGTTCGGCGATCCCGTACGCGCGGATGCCCGGCGCGCGATCGACGCGCTACGCGAGCGCGGCTGGACGGTGGGGATTCTTTCCGGGGATCACCCGGAGGTCGTAGCGAGCGTCGGCGAGACGTTAGGCCTGAGTCGCGAGGCGTGTGTCGGCGGCGCTGCCCCGGAAGAAAAACTTCGCGTCGTCGACCAGTCCGGACGCGGCGGCACGGTGGTCATGGTCGGCGATGGCGTCAACGACGCGGCGGCGATGGCCGCGGCATCGGTCGGCGTTGGTGTGCACGGTGGCGCGGAGGCGTGCCTCTCGACCGCTGACGTCTACCTGGCGCGACCCGGCCTCGAGCCGCTCGTGACACTGACGGAGGGGGCCGCGCGAACGATCCGCGTGATCCGGCGCAATATTGCGTTCTCTCTTGCCTACAACGTGATCGGCGCGACGCTCGCGGTGACGGGCGTGATCACTCCGCTGATCGCGGCGGTGCTGATGCCGGCGAGCTCGCTCACGGTGGTGCTGGCGTCGTGGCTGAGTGACACGTTTCCGAGCGAGCGTGCGTCGTGAGCGTTGTCTTCATTGTCGTGCCGTTGGCGGCGCTCATCGTGCTTGCCGCGGTCATCGCGTTCGTGGCGAGCGCTCGGCGCGGGCAGTTCGATGACCTCGATACGCCCGCGGTGCGGATGCTCCATGATGATTCGGACCAGCAGACACCCACGTCGCGCGCGAGAGCATCTCATAACGACTTCCCGCCAGTTCTGAGATAGTCGGCGAAATCGTCGGGGAGGCCGCTCACAATGATCGCCTTCGCTACACGCTCGACGTCGTAGTCGACCCTAACGAACTCTACTCCAACCGATTCGGCCCCGACGAGGTCGAGGAGGACGTACCCGGCTCGCGAGTCGCAGTCCTTCGGTCGTCCAACGCTCCCCGTGTTGACGACATGGATTCCGTCGACGACGCGGTGCCACGGCTTGTGCGTGTGACCGAAGCACAGCACGTCGCCCACCCTGGCGCCTACCGCGACTCCCATCCTGGCCAGGAAATCGTCGGTCCGGTCCTCATGGACATAGACAGTGTTGAGAACCTGATTGCCGTGGAGCAGCGTGACGGTCGGGCCACCCGAGTGTCCACCCAGCGGACGCAGATCGATCCGGAACGGCAGAGCGGCGAGAAACGCCTTGCTCTCGTCGGACGTGTGCTCGAGCGTCCAGGCAAACGAGAGGTGTGACAGTTCCTCCTGGCGCGAATCCTCGTATCTACACCCACAATGCTTGTAGCCGGTCGCGACGGTCGAGTCATAGTTGCCGGCGACGCCGGGAATTCCCGCGGCGCGCAGGCGATCGATCGTCTCGTTAGGCCACGGACCGTACCCGACCAGGTCGCCGAGGTGATACGTCGCGTCGACATCCGGGCGTCGCGCGATGTCCGCCAGCACCGCCTCGAGCGCCGGCAGATTCGCGTGAATGTCGGAGATCAGCGCGTAGCGCACCCTATCCGGCGGCCGTCACTGCGTTCGTGGCACACACCCGGTACATCACCGTCGCGGACGCCGGGCACGCGCTCTGGAACTCGGCCGTCTCGCGTACATCGGCGGGGACGTCTTCCCGAGCGATCTGGTTAAACCCGAAGCTCGGGAAGTACCGTTCCGCCGTCGTCGTGAGGAGATAGAGCGCGCGAATGCCTCGTGCTTCGGCGTCGGAGATCACACGCGTGACGAGGGCGCGCCCGAGCCCGTGCGATCGCCAATCGGGCGAAACAGCGACCGATCGGAGCAAGGCATTGTCGCAGCACACTTCGAGACCCGCGACCCCGACGAGGTCGTCGCCGGACTGCGCTACGACGAACGCATCGAGCGCGTCGCGGACCCCGTCGAGCGGGAGGCCGCTGACCGTCAGCAGTCGTTCGATCGCGCCGAGATCGGCACGCTCCGCGGGCCGTACGCGGGCAGTGCCGTCCAGCGAGCTATTCGACATATGCATTATCTCCCGTTAGGTACAACACTCGTCATCGCAGCCACAGGCACGACTCGTCTTGCCAGTCTGGCCGAGCGTCTCGAGCTGCCGCATGGGCTTTGAACTGCGAGCGGTACCGGGTTTGGCCGCTCGGACGAAGGCGCTCATGACCCTTCCTTCGACGCCGTCGGCTAACGCTGGATCGAGGCCCGTTCCCTCGAGGAGGGCCGCCGCATCAGCACGCGTATAGACACGCGTCGGCTCGATGCTCGCGTTCTCGAAGCCGACCTCGGTGAGCAGGTCGAGAAACTCGCGCTCCTCGAGCGCGCCGGCCACGCAGCCCGTCCATAGCGGCATGCTTGCTCTCACCGGCTCGGGCAGGCCGTCACGCACGATCACATCACTCACCGCGAAACGACCGCCGGGCCGAAGAACGCGAAACGCCTCCGCCAGCACGCGACGCTTGTCGCCCGACAGGTTGATCACGCAGTTGGAGATGATGACATCGACGGTGTTCGACGGAAGCGGGATCGACTCGATGTGTCCCTTGAGGAACTCGACGTTCGTGGCGCCGGCTTTCGCCTTGTTGTCCAACGCGAGGGCAAGCATCTCGTCGGTCATGTCGAGACCGTAGACCTTGCCCGTCGGGCCCACGCGCTTCGCGGACAGCAGGACGTCGATGCCGCCGCCGGATCCGAGGTCGAGGACCGTTTCGCCCTCGTTGAGCGCCGCCAGTGCCGTCGGGTTCCCGCAGCCTAACGACGCCAACAACGCCTCGGTGGGCAAGCCAGCCGTTTGGCCGGCGTCATAGAGGTCCGAGGTGATCGGGTCCCACGATTCGGTCGTGGATCCACAGCATCCACTCGAGCCCTCGACCGGAGCGCAACATGACGCGCCGACGCTGGCGCCGTCGGCAACGCGCTGCGCCACGGCGCCGTAGCGCTCGCGTACGGTCGCGCGGAGACGCTCGAGCGTTGTCAGGTCGCCCGTGTTGTACTGGTCACGCTTCGACATTGGTTGCCTCAGTCATCAAAAAATGTTGATATTTGAAACACAAAAAGGTCAGCCACAACAGGAGGCGACCTGCGGAAGCGGGCGACCCCGCTTCGCAGGCTGCATCGCGACGACGAGATCGTGGACCTCGCTCAGCGCGGCGGGCGCGATCGCGTAGTACGACCAGCGGCCGTCGCGGCGGTCAGTGATGAGCCCCGCGTCTTTCAGCACGCGGAGGTGAAACGAGAGGCGCGATTGCGCGGCGTCGAGCTCGCCCTGCAGCTCGCACACGCACCGTTCGCCATCGCGCAACATGGCAATGATCGACAGCCGGGTGGCGTCCGAGAGCGCGTGGAAGAGCGCGACGGAACGATCGAGGTCGGCGAGACTGCGGGTCGACGTGAACACGATGGCAATATACATCAAGAAAAATTGATTTGTCAACACGGTCTCGTGCACCTTTGGTGGACAGCATGCCAGACGCGGGCACGGAATCCCGACAGGCGACTTGTCATGTCAGGTCGCCACGCGGCCAGCGTTTGCGCATTCCTGTCACACGGAGTGCCCGCAGGGACACTCCGTCGTGTAGAATCGAGGTCTGCGCTGTCTGGAGCTTGCATGAAGGGAACGCGACGCGAGTTCCTCCAGTGGAGCTCGCTGACGGGCGCGGCACTTGTTCTCGGCATCTCGAGCGACGGTCGTCTGCATGCCGCCGAGACACCCGCGGCGTCGTTCGAGCCCAACCAGTGGCTTCACATCGACGCCGCTGGGCGCGTCACCATCGTGGCCGCGAAGTCCGAAATGGGTCAGGGCGTGCGGACATCGTTGCCCATGATCGTGGCCGAGGAACTGGGCGCGGAATGGTCTCGCGTGACGGTGCAGCGTGCAGAGCCTGGCGCGTCGTTCCCGAACATGCGGACGAGCGGAAGCGGCAGCGTGAGCGGCTCGTGGGTGCCGCTTCGCGTCGCCGCTGCCGCGGCTCGAGAGATGCTCGTCTCGGCGGCGGCGACGCGTTGGGGAGTTGCGGCATCCTCGTGCATGGCGGAGCGCGGCGACGTCGTCCATGAACCGACGGGTCGCCGGCTCGAGTTCGGTGCGCTCGTGGACGCTGCCTCTCGCCTGGACGTTCCCGCCGAACCGCGACTCAAGACCGCCGCGCAGTTTCGCTTGTTAGGCACCCGAGTCGCCCGCGTGGACGGACACGCGATCGTCGCCGGAACAGCGACCTACGGCCTCGACGTGCGGATTCCCGGCATGCGCTACGCCGCGATCGCGCGCCCACCTGCGCATGGTGGCCGGATCGCGCGGTGGAACGCCGACGGCGCCCGCGCGGTGCCCGGCGTCAGGGATGTCGTGGAGGTCTCGTCCGGCATCGCCGTATTGGCGGACAACACGTGGGCGGCACTGCGCGGGCGCGACGCGGTCGTCATCGAGGTTGCGCCCGGCGTGGGGGCGAGCGGCGACTCCGCCGCGTTCGTGCGTACGCTCGAGGACGCGCTCGCGCGAGGCGGAAAGCCAGCCGTGCGCCGCGGGGATGTCGCTGCTGCGCTCGCGAGCTCAACTCGCATCTCGGCCACCTATCACGCCCCGTTCCAGGCACACGCGGCCATGGAGCCGCTCAATTGCGCGGCTCACGTTCGAGACGGCGACTGCGAGATCTGGGTGGGCACCCAGGCGCCTAACGAGGCGCAGGATGAGGTCGCGACGCTGCTGGGCATCGCGCGCGACCGCGTCACAGTGCACGTCATGCTCCTTGGCGGCGGGTTCGGTCGGCGCCTGGGCGTCGACTACGTGCTCGAGGCCGTGGAGGTCTCGCGGAAGGCTCGCGGACCGGTGCAGGTCGTCTGGTCGCGTGAGGACGACCTCCGACACGACATGTACCAACCCGCGCAGGTCAACCGCCTGACCGCGGCGCTCGATGCCCGTGGCATGCCGGTGGCGTGGCGGCATGAGGTCGCCGACTTCAATCTCACCATGTTCGGCGACTACGATCCCGAGTTCGATCCCGCGGCCGACGGCGATCCCTGGGGTGGCTACGACACGCCATATGCTGTTCCGTCGCTCGACGTGACGCTCGCACTGTCACCGACTCCCGTGCCGACGGGTGCGTGGCGTTCCGTGTCGTATCCGGCCGCGGTGTTTGCGCGTGAGTCGTTCGTCGACGAGATCGCTGCGCAGACGAAACGCGACCCGGTCGAGCTGCGACGTGCGCTCCTCCAGTCGCCCGGTGCGGTGAACCTCGGCCCACTCACGGTCAACAACGGCGACCGCCTGCGAGCCGTGCTGCAGCTGGCGGCAGAGAAAGCCGCGTGGGGAGCGGCGCTCCGCCGGCCTAACGATGGGCGGCGATGGGGGCGAGGCATCGCCATCAATGGATACCACCAGCGGACGATGGTTGCGCAGGTTGCCGAGGTCTCCGTGGGGACACAGGGCGACGTTCGCGTCCATCGCGTGGTCTGCGCCGTGGACTGCGGTCAGGTGATCAATCGCTCGGGCCTCGAGGCGCAGTTCGAGGGCGGTGTGATGTGGGCGCTCTCCGCGCTCAAGGGTGAGGTGACGTTCGCGAACGGCTCGACCGTCCAGGCCAACTACAATGACTTCCCGGTCGTTCGCATGCGGGAGGCGCCGCTGGTGGAAGTGCACATCGTCCCAAGCACACTCAGGCCGTTCGGGATCGGCGAGCAGCCGGTGCCCGCCGTTGGCCCGGCGGTGGCGAATGCGATCTTCGCCGCGACCGGACGCCGACTTCGGCAAACTCCGCTCAGACCCGCCGACCTGATTGCCTGACCGCAACAACCGCCGGCGACTCAGGACGCCAAGGCACGGGCTCGTCGACGCCGCGACGGGGCGGGAGCGGTCTGAAACGCCGGAGCATGCTCGCGAAGCAGGGCCACGAGGGCGCCGATCGCGGACCGATTGGCGATCGCTCGACGGACGGTGGCGTACCATTGGCGCCGCCGTCCGGTCTTCGTCAGTGGAATCCCCACGAGCTCACCGGCCCGCAGGTACCGCGCGACTGCCCATTTCGCGAAGACGCTGATTCCGAGTCCGGTTCTCACGAGCTCCAGCAGCGCATCCGTCGCGGGGACGTAGGAGATCTCTCGCGGCATGACGCCGGCAGGCGCGAGGACGACGCGCATGAGTGTCGTGTCGAACGGATCCTCGGTGAAGAGGAGCAGGTGCTCGTCAGCAAAGTGCTGGGCGGTGGCGTAGGGCTGCGCGGCGAGTGGATGATCCGGCTGCATCACCACCACCAGCTCGTCCTCGAACAGCTCGTGGTACACGAACCCCGCGTATGCCTCGCGCCTAACGCCTATCGCGATGTCCAGCGTCTCCTCGCGCAACGCGCGCAGCGGATGGCCGATGGCCGATGGGATGACGCGGAGCTCGACGCCGGGGCAGCGCTCGCGAAACCCCTGAAAAACAGGCGGGAGCCAGTGGTACGCGGTGTAGCACTCGGTGCTCAGTCGAAGGAGCTCCCCGCGCCCGATCGCGCCACCGGCTATGTCGGTGCGCGCCCGCTCGATCTCGCGCAACACCGAGCGGGCGGTTCGGAGCAACCGTTCGCCTGCCTCGGTGGGGACGAGCCCGCGAGGCCGGCGCGCGAACAGCGAAACGCCGACGCTCTTCTCGAGCGCGCGGAGCCCATGACTCAGTGCCGGCTGCGAGACGTTGAGCGTCGCCGCGGCGCGCGTGACGGTTCCCTCGTCGGCAATGGCGACGAGCATGCGAAGCTGCCGGGTCTCGAGATCCACGAGCGAGCGGGTTGGCGTGGGACGGGCTGTGTGACGACCCGAGAGCGCGAGGCCGCCATCGGCTCGTCATAAATGCCATGCATGGATGTGGCGAGAATAATGTCTTTGACATGCATGGTCCAGCGCGGCATCGATGTCACGAGCTCGGGGCGCTCACCCCGACCACCACAAGCCCGTCCATCCGAAGCGGAGGAGCCTCGTGTCATCATCCCGCCGTGTCGTGCAGGCCGCGCGCGTCACCTCGCTCGCGGCGCTGTCGGTCACTATCGCGCTCGCCCTGCTCGACCGCCCGACCGCCGCCTCGGCCGCGAATGCACCGACACTGCGCATCGAGGAGGTCGGCGCTGACTCGACCGCCTTCGACGTCGTCGCGACGATCGTCGCGGGTCCCAAGGAAGCCCTGCTGTGGGACGCGCAATACCATCTCACCGACGCCAAGCGTCTCGCCGACCGTATCGAGGCGTCGGGCAAGCATCTCACGGCGATCGTCCTGTCGCATCCCGATCACGATCATTTCGCTGGCGCCGCCGCGATCGTGGAACGGTTCCCGGGCACACCGGTCTACATGACCGCCAAGGCGCTCGAGGAGTACAAGCGCACCGCCGCGCGGGACTTCAACAACGAGAAGTCGCGCGCGCCGCAGATGCTGCCGGATAGCATCGTGACGCCCGTCGCGCTGCCGTCCATGGAGCTCAAGGTCGACGGCGAGAAGGTCGAGGTCATTCCGGACCTGACAGGCGACGTCATCTCAAGCGTCAACAGCGTGCTGTGGATCCCGTCGATCAGCACGGTCCTGGCGGGAGACGTGATCTTCAACCACGTGCACGCGTGGCTCGGCAGCTCGGACACGACGTCTCGCGCGGCATGGCGTGCCTCGATCAAGCGGATCGCGGCGCTGCATCCGAAGACCGTCGTGGCCGGACACAAGAAGGACGTGAGCGCACCGGACACGCCGGACGTGCTCGACGCCATGGACCGGTACCTCGCCGACTTCGATTCCCTGCGCAAGACGTCCGCCGACGCGCCGTCGCTGTACCAGGCGATGCAGACGAAGTATCCGGACTACGCGGTGTCGAACCTGCTTCGGTACGCCGCGATGCTGGCGTTCCGTGGTGCGAAGCCGCCCGGCACGTAGGCGTCGATTTCATCTTGCTGCGGGCTAGCATCGCGTTAGGACCGGCTTTACAAACAAGGAGACGCAGATTGACGCAGACCGCCCGCTGGCGCGGGCGGACGCTGATCGACGCGGCTTGCTCCGCGTCGGGTAAAGCTCCTCTCGCAACGAGCCGATTTTGAGGGGAACTACCTCGGTCAGCTTCTATTCGTAGCGTCCCGGGGTCGTTCCCCTTTTCAAAGGCTTTGGCGCGAGGAACGCTGGATCGTAGAGGATCCAACCGCGTCAATCGGCGTCCGGCGCGAAGCGCCGGTCTGCGTCAATCTGCGTCTCCTTGCTTTTCGAGCATACAGATCGAGATGCCTGGCCGGCGCGCAGATCCAGACACAGACCTCCGTTTTAGTCAGACCGGAGCGCCACCATCGGATGGACCTGCGTGGCGCGGGCAGCGGGGATAATGGCCGCCGCGAACACCGCGGCGGCCAACACCAACGCACACACGACGAACGTGAGCGGGTCTGCCGGGCTGACCCCGTACAGCATGCCGCCTAACGCACGCGCGGCGAACAGCGCGCCCACCGCGCCGATACACCCACCGACCGCCGCGATGCTCATCGCCTGACCGAGGATCATTGCCAGCACGCCGCCGCGCTCGGCGCCTAACGCCATGCGGATCCCGAGCTCGCGTCGCCGCTGCGCCACGGCGAGCGACAGCACACCGTAGATCCCGATCGCCGCCAACACGAGGGCGGTCACGGCGAACGCGCCCAGCACCTGCGTGGCAAACCGGTCCCGAGACGTTGCTTCGTACATGCGATGCCGCAGCGTCTGCACATCGGACACCGTGTGATTCCGATCCACCGCCCGGACGGCGTTGCGGACGGCGTTCGCCAGCGACGCCGGATCGCCCGCCGTGCGCACGAACAGCATCGCCCGATTCCGAGTCATCTGCGCGACCGGAAAGAAGATCGCCGGCTTGGCTTCGGTCTCCATGTCCTCGTAGCGCACGTCTCCGGCGACGCCAACGACGGTGATCGCACGGTCGCCACGCGGCACGGGTGTCGTGAGCGGATCGTCGGTGCCCCAGATCGTCCGTGCGGCAGTGGCGTTGATCACCATGACCGGCTGCGTCTCGGGCCGGTCCAGCGGCGAGGCCTCGCGCCCGCGAATGACCGGAATACCGAGCGTAGCGAAGTAGCCGGGGGTGACGACGTGAAAGGAGACGTGTGCCTGCTCCGAGTGCCCGGCGATGCGAATGTCGGTTCCCTCGCAGTGATCGCCAACCGGCGCGCAACTGCCGACGGCCACGCTCGTGACACCGGGCAGCGTCGCGACGCGCTGGATGACCGCATCCCACAGTGCACCGATCGGCTGACTCGCGGCCCGGCCAGGCGCCAATCCGATGCGAGCGGTCAACACGCCGTCCGGCCGATACCCCACCTGCGCATCGAACAGGTGGCCAAGCGTGCGGACCATGAGACCCGACGTCACCAGGAGCACGACGGCCAGCGCGATCTCCGCCATCACCAGCGCTCCTCGCAGCGTTAGGCGGCGGAGGCCGGAGAAGGTCGGCGACGCGACGGCGCCCTGGCGCATCGCATCGGCGACCGGCAACCGCGCCACGACCAGTCCCGGGATGAGACCCGCTATGAGCCCGGTGAACATCGCGGCGAGCACCGCCGCACCGACCGCGCGCCCGTCCAGCGCGATCCGGCCAAGGGAGATTGTGGTCAGCGCGCCGCGGACGCTCGACAGATTCGCCGCGGCGAGTGGCGCCATCGCGGCGAGCGCACGCACGGCGAACGCCGCCAGCACGAGGCCGGCAATCACGCCGGCAGCCGAGAGCAGCGCGGTCTCGGTCAGGAGCTGCCTGACGAGTCGTCCGCGCCCGGCGCCGATTGCCAGTCGAACAGCGAGCTCGCGTCGGCGAGCAGCCGCCCGGGCCAGCAGCAAGTTCGCGACATTCACACACGCAATGAGCAGAAGCATCGACACCGCGATGGCCAGCAGGATCACCGACCGTCCCACCATTGGGTCAACGCGAAGCTCCTCCAGCGTGTACCCGGCAGCGCGCCAGGTGCCCCCGCCCTCGTCCGGATAGGTCGCGTTCACCACTCGGCCGACATTCACCATGTCCGTCTTCGCGGCCGCCACGGTCGCCCCTGGCGTTAGGCGCGCGACGACATCGAACTGGTGGGTCGTGGCACTCTGGAGCGTCGAAAGCCCGCGCACCGCTGTGAATAGCGGCCAGAGGCGTGCGGTGCCGGACATTCCCGCGAAACCCGGCGGCGCAATGCCGATGATCGTATACCGCGCCCCATTCACCTCGATCACGCTGCCAAGGGCCGACTCGGCAGCGCCGTAACGTTCCCGCCAGTAGGCGTCGCTCAGGATGATCGAACGATCACCGCCAGTCGGACGATCCTCGCTGTCGAGGAAGAACCGTCCTCGCTGGGGCGTGAGACCCAGGATCGAGAAGTATTTCGCGCTCACCGACTCGCCGAGGACGCGCTCGGCTCCGTCGTCGGTCGCCATGTTGAAGGCATCGACGATGTGGATCGCCGCGTCACTGAACGTGCGTTGCGCCGAGAGGAACGCCTGGTACTTCGGGTACGACCACGTCATGTCGATCTCACCCGAGCCGTATTGCACAGGCATGCGCAGGAAGACGGACATGAGGCGGTCGGGCTCGCGGAACGGCAGCGGTCGGAGCAGCGTGGCGTTGAGGACGCTGAAGATCGCGGTCGTCGCACCGATGCCGACGGCCAGAATCACGATGGCGATCGCGGCAAAGCCGGGGTTCGACCGCAGCATGCGCCTGCTGTAGCGCAGGTCGTGGCGCAGGTCGTCGAGGAGGGCGGTCCGCATGGGCGATCTCGGTGTCGAGTTGGTGCTGGTTCGACACCCGTTCCCAGGGCGAAGTTTGAGAGGTGGGACAAATCGCGGTTGGCGAATACATGCGGATCCACACGGGACGCATGCGCTCCCCGAGCGCCTTCCGAAGGAATTTTCGGCTCGTTGTGTGATGAGCAACGCCGTTAGGCAGTATCAGGCAGCTTCTGCTGCATCCGCTTCATCGTGTTCCCGACAAAGGATTGCCCAACAGCCCGAAACGAGGCCGATCCGCGGCGATGCCTATGCGTCGCCGGACTTGAGTGCCACTATCGGATCGACCTTTACGGCGCGGCGCGCCGGGAGGTACGCCGCGACGAGGGATACGAGAGCAATACACCCCACGACCCCCACATAGACGAGCGGGTCCCGTGGGCTGGTCGTATACAACAGACTTCCGATCAGTCGCGTCGCGAACACCGACACCAGCACGCCAATCACGACGCCAATCGCCGTGAGCCGCGCCGCATCAGTGAGCGTGTTGCCGGCGATTCTCGCGCGCGACGCGCCGAGCGCACTGCGAATGCCGATCTCGCGCGTGCGGCGACTGACTTCGAATGACAGTACGCCGTACACGCCGATCACCGCCAGCAGCAATCCCATCACCGCAAACGCCAGGATCTGCATCGCGTTCGTGCGGACGCCGCCCAACTGTTGCGTGACCGTCTCGCTCACCAGCGCGGAGAACACCGGACGATCCGGCACCAGCCGCGCGAGCAGCATGCTCACGGGTCGAAGCAGCGCCTCGGGTCGAGATGTCGCCGCGACGAAGAAGCTCGGGAACGCCGATGGCGACTGCTCGAACGGGCGATACAGCTCCGGTCCATCTTCGTCGAGCAGCAGGTTCGGACGTGCTGCCTTGCTGTTTGCTACCACGCCGACGACGGTGATCGCGAGTGCGCCACCGCCCGTGTCCACGCGAACCGTTTGGCCGATGGCGTCGCGGTCGGGCCACCATCGCCGCGCGGCCCATTGATTCACGATGGCGACCGGGATGGACTCCTGTCGGTCGCGGTCGGTGAAGGCGCGGCCGTTGACGACGGGCACGCCCACCGTGGTGAAGTACTCGGGGCTCACGGACAGCGCGGCGGCGGGCACGAGCCCCGCCGGCAGCGGCTCGGCGCCGCCCTGGAGCGTTATGCTCGCGCGACCATCGCGCCGAGGCAGCGGGTTGTTCGCGCGAAGCCCGACGGATGCAGCACCGGGCAGCTCACGCAGCTCGGTGAGGATGCGCTCCGTCACGGGCATGTACTTCTCCGGAACTCGCCACGGATGGGGGAAGCTCGGCGTGCCGGTGACGAGTCGATTCGCCTCGAAGCCGAGGTCTACCTGGGCGAAGTGCCAGACGGTGCGCGCCATGAGCCCGGCGCCGATAAGCAGTACGGTCGCGCACGCGACCTGTCCGACGACGAACAGCCGCTGCGCCCACCGGGCGCGGTCACCGCTACCGGCCGCGGCCGACACGCGCAGGAGATGGTGAACGTCGCGTCCGACGACGAGCCTGGCCGGGATGATGCTCACCAGCGCCGCGGCGAGGACCGCGACGAGCGCCGCGAAGGCGAGCACGCGCGCGTCGATGCGGTACTCCATGCCGTCGGGACGGAGGGATGTCAGCGCCGGGAGCGAGCTGAGCACGCCTAACGCTGCCCATGCGATGCCGATGCCCACCACGGTGGCCGCGACGACGATCACGGCGTTCTGCACGAGAAGAACGCGGGCGAGACGACCGGCTCCGGCACCTAACGCCGACCGGATGGCGAACTCCCGCTGGCGGTTGAGCGTTCGCGTGAGGACCAGGTTGGCCAGGTTCGCGCAGGCGAGCGCCAGCAAGCAGGCTACGATCGCGCCGAAGATGAGGTCGTGCGACTGCGTGGACGACGCGTACCGCTCTCGCAGCGGGTCGGCGACGAGCTTCGTCTTCTGTGCCTTGCCCGCGCCCGCCGCGACCGCCGGCTCGACGTTCGCGAGCTCGGCGCGCAGGTCAGCGATCGTTCGCCCCGGAGCGAGCCGCGCGAAAGCCGTCACCGTGCGGATCGATGGCCGCGTGCTCGGGTCGAGCGTGGGAACGGGCGGAAGCCAGAAATCGGAGTTGATCTCGAAGCGGAAGCCGGGCGGCATGACGCCGATGACGATGTAATGCGAGTCGCTCAACTTCACGTCCGTTCCGATGACCCCGGGGTCCTTGCCGAACTGAGTCTCCCAGAGTTGGTGGCTCAGGACGGTCGTCAGCGGAACGCCGAGCCGGTCGTCTTCGGCCGTGAACGCCCGTCCGATCACCGGTTTCACCCCGAGCATCTCGAACGCGTTAGGCGAGACCACACCGCCGGTCAGGAGGATCGCCTCACCGTTCCGGGTGAGCGACTTCCCACCGCTCGTGGTGACGGCGATCGCATCGACGGACCGAAATCGCTGCACCCGTAATACCTGCGCGTACGTCTCGTACGAGACATTGCAGCCGCCGCGGCATGCAGGCGTGGCTTCGGTGCCTGGCCCGGCCGGCGTTTCGCCGATGATCACGAGACGATCGGCATTGACGAACGGAAGCGCGCGGAGACGCACGGCGTCGATCACGCTGAAGGCAGCCACGCTCGCGCCAATGGCGATCGCGAGCGATCCGACTGCGGTGATCAGAAATCCCGGGCTCCGGAGCAGTGACCGGAGCGCGAAGCGCAGTTCTTGTGGCATCGGTCGAGTGCGTAGTTTCGCCCCGTTGGGGGTCAGACTCTCAATGCATCGTTGCAGCGCGGCCCGGGCCGCGCTGCAACGATGCATTGAGAGTCTGACCCCCAACGGGGCGAAACTACGCACTC
>Ga0068857_100000253_pt1 | contig 35868 bp, 27 predicted proteins | sample KBSCornC72_FD_66591 | JGI IMG/M metagenome (GOLD analysis project Ga0068857, IMG submission 66591) | Corn rhizosphere microbial communities from Kellogg Biological Station, Michigan, USA - KBS Corn C7-2 | ecosystem: Host-associated > Plants > Roots > Rhizosphere > Soil ...
GCGGTCCAGATAGGGCTTGTCCGCTGGCACGGCGAGCGATATTGCGCCCAGGTGCAGCACGCGCTGATAAGCGGCATCTACATCGGGAACGTAGACATAGACGGAGGCAGGAGTCGCCGTCTCGTGTGTTACACCCGCCTCGACCACGACGACAGAGTCACCAGTGCTCATTTCGACATGCGCGCTGGTATCCTCGTAAGCTGCGCGCTCGATCTCCTCGGCGTCGAACACCTGTCGCAAAAACTCCGGCAGGTCGGCGTTGCCATAGATGTACGGACGGACCGCGCCGACTCCGTGGCGGATATAGCTCTGCTTGGTATCCATTCAAGTATGCTCCCTTCATCCGTGTTGCAGACATTTCTGGTTCAAGGATACAGAGGGCGCAGGCAGTGTGTCTTGTAAGAAATCAAACCTCACGCGGGGAGCGGAACATGATTGCGAAAGTCGCTACGCATGGCGAGGTACTGGACCGGCGTTAGGCCAGCAAACGCTTGAAACTCGTGGATGAGATGCGACTGGTCGAAGTATCCACAGGAAAATACGGTATCGGCCCACTCACCTGCTCCACCCGCATCCAGCCGGGCGATGACACGTTGAAAACGAGACAGGCGCGCATACTGTTTGGGCGTCATCCCCATCGCATCGCGAAACACCTGGGCCAGCCGCGTCTGACTCAGTCCAATTTGCTCAGCAAGTGACGCAATGGTCGGGAACCGCGCCGCGTCTTGCAATCCAGCAACCGCGCTGGAGACGGCGGGATGGCTGATTCGAGAGAGATCGAGACGTGTCAATAGAAAGCGTTCGAGGATAGCAAACCGCGCCGCTGGCGTCGCCGCTATGGATAGAGATCCGCGCAGATCGGCAATCTCCGCGCCCCAGAGCGTCTCCAGGGAGAGCACCTGATTGGATAGGTCCGATACTGGGAAGGGAAGAAATGGCATCATGCCACCCGGCCTGAAGGTGACGCCCAGCGTTGCGGTAAGGCTAGCGGTGTCAAGCACTATGTAGCTGGATTGTGGGCCGCTGAGCACAGCGCCGCGATAGCTATGAAACGCCTCCTGATCGCGGGAGTCGTAGATGCGAATCAGATCGTCGCAGAGGTTGAAGACCAGCCCCACCGCGCCATCGGGCAGGCGGCGCTCTTTCGCATGCGCCGGACGCTCACCTTCGTAGAGCCAGAACGATTCGACGAAATGCGAGAGCGGCGGCTGCGGGATGTGGAGATGGTGGACTACCAAGCACGTTCTCCATAAGTAGTCACATAATCTGAAGTCGAGCGACCAGCCAGCTGACCGCACCATTCTACCGTAGGGTGGCGCATTGGTCTACCGCATAGTTGCCGCGAACGACGAAGCGGCGACCACTCACACGAATGATCGCCGCTCGGAATGTTTGGCGTTTGCCGAAGACTTGGGCCTACGGGTAGATGCCGCGCACCTGGGTTGCCTCCGCGACTCGTGAGACCGCCAGCAGATACGCCGCCAGCCGGTAGTCGCAGTTCTGCTCCTCGCGCTTGGCCTCCACCGCCTGGAAGCTGCGGACCATGATGCGCTCCAGCCGCTCGTTGATTTCCTCTTCTGTCCAGAAGAAGTGCTGGAGATCCTGCACCCACTCGAAGTAGCTGACTGTCACGCCGCCCGCGTTGGCGAGGATGTCGGGCACGACCGGGATGCCGCGCTGGTGGAAGATCGCGTCCGCCTCGTTGGTCGTTGGGCCGTTCGCCGCCTCGATGATCAGACTGGCCTGGACGCGCGACGCGTTCTCCTCGGTCAGCTGGCCCTCAAGCGCCGCCGGAATGAGGATATCACAGGGCATCTCCAGAACGCCCTTGCCCTCGACATGCTCGGCATGCGGCAGATCCTTGAGCAAGCCGCCGTGCTCCTGCGAGTAGCGGAGGGCCATCTTTACATCAATGCCATCCTGGTTATAGTAGCCGCCCGTGACGTCGGCCAGGCCCACCACCTTGCAGCCCGCCTCGTGCAGCAGCCTCGCCGTGATCGAGCCAACATTGCCGAAGCCCTGCACGATGACACGCGCGCCCTTCAACGGAATATTGAGTACCTTGCACGCCTCGCGCGTAGTGATATAAACGCCGCGTCCGGTGGCCTCCATACGACCCTCGCTGCCGCCCACCGAGAGCGGTTTGCCCGTGACGACGGCAGGCACCGAGTAGCCATGATGCATCGAATAGGTATCCATTATCCAGGCCATGATTTGGGGATTGGTATTGACATCAGGGGCGGGAATATCGCTTTCGGGGCCAATGACGCCCGCGATCTCGGTCGCATAGCGGCGGGTGAGGCGTTCCAGCTCAGTGCGTGAGAGCTCGCGTGGATCGACGATGACACCGCCTTTGGCGCCACCAAAGGGAATATTGACCACGGCACACTTCCACGTCATCCACATCGCCAGCGCGCGCACCTCATCCAGCGAGACATTGGCGTCGAAGCGGATGCCGCCCTTGGCTGGCCCGCGATTGATATTGTGCTGGACGCGATAGCCCGTATACATCTCAACTCTGCCGTCGTCCATTCGCACCGGGAAGTTGACGATCAGCTCGCGCTTGGGTTTGCGCAGAATCGCGCGCAACGATGGGGAGAGGTTGAGGCGTTCGGCGGCGGCGTCGAATTGCGCGACCGCTTGAGCATACGGGTTCATGACTTCAGGTTCTTTGATCGCCACAGGTATTAATCCTCCTGCAAGGTAGCCAGCGCTGGCCAGGGTGGAGCTCCATTGCTCACGGCCGGCAGAGCCGGTTAGGGCCGAATTTCGGCCATCCCAGCACATGAGCGCCATGTGCCCATGCACCAGATACACACAACAACGTTGAAAAAATGGGAAGGTCCAAAATCACTTCGCGACGTGGGAGAAAATAACCACCACTAACCTGGATAGCAATTGCTATACCGGGGGAGAGAGATCGCCGGGTGGATGGGTGCGTAGGTCCAGGGTGAAGAAGGCGGCCTGCATTTCTGTCTCTTCAACGCCAACCTGAATGCGGTCGAGCTGCTCCAGCTTATCCGCCTCTCGCAGCCGATCCGCGATGCGCCGGGCGAGTTGCTGGGCCAGCCGTTCGGCGGTGGCATTGTCGATGGGTAGCGGGACCACCGCCGCCTTGGGCAGCAGATAGCGGGTGACACCATCCCTGGCGGCCGCGCCATGGGTGAGCGGACCGTTATAGACCACTTCCCAGGCGTCTTCATGCTCAGTCAGGCGCAAATGGGGATTGTTCAGGGGCAGCAGGAAGCGGTGGTCCCACTCTTTGCACAGCGCGCGCACGATATTCTTGAGGACGACGAAATCGAGCACGTAGCTGTCGGGAGTCAGTTCTCCCTCCACCTCGACCCGCACGCCGTAGTTGTGCCCATGCAGCGGCTCGCACTGGCCCTCAAACGTGATAAAGTGCGCGGCGCTGAAGCCCAAATTGCCGCGCTCGATCAGAACTTTCCAGGACATCCGCGCCTCACGGACACGTTGCCGGTCAAACAGCGAACCGGAATCCAGTGATAGATGATAGTGACGGTACGAAAGAACGTTACGCGGCAAGAGAAACCCATTCTCTTTGCGCAACGGACGCAACGCCGACTCCCGCGGCTCAGATTCCCCACTCCATACACCAGCTAACGGGTCGGCGGGATACAGCCAGCGATTGGGGGCGGTTATCCGGCGCGAGCGTTGGGCCGTCTCTGGAGTCGGTGAGCGGAGGAGATGCCAGGCGGCGCGTTCCCAGCTAACGGTTTCCGCGCCGCGCCTTGATTATAGCATGGTCTCCATCCGCAGACAATGCATCTGGCCACTCTTTGTACGCTATTCCCGCCAAAATTACCGCGTATGGCATGGTTAGCGTACGTGGACGCAGCGGTGGCTACATATCACCAAACTCAACCAGCAGCCGCGCCATATGCTTCGTCCCCAGCAGGAAGTTGGCGATGGACATGCTCTCGTTGGGCGAGTGCGCATTGGAGAGCGGGTCGCCAGGGCCAAGCGTCACGATGGGCGTGCCCAGAAACGCGCGGAAGGGATAGACCGGGCCGGTCCCGCCAACCAGCGGATCGATCACCGCGGGCTTGCCATAGACCTCCGACGCCAGCCGCGCCGTCAATTGGACGAATGGATCCTCGCCGGGCGTGGTCGCGGCCCGCTCGCCGCCCAGCTTCACCACCTCGACATCGCTGAACCCGCCGTCGTCGAGATGCTTGCGCAGCCTCGCGAAGAGGTCCTCGGGATCCTGGTCAGGCACGAGGCGGAAGTCCATCTTCGCCATCGCATAGGCTGGGATGACCGTCTTCGACCCCTGCCCCTGCCAGCCCGCGCCGATGCCCGCGATATTGGCTGTCGGCTCGTAGACCGCGGTCCGGTAGTCCATGCCGGTATGGCCGTTGACGAACTCTTTGACGCCAAAGTGCTCGTGGTAGAACTCTTCAGTGGAGGGCAGCCCCGCCAGCAGTTGCAGGTCGGTTTCGGTCGGTCCCTGCACCGCGTCGTAGAAGCCAGGAATCAGGACACGCCCATCGGCGCCCTGGATCGTGTTGAGCGCGCGCACCAGCCGCCACGCGGCGTTCGGCAGATTGTGGGCGCTGCCGGAGTGCGCGTCACGCGAGAGCGTCCGCACGCGATATTCGACATAGAGGATGCCGCGCAGACCCAGCACCACCTCGGGTCGCCCGTCGGGGTCCACGCCACCGAACTCCCACACACAGGCGTCAGCGGCGAGCAGATCGCGGTTCTCCTCGACGAATGGTTCGAGGCTGGGGCTGCTGACCTCTTCTTCGCCCTCGACCAGAAACTTGACGCGCTCCGGCAGGCCGCCCGTCACCGCGCGTACCGCCCGAATCGCCGCCAGCCTGGAGATCAACTGTCCCTTGTCATCTGAGACGCCGCGCGCGTAGACACGGCCATCGCGCTTGGTCAGATCGAATGGTGGTGACTCCCACAAATCCAGGGGCTCAGCGGGCTGGACATCGTAGTGGTTATAGCAGAGCAGCGTCTTGCCGCTGCCATCGCCGCCGGAGTCGGCGTAGACGACCGGATGCCCGCCCGTCGGCATCACCTGCGCCTCGAAGCCAGCGCCCGCCAGCAACTCGCGCACGAACGCCGCCGCATCGTCGATGCCCTCATGCTTGCTCGAGACGCTTGGAATGGCGGTCAGCCGCCGCAGGTCTTCCAGGGACTCCGCCAGATGGTCCTCGATATACTGTTCAAGCTCGCCCAGCACATCCGCCATGCTTCACATCCTTCTGTGAGAAATTGCCACCTCTGCCTCGGCGCAGAATGGTCTCCGCTCATAGTCTACACCGCATGATATAGCTCGCTCCAACCGTGAGCGAATTCTTCTCTACGCAAATGCTCCGACGACAGTAACAAGTCTGCTTGACACCTCTGGTACGCTTGGTATTGCGCAATACTACGCACGTTATGCTCAGGGCAGCTGCGCGCGTCAACCGGTATTCTTGCGCGCTGGAGCATATCGCTTCTCTGTGGTCCGTTCATGCATCTATGCATCCATGAGAAGGAGATCCCATGCGTAAGAAGGTCCTCGTACCCGCGATGTCTCTCGCAATCCTCATCCCCGCGCTGGCGGCCATGCTTGTCTTTGGCGGTGGCGCACCTGCCGCAAGCGCCCATGCGACTCCACATCAGAGCGTGCCCCTCGCGCTTCACCTGCACCATGGCAAGAACTCCACCAGCAGCAACTGGTCGGGCTATGCCAATACCGGCGGCACATTTACTGATGTAAAAGGCTCGTGGACGCAGCCAACGGCCTCATGCTCTAGTGGACAGACCGCCTACTCGTCGTTCTGGGTGGGCATTGACGGTGACACCACCAACACGGTGGAGCAGACCGGCACCGATGCGGATTGCTCTAGCGGCTCGCCCGTATACTACGCCTGGTATGAGATGTATCCGAAGTTCCCGGTGAATCTCTCGAATACCGTTCGACCTGGCGATAGCATTACCGCTGAGGTCAAGGTCGCCAGTGGCGGGAAATTCACACTGACGATCAGCGACTCGACACAACACTGGACATTTACGACAAATCAGACTTCCACTCAGCGAAGCTTGGCTCCGCTGAGTGGATTGCCGAGGCGCCATCTGGCTCTGGCGGCGTGCTGCCGCTGGCCAACTTTGGCACCGTGAGTTTCTCAAACTGCACCGCCAACGGTCTCTCAATCAGCAGCAACCCCAACCCCGATGCGATTACGATGGCGTCTGGCAGCACTACCAAAGCGACGCCATCAGGCCTCGGCGGCGGTGGCACATCGTTCAGCGTCACCTGGAAGCATAGCTAGCTGGCGCCAAGTCGTTTTCCCCATGGCTGGATTGAGGGGATAGACTTACCCAATCATCCCGAAGGTTCCTCTGCCCGGCGCCTTCGGGATCTATATTTCCTCGAATTTCCGACTCCCTGCGGTCCAACCTCACGGATCGCGCGCGAAGGCCATAACACATTGCCTCCCTTACGCGACTTCCATTGTGACATGTCATTCACACACACCAGAGGTCGTCGCAAGGCGCCCGCGACGATCTACAGCTCATACAGGGATCGGGGAGGAATCGAGACATCATGCCCTGGAATTTGAAACGCCTGCTCAGCAATAAGATCGCAATCGCCATCTTCGGCGCGGTGCTGGTTGCGAGCGCTGGAAGCGCCGCGGCGCTGGCCGCCAGTGGCGGCGGTCTACAGACGCCGTTCGCGTCCCAGACGCCTTCATCTCACAATAGCAATAGCCAACATAACGACGGCCATGAGGCTGAAGGGACTATCAGTAGCATCGACTCTGGCAACTCCCGCTTCGTCGTCAAGACCGAGCATGGCGCTTCCGTTACGGTGGTTGTGAATTCGGCGACGGCCTTCACCGATGGTCTGCACAGCTTCGCCGATCTCAAGACCGGAATGTCCGTTGAAGTTGATGGTACCCTCCAGTCGGATGGTACACTAGTAGCCACCAAAGTCCACGGTGGCAATGAAGGCTCGGACGACAGCAGCAACGACGATCATGGCAGCGATAACGATAGCGGCGCAAGCGCGACGCCCGGCGCCGACGATCATGGCGGTAGCGGACCCAGCGGATCGAGCACGCCGGGTAGTGGCGGTCACGACGACGGCGCACCGCACAACTAGCACGGAGTCCCAGCGCGACGCTGATCCAGAGAGGCAATCTATTCTTGGCTGATCCCGGCTCGGTGAGACCTGGCAGGGTTGACACCACGACATGGGGTATCGGAAACGCGGGGACAGGGATGACCTGGCCTCCCGCGCTTCCGTTCGGCCTTGCGCTCGAACGGGCACGCGCGCTGGACCAGTCGGCGCTGGGGATGCTCTACCGGCGCTTCATGCCGGTCGTCTATCGCTATGTGCTAGCGCGTGTCGGCGCGGTGCAGACAGCCGAGGATGTCACCTCCGAGACGTTTATCGCAGTCATCAATGGTATTGGAACTATGCGCGCGCATGACGAGCTGACCTTCGCGGCCTGGGTGCTTGGCATCGCGCGCAACAAAGTCGCCACACACTACCGGCGGCTGCGAACTCACCCAGAGGCGCCCCAGGCGCTCCCGGAGAGTGAGCAGCCGTGGGCCGTCGCCGAAGAAGGCGATCCCCTGGCGATTATTACGGCGCGTGAGAGCTGGTCTGAGGTCGTCGCGGGACTCAACCAGCTCACCGAAGATCAGCGGGCGGTTATCCTCTATCGTTGCGTACTGGGCTACTCCACTGAGGATGTGGCGCAACTGCTGGAGAAACAGCCGAACGCCATTCGCGCGCTGCAATTCCGCGCGCTGGCATCGTTGGCGCGCGTCCTGAAAATCGCGGATCGTACTCCAGTACCCAATGAGTCCGGACATACAACAGCACAGGAAGGGGGGAAGGGCAATGCTACCCGAAGATAGACTCGACGCTCTGCTCACCCTCCGTGTAGAAACGCGACGAGGGCATCAATCGGTCAATAGCATCGGCGCTGTGGCGGAACCTGTGGATCTCCAGCCACTTCTGTTCGCGGCGGATCGCGTCGCCGTGCTGCGTGACGAGGAGCCTTCGGAGGACTTCGCCGCTCGCCTGGAAGCGATGTTTCTCTCGCGCGCCACATACCTGCGAGAGCGCGACGGTATCGCGCCACTACCGATACTCGCTCCCCCGCCGCTAATGGGAAACGATGATCCTACTTTGCCCAACATGCTGTCTGGGGATGAGTGGGCCGCCCTGGGCAACGGAACCTGGACAGAGACTGCGCGCGGAAATCAAGGCTCTCGAAGCGTGGATCGCCAGATGGTGTGGCGACGCCTGCTCGTTCCCGCGCTGGCGGCGATGCTACTGCTTGCCATTGGCATGACCACCTTGACTGCGGCGGCTGCAGCCGGGCCAGGCTCGCCCCTGTATGGCTTGCATCGATGGGAGCAGAATCTACGGGCGAACATCACTGGCAGCGCGGCCGACCGCGCGCAACTGCATATCAGCAATGCGCAGGATGCCCTCCTTGCGCTAAATTCCGCGGTTACCAACCACCAGACTGGCGCGACGTACGACGAGGCGCTGGCGACTTTCCGAGACGAGGCGCGCGCGGCCGCGACCAGCCTGGACAATGTGCCTGCTGGCGGGGAGCATGATACCCTCGCGGCACAGCTCGATCAGCTGCATACACAAGGAATCGCCGACCTGCATACCGCGCTGCCTGTGCTCTCCTGGCCGCAGCGTATCGAGACAACGGGCGTGCTCGCCGAGATTGGCGACCAGGTGTTGGCCGTCACCCAGGCCGACATGGTCTATTCCGAACACGGTCAGCATCTCTGGACAATCACCATCACTGGCTCAGGCTTCCAGCCGGGCGCGGTGCTGCTGATGAATGGGCAGCCTGTCACCGCCACAATCTCTGTGACGCCAACTAAGCTGGTCGCGCAAATCTCAGGCGATGATTCCGCGCCACGGCCGAGCAGCATCGGCGTGGGCAACCCCGACAATACAGCGGCGGGTACAACGAGCATCACCAGCAATGAGACGAACGACGACGATGCCACACCCGGCGCGCAACAGACCCCCGGAAGCGACGATCATAGCGGCGATCATCAGGGATCATCGGGCGGCTCTGCCACTCCCACCGGAACCAGCGGGGGCGACCATTAGCGGCTCATCCCGCCGTCGAAGCTACTTCCGCCACTGTTCAGCATAGACACCAGGCGCATCGCATCGTGGTATCCTCCATCCGTGGAAGCCTTTGGATGTGAGCGACATGATGGCGCGCCGACTATATGCGCTACCGGCCTGGATGGGCTTTGTGCTGGCTAGTTTGGGTCTCCTGGTGTTGGTCGCCTCCTTTTTCCTGCTCCCGCTCGACGTCGTACCCTGATTTGACTCCTGTGCTCAGCCACAGTGCTATGCTACAGCGTGGGAATATTCGCTAATCTCCCTGAGGGATCTCCCAGACTCTCTGGTCTTTAATGTGTGCCTCCTCGTGCTGTCTTCTCTGCCGCTGCTCGTAGCAGTGGCGGTTGTAGCATGTAGTTTTGGCTTTCTCGTGCGGCCAAAGCGCGCCTTCGCGAGGTGGGGGCATCGCGCCTGGCTGGTGGGGTGCATCGCGCTCGTCGTATCCAAATTGGAATACCTGGATAGGCTCCTGATCAGGGCGACCCAATCAGCCATGACGCATCCTGACAGGATAAAGACGCTTTTCGGTTCCTGACAAGACGCTGAGAACGTCTCACATGCACATCATTCACCAGCATGGGTATGAGATGAATTGTCTCACGCTCATGCTGGTGTCCTCCAAAGTATGATCGAGAGGATGGTACGAGTGCCTTATATTTCCCAATCGCGATGCGCATCCAAGATGCGTTTGCTTGTTATAACATTGCTTGTGTCGTCGTTTGTTACTCTTTTTATGACTGCCTGTGATAGCTCAACCGCTATCAAGACGCTGACTCCAACGCCTACTAAACCCGCATCGCCAACCACAGTAGCAACGTTGCCACCATTGACAGCAGAGAAGGGGTGGCATATCGTACTCACGCTTGGAAACACGTCTGCGACATCTCAGACGTTTGCTGGAAGTTTTTTGGCAACCAAACCTTACAAACTATTCTATACATGCAAAGGATCGGGCACTTTGCATATCACCTACCCCCGGGCGGCAGAATCCAGTCCATGCACTGGAACGCCAGAACTGAACGGAACATCCGTATTTCAGCCTCCATCGGGTAATCATTCAGTGACAGTTAGCGCCACCACCGAAGGCACGGTAGAGTGGCAAGCAATTGTAGAGATGCAAGACTAGCACGATCCACCCAATTGCTGTGAACTTCCCGGAGTCGACATGAGCCAAGAGAATGGGCCGCCAGAGAATGCCAGTTGGAATGATGATGATGTAGCGCGCAACCAGCGGATCACCGCCATACGCGAGCTCGCCGGGTCTGAGCAAGTGACTTCCATGAGAGCAGCGAACAGTCCCATGCCACGCGCATCTGCGGACAAACGCCGCTGGCCTGCGCTTCTGATCGCGCTGGTGGTTGTGCTGGCGTCCGCGGGGGCCGCGTGGAAGGGGCTGTTTCCCTGGCAGCAGCACCAACATCTGGCCAGCAACATTACCAGCGTCAACCTCGCCGCTACTAACCTCTTTTGCCCGTCCGCTGCATCGTGGTCGCCCGATGGTCGGCAAGTCGCGGTGCTGGCAAGGGTCGGGACCTGTGGCAATGCTGATGGTGGGATACTCGCGGAGGATGCGGTTGCGTTCTTCGATATCCATGGTCATCTCGTCAGGCAGATCGACGTAGATGCGAGTATTCCTGGATACAAGAGCATTGTGGCACCGTCATCGCTGGTCCATCCCAGGTTCTGGGGACTCGTATGGGCGCCGGATGGCAAGCAGGTGGCGCTACCATTCTCGATGGCACCGGGTCTGGAGAATACCGCTCCAGTCTCAGAAAGTGGTGTCGTGCTGGCTCAAGCGGACGGGACGACAGCGCAGGCTATCATCAGTCCTACATTCTACGGAAACGACTATTGGAGTATTCAGGCACAGCTCCCGATACATGGCAACACCAATTGGCCGTTTTCGGTTGGCTATCAGTGGAGCGCCGATGGTACACTCGTCGCATCTCATCCATTCGCCACAACGCCCGTCGGCAACCCATCAGGAGGGCAGTCGTTCACAATCTGGCAGCCGGGCACCGTAGTGCTGGATCGCGAGAAGAGTGCGCTCTATTTCGGTGGAAACCTTACCGTCTGGTCACCAAATGGCCGCTACCTGATTCCAGCGTTGGGCTTCGGTGGCTATCTCGATCCTACTGCAACGGACTATAAGCAGGGAAGCGACGGACAGTATCATCTTGCCCCACGTGACAAGGGGTTGATGGCAGCGGCGGGACGCCTCAAGGATCCCACTGATCCGTACGCGGCACAGATTTCGGTGGCCTGGCGCGCGGACGGCAAACTAATCGCAGCGACCGACCCGAATCCGCTGATCGATCAGGTCGTCGCGAATCTCGGATCAGACATTCCTGCAGTGAGCCAAAGTGTGACGATCTTCGACTGCGTGACTAGAGCCAAGTTGCTCGCGCTAAAGACACATCCGCTGGCCAATCGAATCTCGAACTTCGGCCTATATCATTCTTCGCCCGCGCTTGGCTGGAATGCGAAGGGCGATAAGCTCTTTTTCCTCGATACGAACTTCGACATGCTCACCATCTGGAACGTCAGCCTGAAGTAGCATGTACATATAGTCGAAGGACCATAACGGCCGGTACGAAAGCTCGCCTACCCTGCGTTGGTGCTGGCCGCCTCGCGCACGGCGAAGTAGACCGAGCCGGGATGCGGCACGACAATCGCGGCGGTGGACTGCTCCGGCACGAGTTGATAGGAGTCCGTCAGCGTCACATCAATCGCCTCGGGCACGCCCATCAGCCGGAAGACACGCTCGTGGTCGGCCAGCTCGGGAATCGCGGCGTAGCCCCAGCTATAGCGGCGTCCCGCCTCGCCAGTCAGCTTTAGCTCGTCGCAGACGCGCCGATTGACATAGTCAGCCATTGCCTCGGCCATCTGCACGCTCAGCCCATGCAGGAAATACGCTTCGGAGTAGTCGCCCGCCGCCTGCATGCGCTCGGTCTCCTGTGAGGCGCGGTTGCCCATCGTCACCACCTGGAAGGCGACGGCGGTCGGCTCGCCGCTTTCGGTGGCGAAGTAGTCCGCCAGGCAGAGGCGCTGACCGTCGGCCTGCCGGGGGAAGGTGAAACGCTCCAGCACGCGCGAGTGGTCGGATGGATCGAGCACCAGCAGCGTATCGTCCTCGGCGCGCGCCGGATAGTATCCGTAGATGGCGCGCGGGCGCAGATACTGCCTCTGGCGGGCCTCGCGCAGCAACCGCTCCAGCCGCGGCTCGAACTCCTCGCGCACCAGCCGCTTATACTCGTCGCCATGCGCGACACCGCCCCAGCGTCCGCGATAGAGCGCATTCATATCGAGATAGCTTGCCACATCTTCGACGGCAACGCGGTCCAGCACGCGCGCCCCCCAGAACGGCGCGACGATCACCGGGGCAGGCGCCACCGGAGCATGGTCCGACACGACGGCTGGGGCAGCCGCCCGCGCCGCATCGCGCTCGGCCTGGAGCTCGCGCGCCGACTGCGCTTCGCGCTTCACCCGCTCGACGAAGGGGGCATGCTTCTCGCTATCGGTCAGCGCCTCGACGATTTCCAGCCCCTCGAAGGCATCGCGCGCGTAAAAGACACCCGGCCCATACGGCTGCTCCTGACCTGGCTCGCCAACATAGAGGATGCGCTGGCCATAGGCGCGATTGATCGCCGCGCCGCCGACCATCACCGGGAAGGGCAGATGGCGGCGGTCCAGCTCCGCGACGCAGGCGGGCATCTGCTTCGACGTGCTGACCAGCAGGGCGGAAAGGCCTATCACGTCGGCGTTGACCTCAATCGCTTTGTCGATGATGGTGTTGAGCGGCACCTGCTTGCCCAGGTCATAGACCGTATAGCCGTTGTTGCTCAGAATCGTGTTGACCAGGTTCTTGCCGATGTCGTGCACGTCGCCAAAGACCGTGGCCAGCACGACGCGCCCCTTGGTGTAACCCTCCATGCGCTCCAGGTAGCATTCGAGCCGGGCGACCGCCTTCTTCATCACCTCGGCGGACTGCAGCACGAACGGCAGAATCAGCTCGCCCGCGCCGAAGCGGTCGCCGACATCCTTCATCGCGGGCAGCAGCACGCCGTTGAGCACGTCCACCGCCGCCTGCGAGAGCTGCGCCGTCGTCTTCCAGTCAGGCGCGTCAGGGTTTGCCTCAACCCCAGCGCGGGTGGCGATGGCGGTGTCTACTAGCGCCTCGATGCCCTCTTTGTGGCGGTGGAGAATCTGGTAGTGGATACGCTCATCCACGCTCATCCCCTCGGTGGGGTCGGCCTTCTCCTCGCGCGGACGCTCGCCGCCATGCTGCTCGTAGTAGGCGATGAAGTTCGGCAGGGCGTCCTCGCTACGGTTGAAGAGCAGGTCGTCGCAGAGCGCGCGCTCGGCCTCCGGGATTTCCGCATACGGCGTGATGTGCGCTGGATTGACGATGGCGGCATCCAGCCCCGCCTGGACGGCGTGATAGAGGAAGACGCTGTTGAGCGCGGCGCGTGAATGGGGCGTCACACCAAAGGAGACATTGCTGACGCCGAGAATGGTCAGCGCGCCTGGCAACTCCGCCTTGATGCGGCGGATGCCTTCGAGCGTCTGGACGGCGCTATCGCGCAGCTCCTCCTGGCCGGTGGTGACCGGGAAGGTCAGCGCGTCGAAGAGCAGCGCCTCGGCAGGCAAGCCATACTCGCGCGTGGCGATCTCGAAGATACGCTGGGCGACGGCCAGCTTGCGCTCCGCCGTCTTCGCCATGCCCTCCTCGTCAATCGTCAGCGCGACCACCGCCGACCCGTGCTCGCGCGCCAGCGGCAACACCGCGTCCACACGCACGCGGCCATTCTCCAGGTTGATCGAGTTGATGATCGCCCGGCCCGGATAGGTCTCCAGCGCGGCCTGAATCACGACCGCCTCGGTCGAGTCGATCACCAGCGGCGCCTCGACACCCATCTCCAGCTTCTTCACTACGTTGCGCATCTGGTCTGGCTCGTCGGCGCGCTCGGTCAGCGCGACGCAGACATCCAGCACGTGCGCACCGCCATCCATCTGTGTCCGCGCCACCTGGAGCAGCGTGTCGTAGTCGTCCGCCAGCAGCGCCTGCTTCACCTTGCGGCTGCCCTGCGAATTGACCCGCTCGCCGACGATGAGCGGCGCGGGATCCTGATGCAGCGAGTTGGCGCGCATGGCCGAGGCGACCAGCAGTTGCGTGCGGTGGCTCGTCTCATCGGAGAATCCAGTCAGCCGCCGCTGCGGTGTGGCGCGATGGCTGGGATCGAGGTCGTCCAGGTGGGCGACGATGCGCGCGATGTGTTCGGGCGTCGTGCCACAGCAGCCGCCGATGATGTTGACCCCCAATGTGCTGACGAACTCGGCGAGCGCGGTGGCGAACGGCTCCGGCTCCATTGGGTAGATGGCGCGGCCATTGACGTTGAGCGGCAGCCCCGCGTTGGGGATGGTCGAGATCGGCAGCGAGATGTTCTCGGTGAGGTAGCGCACCGGTTCGCGCATGTGCTCTGGCCCGGTCGAGCAGTTGAGGCCCACCACGTCTACGCCCAGGTGGCTAAGAATCGTCGAAGATGCGCCGATATCGGTGCCCAGCAGCATCCGCCCGGATGTGTCGAGCGTGACCTGCGCCTGAATCGGCACACGGTGGCCCGTCTCGGCCCAGGCGCGGCGTATGCCGGTAATGGCGGCGCGCACCTCGAGAATATCCTGACTTGTCTCGATCAGCAGCAGATCAACGCCGCCTTCGATCAATGCGGCGGCCTGCTCGCGGTAGATTTCGGCCAGTTGCTGATAGGTGATATTCGAGAGGGCAGGGTCATCCGAGGAGGGGAGCATGCCGGTTGGCCCCATCGAGCCAGCGACGAAGCGCGGACGCTCGGCGGTGCTGAACTCGTCGGCGGCGGCGCGGGCCAGCCGGGCAGCGGCGACATTGATCTCGTGGGTGCGCTTGCCCAGGGCATAGTCGTCCAGCTTGAGGCGCGTGCCGGTGAAAGTGTCGGTTTCGAGCACATCGGCGCCCGCAGCCAGATAGGCGCGGTGGATGTCGCGGATGGCGTCCGGGCGGGTCAGCACGAGAATTTCGGGGCAGCCGTCCTGGCTCTCGCCGCCGTAATCAGCCGCCTCGAGCCCGAGATTCTGGATCATGGTGCCCATCGCGCCATCGAAGACAATCACCCGCTGCAGAGCTGCCTCAAGATACCGACTCACCTGGGACATAGCACTTCCTCATCTATCAGCGAAATCATCAGCGAACGCTATCCAGCCGCGCGCCGGACATTAATGGCTGCTCTTTGTACAGAGCGCAATATTGGCCGCAGAGTTTCATCAGAGTATACCACCGCATATTCTCAAGACTGTTGGAATCGGTTAAAGTATGAGCATTCGTCTGACTTCCAGCCCGTCGGGAGACAATACCGCGATGAAGTGCCGTAGCCTCCTCCTCACCGCGCCGCGACGACTCAGTTGGGAAGAGATAGACGTTCCCGACCTACAAGACAATGATGTGCTTATCCAGACCCAGGTCGGCGCGATCAGCATTGGCAGTGAACTCCCCAACTACATGGGTACGGCCCGTCATTCTGACCCGTTTGCGTTCCCCATGATGACTGGCTACGAGAATATGGGGACTATCCTGAAATGCGGCTCAACGGTTACTCTCCTGCATCCCGGTGATCGCGTGGTTGCGTTCTACGGACATCGCACCTGCTGGGTAACGAACGCGGAGCGCGTCATTGCGGTCCCCAGTACCGTTTCAGATGCCCAGGCGCTGCTCGTCATCCTGACCTGCGATGTCGCCAAGGGCATCCGGAAGCTTGCGCCTACCCCAGAGCAGCGCGTGGTGATTACCGGCGCTGGAGCCATTGGGCTTCTCACGTTGGCTATGCTTCGAGCTTACGGTGTCCAGACTATTGACATGGTGGAACCAGTGGCTCACCGGCGCGAAGTTGCCTATCAGTTGGGAGCTGCTCACGTCTGGACCCCTGATGTATTCGCACAGACGGAGAATCGTTATCCAATTGGATTGGAATGCTCCAGCAATAATGCCGCGTTCACGCTGTTGCAGGAACACATGGATGAAGGTGGGCGAATATGCATCCTGGCCGATGGCAACCTTGAGCCGCTAAGTCTAACGTCTGCCTTCCATGAGCGCGAGCTCACTATCGTCGCGTCGAGCGATGGATGGGATTATCAGGCTCATGGCGCCTGGTATTTTCCATGGGTGCAGACGACTGGTCTGCCGATTGAACACCTCTTTGAAGAAACCGTCTCAGCCGAGACATTGCCAGAGACATTTGAGCGCCTGGCTACGCAGTCGCCACGCCCGCTCAAAGTGCTGGTTGACTATTCTTCTCAACCGTAACAGCGCGGCGCGGAGGTGAGGGCGAGCCGCGCCGACCGTGCTATACTCCTACGGGCGTAGCAACACCGCTGTTGTCCGCGCCAAAGATGACCACTCTACTTACACCACCTAGGAGTGATGAAGCGATGAAGCTGGTGACATACACACAGGCGGGCGCGGCGCATCTGGCGGAGGGACGTGCGGGCGTCCTCATGGGCGAGCAGGTGTTCGATCTGGCGGCGCTGGGAACCTGGGCGGCGCGTAATGGTGTCGCGCTGCCAGAGGTGAACGGCGCGGCTGGGTTGCCGACGACGACGCTGGCGCTGCTGCAACTTGGGCCGGATGGCATGGCGGCGGCGCGCGCGGCGCTGGCAGCGGCGGACAAAGGGCGACCCGAAGATGTGGCGCTGGAGCCGGGCGAGCCAGTGATAGCCCACGAGCTGCGCGACATCGAGCTACGCACGCCCGTGCCCAATCCTCCCACCCTGCGCGACTTCTATGTCTTCGAGCAGCACGTCAAGGCGTCGCGCGCGCGGCGCGGCGCAGAGATGATCCCGGCGTGGTACGAGTTCCCGGTCTTCTACTTCTCCAACACCTCAGAGCTCTATGGCACGGGGGAGCCGGTACGCTATCCGCAGCGCAGCCAGGAGGTGGATTTCGAGCTGGAGATGGCGGCGGTCATCGGGCGCGAGGGACGCGACATCGCCGCCGACGACGCGCCGGGCTACATCGCCGGGTACATGGTGATGAACGACTGGAGTGCGCGCGACCTCTGGCGCAAGGAGCAGGTGCTCAATATGGGGCCAGCCAAGGGCAAAGACTTCGCGACATCGCTCGGCCCATACCTTGTCACGCCCGACGAGTTGGACGACCGCCGCATCGGCGCTGGCAAAGACGAACGCTTTAATCTGGAGATGCGCGGCTGGATCAACGGCGACAACCTGACCCACGACAACACGCAAAACATGTATTACACCTTCCCGCAGATGATCGAGCGCGCCTCCGAGCACGCGCGGCTGCGACCCGGCGACGTGATCGGCTCCGGCACCTGCGGCACCGGCTGCATCCTGGAACTTGGTACCGAGCGCCACCGCTGGCTGCTCCCAGGCGACGTGGTGGAGATGGAGATCGAGCGGCTGGGGATGCTGCGTAACACACTGACCGACAGCGCAGGGAAGGGGCAGTAGCCATGCCGATGCCAACGCCGCCGAAGCCAGGCGAAGAACCCACCAACGAGTCGGAGTTATATCGCTACCACCTGCGTCGGCTGATAACGTGGTATCTGGAGGCGCTCGACGCGGTCAGCGAGGAGACGTTCGCCTGGCAACCGCCCGCCGAGCAGACCAACTCGCTGGCGGCCATCTGCTCGCACGCCATCTCGTCCGCCGAGTGGTGGGTCATCAGCTGCGTCGGCAATGGACCCATCGAGCGCGACCGCGACGCCGAGTTCGCCGCGCTGCCCACCTGGGCCAAGCTACGCCCGCGCTTCGTGGCATTCCTGGCGAACGCCGAGACGCTGCTGACCGGGATGACCTCGGAGCAGTTGGCCACCATCAGCCGCCATCCCGCGGGCGACCGGATGAACCGCCGCTGCCTGACGCATACCATCGAGCACCTGGGGCTACACCTCGGCCACATCGAAGTGACGACAGATTGGCACAAGGCTACGCAGGGATAGCTATTCCCGGCAGCATTTGTCCAGGAATACCACGCCGCAGGCTGAAGCCCTGCGGCTAATCCTGCCTGTTGGTTATTCTCATTGACGGTGCGCAGGGACCCCCACCCAAGGATTAGCCGCGGCATTTATGCAGTTTTCACAAATAGAAGGGACAGCCCGGTGAGCGGGAGTCTGGAGCAACCCGCGCAGGCGGGTTTTGTGGCCGGAGCGCAGCGCGGGCCCTCAGGCGTGGTTTGAACCGCCCGCCCGCCGCGACGTCAGATCTGTCCCTCACAAAGAGAAAACCGCATTTATGCCGCGAACCTAAACCGTTTCGCACCCTACCCTCGCAGTGTGTGCCGCGCTGCCTATGACTTCCAGCCTGGGGCAACCATCCTACCCAGCGTCCTCTCCGCTTGCCAGAATGCTATAATTTCCTGATACGAACCTGAATTCTGACTTCCCACCCAGTGTAGGGGAGAGGTTCTGGATTTCCGCTTTTCGTGCCGGGTGTGGAATATTCTTAGTTGAGCGAATCTCCCCGTTGCGCGGCGCCCAGGCGAGCGTATTGAGAAGGCAAACCCGTGCGAATCAACAGCGTCGAACTCGAAAACATCAAGAGCTACCAGCGGCTGCATGTCGAACTCGGTCCTGGCGCCACCGCCATCCGCGGCAGCAACGGCGCGGGCAAGTCCACATTGGTCGAGGCCATCGGTTTCGCGCTCTTTGATGCCCTGCCCTACAAGCAAGCGCAATTTGTCCGCGAGGGCGAGCGGGTCGGCGTCGTCACCGTCACCTTCACCTCGGCGCTGGATGACCGCGAGTACCAGGCGGTGCGCCGCTGCGGCTCGTCGTCCGACTGGTTCATTTACGATCCCGACCTGCATGACCGCGTGGTGGAGCAGAAGGCCGACGTCATCGCGTTCCTACGCCAGCATCTGCGCATCGAGAGCGACCTCAACCTCGAGACGCTCTTCAACGACGCGGTCGGCGTGCCGCAGGGCACCTTCACCGCCGATTTCTTGCAGACACCCGCCGTCCGCAAAAAGAAGTTCGACGCGCTGCTCCAGGTCGAGGACTATCGCACCGCGGCGGAGAGGCTGCTGGCCGCGAAAAGCTACCTGACCGATCAGCAACATCAGCAGGAGCGCCACATTGACGCCCTCGAACGCGAGACGGCGCAGCTGGACGACTGGCGCACGCAGTTCGAGCAGGGACGGGTACACGAGCGCACGCTGACGGAGACGCTCGCACGGCTCCTGCGCGAAACCGAGACCCTTGAGGCCGAGCGTAAGACATTGGATGAGCGTCAGCAGCAGGTGCGGCAACTTGAACATGCGGTAGCGCTTGCTCAAAAGGAACACAGCGCGGCGGAGGCCCAGCGCATGGAGGCTGAGCGCCAGCTTGCCGAAGCCGCCGAGGCTACGCGCATCTGCGCCGAGAGCCGGACCGACCACGATGCTTTTCTCGTGACGGAGAAGCGGTTAGAGCAGGCGCGTCTCCGTGAGCGGGAGCGCTCCCAACTGCGTGAAGAGCGAGCGACTATTGCCCTGGCGCAGGAGGGCGCGCGCAAGGAGCTGGCGCACAGCCAGGAGCAACTGACGGCGGCGGAACAGGCCGCGCGCGAGCTGGCGAAGATCGAGCCAAAGGCCGAGCGACAACGAACACTCGAAGATGAGCGCACGGCGGCACGGCAGCGTGTGACACGGCGCGATGAAGTGGCGGCGGCGCGGAAGCGGCTGGATGGCGAGTATCAGGCGGTCCAGCAGGCGTGCGCGCAGGACGAGCGGCAGATTGCCCGGCTGGAGCAGCTGCGCGCCGAGGCCGATGCGCTTGCTTTGCGCCGCAGCCAGCTTGAAGCGGCGCAGACGTCGCAGGCAACCTGGCAGACCAACAGTGACCGGCTCCAGGCGGTGCGCCAGCAATTACCCGAGAAACAGGCGCAACGGGAGAAGAAGGCGCAACTCGAGCAGAAGGCGGCGGCTAACCTGCGCAAGATTGTGGCGCAGCAGTCGGTAGTTGATGGCTTCCCCGCGCTGGAGGCCGAGCAGAAGACGCTCGACGGCAAGATTCGTCAGGTGCAGGCGCGCATCGAGCAGCATCGCCTCTCGCGACAGCAGTCAGGGATGGGCAACTGTCCCTTCCTGCGCGAGCCCTGCCTGAATATCAAGCAGCGCGGCGAGAACAGCCTTATCACCTACTTCGACCGCCTGATCGCCGATGCTGAGCAGGAGCTCGAGCCGCTAGAGGAGCATGCGCACGAGTTGGCGGCGCGTATCGATCACGCCCGCACGGTTCTCTCGTACTGGGATCGACGCGGCGAATTCGAGGAAAAACAGCGCGAGGCCGCCGAAGATCGCGAGCGCCTGGAGCGCGAAATTGCGGCGCTGACGGCGGAACAGCGCCAACTCGACGCCGCGCTTGCCAACGGCCACGACGCCCGCACACTCGAACGTCTGCGCGCCTCCTACGACCGGAGCAATGATGCGGCGATGCAGTGCGCCCGCCTGCCCGACATCCAATCGCACCTGCGCGAGTCCAGCGACCGGCGCGACGCGCTGGCCGCCGAGCTGGAGCGCCTGGCACGCGAACTGGCGGGACTTGAGTCTGCCCCGGCCGATCTGCAACGCATCGAGGCGGAGCTCGCCGCCCTCGGCGATCCGCGCGGGCGGGCGGCATCGCTGCGCGCCACCGCCGCCGAAATTTCCCAGCGTGCCGAGCGGGTGAAGCGCGCCCAGAGCGCCCTGCGCGCGTGCGACACCCAACTGGCGGAGTGCGACAGGCGACTGGCGCCTTTCGCCACGCTGGATGACGAGCTGGCCCGGCTGGAAGACGCCCGGACACGCACGAGCGAGGGCCATCTACGCTATCTGCGCTCTGAGCAACTGGCGGCACGGCACGGCGAGCGCAAGAAAGCTCACGCGGCGGCAGAGCAGGCGGCGCGCGCGGCGGCCACGCGCCACACGAAGGCCACGCGCGACTATGAGCAGGCGGCGGCGAAGTTCGACGCCAACCGGCTCGCGGCGGTGGTCGCGACGATTGATGAGAAGCGCAGCGAGCATGCGAAGAGCACCGAAACACTCCGGTTCCAGCAGAAAGAGAGCGCGCGGCTTGCCAGCGAGATAGCCCGCGTCGAGGCGCTGCTGATTGACCTGAATGCCGCCCGCGAGGAGCGCCAGACGCTCGACGACCTGGACAGGATGCTCAAGCAGTTTCGCGACATCATCAAAGAGGCAGGGCCAAATATTCTCCGCGCGCAGCTACACGCCATCTCACGCGAGGCCAATCGTATCTTCGGCGAGATCCTGGGCGACCGCTCCGCCGAGCTTGCCTGGGAGGACGATTACGAGATCGTCCTCCGACGGGATGGGCGCGAGCGCACCTTTGCCCAACTCAGCGGCGGCGAGCAGATGAGCGCGGCGCTGGCGGTACGGCTGGCGCTGCTCCGGCGCCTCTCACGCCTCGATATCGCCTTCTTCGACGAACCAACGCAGAATATGGATGGCGAGCGGCGTGGCAATCTGGCCGAGCAGATCCGGCGCGTGCGTGGCTTCGACCAGTTGCTCGTCATCAGCCATGACGATACCTTCGAGCAGGGGCTCGACGGCGTCATCCACCTGGAGAAGCGCAACGGCCAGACGGTCATTGCCGAGGATGAGACATTGATCCCCGCCTAAACCCCTGCTTGTTTGCCAGTGCGGTACAATACAGATTGTCCGCCTGCCTGGGCCGTCCTGGCACGTGCCCGGATTTTGAGCGATGCGAGAAGGTTATGGAGGGGTCATGGACGAGCGACCGAACGAGCAAAGCGATCAGCCAGCACAGCCTGCCGGGCCTGCATCTGGCGTCCCGGCCTATGTGCCGCCGCCATTGACGCCTGCCCCACCGATACCCTCTACCTCTTCAGCGCCCATCCCGAGCGGGCCGATCCCTGCGGGCCCGGCCATCCCTAATGCTCCGGGGCCGCAGTATCTACCAGGCTATGGCTATACACAGATGCCGCCTCTGCCACCGATGCCACCGATGCCACCGATGCCACCGATGCCACCGCAGCCGTCCGCCTCTGGGCGATTGGCTGGCATTTCATCGCGGATTCCCGAGCGCAGCCGCAGCCCGCTTGGCAAGCCCTTCCCGTTCTCGGTCTCGCTGCTCGTAGTAGTCGGGAGCATCGTGCTGCTGGCGCTAGTCTTTGGCGGGCGCGTGCTGCTGCTCGGCGGCGACTGGGCCGACGGCGCGGCGGCTGTCGGCATCGTCGCGCTGGCGCTGGCGGCGGTCTTTGGATTGATCGCGCTGCTGCGGGCGGCGGTGGGCCGACGCTCGCTCAGCTTCGCCTTGCTGACCATTGTGCTGGTGGCTGGCCTCGCTGCCTCTGGCGTGGTCGGCCTCGTCGGCAGCGCGCCACTCCATCTGGTGCAGGCGCAGGCGATGGAGAAGAGCGGTCAGTGGGGCGTGGCCATCCGTGAATATAGCCTGAGCGGCCAGAAAGGGCCAGATGCCCCTGATATCGCGCGCGTGCAGAACACCTGGGGCGAGCAATTGCTGCAGCGGGGCGATTATCAGGGCGCGCTGACGCACTTCCAGACGGTGCTCGACGACTACCAGGAGAGCGGAGACGCGGTGCAGCAGGCGCAACTGGGCCAGTTCCAGGCGTACGCGGCGTGGATGAAGCAGGACGCCAGCAGCGTGCCCTATCGCGACGCCATCACCGCCTTCGCCAACTTCGGTTCCAGCCCGGACTGCAACAGCGACTGCCAGGCGACTCTGGCCGATGTCGCGCCTCAGGCGTACTACCTCTATGGCGCTCAGTTGCTGCAGCAGAAGCGCTACCAGCTGGCTATCACCGAATTCACCAAGCTGGAATCACAATACGCCTCCAGCTCGTACGCCAGCCAGGGACACGCCAAAGCCGCCACCGCCTATCTCGCCTACGGGCAGCAGCAGATCAGCGGTCAGCAATGCGCTGGCGCGGTCAGCTCCTACAAGACCATCGTCACGAGCTATAAGGATACTCCCGAGGCCAAGACGGCGCAGAACGCGCTGAACGCGCCACAGGATGTCACCGGCTTCATCACCAGCGCGCCGACCAAACCCTCGCCGACGGTGCATCTCTCGAAGCACATAAGCTTTAACACGTTCTACTTCTCCGACGAATACTCGACGTCGCTGAATGCCACGACCGGCGGATATACCTTTAAGCTGGTGGCGCAGGGGACATACTACATCACCACATCGCGCCCAGTTTCGGGCGGGATCGAGTATGAGGCGTGGACAGATAGCGCAACAAACGCCTATTACTCCATCACGGTTGGGCCGCTCTGCCCTGTGCAGGTTCAGACGGTGAATTACAATAAGTAGGCGACACTCCCGCCCAGTTAAGCGCGTAGGAGGGCTTCGCGATGCTATACACGGAGAAGCTAGTCGCTGAGTTGGAGCGCAAACGGGCGCTCTTCACCTCCTACGATGAGCGCTATGGACAGCAACGTGAGGCCTGGCGCGAGGCGCTGGCGGCCCTGGGCGCGCGCTACCCCGACGCGGCGGTGCTTCAGCGGGCGCTCGACCTGGCGCTGAAGAATGCCGAGCGGCCCCACGCGGCGGGCGCACTACCCACGCAGGAGTATGACCGCTGGCGCAAGCTCGGACGTTCCGGGCCGCCGGTGTTGCCGTTTGGCCGCGCCTTTGCTCATCATGAAGAGTCGCGCGCCTGGGCTGAGGGATTGCGCGGCACAACCACCTTTGCCGTGGACGGCAGCCAGCTGCTCCCCTGGCGCGACGCCTCGGTGCCCGTGGCGCTGGTGCAGGCGGGCATCTACGAGAATCCGCACCAGCCGCCTGCCCCCTATCTCAAAGATGTGCGCACCGAGCTGCTCCCGCCGGAAGATTTACTGGTGAGCGAGCCTGAACTGGCAAATGTGCGCACCAATGAGGCGGCGGGCTACTCGGAGCGAATCGTCCATCTGCGACGCTTCGAGCTGGAGGTGGCGACGCTGGTCGAGCGGCTGAACTACCACGCGGCGAAGCGAGAGGCGGGCCAGGGTGCGCCCGTCGTGGCGCTCTTCGATGGCAGCCTGATCGTCTCGTTCGCGATCAAGATGCCGCCGCCCTATCCTGAGCGCTATGCGGCCGCCGCCCAACGCCTGCTGGACGCCTCGCGCCGGACCCGTATCCCGCTGCTCGGCTACATCGACACCAGCTACGCCCGCGACACGATTACGATGCTGCGCGCGCTCTCCGGCGACGAGCTGCCACCGCCGCGTGGCATCCACGACGCGCTGCTCTGGGGCGGCGCGCTGGCCTGGGGGGACCGGACGCCCGCCTTCGTCTCGGCGCGCGAAGACCTGGCGGCGATGGGCTATCGCGGCGGTGCGGACGCGGTGGCGTTCGTCTATCTGCGCGCCGCGAGTGACCGCCCGCCCGCGCGGGTGGAGTTTCCGGCGTGGCTGCTGGAGGATGGAGATAGCCAGCTCGACCGCGTGATGGATGTGTTGCGCGCCGAGATCATCACTGGCCAGGGCTACCCTTACTCCATCGAGGCGGCGGACGCTGTGGCCGTCATCTCCGCCGAGGACCGCGCCCGCTTCTACGCGCTCTTCCAGCAGTTCGCCGAACGCGAGGGTCTCGAGTTCACCTTCTCACGCAAGGCGCTGAGCAAGAGCCGCCGCAGAGTGTAGGAGGAACCTCTCCCGGCCCGCGGCCGCCCTCCCCTAGAAGGGGCGGGCCAGGGCGAACCAGCGTGGCGGCGGGCAGCGTTCAGGGGTGAGGTCTAAATCCCCATGACGCCGATCAGCTCGCGAACCGCATCGGCCGACTTCTGCAACGCAGCGCGCTCGCCCTCGGTCAGATCGAGCTGGATAACCTCTTCGACGCCCTTCGAGCCAAGCTTCGCGGGGACGCCGACGAAGAGACCATTGATGCCATACTCGCCCTCCAGGTAGACCGAGCAGGGCATAATCATCTTCTTATCCAGCAGGATCGAATCGATCATCTGGAGCACTGAGGCCGACGGCGCATAATAGGCGCTGCCCTGCTTGAGCAGGTTGACGATCTCCGCGCCGCCGTTCGCCGTCCGCTCCACGATCTGTTGCAGCCGCTCGGCGGGGATCAGCTCGGGCAGCGGCACGCCCGCCACCGTCGAGAGCCGGGCCAGCGGCACCATCGTATCGCCGTGGCCGCCCAGCACGAATGCCTGCACGTCGCGCACCGAGACATTCAACTCCTGCGCGATGAAGGTGCGGAAGCGCGCGGTATCCAGCACGCCCGCCATGCCCAGCACGCGCTGCTTGGGGAAGCCGCTCACCTTGAAGGCAAGCTGCACCATCGCATCGAGCGGATTCGTCACGCAGATCAGGATGGCATTGGGCGAGTGCTTCGCAACCTCTTCCACCACCTGTGTCACGATGCCCTGATTGGTGCGGATGAGGTCGTCGCGGCTCATGCCCGGCTTGCGGGCGATACCCGATGTGACGACCACGATATCCGAGTTCGCCGTCTCGGCATAGCCATTCGTGCCAATGACAAGCGAGTCATAGCCCAGCACCGGGCCAGCCTCCAGAATATCGAGCGCCTTGCCCTGCGGCATATCCGGGATGACATCCATCAACACGACATCGGCATAGTCGCGCTCGGCGACACGCTGGCCAAGCGTCGAGCCAACGAACCCGGCGCCAACGACGGTTACTTTGCTGCGCATGATCGTTCCACCCTTCTTCTGCTGACTTTCTACCTCGAAATCGCCCGTCGCGCCACGGCGAGCCGTCCTGCCGCCGCGACCGCTGGGCTGGTGGCATACCACAATGTATTCCGGGCGAATTGTACCAATCGGCGCGCGCTCGCGTCCAGTTGCGCCAGGGTGTGTCGCTTGCTACAATCGGACGCGACTGCCCGAAACAGTGTGATCGGCGATAACGAAGGAGGCACTAGATGGCAAGCGAGTGGTACGATGACGTGCGGCGCTTCACCGAGCGGCTAGTGCGCGTAAACAGCGTCAGTCCCGGCGCTGGCGAGATTGCGTGTGCCCAGGCGATTCTGGCGCTGCTCACCGAGGATGGCTACGCCGACGCCTACACCGCGAGCGGCCTCGATCCGGTCGAGGGCGACCGCTACCAGCGGGTGAGCGCCTACGCCTTTCTCAAAGGCACAAGTCCGCGCACCATCGTCCTGCTGGGCCACTTCGACACCGTCGAGACGGGCGACTATGGTCCGCTGGAGCCGTGGGCGCGCGACCCCGATGAGCTCTGGGCGCGCCGCGAGGAGCTGGCGGCCTTCACCCCTGGCCTGGCCGACGACCTCGCCGCCTATCCCGACGACTGGATGCTGGGCCGCGGCACGATCGATATGAAGTCGGGCGTCGCCGCCAATATCGCCATCATGCGCCATCTCGCCGCGCGCAATCGCCAGCAGCCGTTGCCACTTTCGGTCGTCTTTCTAGCAACCCCCGACGAGGAGAACGAGTCGGCGGGCGTGCTGCAAGCTGTGCGCTTTCTGCTGCGGCTGCGCGACGAGCACGGGCTGGACTACCTAGGCGCGATCAACACCGACTACACCGCCGCTCGGTATCAGGGCGACACGCACCGCTATATCTATACCGGCACGATTGGTAAGCTGCTGCCGAGCTTTCTGGTGGTTGGCCGCGAGTCGCACGTCGGTGAGCCATTCAGTGGGGTAGACGCCAACCTGCTCGCATCGGAGCTGATCGGCGACCTGAGTATGAACCCTGACCTGTGCGACCACGTACGCGGCCAGAGCACGCCGCCGCCAGTCACGCTCCATGCCGCCGACCTCAAGGCGCATTACGACGTACAATTGCCGTTCGCCGCCTCCTTCTATCTGAACGTGCTGACGTTCTCCACCACGCCTGACCAGCTCATCGAGACGCTACGCCAGCGGGCAGCAGCGGCGCTTACCCGTACACTCGCCCGCATCGACGATGCCGAGCGCGCCTGGGTCGCCGCGCAGGATGACGCGAACTGGCAGCCACGAGCCACGCCGCGCACCGGAGACGTACTGACCTGGCAGGAGCTACGGGAAGGGTGCGTCGCGCGTCTGGGAGAAGATGCGGTCGCGAAGGCACTGGAAGGCGCCTGGACGCGGCTGCCAGATGTCGTGGATAGCCGCGAGCGCAGCATGCGCCTGGCGCACGCCCTCTGGACGCTGAGCGGACGCGAGGGGCCAGCCATCGTGCTCTACTATTCGCCGCCCTACTACCCGCATATCGCCGCCGCGCCCTGCGAACTTCACACTGCCGTCGCCGAGGTAGCGTCATCGCACTCTGATCTGCAACTCAGCGTCGAGGAGTTTTATCCCTTCATCTCCGACATGAGCTATCTGCAACTCGATACCGCTGCCGACCTGACGGCGCTGACCGCGAACATGCCGGTCTGGCGCGCGGATGGAGCGTCGCCGCGCGCGGGCGATTACCCCCTGCCACTGGCAGAAGTTGCGGCGCTGGGGCTGCCGGTCGTCAACTTCGGGCCGTACGGCGCGGGCGCGCACCAGCGAGGCGAACGTCTGCTGATGTCCTACTCGTTCGAGACGCTGCCACGGCTGCTGCTCGAAACCATCGAGCGGCTGGGTGCGTAGAGCGATATGCTCTCGGCCACAAATGGCCGGAGTAACGTGAAACGGGCCATAAATGGCCATCTCGCCCTTTGGGCGAGCAGAGTCTCACTACGACTCTGGAGGGCTTTCAAGCCCGTCGCCTCCATACTCCGGCCTTTTAAGGCCGAGGCTGCTCCAGAGCCGCCAGCCACCTCACACCCGCGCGCCATTCGCGCCGGGCAGAATATGCAGCGACTCCATTTCGAGCCATTCGGGTCCAGTGGCCAGCGTGTCGAAGCGAAACTGGCCGCGTGGCGTCGCGATGGCATACTGGTTGTCGATCCATGCAACAAAGCCTAGAGGGCGCGTTGGTGGGTTCGCAACAGTCAGCGCCTCCACGCCATCCACAGCGAAGCGGGCGCGATCATGCCGCCAGTCGATGGTATAGGTGTGCCACTCGCGCAGATCGGTCTCCAGCGCCGCCTCATGCGTCCCGCTCAATCGCTGCACCCAGCGCGCCGCCATATGCTCCCGGCGGCTGAGACGCGCCCAGGCTACCGCCGCAGCCGTTGGCAACGCCGCCAGCGCGACACCAGGACGTTGCGCGTGGACAACTTGTGCCTTCCAGCCCCAGCCGACCGAGCCGGGAACCAGCGCCATATTCGATGGTGGCGACGCTGCGAAGAACCAGATCGCCTCTGGCAGCCGCAGGACCGCGCCCGTCAGCGAGAACGGGTAGTTCCAGAAACCAAAGCCCGCCGTTCCTCGGAGCCACTGCTGCTCTTCCAGCCGTTCCGGCGGCATCTCGCGCGCCGGATGGGCCGGGTGCGACGCGCGCGCGCGCACCTCCAGATGGAGCGGCGGACGCCAGGGAAACCGCGACGGCGGCAGCGTTCCATAATCGTCTATCTGCGCATCGCTATAGACACCAGCATGCGCGCCATCCGGCAGCGCAAGCCGCAGCCCGGCCGGGCCGGTTTCGAGCGCGCCCCCATTGGGTATGGTGCGTGTCCACCGGGCGCCCAATCCCTCGCCGAAGCGCTCGCTCACGCCTGGCTCATCACCGCGTTCCATGGAACGTCCCCTCCTGTGCACGTGCGCGTCGGCCAGCAACCGCGCTTCATGATACGCCCGATACGCCCGATACGCCGCGGCGAGGTCGGGCTGGAAGGATGCATGCTCATCCTCCTGGACTAAAGCGTGCTACGCGCAAATGACTGCTTGACATGAGCAGGATACTGGTCTTAACACATACTAACCCCGCCTGAGCACAGATGTCATCCGAAGAAGTGTTTATCTGGCTGAGTTCAAGCCTGGTGGCCACCTACGCCGCGCACGAGGCGTACCTGCTAGGTGGTCGCGCAGGCTGGTGCTCAAAACGAGCGGAGGGAATGCGCATGAGCGCAATGCGGCATGCAATGACGCTAATGATTACGACTGAATCGCTGGCATTTGGCACATTTGTGGTGGATGATACGCATCGAATTATTTCCTGGAATGAGAGCGCCGCGCAAACACTCGGCTTCGACGCTGAAATGACGCTGGGACGCACCTGTGAAGAGATGTTGACCTTGCTCCATACCCAGGATGTGCCGGTGTGTCCAGAGGTCATCAATACCGTTGAGAACTCCGAACCCACCAACGCGCACTGGACCGATCCGCACACCCATCAACACCGCGATTTGCCCATGCGCGTTCATGTCGTCACCCAGCATGGCGCGTCGCGTTGGCTGGAAGTGAGCGTTCTTCACGCGCGCAAGCTCGACGGTTCCGCCTGCCTCGTCCATATCTTCCGGGATGTGACCGATGATTCCGAGCGCCAGAAGCACAGCGCCGTCGCCGCCGATGCCTTTCACCGTCCTGGCAGCGTTCTGCGACTGCCGGTAGGGCTTGCGAAGGCGCCAGACGTTGATGTCGCCACGACCCTGACGGTGGAGCATCTCACGCCGCGCGAGCACGAGGTGCTGAAATTGCTGGCGCAAGGCATGGCCACGGTTGAGATCGCGACCGCCCTCGGCATTAGCCGTGTGACCGCACGCAATCACGTCACACGTGTCATCGAAAAACTTGGGGTCAAGACCCGCCTGCAAGCGGTGCTGGCCGCCTCTCATCTCGGCCTGATTTAGCCCATCTTTACAATTCTCTAATTTTTCACCCTTCACCTTTCATCTTCTCACCCCGCCAGCCGCCCATATCGGCGTGGTGAACGTACCCTTCCTACCTGCGTTCTGCCAGATTTCTGACCGATGCCTATTCGCATGAGGCAGATATGCAAATATAGTGAGTTCGCACCATGCTACACAGGCCACAGGTAGGGTAAACCTGCATATAGCAGCCGTGCGCGTCTATACGACCAACAGGCAGCGTGTTTCTCAAGCAGGCGGCATCATCCTTTCACCACCCGCCGGTGAAGCGATAGGCCGAATGCTTTCGGGCACGCTTATGCGCGTATCAGGGCATTATCGCATCGGCGCATACCGCATGACCGGCGGAAATTCACGCTTGGGGAGGTGGCCTGAGGTGTTCGGGTCACAACATGACGAGCGCACGCGCCCATCGGCTTCGGCGATTGGAGGGCGTGGTCGTCAGCCCAGGAATCCCCAGGATACGGATGCACAATCCTGGGGAATGGTCAATTGCAATTGTCGCGAGTGACCCGCAGGGCATTTCATCATGCGGGCCGCAGAGGAGCAGGAAGATATGCGCAGATATCTGGGCGCACTGGTGACAGTACTTGTAGGGGCTGCCGTCGTGGTGGCGGTACTGGTGACACTTATCAACACCGCCCGCATTCCGAAATTGATGGCGGCGTCAGATGCTGGCACCTACAGTCTCGACGCGAAGAATCTCAAGCATGTGACACTGAATTTGCAGACCTTCCCACAAAGCCCGTATGAAGACCCCGACTGGATTGCGAAAAACTACCCTGATGGCACGGTTAACGGCGTGCCCATTCCACCAGCAGGAGACAATCAGGACTGGGTCACCTACTGGCCTTCAACCACTTTCCAGGTGCCCGCTCATGCGGTCGTCACCATCCGCATCGAGAATTACGACGGCAAATCAACGTTGCTCAATGACTTTTACAACAAGCCGCAGGGGACTCTGGGAAACACCATCACGGTAGACGGCAAGACGATGAGCAGCATCAAGTCTGAGGATGCCTCGCACACCTTCACCATCCACTCGATTCCAAGTTCCCAGCAAGACTGGCTCTACGTCAGCATTCCGGTAACCGGCGTAGATGACAATGCTCCACTTGACCCGGCTGGCTTGATGCCACTGAAGCCAGTCGTCACCGAGTTCTCCTTCGTCACACAAGGGCCAGGTCATTACATCTGGCAGTGCTTCGATCCCTGCGGCTCAGGCTTCGATGGTTTCGGCGGCCCGATGTCCACCAAAGGCTATATGTCCGGCACCATTGATGTCGTATGACGCCGCTGCCTGAGACAGCCCTCGGCGCTCAACCAACAGCATGCAGAAGAGAGGCACGGTAAAGAGATATCATGAACGAACCAAGACATCTGCTACGCGCCACAATCATCTGGCTCGTAGCCACCGTTGTGGGCCTGGTAGTCGCCTGGCTGCTTGGCACCCAACTCGTTAACTGGGGCACGATACCAGCCGTCGCATCGAATCGAGCCACGGATGTCGATCAGGTGTTGGGGCTGTTTGCGCTCCTTTCGATTCCCGTCTTTATGCTGGTAGTCGTCTTCGGAGGCTACGCGGTCTTCCAGTTCCGCTCGCATGGGCGCCCCGACCGTGACGGCCCGGCGACGCGCGGCCATATGCCAACCCAGGTTACCTGGGTGGTCATCTCCATCATATTGGTGGTGTTCCTCTTTGGCTATGGTCTCGTCTTCTACAACCAGATTCAGTCGGCGTCCGCGTCCAATGTACTCGTCGTTCACGTCAACGGTGAGCAATGGCTCTGGAACTATAGTTATCCACAATACGGGGATAACGCCTATTCAACGACGCTGGTGCTGCCGGTCAATCGGCCTGTTCGTTTCGATATCACCTCGACCGACGTCCAGCACTCCTTCTGGATTCCGGCATTTGCCGTCAAGCAGGACGCCGTTCCCGGGCAGACGACCCACATCAGCGCCACCCCGACGCAGCTCGGCACGTATGAGGTGCGTTGCGCCGAACTCTGTGGAGTCTATCACTCCTACATGGAGACGCCAGTACAGGTTGTTACTCCCGACTTCTTTGATTCCTGGATCGCAACACTGCAAGCAGGTGAATCGGCGAGCATCTCCAGCCCGATGAATACTCTGGCCTGGATGGCACGGGACGCTGACACCCGATCCTATAGCGCACGGGAAGGTTGGGCTGCATAATGCGAAAGCTCGTTCCCAGTTACTTCGCCGGGGCTATTCTTGGCGCGATTGGCTTCATTCTCGGCTCGCAATTCGTCGTGCATTTCATCGGCGTCGGCGATGAGCCAGATGGTATCAACTTCGATCAACAGTCGCTGGTCATCGGGTTCATCGGCCTGTTGCTCGGGTGGCTGATAGGCATAGGGGCTTTCAAGTACCCATTCACCTGGCTGCTCGCCCGCAAAGATCCCGACCACGAAGAAGAGATGCGTCTTGCCGGGAAAGATGACGGCGCGATACGCTACTTCCGCTTCACCACTGACCACAAAGTGGTGGGCATCCAGTATCTCGTCGTCACGATGATTATGCTGGCGCTCGGCGGCCTGGGCGCCATGCTCATCCGCACCGAGCTGATTACCCCTGGCGCAAAGGCGTTCCCGACCGGAACCTACAATACCATCGTCAGTATGCATGGCATGATCATGATTCTGACGACCATCTCGTTCTTCATTGGCCCATTTGGCAACTTCATCGTGCCGATCATGATCGGCGCGCGTGATATGGCTTTCCCACGGCTGAATGCGCTGAGCATCGCGCTGCTGATTCCTGGGCTGGTCATCTTCATGTTCACGCCATTCCTGGGGCTGGTCATCATGAATGGCGATGGCGGTGGCGTGCAGACTGGCTGGACTATTTACGGCACCATCGCCGACCAGACGGGCGTCGGCATGACCTCGTTCGCGGCTGGTGTCTTGCTCATCGGCGCATCCTCGATCATGGGCGCGGTGAACGTCGTCACGACGGTCATGACGATGCGCACGCGCGGCATGACCTGGACCCGGCTGCCAATGACCGTCTGGGGCATCTTCGGCGCCGCGCTGCTGGCAGCCATCGGCACCAGCTCGTTCTCCGTTGACCTGCTGATGATCCTGCTAGACCGCGTCTACAAGACAAGCTTCTTCTACGTTGCGGTCGGTGGCGACGCGGCCGGCGCGGGTGGCGGCAGCCCCTGGCTCTCACAAAACCTCTTCTGGTTCTTCGGCCACCCCGAGGTCTATCTGATCGTCTTGCCAGCCTTTGGCATCGTGATTGACATCCTCGTCGTCTTTGGCCGCAAACCGCTCTTTGGCTACAAGACCGCCGTACTGGGCATCATGGGCGTTGTGGTGCTGAGCTTCCTCGTCTGGGCGCACCACGAGTTTGTCTCGGGCTGGGCGCCTGAGATTCGTCCCGTCTACATGGCGACCACTGAGATGATCTCCATCCCAACCGGGCTGATCTTCCTGGTGGCGCTGGGCACGCTCTGGCGCGGACGGCTCTGGATGACCACTGCGATGCTCTTCGCGCTGTCGTTTATCTGGAACTTCCTGATCGGCGGCATCACCGGCGTCTTCCTCTCCGACGTGCCTGCCGATGTGCAGTTGCATGGCGGCATGTTCGTCACCGCGCACTTCCACTACACCATGGTGGGCGGCGCGCTGATGGGCTTCTTCGCCGCCGTCTACTTCTGGTTCCCGAAGATGACGGGCCGCATGATGGACGAGAAGCTGGGCAAGATCCACTTCTGGGGCACGCAGATTGGCTTTAACGTCGCCTTCCTCGCCATGCTCTACGCTGGCCTCCAGGGGATGCCGCGCCGCGTCGCCGACTACGCGCCGATATTCGCGGGCGCCAACTTCATCACCAGCATCTTCGCGTACCTCCTCGCGGCCTCGATCATTGTCTTCTTCTACAACGTGATCGCATCCTGGGTCGCGGGTGAGAAGGCTGTGGCCAACCCATGGGGCGCGAAGTCGCTGGAGTGGATGGTGCCGACGCCGGTACCGCTCGAAAACTTCGAGGAAATGCCCGTCGTCGCCAGCGGGCCTTACGACTATGGCGAACCCGCTGACACCAAGATACCAGCGGCTGGAGGAGGATCAGCCGGGCAGGCGGCGGGCTAACATCCTGCCGCTCGCGCGCCTGGCATAGACCGATACCGCCACCCGCCAGCGCCCTCCAACATGTGCGAGAGCGCTGGCAGAATACCTCACAGGGAGACGTTGATGGCTAGTTCGATTCCTGCCTCCGGACATGCCGCGTCACACGGCGACGGCGTGGATCACGACTTGAAGCTACGCCGAGGCATGCTCTTTTATGTATTAACCGACGTCTTGTTTGTCATCTTTATGCTGGCAAGCTATGTCTGGCTCCGCGCCATACACGCCGAAGGCTGGTTCCCCCAGGGGACAAAACTACCCGATGACCAGACCGTCTACATCCTGACCGGGCTGTGCGTGCTCAGCGCGATCTTCTTCTTCATTGGGTTCATGGGCCTTCGTAGCGGCAGTAATACGACGCTGACCATTTGCATGGCGGTGGCCACTGTGCTGGCAATCGCCGCGCTCAGTGGGCAGATCCGCTTTATGGGACACCTGCCCTTCACAACGAGTGATGGCTCGTTTGCCAGCACCTACATCTTGCTCGCTGGCTACCATATCTACCACATGGTGCTTGGCATCTTCCTGGGCATTGGCGTCACCCACCGCGCGCTGCGTGGACGCTATAGCAGCGACCGGACAGCGGGCCTGAGCGCTATCGGCTACTACTGGTACTGGATGGCGCTGTTCCCGGTGCTCGTCACGTTGATGGTGCAGCTCCTGCCGCCGGGCCAATAGTCGGCGCTCTCCCGGTGTGTCTCTCTCCAGCGCCGGAGAGGGACATGCTGGGCCGGAATGCCTGGAGAATATGATATGTGGAGCGTGCTGGCCGACTGGACCCTGGAGCCAACGGTTATCGCCGGACTTGTGATAGCGGCGCTGCTCTATGGGCGCGGGGTGATCTACTCACGTCGGCACGGCCAGGCGACCCGACTGCACGCATGGCATATTCTGTCGTTTTACGGTGGCCTACTCGTTCTGTTCATCGCGCTCGAATCCGCGCTCGACGACTACGCCGAACAGTTTCTCTGGGCGCACATGATCCAGCACGAGCTGCTGATGATGGCCGCGCCACTGCTGTTGCTGCTGGGTATGCCCACGCTCCCGCTCTGGCGGGCAGTGCCGCTCTCCGCCCGTCGGGCGTCGCTGCAATGGCTGATGCGCAAGCGGAGCCCCCGGCGCGCGATACACGCGATTGGCCGCTTCTTCAGCGCGCCAGCTACCTGCTGGGGCATCTTTATCGTTGTCATCTATGTCTGGCATCTGCCCGCGCTCTACGATGCCGCGCTGGGAAACACGACCATCCATGCGTTTCAGCACTTGTGCTTCCTCTGGGCCGGGCTGTTCTTCTGGTCGCAGGCGCTGCCGTGGCGTCCAGGCAGACCTCGCCTCAGCTATCCACGCCGGGCGGCCTACCTGGTGCTGGGAGGGCTGGCCAGCAATATCCTCGATACTGTCTTTATGTTCTCAACGGGCGTGATCTATCCCTATTACGCCGCGCTGCCGCGCGCGCCGGGCAGCATCACCGTGCTGGAAGACCAGCACATGGCTGGCGCGCTCATGAGCGTCACTGGAACGCTGGTCATTACGGTCATGGTGATGGTGATGCTTGGACTCTGGCTCCAGGCGACTGAGCGCCTCGATGAGGCATCGGTGCGTCCAGGCCAGGCGCGCGGTTGACCGGCGAGACACAATAGACCGATTTTCTCCGACTCGACCGATAGATGTGAAAGGTCTGCGAATATGCAGAACGTGACGAGTGCCCGCGTATCTTCGCTGCGCGCCAGCGTGAATGCGTATGTCGGGCTGATGAAGCCGCATGTGACGGTGTTGCTGCTGGGCACGACGCTGGCGGCGATGGCGGTGGCCGGCATGCCCAGCCTGCCAGTGGTGCTGGCCACCCTCCTCGGCGGCGCGCTGGCGGCGGGCAGCGCCAATGCCCTCAACTGCTACTGGGACCGCGACATCGACCAGGTGATGAGCCGGAC
>Ga0068857_100000263_pt1 | contig 35592 bp, 30 predicted proteins | sample KBSCornC72_FD_66591 | JGI IMG/M metagenome (GOLD analysis project Ga0068857, IMG submission 66591) | Corn rhizosphere microbial communities from Kellogg Biological Station, Michigan, USA - KBS Corn C7-2 | ecosystem: Host-associated > Plants > Roots > Rhizosphere > Soil ...
TCTCTCAATGCAGCAAATAGTGCATTGGAATCATCTACGTCGAAAACTTTGTATGGATGGTTTAGTTTTGCAGCCAGCGGTTTTACTACCTCTTCTCTTCGCCCTGCAAGGATGGGATGCAAGTCATATTGCGCCGCATGACGGGCAATTAATTCTCCGGTGTATCCATTAGCCCCGTAAAGTAAGAATGAGTTTTGCATCCTGTTAGCGGGAAGTAGATTAATTTAAAGGTAGAATTATTATTAATTATCGATTTGTATGCGATGAAACACATCCTACAACTACTTCTGATATTGGCAGTGTTCGCGAGTTGCAGTGCTCAACAAGCCAAAGACAACATCGAAGGGACATGGAAAGGCACATCGCTCTGCCAGGTTAAATCTTCGCCTTGTCATGACGAGAACGCCGTGTACCATATTTCAAAAAATGCAGATGGTAAAACTTACACCATTCAGATGAATAAAATGGTCAACGGTGTTGAAGAAGAAATGGGCGCTTCAGAAGCTTTTTATGATGAGACAAAGCACACACTCACGACTACCACGAAAAACAAACAAGGACGGGCAAGTGTCTGGTTGTTTAAAATTGATGGAAAACAGATGCATGGAACACTCACCATTGAAGACAAAACCGTGTACAGGATTATTGAAGTGAAGAAGGATGAATAAGTATGGGTTTTTATTAAATTAACGTAAATGACAATTATTAAAGATCTTTGTTGTAGTCGCGCAATCAACAAGAAAATGGAATATTCCGGACAGCAAGGCTGTAATTCAGGCCTTATTTCTTGTGATTCTCTTTTGTGACTTTAAACATCATGCTTTTAACATTCTTAACCATATCTCTTGAATAGAAACTATCCTGTTCTGGTTTTGGACTCAAGTAAAGTTTGTTTCCGTGTTTTGCCTCAATCTCTTTTCGTTTTAAGTATTTGCGCCATACATTTTCGTGATCCGTGGTTGTCTTTCTTAAATTTCTGGCCACCTGGACAAACTGCTCTTGCTCCACATTAAATGGCATCAAGCTGCCATTCGTAAGTGCAGTAAACTAATGACCATACTTTTCAATCAGATCAATTTCCTCCGCAGTGAATATGATCTTGTTACATTCGATTTTGAATTTCCCTTTGTTTAAGTAGGGAAGATGGTCCTTTTTTGTACTCATTTTATCTATTTAGTGTATAAATGAGGTCCTTGCTGATCATAATTGGAGATGGCATTATGCAAAAAGACCCAGCTTAGAAAAAAAACTTAATGACTACTATAAAACATTTTGTTGTCGGTCGGCCGACAACAAAAAATCGATTTCAGGTTAGCGGTAGTACACAGTCAAAGTATCAATCAGGTGCCCGCAATGTCGGGTTAGATAGCCGACGAATGCTTCAAAAAGCTTACCCTCCTCGACTTCATCACGGGCGGAGACTTTTGCAAACAGAATATTTTCTGGCGCGTGGCAGTGCGTAGTTTATTTTGCTTAATCACTATTTCGGCAATGTGCGCATTCAGCTTTTCAATATCCACTTCCTCCGTCGTGTTTTCTCCTTCTACAAAACTGCTCACCGCAATATTGTAATCGTTATCGGCAATATCCTTGTTCAATACCAACTTTGCAAAATGATCGTGGTCTTTGCGTTCAATGTAAGCCTTCAGTATTTTCTTGCGGTTTGTATCAGTTAACTTGTTTTTATTGCCGCCACGAACAAACTCGGCAGATGCATCAATAAACAATGTAGCATTGTCTTTCTTGCTTTTTTTCAATATTACAACACACGTAGCTATGGTGGTTCCAAAAAACAGGTCGGGTGGTAACTGTATTACTGCATCTATGTAGTTGTTGTCAATAAGAAATTTGCGGATCTTTTGTTCCGCACCCCCACGGTATAACACACCGGGAAATTCAACAATGGCAGCCGTACCCGAAGTGGAAAGCCAGTGCAGCATGTGCATGGTAAATGCCAGGTCGGCTTTGCTCTTTGGTGCTAATACACCTGCAGGAGAAAAACGGGGATCGTTTATTAAAAGTGGGTTGGCATCACCTTCCCATCTAATAGAATAAGGGGGATTGGAAACAATGGCATCGAAAGGTTCATCATCCCAATGTTTGGGATCAATTAAAGTGTCGCCATGTGCAATATCAAATTTCTCATAATTGATATCGTGCAAAAACATGTTGATGCGGCAAAGATTGTAAGTGGTAATGTTTACTTCCTGTCCAAAGAAGCCCTGCCTTACATTTTCTTTGCCCAACACCTTTGCAAATTTCAACAGCAATGAACCCGAACCACACGCAGGATCATAGACTTTGTTTACCTGCTTTTTTCCTACCACCGCAATTTCTGCCAGCAGCTCAGATACTTCCTGTGGTGTAAAAAACTCACCACCCGATTTGCCTGCATTGCTGGCGTACATGGTCATCAAAAACTCGTAGGCATCACCAAAAGTATCAATGGTGTTTTCCTGGTAATCCCCAAGTTCTAAATTGCCGATAGCATCCAATATCTTTACTAATTGGCCATTTCGTTTTTGTACAGAGCCACCCAATTTGTTGCTGTTTACATCTATATCATCAAACAACCCTTTCAGATCGTCTTCGCTATCCGTTCCTTTTGCAGAGTTTTCAATATGTTTAAAAACACGGCTTAATGTTTCATTCAGGTTTTCATCTGTCTTTGCTTTCTTTCGAACATTGACAAACAGTTCTGATGGCAGAATGTAAAAGCCTTTTTCTTTTACCGTATCAGCCCTGCCAAACTCCGCGTCTTTATTGGAAATAGATGCATAGTCAAAATGGGCATTGCCGGTGCGTCGTTCTTCTTTGTTGATATAAGAGGTTAGGTTTTCGGAAATAAACCTGTAAAACAGAATGCCTAAAACGTAGGATTTAAAATCCCAGCCATCGACACTCCCTCGTAAATCGTTTGCTATTTGCCAGATGGCACGGTGCAGTTCATCTCTTTCCTGTTCTTTCGCCATTGTTTTGGTATTTAGAGTTTGGATGTCTTGTATGGAGCTATTGATCCAGTTAGTTTACAATTTAGGTTGCCAAATTAACAATATTTGCCTATCAGTCTTCCATTCCATCAAGCATAGCCTGCCATTCCTCTGTAGGTCGCTTGCCAACAATTTGTTTTAGGCGTTCTGTTAAGTGTTGATTTGCCATCAAAAGATTTTTCATTTTCCTTCCGATAATCCGGGCAGATACCAATAGGAGATAATTATTGAGATTCGTATCATAGAGATCCAGTATATCCGGATAATCTGAATATATCTCATCTGCGTTCAAGTCAAAGTATACTTCTATGAAATGCTCAATATCTGTTACATCTTTTGTTCTACCTGGTCTGTCATCGTTTGCTATTAATTTCAGAATTACCAATCCTTCCAGGGGACAAACATTTAGAGTCAGTTTCTCTACCGTAATGAGTTCGGCGAAAGGAAATACTTCCAGGAAACCAGGCATGTCCATTATAAATAGTTTTGGCTTTTGCAGGCGGATTTCCCTGTACTCGTTTTCAATATTTCCAAATGGCAGGAGGTCAACTTCGATCCCTTCTTTGTAAAAAAGCTTGATAGCCTCAATTTCATGCGGGGTAAATTCACCTGTTGCCATTAATGCCGCTCTAATGGCATAGAACTGTTCTTCATTGTTAATCATTATCGCGAGATCAACATCTTTTGTTCGTCGTTTTGCGGCAAGCTCATCTCCTTTTGACAGGTGAATATCCCTGGCAACAGCGCCGACCAAATAGAAATCAACGCCGAATCCTTTGAAAACATTCTCCATTGTCTTCAGCATTTCAACAATTGAAGGGTGCAATATTTCAATATGCTCAGCCAAGATATTTTTGTTTTATTCGTTCTGCGGTTTCCCTGTTCCTGCTATCGAGGCTATGTATTAATTCGGCATAAGCCAGCAGAGGTGGCGCAATGCCCTGCTGATAATTCAGCTCATCATTCCAGAACTTCTCCATAATTTCTATATTGCCTGTTGCATCCGGTACCAGTTTCAGTTGCTTCATGATTTTGTTTTTGGGTTCATGCGTATAGATGGTAAGCCGTTCGGGAATCAGAAACTTAGTTAATTTGGCACCAGCCGCCTCTCCACCCCAAAAGAAATCAACATCCCGTAAAAGCTCCCATTCATGCATATCCTTTTTATTAAGGAACCGAAAAGTTCCCTGTTTTAGTTTTGGCTTAAGCACTGCATTGAAAAATTCAACCCATTTATTACGAAGCTGTTCTTCATTTTCAATAAACAGGAATTTGTCTTTATTTTTTACTCCTTCTTTAATAAAGCCTTCCTGTTTTAATTCTTCTATAAACGGACCAATATTCCCTAACGCTATATTTGTAGTTTTTGCTATAGCCCGGTGGGGTCGATTCAATAATTCTGGTTTTATCAAAACTCCGAACAAAAATTTGAGCCCGGCTTGTTTCCATAGTTTCCCTTCTTTTGGTTGCCTGTGCCTTGTAACAGCCTGGTCGTTGACATAAAAAAATAATCCATCCTTTTTGATAAAACAATTGCCGGCAGTTTCAAGATAGTTGATCGTTCTTTTCTTCAGTTCATCTTTTAACGGTTGGGGTATATATTGACAAACAAGCAGCCAGTCGCCGGGATTTTGTTTAACCTGGTTGAGAATGCCGGGGATATGTTGCTGCCTGATTTCATTTTTTATTTCTACCCAAAACCGGGTTTTTATTTTTCCCTGCTTCAACTCTACGGCAGCATCAGCATGATTTCCGGGTTTTTTAACGGGTACCTGCTGCAGCACTGCACCAATAATGCTGTTAAACTGCCCGATGGCCTGTTGTAGAATTTCCTTCTCTCTCATCGTTAGATATTTTATAATGTTCATGAATCATGAACATGCAAATTTATTGAACAAAAACAAGAAAACAAGCATTCTCACTATATTTTCCTATCCTACCACCAAGCGCATTAGTTTTGCAAACTCATTCAAATCATTATTCAATGGCCCTATTATTTGAACCCCTTGCCCTCCGCAGCCTCACATTAAAGAACCGGATCGTTGTATCACCAATGTGTGAATATTCATCGCATGATGGCTTTGCGAATGACTGGCACCTGGTACACCTGGGGAGCCGTGCTGTTGGCGGCGCTGCATTGGTGATCGCAGAAGCTACAGCGGTAACTCCTGAAGGAAGAATTACTCACGATGATCTCGGTATCTGGAAAGACGAGCACATTGAGTTTTTATCACGGATCACTGGATTCATTGAAAAGCAAAATGCAGTGCCGGGCATTCAACTCGCTCATGCAGGAAGGAAAGCAAGTCACTCCAGTCCATGGAAAGGAGGCAAAGCGTTACAACCGCATGAAGCTCCGTGGCAGACACTGGCGCCAAGTGCCATGCCTTTTAAAGAAGGTGATCCAGCGCCTGTTGCTATGAGCATTCAACAAATTCAACAATTGATCAACGATTTTCGCTCCGCTGCAATACGTGCAACCAAAGCAGGTTTTAAACTGATAGAGATTCATGCTGCGCATGGTTATTTATTGAATGAGTTCATGTGTCAATCGAGTAATCAACGTGATGATGAATACGGCGGTTCATTTGAAAATCGCATTCGTATTGTATTGGAAGTGATCGATGCCATTCGTGAAGTGTGGAGCAAGGAGCTGCCATTGTTCATCCGCATCTCCTGCACCGAATGGATACCGCATGGCTGGAGCGTTGAAGATTCGATAAAGTTTGTTCATGCGATCAAAGACAAAGATGTTGATTTAGTGGATTGTTCTTCCGGCGGTAATTCACATGCACAAAAAATCCCGGGTGCGCCTTTGTACCAGGTTCCCTTTGCAGCAGCCATCAAAAAGCAAATAGGTATGATGACGGCTGCTGTAGGGTTGATCACTACAGCGCAGCAGTGTGAAGGAATATTGCAAGCAAAACAAGCGGATCTTATTGTTCTCGCTAGACAATTATTGCGCGATCCTTATTTTCCTTTACATGCAGCCAGAGAATTAGGAGTTGATGTTCCGTGGCCGGATCAGTATTTGAGAGCGAGGACGTGAGTGAGTCAGGAGTCATTAAGTCATCGTCTTGAGTTAAGAGTTGGAAGTCGGGAGTTAGGAGTCAGTAGCAGTGGCTTGGGGCTTGCAGCGTGTAGCTTGCAGCTCTTGGCTCGTAGCTTGCAGCTAATAGCTCGCAGCTCGTAGCTCATAGCTCACACGTGGCATTCTCACAACAAAAACCCCGGCTTTTGCACCGGGGATCCTTCGAAAATGAAAAACACCAAAATCTTGTTATGTTGATCTAAATGATCGCGACGTATAAGCTTCCGGAAGAAACAATGGATTTACTTCTTAGCACAGAATAAGGCATATAAAAATATCCTTTGTAACCCCAGCCTGATCCCCAGGAATTTTGCACAATGAAAACTCCGCCTCCAGGTTGTGTGGCGTCATCGATATAACCAATAATGGGAACGGCATGACCACCAAGCAAGGTTAATCCCGATGCTAAAGTTCCATCAGCATTCAAAGGATTGTAAGTGTATTTACCCAATCTCGGGCCCAATCTTTCAAAATACTGATAGCCCGAATTATCATATACATTAAAACCCATCATGACCGGTTTATTATAAGCAATGGCTATCTTTGCATCTGCTACAGGATCGGTAGAGTTGATCACAAAATATCCGTGAGTAGTGGTTCCACTGCTCCCCGTTGTTCCACTTTGCACACCAATTTTAAAATTAACAGCGTTTGAAATAGCTGACGCTGTTGGCGGTGTAGTGTACTGGGTGGAAGAATGAGAACCAGTCGAAGGGTATGGATAAAGATTTTCATAGCAGGCACCAGCGAAGGTGTAAGTAGTATTGTTGATGGTTAAGGTGAGCGGTTTACCAGTGCCACGATTATTTGTTAATCCCTGGAAAGTTTGAGGGATGGCCACCATGTAAGCACCTCCGTCAGCAGTGATCGGTTGTTTCATAACCACGCAACGCTCTACATAATAAATAAACAAAGGACTCAAGGCCAGTGACGGTCCAAACAAAGAAGAGTTTACGAGTTGTGTTGTTGATGCTTTTGCCAGACCGGTACTTACTGTCAAGCCTGTATAGGTGGTTTTGTTTGTTTTATAGTAATTAAGCATCTCGTTGGTCTCAGCGCCACAGAAGGCAGTGCAGGAGCCTATTTGTCCCTGGTTTCTTATTGTGGGAGATGCCAATAAATAACTGGCAGGTAGAGTTTTTACCGGCAGACCGGAGGTTCGCGCATTCTCTAAAATAATTTCAGTTGAAAATTGAGGAACGAATGACCATTGTTCCGGTTGCATGGGCAACACTCCATATGCATGAAGTTCGGTTGATTGATCACGTGTGGGCAAGCTTTCAGAATTGTTTTTGGAACAGCCAAAGAGAATAATGGCTAACGAGATGGCCAGTGTTGGTTTGGTCAGGCGCTTCATAGGGTATTTTTTAGTTAGAGTTTAAAACTAAGTAAAAGCAAAATAAAAGTCAATGAAAAAAAATTACATAATTATGATTTTCTGATTGCTGGTGAATCGCATGGCCAACGGTTTTAAACCGGTTGGCTATTTCATTGACGAAGGAACCAGGATGATAAAAATTTTATTGGAGTATCGTCTTAAATGGTTCAATCTGAGTTTATGAGAAGTTTCGTAGGGATCATGTCTCCCTTTAGGTGGTCACGGATACAGCTTTTTCTTTGTGTCTTTGTTTCTTTGTGGCAGAAAATATTTCAGTAATGATATTGGGTAGATGTCATGGCTGGGGAAAAATCGGTAAGGCTCATTGTAAAAGATAGCGACGGAGCGCGCAAAGGCGCAAGGAACACAAAACGTTTATGTGAAATTTGTCTGTTAATTTTATTGAATTAATAATGAAACGCTTTCGATTCATTGCCGATCTCACGGATGCTAAAATGCTCGGCCAACTTATCGGCCCTGTTACTGGTATAACTACAGCAACACTTTCGGGGATTGGCTTTTCAGGCTCCACATTGTATAGGGTGGGTGTATCTCTTGAAACAGGAAACACAAGAAATTTTATTTTAAAGGAGACCAGTCTAAATAATGATTGGCTTTCCTTAAGAAGCCATGATGCGATAGGAAGGGAAACTGCATTGCTGGAAGAAGATAAACTGGCAAAGGTTTGGAACGTGTTACATTGTTCTTATGTTGCCTTCGCCAGGGAAAAAGATCGTACGGGATTATTGATGGATGATCTTTCTGAATATTTATTTCCTGATACAAGAGAACCAATTGATGTAACAAGCGAAGACATAATTATAGATAAGATCACTTCAATTCACGCATTGTTTTGGGATTCGAATGAGATCAGGAAACTATCCTGGATAGCAAGACCCATTGACTATTTGAGCATGCTGGGGCCGCGTGAACACAAAGAGGATGACTATTGTCCACCTCCGGAAAAATTGAGAAGTAACATATCGGAGGGATGGAAATTGGCTTTGCAACTGCTGCCATCTGCAACTAAGAATGTTCTCACCAAACCTGCTGAAGAAATTTTTGAACCGTGGAAAGATCTGCCCGTGACTCTTCTGCATGGCGATTTGAAAATTGCCAACATGGCTATTCTTCCTGGCAATAAACTTGCTTTATTTGACTGGCCGGCGACCGGCCGCGCTCCCTGCAGCATGGAGTTGGGTTGGTATCTTGCTGTAAATGCTACGCGACTTGCAAGAACAAAGGAAGAATTTATCAATAAATATCGTTCCCTTCTCGAATCACATTTGCAATTCAGCATTGATGAAAACACATGGCACCGAATGAAAAAATTAGCTGTTGTTACTGGAGCGATGATGTTGTTGTGGAATAAAGCGCTGGGCTGGAGATCAGGTACGCAAAAGGGAAAGGATGAATGGGAGTGGTGGAAGGACCAGTTGCAAGATGCGATTACATAGAATTCACACCAACTCGTCGCGATTGTTGGGGAACAAGTAATGTCGTAGCGCCATTTACCACGGGAGGTACTAAGTTCACGGAGTTACACGGAGTGATCTCCGTGAATCTATGTCCCCGTGGTAAAAAAATAATAAGGGAAGGTTGCATAAGCAAACCTTAAAAAAACCGGACCGTTCTGTTATTTTAATTTTTCGCCGCCGCTAAAACTTCTTTGTTTAAGCGGATATATTCTGCGTTGGGTTCTGCCATTGCAAGTTTCAAGCCTTCATTGGCGGATATGGTAGCACCCGCTTTATCTCCCATCTTCAGTTGGATTCTTGCCTTCCAGTATTTTATATTGTAAGCATCCGAGCTGGCCTTATCAGCTTCGTTGATCCAGGACAGCGCTTTGTTCATGTCCTTATCATGATTATAGTAATAGATGGCCGCGAAATAGTAAGGCTTTTTCTCTGCCTTCATTAATTCATCGATGTTCGCCATCACGCGGGCATCCACGTCCGTTTCGAGATGAAGTGATACGACTGTGTTTTCCCACAATAACAGGAGGTCGCAATGATCTACAAATGCATTTACAAATTGGATGGTGAATGTCTCAAGCTTTTTATCAAGTTTTCCAGGTTTTACTTTAAATCTCAGCACATCTTTAGTGGAGTCATATGAGTACGCTCCCCACTGTTGTGCTGTTTGATTGAGGATCACCGTCCATTCATTTAGTCCAGGTATGGTAAACAAAGCATATTCCCCCGGCGGCACCTGGTGTTTTTCCATTGTGACCGTATCGGTCAATTTAATTTTTGTTGCAGCATTGGCACCGGTCCGCCAAACAATTCCGTAAGGCTCGGTTTCACCGAATATTTTTCTTCCTTTTACATTGGGCCTCGAGTAGGTGATCGTTATTTGACCCAGGCCAAAATCCTGTTGAATGGTTTGCAATGTACTTGGCTGAGGAATTTTTAAATTCTGCGCGTGGATATTCGTTGAGCAAATGACCAATAAAACAAGACAATAATTTTGAACGGTTTTCATGATAGACAGTTTTGATTTTCTAGTGGGTGGCAATAGCTCATTATTATCGCAAACTCTACAAAAAAGGAGGCTTGTTCATTGTGATTTTACGCGCTGAGCCAGGCATTTAATTAACCGGGCGTGTACTTGCAATTCACTTTGGACAGGGTTGACTTAATCTCCGAGTTTCTCTCCGTGGTCACATTTTACCACAGAGCCGCGGAGAAAACACAGAGCTAGAATACAAAGTCTTGTCTTTTCCAACTTTTTTTCGCGATGTGATAAATGACTGAAGCGTTTGGTCTTCGTTCTAAAGTCACCCCATCCAGTGCGGTAATGCGTTTGCCTCCCATTTTTTCAACGGCTCTTTGGGAGCGTAGGTTATTTTCATCAATATAGAAGAGAATGTTATCTAAGAATTGAAAAGCATGATCGATCATTAATATTTTCATTGCCTTGTTATATCGTCCGCCCCAATACTTCCGGGCTAGAAAGCTCCAGCCAATTTCGATGGCATTTTCACTCTTTTTAACAGAATGAAACCTGAACTGCCGATTATTTGCCCTGTTATTTTATCAATGACTGCGAATGCCCCTCCGGATGCTATACCATCATTAAAAAATAACTTGAAGACATCACGCCGGCAGCGATCTTTTGAAGGATGTTGTTCCCAGATCATCGGATCGGAAGCCACTTTGTAGAGGTCATCAAGGTCTTCTTCTTTCAAAGCCTTCAAAATAAGTATCTCATCTTCTAATGTCGGCTGTAAATCAAAACTTGATTTCATCATTTCAAAAATAACAAATAAGCGTTTCGCCTGGTCTATAACAATGTTTCAATTTTCTTAAGCCGCGAAGACGCGAAGAAGATATAGGGAATAAAAAACCCGTTCGGATGAACGGGGTGAATGTTTTCTCTGGAATATGTTTTATAAATGGGCTTCGATCTTTTTTACAAAATTTCCTTTGGGTTGCGCTCCTACCAATTTGTCAACCACCTGGCCATTTTTAATAAACAGGATGGCAGGGATAGAAGTAATGCCATAGTTCATGCTCACCTGCGGATTGTAGTCAACATTTACTTTACCCACATTTACTTTACCCGCGTATTCTTTGGAAAGATCCTCGATAACCGGCCCAATGGCCCGGCACGGACCACACCACTCAGCCCAAAAATCAACTACCGTTAATTTATCAGAGGAGAGTACCTCATTCTGAAAGTTTGAATCATTGAATTCTTTTGCCATATGCTATTTTTAATTTTTGCTTGTTGGTTCAGAAGGACTGCAAATTTAATCCCAAATACAATAACACGAAGTTATGACATCAATTTGTGATTAACTTGTCACAAACATGACTGAAATCATAAACTACCTGCTAATCTGTCCATTTATAGATTTTCTTAACAGTTGTCAATAAAAAAGGTTCACTCGATAGACTTGATTTACATCATTGCGAGGATTCGCCTTAGAGCGGAGACGAAGCAATCTGGTTTTAGATGCTCAAAGAAACCACACGCAAACGCTGCTGTTTTTCTCCAATCGCTATTATAATAGCAGGCCATCGCTCTCCAAATTTCTCCGTGTCCTACGTGTCTCCATAGTTATTTTACTACGGAGGCACCGAGAAAATAAAGTGAGGAAGCCAGAGACTATCAAACAGTTGTTACCTGCACTTCAAACTCGGGTTTATTTTCAAGGAACTCGGTCATCTCGTCATTCATCTCAAAGCCATTGTCCATCGTCAATAAACTTATTTTCAGGTTATGCCTTGGTTCACTGAAGGTGAACTTCAGTGTGGCCTTACCCGGATGATCTTTTACATTTTTCTCAATAAAACTCAGGATATCATTTGTCACATCTTTCGGGTGCACTTCAATATGTACTTGTTTTGTCAGGTTTCTTTTTAACGTCTCTGCCATCGACACCGACATGATCTTAAATTCAAATTCAGGACGATTAAAACGCTGCCTGAAGAAGCCAGTGATAAAAACAGTGCTACCGTGCAGCAGGAAAGGTGAGAACTTTGCAAAATCATCACTCCATAAAACGATCTCTGTTTTGCCCGAATAATCTTCGATCACAAAGCTTCCATACTTGTTTCCCTGCCTTGAGATCTTGTGTTGTGCGTCAGTTACCAATCCCAGCAAACGAAATTGACGACCGGGGTTGGATTGTTTTGAAATGACCTCTTTGAATTCATTGAAATCAGCAATGGCCGTTATGCCGTAATGTTTCATTTCAAATTTGTGATGATCCAGTGGGTGACCACTTAAAAACATTCCGGTAATTTCCTTTTCATGGTTCAATTGTACCACCAATGGCCATGGCAGACATTCAGGGAGCCGCGGCGGAGGTATTTCCATCGTGATGGGAAGATCTCCAAACAATGTATTGGTAGCTGTTGCATTTTGATTTTGGATCACCTGGCCATACTTTATGATACGCTCAAGACCACTGATCGTTTCCTCAGGTGGTACATGAAAATATTGGGCGCGGTGATGTTCAGGGAAACAATCAAATCCGCCTGCATAAGCAAGACTCTCTAATGTTTTTTTGTTTACGGTTCGTTGATTGACGCGCTTGATAAAGTCAAAAATATTTTTGAATGGTCCATTCTTTTTTCTTTCATGGATAATGCTTTCAACCGCCGCTTCACCAACTCCCTTTAATCCGCCAAGGCCAAAACGGATCTCGCCCGCAGTATTTACTGCAAAACCCTTCAGCGATTCATTGATATCAGGACCCAGTACTTTTATGCCCATTCGTTTGCACTCTTCCATAAAGAAAGTGATTTTGTCAATACTGCCGGCGTGATTCAATACCGCAGCCATGTATTCGGCAGGGTAGTGGGACTTTAAATAAGCTGTTTGATGTGCAACGTATGCATAGCAAGTGGAGTGAGATTTATTGAATGCATACTGAGCAAATGCTTCCCAATCAGTCCATATTTTTTCTAACCTTTCCTTTGGATACAAATTTTTTGTTGCGCCCTCGATAAAACTGTCCTTCATTTTATCAAGCGTCTTACGATCTTTCTTTCCCATTGCTTTACGTAATACATCCGCCTGGCCTTTTGTAAAGCCTGCGAGTTTCTGACTCAGCAACATCACCTGCTCCTGGTAAACCGTTATGCCGTAAGTATCTTTCAACGTTTCCTCCATTTCCGGCAAGTCGTAAGTGATACTTTCACGACCATGTTTGCGTTCAATGTAGTTGGGGATGTATGCCATGGGACCCGGGCGATACAAAGCGTTCATCGCGATGAGGTCATTGAACGAATCTGGTTTTAGTTCACGCAGATATTTTTGCATGCCGGGACTTTCAAACTGGAATGTTCCAATTGTATCGCCGCGCTGATATAACTGAAAGGTTTTTTGATCATCGAGAGGAAGAGCATCGAGATCAATTTCTACTCCATGATTTTCTTTGATCAGTTCAAGAGCATCACGAAGAATGGTAAGGGTCTTCAAACCCAAAAAGTCCATCTTCAATACACCCGCATCTTCAATGGTGCTTCCTTCGATCTGAGTGACCCATAGATCTGAATCTTTTGCCGTTGCTACTGGAATTAATTCAGTAAGATCTTTTGGTGCGATGATAATTCCCGCAGCATGAATGCCTGTATTCCGAACCGAACCTTCCAACCGTTCAGCTTCGTGAAGCACGGTCGCCTCCATGGTTGTGCCGTTATAGATCTCGCGGAGTTTTCTTACATTTTCAAGATCATCAGAACCGAGACCTTCTTTTTCAATTAATGATTTCTCTCCTTCTTTAGGCGAGAGTGGCGCCTGCAATAATCTTCTCAATTCAATACCCGGCCGCTCGGGAACAAGCTTTGCTAATGCATTCGATTCAGGTAACGGAAGGTCCATGACTCTCGCTACATCTTTAATGCTCATCTTCGCCGCCATAGTACCATAAGTGATGATTTGCGCAACCTGGTTCTTTCCGTATTTTGCAATAACGTAATCAATTACTTTCTGGCGGCCCACATCATCAAAATCAGTGTCAATATCGGGCATTGTTTTGCGGTCAGGATTTAAAAATCTTTCAAAAAGTAAATTGTATTTTATCGGATCTATGTTCGTAATGCCAATACAATACGCGACAACAGAACCTGCAGCCGAACCGCGACCCGGCCCAACGAATACACCAAGTTCACGGCCGGATTTAATGAAATCACTTACGATCAAAAAATAGCCCGCAAACCCCATCGTCTTAATTGTGAATAATTCGAAATCGATACGTTCGCGCAGCTCTTCAGTTATTTCGCTATATCTCCTTTTTGCTCCGTCGTAAGTGATGTGCTTCAGGTATTCCCACTGGTTTAAATTATTGTCCTGATGAATTTGAAATTCTTTTGGGATTGGAAAGGCCGGAAGGAGAATGTCTCTTTTCAGGTTTAAAAGTTCAACTTTGTCGATGATCTCATTCGTATTGTCGATCGCTTCGGGAATGTCTTCAAAATTCTTTGTCATTTCCGCCGTGTTCTTAAAATAAAACTGGTCATTGGGAAATGCAAAGCGTTTGTTCTTGACATTAACATCATCGTCGGTAAACTCTCTCAGCGCCGGAGTCGATAATTTTTCCCCTGTATTGATGCAAAGCAAAATATCATGAGCATTAAAGTCAGTTTGGTCAACATAGTGCGAATCATTGCTGGCAATAATTTTCACACCATATTTTAAGGCAAACTTCACGAGCACTTCATTTACTTTGTTCTGTTCGGCCAATCCATGGCGTTGTAGTTCCACGTAGTAATCTTCGCCAAACAGGTCAAGCCACCATTTAAACTCCTGTTCCGCCTCTGGCTCACTCTTCCTCAGAATGGCTTGTGGCACCAGGGCCCCAAGACAACAGGTCGTAGCAATTAACCCTTCGTGATATTTTAAGATAAGCTCTTTGTCGATCCGTGGATACTTGCTATACATGCCCTCGATAAAACCAAGCGAAGTAAGTTTTACAAGATTGCGATAGCCTTTTTCATTCCTGGCCAGCAATATCTGGTGATGGCGTGGATCTTTTTCGTCTTTGGAGAAGGTTTTGCGAAGACGATCCGTTGTAATATAAAACTCACAGCCGACTATCGGCTTTACCTTCAGATTTCCATTTTCATCTTTGTGTTTATAGGCCTCTGCTACAAACTCAAACACACCAAACATGTTCCCATGATCGCTGATGGCCAGAGCCGGCATGCCATCAGCTATTGCTTTTTTATAAAGAGCCTCAATGGAAGCAGCTCCATCTAACAAAGAGAATTGCGTATGTACGTGTAAGTGAGAAAATTTCATAAGTTAACCTGCGATGATGCAGAATTGCAAATGTGCTAATAAAACGATTCAGAAAACGGTAGGTTAATAACTTTTCCTAAAGCTCAGGATATTTATCGCTCCGTTCGTATATGTGCAAACCCAGGCCTCCAGTTTATCGTTGTCTTCAAAGATATCCACACCAACCGGTTTTCCTTTGCATTCGATGGAATACAATTTTTTAAAACCATTTTTGTTGATCTTAAAAACGTCAACCATATTCCCATTGTAACAAGTAACAAATAGAAATTGTTTGTTTTTTGACAGCGCAATGGTCCGCGGCTGAGTGTGAGTGGGCGCGGTGAATAGCGTTTTTCCTGTTTCAGCATTGATGCATGCAATTTGCGCGAGTTTGTTGTATGACACGAAAAGCCTTCCGCTGGTATCCATCACGATATGGCGGGGATTGGAAGCTACCTGCAGGTTATCTTCTTTTTTCCAAACCCAATTATTCAGCACCGTGATCGTTGCGCCTCCCATGATCGCCACATATGATTTACTGTTTTTGTCGTCCACAGCAATACCACGAGGGATCGAAGATACAGGGATCGTACTCATAACCTTTCCATAGGGATACTGATCCGGATCTAACTCAAGAACGCTAATCGTGTAGGAATGCCAGTTACTCACTAATAGATTTTTGTCATCCGCAGTTTTGGTTATGACCTTTGGGGTCTTTCCCGTTTTTATCAAGGGTGCATCAAAAGAATCTTTTTGTGATGAGTCAGGGTAAATGAGAGTAATATGTTTTGTCTGGATTGAATCTGGCTTTTTGGGATACGATCGAAATGAATCCACGAGGATTGGAATTACGCCTCCTGCATTGTGAAGCGAAACCCAGAGTATTTTATCGTTATTGGTAAAACAGGCCTCTACTGGTTTTTCCTCATATGACGCGATGGCCGTATCGCCCTCATAATCCCAGCCCATTCCTTTTGTGGGTCTGAATTTGAATTCCCGGAGAATCTTCCTTGTCGGCTGGTCAAATTCATATACGCTCATGCCTTCAAGATTCATGGCGTATAATTTTGTGCCGCTTGCATTGAATAAAACCGATTTGGTGCCGGGGGCGGAATTCAATGTTTCCTTTTTATCAAAAATTATATTTGAGTAACGGGCCGGGGAAACATTAGCTAGGGAAGAGTCTTGATCGGGAATAAGCAATTCGGCCAGTTCTCGTTGCGGGATGGAATCTTTTTGCTCAGTTATGTTCTGCGAAATGATCCTGCTTTCCGGATAATGACATCCGAATAAAAAAATGAGTACTGTGGTTGAGAATATTTCCCGCATGGCAATAAGACAATGTTAAAAAAAATAAACCCATAATGCAATTAAATCTCGCTTACGTTCTAAGTAGTTAGGTTCCAGTTTTTTCAGTTGTTTTTTATGAATATAAACGAAATTTTTTCAGATAATTTTCGTTTAAAATTGACGGGTTAGGAAAACAATTATACATTTGCGAGTTCCGCTTGGGACGGGCTTTCCAGAGGGGCGGACATCGAAAAAGGGTACCAGTATGTCAAGAATGATTTTCGCTGCATTTGCGGTCACTACTTTTTTAGTGAGCTGTTCCAGCTTTAAGCCAGTATCAACTACAAGCAATAGTAAACAAACTGCAACTCAAAGTAGTTCGGACAACAAGAAAGAAGTAAAATTCCTTGATATTTCTTCTTCAGATGATGCAAGTTTGGAGGCGAAAGAGGCAAAGAAGGAAGTGCACACTTCAGCCACACAGTATGCAAAATCTGACGACATCATCGCCCATGGCAACAAACCTGTTGAAATTGAAAAGGCTTCCGCGCTCCAGATCAAGTATGCTTTGTTGCTAAACACAGAAGTAGAACGGATCCAAAATATTTCACTTTACCAAAATATTGACGATTGGTACGGCACGCGTTATAAATTAGGTGGCACTACAAAAAGTGGGATCGATTGTTCTGCCTTTGTTCAAACCATTTTTCTTTCTGCATTTGCAGTCACGCTGCCACGCATGGCGAAAGACCAGTATAAAGTAACACGTCGTATTTCAAGAACAGAATTAAAAGAAGGTGATCTCTTGTTTTTTAACACACGCGGCGGTGTTTCTCATGTCGGCATTTATCTTCAGAATAATAAATTTGTTCATGCCTCTGTATCGGGTGTCATGATCAGCGATATGTTTGAACCTTATTATGTAAAACATTTTATCGCAGCCGGCAGAATCACAACCGTGAGTAATAGCTCTTCGGCCTCGCTCAGGCCCTGAATCCAATTCTTCTCTTGATCGAATTCCACACAGGGATTATGTCTGGTGAAAGCCTGAGATAAACCGCACCTGTTCCATAAAGGATACAGAAAGCAATGCTTCTCGAAAAGAGTCCAGCCAGCCCATGAATATTTTGAAATAAGAAGTAACAGACTCCAAAACAAAAGCCTGCAAGCAAAAGGGTGTATAAAGATTGCGGGGTAAAAGGAAATAGGTTAAATTTTTTCCAGAGAAAAATTATCCGGATAAGATTATAGGCGGTCATAGAGATAAGACCGGCTGTGGCTGTACCGACGATATCATATTGTTTCGTAAAAATATAGTTCAGTGGTAACATAATGCACAGCAGGATGATTCCGCTGATGACTTCAAAGCGCCAGTATGTGGAAGTGACGATGATCTGTGAATTGACGCCCGTTCCCATGTCGACGATCTTTGTTGCCCCCAATAAAAGAAAAACATAAAATCCATTGAGATAGCTCTCCTTCAGATGAAATGTATTTACAGCATCGACGAAATTGATGACAAGGAGAATGTACAGTCCGCAGGCGAAAACCAACTGATTGATGGACGAGCGTTGATAGATTTTTCGGATCGTTCCGACCTGTTTATCCTTCCAGGCTTTTGACAAGTGCGCGACAGACGCGGAAATGATGCCCCTTTGCGGCGCCTGGATGACATTGGCAATGTTTTGCGCCAACGAGTATACGGCTAATTTGGGTAATGCGTCTGTCAGCACAGCGCCGATCACCAGCGAATCAAAGACCAGTGAAATATTAAATATCAATGAGGCAACATAGAGGAATGAAGAGAACCTTAAGATGCTTTTAAAAAGTCTCCTCGTGACCTTGCTTACGCGGAATGTGAAATGAATTTTTTTTGTGAAGGCCAGGTACAGGAAAAGTATTATCGCAATACATGGGTATGAAAACGAAAACAATTTCATAAAGAGGCTATAGTCAGGAATGACTCCAGCCAGGAATAATAGAATGATAACAGTGGTAAATAATCGCCATTGAACCTCGCGAAGGAAATTTGTAAGGATCGATTTGTGAAACTGCCAGGCAAAGGCTTCCAAAACTGCATAGATCGTCAGCCCATAACCAAGGACAAAGATCCAGTTGTAATAAAGAACTATTTCCGGAGAGTGCTCGATATATTTCCGGACAACAAAATTTTTAAAAATAATTCCGGCAATCACCACCAATGAATACCCCACACTACTTACCAATAGCGCCCACGTGAATATATCGTTCTTTTTAGGCGGGAGGTGATCCTTGTAGTAAGGGAAAAATTTATAGATGTAGGAAGGCATCGCAAGGTTAGCGAAAGCCATCATAGTAGTGGCAATTGCAATAAAGGCGTTGTATAAACCAAATTGCAGGTCGGTAAATAGTCCTTGCTTTGTAAACAGATAAATATTCAATAAGCCGATGGCAAAGCCAATATAGATCACAACAGAAGAAATAATGCTTTGCCGGCGAATATTACTCATGCCATAAAGATAGTAGTGAATGGTCAATGGTGAATGGTGAATGAACCTTTCACTAGAAATATACTTTCCTGAATTACAGTTTTTTTACAGTGATATAAAAGTTAGGGTCAATTTGCAAATTGTCTTTCATGTTCGCAGGAATGGCAGTTTCATTCCAATCAGTTGTTGGCTTGAGCCATTCATTTGAGTTGGCGAGTTTAACAGGCATGTTAAAACCATTAATGCAATTTGTCCAATGATATGAAAGTTTATTTCCCTCGATCTTATACTCCAATGTCGGGATCTGTGTAGTTCTTAAATATTGATCGAACAATTTTGACAGATCTTTTCCTGATTTTTTGGTGATGTAATTTTCCACATCCTTTGAGTCAACCGTTTTATGATAGAAGGTTTGATTCAAACCTCGTAATATATTTCTGAATGCTGAATCATTGTTAATGATCTGCCTGACCATGTGCATAATATTGTTCCCTTTATTATACATATCGCCACTTCCTTCCTGGTTTACTCCATAAGGTCCGATGATCGGCTTATCATTTCTTATATTCCTTCTCAATCCCTGGGTGTATGCATCAGCAGCCTCTTTGCTACCTGACTTGCATTCTACAAAAAGGGTTTCGGAATAATCAGTAATGCCTTCATGAACCCACATGTCAGCAATGTCATTGCTTGTAATATTATTGGCAAACCATTCGTGGCCACTTTCGTGAACAATGATGTAATCCCAGTCTTTACCCCATCCACTGCCAGAAAGATCTCTTCCTAAATAGCCATTCATAAATTTATTTCCGTAGGCAACGGCGCTTTGATGTTCCATACCCAAATGCGGCGTCTCTACTAGTTTGTACCCATCTTCATAAAAAGGATAGGGTCCCATCCAGTATTCAAAACATTTAAGCATATCGTCAACCTGCACGAATTGTTTTTTTGCTTTTTCCAGGTCGTAGTCCAATACCCAATAGTCACAATCGAGTTTCCCTTTTTCTCCATTATAATCTTCGTGCCAGGTGACGTATTCGCCGATGTAAGGAATAATATTATAATTGTTGATCGGATCTTTTACTTCCCAGGTCCACGTGGTAGTTCCGCCATTTGATTTTTTTTCCTTCAATCGTCCATTGCCGACCGCCACTAATGAACTATCAACAGTAATGCTCAGATCGGCGCCGTTATCCGGTTCATCACTCTGATGATCTTTGCAGGGATACCATACACTCGCACCAAGTCCCTGGCAAGCTACCGTCATCCATGGCCTTCCCTCCGCATCTTTTGTAAAGATCCATCCTCCATCCCAGGGCGGATTTTTTGCAATGCGTGGATTACCATGATAAATAATGCTGATTGAATGAACAGAATTTTTTGGAGCCTTTGGCAATGGAACATGCCATACATTGCCTTCATTGTAATACGGCTTATGCGGATAATTGATATACAGTTTACCGTCATAATAAATGGTGTCAATTCTTAGAGGCTGTTGCAAATCGATCTGCAAATAATCGGAGTACTTGTCTTTAACAACTTTATATTGGATCGTTGTTTCACCGGTGATGGATTTGTTATTGTAGTCGGGAGTAACCCGTACATCATAATGCAATACATTCCACCACTCTCTCTCCGGTCCTATACTTCCACGCAAAGTATCCTGGTGAGTAAATTTGGCTTTCTGATTGAGAGGCTGTGCAGTGCATTGACTGTTGAACAATGAATAGCTAATAATTAGGAAAAACAGTTTCTTCATGTGCATGAGGTTAAGAATACTTCGCTAAATTAGGCTGGTAGATTCTATTTAATGAACCACTTAACAAAAATTTTTGGTTCCTGCTTACTTGTTGCTTGTTACTTGTGCCTTGTGCCTTGTACCTTGTTCCTTGGTTCCTGTTCAGGAAAACACGAAACCGGAAGAAACATTTTTCACTACAATGAGCAAACCGGTATTGCTTCACTGGATCCTGCCTTTGCCAAAAACCAATCCATTATGTGGGCCGTACACCAGCTGTATAACACACTGGTTGAGGTGGATCAGAATTTGAATATTGTGCCGTCACTTGCTAAAAGCTGGGAAATATCTGAAGACAGGCGCACTTACACCTTTCACCTTCGGATGGATGTTTTCTTTCATGATGATGATGTTTTTGAAAATAGAAAAGGACGAAGAATGACGGCCAAAGACATTGAATATAGCTTCAAACGCATCAGCAACAAACGAACAGCAAGTCCCGGCGCCTGGATATTTAATAATAAAGTTGATTCAGTCGATGCATTTAAATCCATTGACGATAGTACTTTTCAACTTAAGCTTGCACGGCCATACATGCCTATTCTCGGGATTTTGTCGATGCAATATTGTTCCATTGTTCCAAGAGAAGCGGTTGAAAAATACGGAAATGATTTCCGGCGACATCCGGTGGGCACCGGCCCATTTCGTTTTGTTGCGTGGGATGAAGGACAGGCTCTGATCTTTACAAAGAACAAAAGATATTTTGAAAGGGATAGCGCAGGTAAACGGCTGCCTTATCTTGATGGGATAAAGGTGAGTTTTTATGATAGTAAAGCGACAGAATTTTTATTATTCAGGCAAAAACAGATTGATTTTATCAATGACATTGAATCGTCATTTAAAGACGAAGTACTCACGAAAAAAGGACAGTTGAGAAAGAATTGGGAAGGGAAAATTGTTTTGCAAACCCATCCGTATTTAAATATTGAATATCTCGGGATCCTGGTGGACAGCGCAAATCCACTTGTACGAAATTCACCGATGAAGTTGAAGAAGATGAGGCAAGCGATCAATTATGGTTTTGATCGTAGAAAAATGATCTTGTATTTAAGAAACTCACTCGGCATCCCAGCTGAGTCAGGATTTGTTCCTGCCGGACTGCCCTCTTTTGATTCAACAAAAGTGAAAGGTTATTATTATGACCCGGTAAAGTCAAAACAATTACTGGCTGAAGCCGGCTTTCCTAATGGCAGTGGCTTACCAGTTATTAAGTTGCTGACCATTCCAAATTACTCTGACCTGGCTGGCTTTATTGCGAAGCAATTGGAAGAAGCCGGAATTCCTGTGCAGGTGGAAGTGGTACAAAAGTCTTTGCTGCTGGAATTGACGTCTAATTCAAGAGCATTGTTTTTTCGCGGTAGCTGGATCGCAGACTATCCAGACGCAGAAAATTACCTGTCCGTTTTTTATTCAAAAAATCCAGCCCCGCCAAATTATACCCGCTACAAAAATTCTGAGTTTGATGAATTATTTGAAAAAGCGTTAAGTGAAACCAATGATAGCTTACGCTACCAATTTTATAGGGACGCAGACCAGGTGATGATTGATGACGCACCTGTAGTTCCGCTGTGGTACGATGAATGGATCCATTTCACTCAACCCGAGATTAAAAACTTTAATGTAAATGGCCTTAACCTGCTGGAGCTTCGCCGCGTTCATAAAGAATAAGAAATGATAGGCTCGGGGCTGTCCCCTAAGCGACTGATTTGCAGTAACGTAATGCCCCTGATCAATAGGCTAGTATTTTTACTGCTTGCATAATTAGAAGATGCCCCTTATTTTAGCAGCAGATTTACTTCTTCATAACCGTACTCCAAATCCCTTAAAAAATCTGAAAAAAAATTCCTGTAAAAGCCATTCGTCATTGCTTAAACCAAAAAAGCGTGCTCATGAAAGCGAATGGATTCAGACTGATTGTTTACAGAGCTATTTTACTTGTACTGCTGAGCCTGTACTTTATTCTTGTTTTTGGACAAGTGCCCGATAGTAGCAATTATTTTCAGCAGGTTAACTACACAATAACCAAGCATCAATCTTCTTTACCGAAACTCCTCGGTTTTGATGGCATATCATCTGACAAGCAGGTAAAATTAAATTGGAGATTTGAAACTACTGCAGGTCTTGATGGATGCGTTCTTGAAAGGGCTGATAAATCAAACGACTTTAAGCCGGTCGCTTATTTTTTTATGACCGAGGATATTAATATCCCTTCTCTCAAATACACCGATAAGGTTCCCCAGGATGCAACTTATTTTTACCGCTTAAAATTTACTGCGAAAGACGGAAGCAGTGATTCCAGTAAAGTTGTTATGATCAAAGTGGGCGGTGATCAAAAAAACCATTAATTGCCTGAGAGCTAACTGACCTTTTTCTTCTTTAGTTTTTCACCGAACACTTTCCTGAATTTTTCGAGCTTGGGTCTCACCACTATTGCGCAATATGGATTTTTATCCTTGTTGTATTCATAGTAGTCGTGGTGATAATTTTCTGCTGGATAAAATTTCTCCATCTGTGCAGTTTGTGTGACAATGGGTTTGTCATAGGCGCCACTCCGGTCTAACTCCGTTTTGTATTTTTCGGCCAATCTTTTTTGTTCATCGCTGTGATAAAATATCACACTTCGATACTGTGTGCCTACGTCATTCCCCTGCCTGTTCAACGAGGTTGGATCATGAACTTTGAAAAAGACCTCGAGCAATTCATCATAAGAAATCATGGAAGGATCAAAAACAATTTGTGTGCATTCGGCATGGTCGGTTTCACCGCTGCACACTTCTTTGTAGGTTGGATTTAGCGTGTGGCCACCTGAATATCCGGGCATCACCGAGACTACTCCTTCTAATTCTTTGAATATTGCTTCAGTACACCAGAAGCAACCGGTGCCAAAGGTTGCTGTTTCAGTAGAGCTCATAATAAAATTTGAGAGTGCAAATTACGAACTTGAATGTTTCAGCTCTTTATTATTATTATCATTTCATAGAAAGCATTCAGAATTTATTCTCTTTTGTGAGCATCTTAAAATCAATGATTAACAGTGCGCGGGTAAATCTAATAGGGAAGTTTTACCCAGTAGTTTATAGTAATAAATCAACAAAATTATCTTATGGAAATACCTATTGATATCGAAATACTGCGGGTGTACTTTTAATTGTCCTTGAAAATACTGCCTATGAAGACAAATCTACGCTGCTTAACATCGTTGCAGATATATGTATACCCCTTGTTATTTTTCTCGCTGAGTTTATATTCTGCGCAAGCACAAAACATCGACTTTGGTAAAAGTTTTATCAATGTTACAAAAGGTGTCAGCGGGGGAACCGTTGAACCAGGAGACACCCTTGAAATAAGAGCGTCGTTCGTTGTGCGTTCAGGCACTTATGACAGCTGCGGATATTTTGATGCAGTTCCGGCAGGAACGGCTTATATACCGGGAACCATAAGAGTCTTAACCAATGAAGGAAAGATATTCAGACAATTTACTGACGCATTTGGTGATGACTGCGGATATAAAACGGGAGCGAATATTCGTATCAACCTGGGATATGTTCCGGCAGCGGCACCAGCTACAGCATTTAGAAGAGGGCGTGTGGTCAACACCCACAAGCCATCCTTCTTTGGTGGCACATGTATCATGGTAGCATCTTTTCGTGTAAGGGTGACGGCTGCTTATGGGACAATCGTAAATATCGGCGCTGGATCGATGACGTACAAAAGCGGAGCGGCAGCGTTGCAAACATTTACATTTCCCATCAATAGATTGATGATCTACCAGAACTATGGAATATGCGCCAATACTGTTGGAGCAAATGCGATCGGCACTGAGTTTAACGGTACGTTCGGATCCGGACAGCCTCGAAATCGCGGAACTTCTGCGAATGTACCACCAGGGTACACCTACAACATTTTCACTAACAACATGCCTAACGACTATTTCTATGGGGTCGCAAACAATACAAGTACCAACAACGCATATACAACTCTAAATACATGGGCAAAACCTGACGCGAGTGTACCGACTCACCGCGTGTTCCAGGTTTGGGATATTATCGGTGACCACACTGGTGCTGCTTCGCCTACTCTTGGCAATCCCGCTGCTGACACAGTGGCCAATCCCAATGCGGGGTATATGCTCGTCATTAATGCAGCATACCGCATTGACTCGGCATTCCAACAAACTATCAAAAACCTTTGTCCAAATACATACTATGAAATTTCATGCTGGATCAGGAACATTTGTTCCAAGTGCGGATGCGATTCCAATGGGAAAGGAGCCAGCCAGGGTGCGGGTTATATTCCCACAGGTCCCGGCGACTCTTCGGGTGTCGCTCCTAATATCACTTTCAACGTTGATAATATCAGCTATTATACAACCGGAAATATTCTTTACACAGGCACTTGGGTGAAAAAAGGTTTTACTGTCCTGACGGGACCAACACAAGACAGTTTCACGGTGAAATTTTTTAATAACGCACCAGGTGGAGGTGGGAATGACTGGGCCCTGGATGATATTTCTGTTGCGACATGTACACCCAATCTTACATTGTTGCCGTCGCCGAATCCGATGATCTGCCAGGGAAATATTGTGGATATGAGTACAACGGTAAGATCATTTTTTAACAACTATACTTATTATAAATGGCAAAAAAGTACCGACAATGGAGTAACATGGGTGGATGATGGTGCCGCAGGGGGTCCTGCAACGCCGGCATTGTTGGGCGGAGATTGGGAATATACAGTGGCGCATCCAACGATCCTGGTGAATAAACCGGATAGTGGAACAAAATTCAGAACCGTTATTGCTACTACCTTGACTAATCTCAATAATTCAAGTTGTGCGTTTTCACAATCCACAGTTATTACGTTGAATGTAATTGATTGTGGTCCGCTTCTCAATACGGACTTACTTTCATTCTCAGGTAAACTCATAAGAAATAAAGTTCAACTCAACTGGACTACGGCGACAGAAGATGAGCTTTTGTTATTTACGATCGAGAGAAGTCCTGATGGACATCTTTTTGATGCTATTGGGTCGCTTACTAATTACAATAACGGCCAGGACATAAATATTTATTCATTTGACGATCCCGACACGATCCAAAGTGTTATTTACTATCGTCTGAAGATAACTGATGACAGGGGTGGGACTAAATACAGCCGCATTGTACAGTTAAATGGAAAGCTGCAAAAATCAATCGCCGTAAATGTGATAAATCCATTTGGCCAGAAACTTCATATTGACGTTACTGCTTCGCAAAATGGAAGGGCAGACATCGATTTGATCAATTTACAGGGAAGGGTTCTGAAACGGAGGGAGTTCAATATTAACAACGGGGTGAATAGCATAGTCATTGACAATACAGATGCATTGCCCGCAGGGGTCTATATTTTAAGAATACAATTTGACGGTACGATTGTGCAGAGAAAAATAACAAAGACCAATTCCGAATAAAGAGGTTAGCAATTTTTTCTCTTCGTTGCAAGTAAAAATGCCACTACTGTTGTAAGTAGTGGCATTGATGTCAGCGCTTTGATGAATTTAGTTTCTCACATTTGGTTAGCAACGGCTACAACCTATCTCATTTGTATAACCGGGTGAAGTTTGTACGTACCATTTTCGTCGCTTATCGATTGGGCGACATCAAAATCAAGAGTGAATGTGTTAAGTGTTTCATTTAGGGACTGGCCAATTTTGACCTTCAATCCTGATTCTTCCGCACTCGGCGTATCCAGGGGATAGGAGACACCATTGACAACTACCTTGTTGCCATCGCCCAGGATAAAACGTACTTGTTGTAATACACCTGCGGGTATTGTGTCTTGTGCAATTAAAGTCGTAATACCATTCTGGAGGTCCAGTAAATTATAAACACTGTCTTTGGTATTAATTGGAATCCATGAATCATCATCGTGATTGATCTGTACCCTGATAGCAACAATATGAACGTTCACTGAATCATAATCTGCTGGTTTGTCGGTCAGCAAAAAACGGACGGGTGCTGTCTTGTTTTCCTTTTTGCAGGACGAGATCGCGATGATCGCGACAACAAAGGACAAGACAATTAAGGCGCTTTTTGTTTTCATAGACTGTTGATTAAATTGTTTGCAATAAAAGGAAAAAATCCTGCCATTTGGGAGATTTTTCGGTGTTCGATCCTTATATTTTCTAAACAGTCGAAAGTTTACCGTGGATAAGTTATCATTTACTTAGTAGGTTTATCAGATACGATAAACGCGGCGGATCATATTTTAAAAATCTGTTACTTATAAGCTTTCAACTATTCCTTGTAAACTTCAGGCTGATGTCTGGAGGTAATCCGATTTTCATATTTAATCCGTTGAATTTGTAGTGTGAAAGCTTCATCCCTTTTTGCAGCAAATCTGCTTTCAGCAATGCACGTACGATCAATTTCAACATTTCTTTGTCTTTGTTTTCCTCCAGCAACTGGTTGATCGTTTCTGTGTCAACATCTTTTTCCTTAACAAACGAGATAGACATGCCGGGCGGAATGCCAACGTCTACACTTACATCTTTCATATTGAAGCCGGTAACTTCGATCAGGGGCGCCAGCCCGAGAATATCATTTACGAATCCCTTGATCCTTTCGGCACCTGCCTCTTTCGCGTCTTTCAGGAAGGATAACGAGGCTGTCAATTTATCGCTTGCAAAATTCTTGACGTCACTGACAGTTTCTTTGAGGTCTGTGGTTGTCATAGATAAAAAAGGTTTAGTTGTAAGAAAATATAAATTCCAATACTTATTGGTCCTCACTGTAATTTGCATGAGGAATTCTTTATTCAGAGTGTAGGAGGGGATTTCCGCGTGTGCAACCACGTATTGCGAAAGATTCAGTTGGCCAGTTGCATCCACGGTAAGTTACAAATTTTGTTTTATCCGTTCGTCATGCACGCCTGTAAGAAAGGTTTAATAAATATCACCTTTCGCTACTAGCGAGCCGGGGAACTAAATATAATGGGTACAGGATTGTTGAAGCATTTAAGAATGGGGAAATACTTACCTATCAAATGAACCCGCAACCAATGAAGAAAGTAAACAATTCAAAAATTGATTAAGACTCCAGAAAGGATTTTCAGCAATGCACATGTCCAAGTAAGAAATAAACGATACCAAAAACAACAATGAAACCAAGACAACCACCACCCCATTTCCAACCTGCGTATCCCGCGATCAATGTTCTAAGCCAATTATTCATCTTGTAATTTTTTCTTATTCTCACAGAAAAACTATGCCAACGATTTTCAAAGTGGTTACAATTTGAAGGAACGCTGTGTGTTTATCTAGGTTCGCCTCTCATCGCTCATTGCTCATTTGCTCACACGGCAAGGCCCACTAAAAGTCTTTTGGAAAATAATTCCTGCCGTTGGGTCGTTCATCGTTAGAATCGTAGCTTTTGTTCTTTACTTAGTAAATGAAAACCTTTAACCATTAAACCTTCGAACGATGATGTCCGGTCAGGTAAGAAGACTAACCTTATTGAAACAGCACAATTCATCTACGAACTCACTACAGTTTATTTGTCATAGCCGATTTGCAGGGAGCCACGAGGCAGCCATCCCGCCTGGGTCTTGCTGTGAACAGGAACGTGAAGTATTGGCGGGATTGGCGCTCGCGGATCAAAAATTTAGCTCAATATTTACCCATTTGATTTTTCGTTTTTTCCGTACCGCTTAATAAAAAGTAAAAGTCCACAACAGAAAGATGCAACTGCTACGCCCCAAGTAACCCAATCTTCCGTCATGTACGGTCTGAACATTAAGTGTCAACACTGCCGGGCAGGTATATCATGAAATACATAAAAGCGAAAAGAATAATATAAAAGCAAAAGGATCTTCATGGTTTTACCTGAATTCAATTTCCAGTGGTGGGAGATTTAGATTATCTATTCTACAGCATAAATTCTCTTATTTTAGAAAGTCATCCGGCTTAATTTCCCATTGTATATGATCGCTTTTGTCAAAATTTACACGCACGCGGATGATGTTGTTGTCAACTAATTTTAAACTATACGAATCATGGTCCTGGAAAAGTCCCGAGCCACTCCAAGTCCACGGGTGTGACTGGGGAACATAAACAAGCACATTGTGCGAAGTATTAAGAGGACCCATTGAAATTCCCGAAAAGGCTTTTGTTGTTTCATCCCAATTCACATTTTCTATTTCCACAGCTCCCTGCAAAACGTGACGATCAGTGGAAAGAAATTGAGGTCTACCGGATTTCTCGTGTAGCGTTAGCAAGGTGACACTACCAGGTTGAATGGTAAGTTTTATTTCAGCAGTCAGCTCACCAATAAATTGTTGTTTCCAGAAATCAAATGCGAGATAAGTCTTATTTGGATCTAATCCTAAGCGGTGCGATGAGAACTTCTTTTCAGTTGCTTGTGTAAGGCTCGCGTTGAAAAAACCGGCAACGGTCCATTCAGCAAAAGACTTTTTTATTCTTAACGTAAAAGCTGATTGCATTTCATCATCAAAAAGATCAACAGGCGTGGCTGCTTCCCCAAATGACGGAGTTATTTTTTTAAGGATGTCCAGTTTATATTGATCCAACTGGGTTAGCCTGTCACCCGAGATCATGTTGCCGCCACTCAATGCAATGAGCGTTGCCGCTGCTTCGGATTGCTGATTATTTAACAGATCCATGCAGATATGGTCCACATCGTTTATCCAGGTTCTTTTGTGAAAGTAATAGCGCTTTGCAGCCGCCGATGCACTGCATGCAGGATGAAGAAAATATGTTTCCCATGCGCTGTTTGAAAAACCGTAATTGACATCAGCCTCAAGGCGCATACTATCAATCAATCCTATAGTAATTGCTCCAGGGCCACAATCAAGTATATGACATTTGGCTCCTGCTGCTTTTCTCATTATTTCTAATCCTTTGCGATAAGCCTGCGCCGATGAAACAGTTGGGTCATAATAACGTTCGGCGGCTAAGATTGACCATGCCATAAAATCGATCTTGATCATTTCATAACCCCAGTCATTCGCAATGGTGGTGATCAGATCGTTAAGCCATTTTGCTGCACCGGGATGTGTGATGTCAAGCCCGTACCTCTTTGGATTTTCATCCGCTTGCGGTTCCGATCCTTCTTCCCAGTTTCCTATTCTTTTCAAACTACCATCAGCTTTTTTCAACAACCAATCAGGATGTTTTTTAAAAACTTCTGTTGGCTCAGAGATAACATAGGGTGAGATCCATAAGCCCGCTTTAAAACCACGTCCTTTGATCTGGTTGGCAAGCCATTTCATTCCATGAGGGAATCGATCATTGCCTTCCCAGTCTCCATGCCATCTCTGGTATCCTTCATCGATCTGTATGTATTCAAGACCAAATTGTTTTAGATGCTCCGAAGCAAATTCGGTATTTAGGATCACTTCATCTTCCGAAACCTTGGACAATGTATAAAACCAAGAGCACCATCCATTCACTATTGAGTGGGTCCTTGCACGATTTGCTTTTCCAACTGCATCAGCATAAACTTCAAGTGCCTTGTAAGGGTCGGCACCTGTATTGATCATTAAGCGATTTGAGGTGATCGTTTTTCCTGCTTCTAAAACAAGTTTAGGCGCATAAACAGATTCGGCCACGAACGCAATTTCATCAACATCCGTTTTTGTTATCAATAAATTCCCCAGGCATGAATGATTTTCCACGTAACCTATTGTCAAACCTTCTTTATCATAACCGCTAAATAAACAGGCATTCCACCAACTGTGTATCGTTTCGCTTTGTGATGAGATAGGACCGTTTGCAAGTTTCACTCCTTTTAAATCGCCTGATGATATGCCATCGGCTTTTTTACCAAACTCATGTACGGTTCCCGTATCATAATACATTTCACCATTCGTGATACATTTTGAAACAGCCGGAACATGGAGCCTTCCATCTTCAGTTTTGATGACGCGGATCGGTTCTATGCTATTGATGAAAAGATCCCCGGAAGAAACATTTTTACAAATGACTTCGATCGTAATAGTCTCTAACTGGTCATATAAAGACAAGCGGATCTCAGAATCTAATTTTTTGCTTTTGTCTTTGCATTGAATGATCAATGTTTTTCCCGAACCATTCTGATCATTAAAACTTTTTGAATCGAAAGTATATTTATAATTACCGGGGGTCATATAACGTTTGGCATCCGAGTTTACGCAAGCAGTTCCACCAACTAGTAATACTGCCCCGTTGTTACGGTATATATTGATCGTTCCTTTCTTTTTATCAAATGAACCGGTGAAGTAGTCATTTTTAATCTCATTGGTTTCATTTCCCGGCAACGTCGCATCCGCGGAGACGTGATGTGCAATGGCAATCGAAGCGCCTGCAAGCGACAAGTTTTTTATGAAATCTCTTCGTTTTAATGGATCGGGCATCTGTGTTGTCCAATTAGCGAGTGATAAAGTTCGTTATATAAACAGAATATAACCATGTTTCAATTGTCGACTTTCCATTCGTTTTAAATTATTTCCGATTCATTTTATGTATCAATTCAGTGCCAACACCACTTATGAGTAGCCTGTGTTTTTTATTTGGTATTAATTTTTGCGTCCAGTCGACAAATCCGCCATCGGACAAATTGATCTCTTGACCATTTCTTACGATAAAAAATTTGAATTGAACAAGTTTATAATAGTCACCAGGGTTTGATTGCTTTTCAATTCGAAGAGTCACTTTGTTATCTATGTGCTTCATGCTGTCTTTTAATTTTTGCTGAAACAATTCATTTTCTTCTTTTAAAAATATCTTCAGCAGTAGGTTTTCTTGGCTTAAATCAAATTCATTCGAATACACCGAGTGATGAATAGTGATGTGATCCAACAACTGCTCCAGCTCGAAGGAAAAACTACCTGTGTCCATTCCGCCTGTCGCCAGGCAAAAAATACCAAAATGAGCGGTGAATGCAGGATTCGAAAGTGCCTGGCCTCTTACATGTCTGTGAGTCGCCGCATATTTTATAAGGCCATGGCCCGGTCTTTTTTTAAATTCTTTGGCGATCAACATAGCAAACACGTTTGTTGCATCAGAGACAACTTCTGTTCCCCTCAGCGCAGTCACAACATTGTTTTGATCGACAAATGCTACGCCCGAACAGGTACCAAATGAAGTTAGTGGAGACAGAGTGATCGGTGCGAAACCCCTGCTCTTTGCCAGCTTGAGGCATCTCATTTCAAATTCATTGAAAGTAATAGTATCAACGTCAGACGGTGAAGCAAACCTGTTTTTTTCAAACTGCCTGAATAACTCTCGGGGTTTTATTTTCTTTGCTCTTATTCTGAATAGCTCCAGTAATAGTGTATTTAACTCCGAGGCAGAGAGTTTTTCACTCAAATCATTAAGCAGGTCAGAATAGCCCATTTTCTTTGCGACAAGGTTTGAAATAGTACTCATAAAACTTAATTGGTATCTTCATAAATATACACGCTTATGAAATTTCATGAGTCAATACCGGTTTATTAACTGAAAAATGTAATTAACTTTAGACACGTTGGTTGAGAGAATCACTGCGACGAACAGCTATGAGAAAGAATTTGCTTCCCATCTTTTTACTTTATTGTCAATGCAGTTTCGGTCAGCTGGATTTCAAAAATTCGAATATAGGAAGGGTTATGGATTTTGCTGATCTTAACGGCCATTCCCTCTTAAAAAGATATGATCCGGACGTAACAGGCTCACCATTTATCAATGACGATTGGGTATCTGCAAAAATTACACTTTCGAAAGGGAAGGAGATCGGTCCCTTGAAGGTAAAATTGAATCTCGAAAGCAATGAATTGTATTTTCTTGATAGTGCCGGTAAAGAAATGATCGCGGCGGATGGGTTGGTCAAAAAAGTTGATTGCATTGACTATTATTCAAAAGACGGCACCAGGTATGTTTTTAAAAATGGTTATCCACCTATTGAAACACAGGGCGAAAGCTATTTTTACCAGGTCTATACTGAGGGAAGGATTGAATTGCTCGCAAAGAAATTTAAATATATACGGACTGAAAAGAATGACCTCACCGGTGATATTTCAAAGAGTTTCGTTGATGGTGTCGTCGTGCTCTACGTGTATGCCTATGGTGTGATACAACCATTCCGGTCCAATAAGAACTTTGTTGCTTCTCTTTGGGAGGAGCAGAAGCAGCAGGAGATGAATAAATTTATTGCTGCAAACAAGATCAGTTTCAAAAACACTTCTGACCTCATCAAGCTATTTAATTACTATGATGGCATTAAATAAAATGATGCTGCCCAAATATCCTTCCTGGTCAGTATGAAGGAGGAACCATCGGCACAATTTGTTTCATAGTCAACAATGAATTTTTTTTGGATTGCTTCTCCGGAGGCTTCGGTCGGGATCGCAATGACGACTCTTGGGAAAGCGTCGTTTACTATTTTTCTGGATGCAATTACGACTTACTTTTTTGCTTCCATTGCACTTACGTAAGTAGGACCTGTTACATTTTTGATCGGCTTCAGGCTTACCAGGTATTTATAGATCGCTTTTAGGTCGTCATCACTCATGTTTCTGAATTGATCCCAGGGCATATCAGACGCTGCAATGATCTTTTGTTGCCTGAAACGATTAATAAATTGTTGCTCCGACCAGCCGGTGATCCTTCCCGTTTCTTTGTCAGGAGTGAGATTCGGTGTTACCGTGTAGGCACCTTTTTCTGTTGATGATTCAAACTTTAAACCTCCTGCAAAATCGGGCCCGGTGTAGGCGCCTGTCATGAGACTACGATTTGTATGACATCCCCTGCAATTAGTGATATAATGTGCTAAATACTTCCCATACTCGGCCGTTGAATCAGGCTTGACCGATTTCACTACTTCACCGTCTGGTCCTACCGGTTTTATCAAAAAAGCGCGCACGGCTTTGCCTACAAAATTCATATGGTTGTCAGGTACATTATTTCTTACAGGTTGTTGTGACCTCAAAAAAGAAATGACAGCAACAAGGTCTTCATCGCTGAGATTATGAAATGGCATAAAGTCAAAAAGTGCACGACCATCACGGGCGACACCATAGCGAAGAGAGCGGGCAATTACCGAATCTGGTAATTTGCCAATGCCGGTTTCATCATCGGGAGTAATATTCTTCGAGTATATCGTCCCGATGGGAAGCTTGAAGTCCAATCCGCCGATCAATGGAAGCTGCTCACCATGGTTTATTTTTTCCTGGTTTGACCGAGGTGAATGACAGCCCGAACAATGTGCGGGCCCAAACGCAAGATATTTTCCCCGTGCAATGACACCGCTGTCAGTGGAAGCATGAAGATCGGGATAAGCTGCGGTGAATTTCTTGTTTTGTAAACTAAAAACAAGAGCTACAAAAATGATGAGCAGAATTGCAATAACAATACCTGTCCACTTCAGGATCTTTTTAAAACTTTTCATGATGGCTGATTTTGGTCAGCCTGAAAGTAGTGATTTTTGAAATTCCGTTAAAATAGACTTACCGGACAGCGCCATGCTCGAAATGACCAGAGTCTTTTGTTGAATGCGAATATCGTTGCCGTTCGTTCTAGCGTTTTTTTAATTTGAAGACACCATTTATGGAAGCAACCATGGTTGCAGGAATGCCTCCCTGGGATACAGACTGAGTAAAAGTTGTGGTGAGCTTGCATAAAAGTGTGTCTCCTGACCAGCTAAGCTTAACACCGGCAGGGCCCAGAGGGACAGTACCAGAAGGATCCGTCGGAACACCTAAAGATCCTTGAGCGGTGAGGGAGTCGGCGCTATTACGGCATATGGTGTAGTGCAGGTGCTGGGAGGCGTTGATGCGACAATCGGAACATCCGATTCGGCCACCAGGACGTTGTCCATGTATGTCTTTACATTTGCGACCGTCTCAGCGGTATAGAAGAAGTCAGTGCTAATAAACTGATCAGCGGTGATCTTCATCGTTCCACGGTTATTCTTCGTTTCATAATCGCTTACTGTGACCGACTTTACTTCACTGCCGGATGCATCAACGGTTATTGCAGCTTCTGTATGAGCAGCCATGCCTACAAAATCATAATCTCCTTCGATATTGCTGGTGCTATTATTATTATTGTTGCCGGTTCCTCCCGTTCCACCTGTATTGTCGGCGGTGTTGCCGGTTGCATAATCAATTTCTTTCTGGCAGGCGGTAAATAAAATAGTTAAGATGAGCAGTAGTTTGGTGGCAGTTCTCATAAAAGATGCTTTATTGCAAATTACAAAACCAAACCATTAAGGACATAGCTTAGTATTAATACTAATAGTTTTAAATGCCGTAATCGGTCACACGAGTGTAGGTAAAGCCTCCTTTTTTATTCGTGCCAGTTAAGTAATTTGTGACAAACAAAGACTATGAGCAATACCACAACACAATCTTTCCTGAAGGAATTGAATGCGGAATACAGGGCTACGAGAGCTTGTCTTGAAAGAATTCCTGAAACTCTGTTTGAGTATAAGCCGCATCCGAAATCAATGACCCTGGGTTATTTGTCTCTCCTTGTCGCAGAGATCCCTCTATGGTTGAAGCACATGGTAACCGATGGTGAAATAGATTTTGTGACCTTCAAACATATTACACCAAAAACAACAAAGGAATTGGTCGATCATTTCGAGGACAATATGAATGCCGCCCGTGGCGCATTGCAGTCAACAAATGATGAAGCACTACAATCATCTTTTGTGTTAAAGGCCAATGGACAAGTCTTGTATTCAGCTCCTAAGATCGCTGACATAGGTGCCACGTTGAATCACTGGGTGCATCATCGTGGGCAGCTAACTGTCTACATGCGATTGAACGATATCCCGGTTCCCTCTATTTATGGGCCATCCGCAGATGACAAAAATTTTGCAGCTCCT
>Ga0068857_100000273_pt1 | contig 35218 bp, 36 predicted proteins | sample KBSCornC72_FD_66591 | JGI IMG/M metagenome (GOLD analysis project Ga0068857, IMG submission 66591) | Corn rhizosphere microbial communities from Kellogg Biological Station, Michigan, USA - KBS Corn C7-2 | ecosystem: Host-associated > Plants > Roots > Rhizosphere > Soil ...
GGCCATTTGGCCGAACGACCGCCGGTCATTTGGCCCGACCACCTCTGGCCATTTGGCCGAACGATCGCCGGTCATTTGGCCCGACCACCCCTGGCCATTTGGCCGAACGACCGCCGGTCATTTGGCCACCGAGCCCCGCACCCGGCGGTTGCCGCTGCTGCGGCAGCGTCTCAGCGGATGAACTGGTCGACGAAGTCGGCGCCGAGGCCGACGTTGTGGTAGTGGTCGCGGGCCTGTTCGATCAGGCCGATGTTGTCCTCGACGTGGACGACGGCGTCGTTGTCGTCGATGTAGAGGACGGGGCCGCAGATGATGAAGACGGTCTGCATCTCGTCGTGCTCGCCGTCGACGGTCAGGGTGTGCACCTCGCCGGGCGGCTCGAAGACGTAGGAGCCCTCGGACGCCGTCCAGGTGTGCTCGAGGTAGCGCCAGCTGCCCTTGAGCACGTAGCCGTGGACAGGTGAGGGGTGGCGGTGGCGGCTGAGCTTGCCGCCGCGGCGGACGCGCAGCACCTCGCCGTGGGAGCCGGAGTTCATGTCGAAGAACAGCGGCCGGAACCAGACGTTGGGCTCGATCTCGATCCACACGCGCTCATCGTCGGGCGTGCGGACGACCAGCTCGGGGCGCATCCCCAGGTGGCCGAGCACGGGCGGGTCGAACTCGGTGAACTCGGTCTTGGCGGGTAGGATCACGTCCATCGGAGCTCCTTCCTGGCGGTCAGTCGGCGTCCAGCTGGGCGGACAGCTGGTCGATGATCCGCTGCTTTCCTTCCCGATCGAGCTTGCCCAGCTCGTTCTGCAGGGCCGGCTCGTCGATGTGCTGGTTCCACCAGTCGATCGCCTCGGCGCCGAACAGCGCCCAGCGGCCGATCATCTGGCGGGTGACCTCGTTGGAGGGCGCCATCACCCAGCCCGCCTTGGCGTCGCGCACCAGCCGCTCGATCTCGGCGCCGCGGGTGTACCCGCGTCCGCCGCAGACCTGCAGCATGGTGTCGGAGACCCGCGAGGCGAGACCGGCGGCCAGCAGTTTGGCCGACAGCGACCAGGACGTCAGTGAGGCCCGCGGCTTCACGTGCGGGTCATCCTCGTACATCGTCCAGCTGCCGCCGTCGGTGATGTCGTCCAGCGCCTTGGCGAACGTGTACGCGTAGATGCGGGATGCCTGGGTGTCTGCCACCACGCCGCCGAACACGTCCTGGGTGGTCGCGTAGTCGGCGATCGTCCGCCCGTACTGGACGTGCGCCCGGCGGGTGGCGTGCCGCTTGGCCACGTCGATGCAGGCCAGCGCCACGCCGTTGTAGGCGCCGGCGTACATCAGCATCGCCAGCGGGTCGACCGCCTCGTCGTTGGAGGCGGCGCCGTCGCCTGGCCAGCCGAGGATGCGGTCGGCGGGGATGACGGCGTCGACCTCGAGCGGACCGGACTGGTTGGCGTGCATGCCCATCGCGTCCCATGTCCCCGGCTTCGGCGTCACCTCGTCGGGATACAGCAGGAACACCGACAGGTCGGAGTAGTCGCCGGCGAAGTCGGGGCTGGTGGTCTGGGTCACGTACCAGTCGGCGAACCCGCTCGAGGTGGTGAAGGCCGCCTTCTTGCGCACGTGCCAGCCCTGCGCCACCCGCTCCGAGCTCGAGATCTTGGGGTACCAGAAGTGGCCGCCGGTCTCCGGGTCGGTGTAGGACGCGGTGCCGACCAGGCAGTCGCTGTCGATCCGGCGCAGCAGCCCCTGGATCTCGGAGTTGTCCTTGGCCCGGTAGACCAGTGCGGCAACCGCCACCATGTGCATCATGTAGATCAGCGCCGTGGACGGGCACCCGTAGCGGGCGATCGTCTCGGTCACCATCAGCGTGCCGACGTGGTTCTCGCCGCGGGCGCCGTACTTCTCGGGAACGATCACGGCGAGCAGCCCCAGCTCGGCCAGTGCCTTCAGGCTGATGCGGGGGTACTCGCCGGTGCGGTCGGCATCGATCGCGTTGGGGCGGATCACGTCGTGGCAGACCTCGATCAGCCGCTCCTGGAGCTTCAGCTGCTCGGGTGTCAGGAACCACAGGGGGTCGAACTCGTAGTCGAGGCCGTAGTAAGGGTCGCCGCCCCAACGCTTGGTCGTCCGCTCGTCAAGCATGCCACGACGCTATGCGCCGGCGGCCGCTGCGGCTACCGGATTCGTGCCCCCACCGTCGTCTGCGTGCTCACCCTTGGGTGAGCCGCCGGTAGGCGCGCGGCGCGCTGCCGGCGTGGCGGCCGAACACCTCGGCGAAGTGGCTGGGGTTCGGATAGCCGACCTCGGCGCCCACCTCGGCCACGGTCAGGGTCGTCGTGGCGAGCAGGTGCTTTGCCCGCTCCACCCGACGCTCGGTCAGCCAGCGGTAGGGCGGCCGTCCGGTCGCCTCGCGGAAGGCGCGTGAGAAGTGCGAACGGCTGACGCCCGCCAGCCGGGCCAGATCGGCCAGCGCCAGGTCACGGCCCAGCTCGGCCAGCATGCGGTCGGTCACCCGTCGCAGCTGCCTCGGCGTCAGCGCGCCGCCGGCCCGGTCGGCGGGTCGGCTGCTGCAGTGACGGCGGAGGATCTGGAGGGCCAGCGAGTGGGCGGCCAGGTCGTCGAACAGCGCGCCCGCCCGGGCCGGGCTCCGCAGCTCGCCGTACACGGCCAGCGCCATCGATCGCAGCGGCGGATCCTCGAACGGGAAACGCTCGATCACCGTGGGGGCGCCCATGCCCGCCTCCAAGGCGACGTCGGCCAAGAACGCCGGGCTGATCCACAGGTGCAGCTCGTCGGTGGGGCCGTCCCACGACCAGATGTTGGTCTGGCCGGCGGCCATGATCAGCGACAATCCGGTGCGGAGTGTGCCCCGTTCCACCCCGCCGCCCAGTTCGCGGGCGACCGCCAGCCTGCCGCGCATGGTGAACGAGATGTAGTGGTGGTCGACGGCCGGTGCCGTCACCCGCTCGGGCAGCTCGCCGAAGCGGTAGATCCCGAGGTGGAACGGCCGCCGCGGATCCTCCGGCAGCGAGCCGAGGTCGGTCGCCCCCAGCGCGGCCTCCCACCCGTGCGGACCGACCGTGGCGGACTCGAGCATGCGGCGAGTGTACAGCCGCACGGGACCGGGTCGGGGGTCGCCGGCGGGGCGCGCACGGTAGGCTAACAAGCGTTAGTCTCCCGCCCTTTGCCGCAGTCAGCCATCGTCTCGCGTCCCACACAGCGCACGTCCTCGGAGAGCCTGTACGAGCAGGCGCTCGAGCGCCTGCCCGGCGGCAATACGCGCACCTCCATCTTCGTCTCCCCGCGGCCGCCGTATGCGGCGCGGGGCGAGGGGTTCACGCTGACCGACGTCGACGGCCACACGGTGATCGACCTGCAGAACAACATGACCGCTTTGGTGCACGGCCACCGCCATCCGGCCGTCGTCGCAGCGGTGACGGAGGCCCTGGCCGACGGGCTGTCGTTCGGCCTGCCGACCGCGGCCGAGGTCGAGCTGGCCGACGAGTTGACGCGCCGGATCGCCGCGGTCGAGCGGATCCGCTTCGGCAACTCCGGCACGGAGGCGGTGATGTCGGCGCTGCGGATCGCCCGTGCCTACACCGGGCGGCCGGCCATCCTGCGGTTCGCGGGCGCCTACCACGGAACCTACGACCCGATCCTGCCGGACGGCGCGCCCGGGGTGCCCCCGGCCACCTGGGGCGACGTCGTCACCGTCCCCTTCGGGGACACCGGGGCGTTCCGCGAAGCCGTCTCCCGGCACGGACGGCGCCTGGCGGCCGTGGTCGCCGACCTGATGCCCAACCGACCCGGCCTGGTGCCGGCCGGCGAGGAGTTCGCCCGGGCGCTGCGCGACGAGACCGAGCGGCGCGGCATCGTGCTGATCGTGGATGAGGTGATCACGTTCCGGCTGGGCACCGGCGGGATGCACGGCGAGTACGACATCCTGCCCGACCTGGTGACGCTGGGAAAGACGATCGGCGGCGGGCTGCCGGTGGGCGCGGTCGGCGGCCGGGCCGAGATCATGGCCGTCACCGACCCCCGCGAGCAGGGCTACGTCGAGCATGGCGGCACGTTCACCGCAAACCCGCTGACGATGCGGGCCGGGCTGGCCGCGCTGGAGGCCCTGGACGCTGTCGAGATCGGCCGCATCAACGGCCTCGGCGAGTTGCTGCGCCGGCAGTTGACCGGGCTCGGGTATCAGGTCAACGGCCGTGGCTCGCTGCTTCGGCTGGCGCCTGGGGCCTCCGAGCGCCTGTGGTGGCCGCTCTACCGGGCCGGTGTGCTGATTGCCAAGAACGGGCTGGCGTGTATCTCGACGCCGATGAAGGAGTCGACGATCGAGGAGATCGTCCGGCGCGTCGGGAGGGCGGCGGCATGAGCAAGCTGTGCACCCTGGGGGAGGCCGTCGAGCGCCACGTGGTCAGCGGCGGCTCACTGTGCATCGCCGGTTTCACGCATCTGATCGACTTCGCCGCCGCCCACGAGATCATTCGCCAGCGGATCGAGGGGCTGACCCTGATCCGGTTGACGCCCGACCTGGTGTACGACCAGATGGTCGCCGCCGGGTGCGCGGCGCGGCTCGTCTTCAGCTACATCGGAAACCCGGGGGTGGGGCCGCTGCACGTGGTCAAACGGCACATCGAGCAGGGCAGGCTGTCCTTCAGCGAGTACACGCACGGATCGCTGATCGGGGCGCTTCGGGCCGGCGCATCCGGTGCGCCGTTCGCCGCTGCGACCGCGGTCTCCGGCACAGATCTGGCACGCCACAACCCTGCCTACGCGACGGTCAGCGACCCGTTCGGCGGCGGTCAGGTCACCGTCGTCGCGCCGCTTCGTCCTGATGTCGCCATCGTGCACGTCCAGCGCGCCGACCGGGACGGCAACGCCCAGGTCTGGGGCGCGGCCGGAGAGATCGCCGAGGCGGCCTTCGCCGCCCGGGCGGTGATCGTCACCGCCGAGGAGATCGTCGAGGAGGCCGTGATCCGCGCCGATCCCAACCGCACGCTGCTGCCGGGCTGGGCGGTGGACGCTGTCGTTCACTCGCCATGGGCCTGCCATCCGTCGTACGCCCAGGGCTTTTACGCCCGCGACAACACGTTCTACCGAGAGTGGGCGGCGATCAGCCGCGACGAGCGGGCGCTGGCCGGCTATCTCGACGAATGGGTCTACGGCGTCGACTCCCGCGAGCAGTACGTCAGCCGGCTGGGGCCGCGGGCGGACGCGCTGCGGCGGATCGGCGAGGCGTTCAGTCCGCCCGTCAACTACGGAGACAACGCAACCATCGCGGCCGTCCAGGACAGTGGTGCGGCGTGAGCGGGATGCCGTCGGTGGTCGTCGTGGGCGGGGGCGCAATCGGATTGTGCACGGCGTTCGAGCTGACCGAGCTGGGCGTCAGCGACGTCACCGTGATCGAGCGCGAGCAGGTTGCCTCCGGCTCCTCGGGGCTCTCCGTCGGCATCCTCGAGACCCAGTACCTTGATCCGCTCGCAATCGCGATCCGCGTCTACAGCATGGAGTTCTTCGCCCGGCTGGAGCGTGAGGCTGGCCTGCACGTGACGCGCAACGGCTACCTGCGGCTGGCCCACGACGCGGCCGACATGAACGTGTTCGCGGCCAGCATCGCCGTCCAGAACGAGCTGGGCGTGACCCATCCCCGGCTGCTCGACCGCGGAGATCTCGAGCGGCTGGTGCCCGACATGGTTTGCACCGACCTGGTGGGCGGCCTGTTCGGGCCGAACGACGGCTACATCGACGGCCATCTGTACTGCACCCTGCTGGCAGACATGCTGCGGGGCCGGGGAGCGCGCGTGCTGTCTTCTGCCGGCCTCGTGGGCGCGGGGAGCTCCGCCGCGGGCCGGCATCTGCTGACGACCTCCCGGGGCCCGCTGGAGTGCGACGTGGTGGTGAACGCCGCCGGCGGCTGGGCGGGCAAGGTGGGCGATCTGCTGGACGCCCCCGCCGCCGTGCTGCCCCAGCGGCACAGGGCGCTTGTCGCCCACCTGCCGCGCGCGCTCGACTACCTGATGCCGTCGGTGATGGACTACATCCCGGCGTCCGGCCGGCAGGGCCTCTACTTCCGCCACGAGACGGCGCGGTCGATGATCGCCGGCCTGCATACCGAGGACGTGCTCCACGACATCGTCGATCCCGACGGTTACCCGACCGGCGCCGACACGGCCTATCTGGCCGAGGTCGGCGAGTTGCTCTCCAGCCGGCTCCCCTCCCTGGCCGATGCCCGACTGGGCAACGTGTGGGCCGGGCTGTACCCGATCTCACCCGATGGCAGCCCCGGCATCGGCCCCTACCGCGACCGCCCGGATGTGGTGGCGGCGTTCGGCGGCGGCGGCTCCGGCCTGCAGGCATCGCCCGGCATCGGGCGGATCGCGGCCGAGTGGATCGTCCATGGCGAGCCGGCGACCATCCCCGGGGCCCAGGTGCTGGTGCCCGACCGGCCCGGCCTGCTGGAGACGGCGGTGGCTCGCGGATGAGCTCGCCGCGCGATCGGATGATCGACGCCGCCGCCCAGCGGCTGCGCGACCACGAGGTGGTGCTGGTCGGGGTGGGGGCGCCCGTGATCGCCGCCAACCGGGCCAGGGAACGGCATGCGCCCAACCTGCAGCTGGTGTTCGAGTCGGGCGCGGTGGGCGCCGTCCCGTCCCGGCCGCCGCTCTCGATCGGCGATCCCACCCTGGTCTCGGGCGCGCTCGCCTCGCTGTCGCTGGCCGACGTGTTCAGCTACGTGATCGAGGGTGGGCGGATCGATACGGCCTTCGTCGGGGCGGCCGAGATCGACCGCAGCGGCCGGCTCAACACCACTGCCATCGGCAAGTACGACTCACCCACCTCGCGGCTGCCCGGCAGCGGCGGGGCGGCCGAGATCGTCGCTTTCTCGAAGCGGGTGGTGGTGCTGACGGCCCTCGAGCTGCGCCGCTTCCCGGAGCGGGTGGGCTTCGTGACCAGTGACCCACCGACCTCCACCGAGGTGGTCGTGGTCACCGACCGGGCCGTCCTCACCCGGCCGCCCGGTGGCGACGAGCTGATGCTGACCGAGCTGTACGAGGGCGAGACGTTCGACGCAGTACAAGCAGAGATCGGCTGGCCGCTTCAGGCCAAGCTGGAACCACACACCATGGAAGGAGCGGCATGAGCACCACAGCCGACCCCACGACCTGGGCCGAGAGGTCCGAGCAGTTGAGCCCGTCCGGGCAGCTGTTCATCGACAACCAGACCGTCGACGCCCGCGCGGGGAGGACGTTCGAGAAGCGCAGCCCGGTCGACGGCCGCCACCTGGCCGACGTGGCCGAGGGCGATGCCGAGGACATCGACGCCGCCGTGCGCTCCGCGCGGGCGGCGTTCGAGGGCGGCGACTGGCCGAAGCTGGCGCCCCGCGAGCGAAAGACCCTGCTGCTGGGCTACGCGGAGCGGATCCTGGCGGCCAGGGAGGAGCTGGCCGTGCTCTCCACGCTGGAGATGGGAAAGCCGGTGGGCGACTCGCTGGGCGAGGTCGACCTGGTCGCCCAGTGCATCGCCTACTACGCGGAGGCGATCGACAAGACCTACGGCGAGATCGGGCCCACCCCCCAGGGCTCGCTGACCCTGATCACCCGGGAGCCGGCGGGCGTGGTGGGTGCCGTCACGCCCTGGAACTATCCGCTGCTGATGCCGGCCTGGAAGCTCGGGCCTGCCCTGGCCACCGGCAACACGGTGGTGCTGAAGCCGGCCGAGCAGTCACCGTTGTGCGGGATCCGGCTGGGCGAGCTGGCCGCCGAGGCGGGGCTGCCGCCCGGTGTCCTCAATGTCGTGCCCGGCTTCGGCGAGACGGCCGGGGCGGCCCTCGGCCGCCACATGGACGTCGACGTCATCTCGTTCACCGGGTCCGGCGAGGTGGGCAAGTTCTTCCTCCGCTACTCCGGCGAGTCGAACATGAAGGCGGTGTGGCTGGAGTGCGGCGGCAAGTCGCCCAACGTGGTGCTGGCGGACGTCCCCGACATCGCCCGCGCCGCCGAGGCGATCGCCGAGGGCGTGTTCGTGAACGCGGGCCAGATGTGCAACGCCGGCACCCGGCTGGTGGTCGAGGAGTCGATCCGCGACGACCTGCTGGGCCGGCTGGTGGATGCTGCGAAGCCGTGGGCGCCGGTGCACCCGTTCGAGCCCGGGTCGCGGATGGGCGCGATGGTCGACGAGGAGCAGCTGAAGCGCGTGCTGGGCTACATCGAGGCCGGCAAGAAGGACGGCGCAACGGTCGCCACCGGCGGCAGCCGGACGTTGACCGAGACCGGCGGTTACTACGTCGAGCCGACCATCTTCACCGACGCCCGCAACGACATGCGGATCGCTCAGGAGGAGATCTTCGGGCCGGTGCTGACCGTGATCGGCGTCGACGACCCGGAGCAGGCGGTGAAGGTGGCCAACGACACCACCTACGGCCTGGCCGCGGCCGTCTGGACGCGGGACATCACCCGCGCGCATCGGATTGCCCGTGCGCTTCGGGCCGGCAACGTCTACGTCAACACCTACGACCGCGGCGACATCTCGGTGCCGTTCGCGACCTTCAAGCAGTCGGGGATCGGAGTCGACAAGTCGCTCCACGCGATGGACAAGTACACGCGGCTGAAGATGACCTGGATCGACCTCACCGAGTGAACGGCGACCAGCGCATCAGGGAGGTGGCCACTGCGCTCTTCTACGAGCGCGGATACCACGGCACCACCATGCGCGAGATCGCCGGCGGCGCCGGCATGAAGGCGGCGTCCCTGTACAACCACTATCCGGGCAAGCAGCAGCTGTTCCACCGGATCGTGGCCGACACCACCCGGGCTCTCGGCGAGGAGGCCCGGGTGCGGCTGACGGGTTGTGACGATCCGGAAGGGCGGCTGCGGGCGCTGATCGACTGCCACGTCCGGTTCCACATCGACAACCGGCTGGCGGCGCGCGTGTCGGAGGATCAGCTGGGCGCACTGGAGCCGGCCAATCGCGCACATGTGGTGGGCCTGCGCGATGACTACGAGCGGCTGTTCAAGGTGATCCTCGACGCCGGCCGCGTCGAGGCCGGCTGGCGGGTCCCGGACGTGGCCGTCGTGTCGAGCGGCATCGCCACCATGTGCACACAGGTGGCCACCTGGTTCCGCGAGAGCGGGCGGCTGACCGCCGGGGACGTGGCCCGGATCTTCGCCGACCTGGCGCTGTCGGGCCTCTCCCCGCCGCCTGCTCCGGCGGCGCTGGGCGAGGACGGCGCCGATCAGCTGACAGGCGGCCTGATCCGGTAGATCGTGCCCCGGCCCCAATCGGCGACCAGCAGCCCCCCGGCTGGGTCGGCGAGCACCGCGATCGGGTGGTCGAAGCCGCGGGCAAACACGCTGACCCGGGAGCGGGCGCCGTCTGGGGCCAGCTGGACGCGGACGACCACCCGGCCGTGGACGTCGCTCAGGTACTCGCCCCACTCGGCGACGAAGGCGTCTCCGGCGAAGCGGCGGGGCAGCGTGGCGGCAGTGGCGAACGCCAGACCATCGGCCGAGGAATGGGGCTCGAGGAAGGCGGCCGGGGAATCGACCCCGGCACACGAGCCGGTCATCGTCAACGACCGCGCGTCCGGCCAGCAGGTCGGCCAGCCGTACCAGGCGCCGTCGCGCACGCGGACGAGCATCTCGGCCGGCTGGGGATTCGACGGCGTCCCCAGCTCGTCCTGGCCGTTCACCGTCGCATACAGCAGTCCGTTGGCCGGGTCGACCGCCAGCCCGAACGGGTTGCGGGCACCGCGCGCCACCACCCGCAGGTCGCGGCCGTCCGGGCGCACCGAGAGGATGGCGGCGCTCAGCCGGCTGCGCTCCGCGCACACGTCGCAGGTCGACCCGCTGCCGAACACCAGCCGCCCGTCCATCACCACGACGTTGTCCTGCTGGTGGCGTCCGTAGGGCAGGTTCGAGAGCACCGTTCGGCGGCGCACCGCCGCCCGCCCGGACAACCGAACCGACTCCATCCGGCCCTGCTCGCTGATGTAGAGCGTGCGCCCGATCCAGGCCAGCCCCAGCGGCACCCGCAGGTCGGAGACGAACGGCGCCGAATGGCTGGAGCCGGGTCGCACGGCGACCAGCCGGTCGGGATCCTCGGTCACGTACAGCCGCCCGTCGGGCCCGAAGGCCATGGCCGTCGGATGGCCGAGCCCTGTGGCGTATACCTCGGCCACCAGCCCGCCGGCGACGTGGATCCGGCGCGCCCGGCGGAGCGGCGGGCCGGGCGGGGGTGCCGGCGGCTGAGGCTGGCTGGTCGGGCCGCTGGGCGGTGGTGCCGGGGGCTGGGGCGTGCTGGGCCCGCTGCTGGTCGCCGTCGAGCCGTTGCATCCGGCCAGTCCGGCGGCGAGCAGCAGGAGGAAGGCGCGGGAGCGCATCGACGGTCAGCTTGCCACGGTCTGGGCAGGGACGTCCCGGGGTACTTCCCTCACATGGTCGGCAGGCTGATCAAGCGCCGGGGGGTGCTCTCGCGCCGCGAGGCCGAGCTGCGCGTCCGCGAGCGGGCGCTGCTGGAGCGCACCTCGCGGGTGCTCGACAGCCTGGGCGGCGACGCCGGCGAGGACGACCGTCGCCACATGGCGGAGGCGGAGCGGGCGCTCGAGGGCTTTTTCCTGCTGGTGGTGGCCGGCGAGTTCAACTCCGGCAAGTCGAGCGTGATCAACGTCCTGATCGGCGAGCGGGTGCTGCCCGAAGGAGTGACGCCGACCACCGACCGCATCAACCTCCTGCACCACGGCGAGCAGGCCGCGGAGCGGGTGGTGGAGGAGTTCGTGCTCGAGCGCACTCACCCCGCCGAGCTGCTGCGCGACCTGACGGTGGTCGACACGCCGGGGACGAACGCGGTCATCCGCCGTCACGAGGAGCTGACCCGCGACTTCGTGCCTCGCAGCGACCTGATCCTGTTCGTGACCTCCGCCGACCGGCCGTTCACCGAGAGCGAGCGCGATTTCCTGGAGCACCTTCGCGGATGGGGCAAGAAGGTCGTCTTCATCGTCAACAAGCTCGACATACTCGCCTCCGAGGAGGAGGTGGAGGAGGTGGTCGAGTACGTCAGGCGAAACGGCGAGACGGTGCTGGGCGAGCAGCCCCAGGTGTTCCCGGTGTCGGCCCGGCTGGCCCAGCGGGCCCGCGAGCAGTCGGACGACGGGCTGTGGCGGTCGAGCGGGCTCGATGACCTCGAGGCCTACCTGCTGGAGACGCTGGACGAGGAGGAACGCGTCCGGCTGAAGCTGCTGAACCCGTTGAATGTCGCCATCCGGCTGGCCGCGAGCTACCGGGAGGAGGTTTCGGCTCAGATGAAGCTGGTTGCCGATGACGTCCAGGCGATCAAGGAGATCGATGGCGAGGTGGCGGCCTTCCATGCCAGCACCCTGTCCGACCTCGAGACCCGGTTGGGACGGCTGGAGGCGCTGATCAACGGCATGGAGACGCGAGGGCTGGCCTTCTTTGACGAGACCGTGCGGATCGGCCGTATCCGCAGCCTGTTCGACAGCGACGCGATCCGCCGGGAGTTCGAGCGTGAGGTGATCGGCGAGACGCCGGCCGCCATCGACGCCGAGGTGGGCGGGGTGATCGACTGGCTGGTCGAGCGCAACCTGGCGCTGTGGCAGCGGATCGAGGCATTGGTCGCCGACCGCCGCCACGCGCACGCCGGCCAGCGGCTGATCGGCGACGTGCCCAGCAGTTTCAGCTACAACCGCCAGGCGCTGCTGGATTCGATCGGCCAGCTGTCGCGGCGGGTGATCGGCGGCTACAACCGGGATGCCGAGGCCCGGGCGCTGGCCAACGAGGTGCACGCCGCGTTCGCGACCACGGCGCTGGCCGAGGCGGGAGCCGTCGGCCTGGGCGCCCTGGTGGCTACGGTGGTGACCGGTGCCGCGGCCGACCTGACCGGGATCCTGCTGGCGGCCACGCTGGCGGTCGGCGGCCTGTGGGTGATTCCCAGCAAGCGGCGCAAGGCCAAGCGCGACTTCCGTTCCAAGATCTCCCAGCTACGCGGCGAGCTGGTCGACGCCCTCACTCGCCAGGTGCACCTGGAGGTCGAGACGGCCGGCCGGCGGGTGGCCGAGGCGATCGCGCCCTACCGCCGGTTCGTCGACGCCAAGCAGCGCACGCTGCGCGACGCGCACGACGAACTGGTGGTCGTGGAGGAGGAGATGAAGCGTCTCCGGGCCGAGATCGAACGCACGACGGCCACCGCCGTCTAGTTCAGGAGCCGTCGGAGCGCCGCTCCGCTGACGCCCGGTGCGCGGAGGCGGCAGCCTCGACCTTCGCCCGCACGTTGGGATGATGGTTGAGGAGGGTGTTGAACTCTGCCGGCGCCATCACCAGCAGCCGCGTCGGCTCGATCGCCACCGCGCTGGCGTTTCGGGGCTTCTTGTCGAGCAGCGCCAGCTCTCCCAGCACCTCGCCCGGCCCCGCCTCGTCGATCCGCTGGCCGTCGCGGCGCACCTCCACCCGGCCGTCGACCACGACGAAGCACTCGCCGCCCGTGCGCCCCTCCTCGATCAGCACGCGACCGGCATCCACGTCGATCTCGTCCATCAGGCGCACCGCTTCCTTCAGCTCGTCGGCCGAGAACGAGGCGAACAGGGAGACCCCGCTGACAAGCTGTTCCTTCGTCTGCACGATCGCGATTCTATGTCACCGCATCGCGTTCGTCACCATTCGCTGCCGGTAGGCTTGCCGCGTGCACCTCGAGGAGCTGACCGAGCGGATGAGCGCGCCCGAGCCGACACCCGCCTCGGGAACGGCTGCGACGGTGGTGCTGGAGCTGGCCCTCGCGCTCGTGGTCAAGGTGGTCGCCCGCTCTGGGAACGATGGGCCGATGGGCGCCCTGACCTCGCAGGTGCGAGCCGTGCACCGCCGCCTGGAGGGGGAGGGCGACCGGGTGGAGGCGACCTACACCGCGGCCCTCGATGCTCTGGCGGCGGGCGATCGGCTGGCCATCGGCCAGGGCGTCGGCGAGGCGCTGGACGCTGTGCTCAGGCTGGCCGGCACGGCGGCCGACGTCGCCGAGCTGGCCCGTGCCGTGGCCGACCGGTGCGATCCGGTCGCTCGGCCGGACGCGGCCGCAGCGGCGGCGCTGGCCGCAGCGGCGGCCGCGGTCGCAGCCCATCTGGCCGGTTTGAACCTGCTCGCGGCGGCTGATGAACGCGCCGGAAAGGCCCGTGCGCTGGCGGATGCCGCGGCCGCTTCGGCCGCCGCTGCTCTTGCCACTTGACCTGCGATGGGCGAACATTGCAGCATGCTTACAGCAGCTGCCTCGGATTCCCAGATTGTCGCCGCCTGCCGGGCCGGCGACCGGGACGCCTGGCAGCGGTTGGTTGAGCGCTTCGACCGCTATGTGCTGGGGATCATCCGCCACGGCTACCGGGTGCCTCCGCAGGATGCCGAGGACGTGTTCCAGGAGGTGTTCATCAAGGCCTACGCCCGGCTCGGCGACCTGCGAAATGACGACGCGATCGGGCCGTGGCTGGCAGGCATCACGCGCCGCACCTGCCTCACCCGGCTGCGGACTCGGGTCGACGAGCCCGTCGACTCGCTGGACGAGGAGACCGCTGACGAGGCGGCGCTGGAGCAGGTGGAGCGGGCGATGGACGTCGATGCGGCGCTTCGGCGGCTGCCCGAGGCCTGTCAGGAGATCCTGGAGCGGTTCTTCCGTGACGATCAGCCGTACGCCCAGATCGCGGCGGAGCTGGGACTGCCCGCCGGAACGATCGCCAGCCGCATCTCGCGGTGCCTTTCCAAGCTGAAGGTCGAGCTCGAGGGAAGACAGGAGCCGGTTTCTGCGTCTGGACACACGCGATGACTGAACCTTGGAGCGAAGCGGAGCTGGGCGACCTGCTGGCAATGCTGCCCCGGCCCCCGGCGGCCTGGACAGAGGCGGCCGCGGCGGCACCGGCACTGGAGATGGCGATCGAGCAGCTGCGGCTGCTGGGGCCAGTCGACGCCGAGCTGCGTGAGCGCGAGGTCGACCGGCTGGAGCAGGCGCTCCGGCTCGCCGGCGTGGAGCCGACAGTTGAGCTTCGAACCGCGCTTCGCCGTCGCCTCGACGTGCATTGAGCTGGCACGCAGAGTCTCAGCCCGAGCCGGTTCCGGCATGGAGCGTGGTGGGAGACGCCGCCGGCTCGATGGAGCCGGTGCCGGTGCTGCCGAGCCAGATGTCGCGCGAGTGGGCCTTCGGCTCGCTGGGCGGAGCCGGTGTCCGGGTGGCCGTGGTGGACAGCGGGATCGAGCGGGGGCATCCAGTGGTCGGCGAGGTGCAGCAGGCGGTTGCAGTGGCTGACGACGGCGAGCGGGTGATCGAGGACGACGAAGGCGACCTGTGCGGGCACGGCACCGCCTGCGCCGGGATCATCCGATCGATCGCGCCCCAGTGCGAGCTGGTCAGCGTGCGGGTGCTGGGCGCCGGCTACACCGGCAGCGGGCCGGCGCTGCTCCGCGGGCTGCAGTGGGCGGTGGAGGAGGGTTGCGACGTGATCAACATGAGCCTGTCGACCACCAAGAGCAAGTTCGCCGAGACCCTGCACGAGCTGGCCGACCGCGCCTACTTCCAGCGGACGAACATCGTCGCCTCCGCCCACAACATGCCGGTGGAGAGCTATCCGTGGCGCTTCTCATCAGTGATCTCCGTCGGCAGCCACGACCGTGAGGATCCGCTGACCTACTTCGTCAACCCGGCGCCGCCGGTGGAGTTCTTCGCCCGCGGGATGGGCGTCGACGTGGCGTGGCTGGGCGGTGGCACGATCACGGCCACCGGCAACAGCTTCGCGGCGCCCCACCTGTCCGGCATCGTCGCGCTGATCCGCTCGGCGCACCGTATGCTGACACCCGTGCAGATGAAGACGGTGCTTGCGCAGACGGCGAACAATGCGGACGCGGACGCGGGCCGATGAGCGGTGAATCGCGAGCTGCGCTGGCGGCAGGCCGCCTGGCGGGTGAGGAGGCGCACCGAGAGCTCCTGCTGTCCGTGACGGTTGTCGCCCGCGGCATCTTCGGGGCTCAGGCCTCCTCGATCTTCATGTTCGACGAGCAGACCGACGAGCTGGTGTTTGCCGCCGTCTCCGGCCACGGCGAGCAATCGCTGGTGGGAACCCGCTTCCCGTCCAGCCGCGGGCTCGCCGGGTGGGTGCTGGTCACCCGCCAGACGATCGTGATCGAGGACGCCGAGTCGGACGAGCGGTTCGCCCGTGACGTCGCCGAGCGTGCCGGCTACATCCCCCGCACGATCATGGCGGCGCCACTGCTGCACGGTGAGGAGGCGGTGGGCGTGATCCAGGTGCTCGATCCGCCCTCCGGCCGGCGAATCACTCCAGCAGACCTCGACCTGCTGGGGCTGTTCGCCAACCAGGCCGCCATCGGCCTGCACCTGGCCACCCGGGCCCGGGAGGCGCGGGAGGCCTTGAGCGACGCCGCCGGCGACGCCTCGGAGCTGTCCCGGCTGGCCGCGGCCATCGACGGACTCGAGGACGAGCGGCGGGCGGCGGCGCTGGCGCTGGTCGGCGACCTCACGCGCCTGATCGACGCCGATTAGCCGCCGGCCTCACACATCACCGATCACAGAACGCGAAGGGGCGGCTTGAGCCGCCCCTTCGAGAGATCAAAACCCTGGACTGCTAGCGGGGGCCGAAGCGGTGCGCCTCGACGTCGGGCTCGTCGTCCTTCTTCTCGGAGTCGTCCTTGACGTCCTCGTCGGCATTCCGCCTGCCGAACCTGTGGGCCTCGACGTCCGGCTCTTCCTGGGCGTTGCGCCTGCCGAACCGATCCCGCTCGTTCTGCTCCGACATGAGTCCTCCTTCGAAAATTGCGTGTCGCCTGATTTCGGCGTCCCGCTGTACAAGACGCGGCAACTCGCCGGTATCTTCCCACGTCTCGTGGATTTTGCAATGAGTGCAACGGGATCGCTTCGTGCGTGAGGCGCTGGCCGGCCTCCGCGCCGCCTTCCGCAACCGCTCGATCCGCCGCCTGCAGCTGGCCGAGATCGGATCCACCACCGGCCTCTGGGCATACACGGTGGCGCTGGCCGTGTACGCCTACGGGGAGGGGGGCGCCGCTGCGGTGGGCCTGGTGATGGTCATCCGCACCCTGCCCTCGGCCGTGCTGGCGCCGTTTCTGGCCGTGCTCTCCGACCGCCACTCGAGGCGGCGGGTGATGCTGATCTCCGACCTGGTGGGAGCGGCGGCGCTGGTTGGCATGGCGGCGGTGGCCGAGGCCGGGCTGCCGGCCGGTCTGGCCTACGGGCTGGCCGCCTGCTCGAGCATCGCCGGAACGGCGTTCACGCCGGCCCGGGCAGCGCTCCTGCCCTCGCTGGCGGACACACCGGAGGAGCTCACTGCCGCGAACACCGCGGCCAGCACGATCGAGAGCATCGGATCGTTCGCCGGGCCTGCCATCGGCGGCCTGATCGTCAGCGTGTGGGACCCTGGCGCCGGGTTCCTGTTCACCGCGTCCATGTACGCCTGGTCGGCGTTCAACACCTGGCTGCTGCCGCACGACACGCCGCCGGCGGCGTTTCCGGGGGCGAACATCCTCGCGGAGTCGACGGCCGGCATCCGCGCCGTGGCCCGCGACCGGCGGCTGCGGCTGATCGTCGGCCTGTACGGAGCGCAGACCCTGGTCGCCGGGGCGCTCGACGTGCTGGTGGTGGTGCTGGCGTTCGAGGTGCTGGGCGGCGGCGAGAGCCAGGTCGGTACATTGTTCGCCGCGGTCGGCGTGGGCGGCCTGATTGGCGCTGCGATCGTGTTGCCAGTGGCCGCCGGCCGCAGGCTCGCCTTCGCCTTCGCCTTCGGCAACGCGCTGTGGGCGTTGCCGCTGATCGTGGTCGGCCTGAGCGGCGCGGAGCCGGCGACCCTGGTCTCCTTTGCGGTCATCGGCACCGCCAATACGATCGTCGACGTTGCCGCCCTGACGCTGCTTCAGCGGGCCGTCCCCGACGAGGTGTTGGCCAGGGTGTTCGGCGCGCTGGAGGGGATGATCGTCGGTGCGGTGGGGCTGGGCGGGGCGCTGGCGCCGGTTGCGGTCGACGTGTTCGGCGCTCAGGGCGCCACCATCGCCTTCGGCGTGTTCCTGCTCACCGTGACGGCCGCCTGCTGGCGCCGGCTCCAGGCCATCGACCGCGCCGCCGACCGGCCGGAGGCTCTCGACGTCCTGCGCCCGGTACCGCTGTTCGCCCCTCTCCCCGAGCCCGCGCTCGAGCATCTGGCGGGAACCGCCGAGCACATGGAGGCGGATCCCGGCTCGACGGTGGTCGTTCGCGGCGAGGCGGGGGACAAGTTCTACGTGATCGTCGGCGGAGAGGCTCAGGTCGAGACCGGCGCCCGCCAAGTCACCCTGGGGCCGGGCGACTTCTTCGGCGAGATCGCGTTGCTGCGCGACGTGCCTCGCACGGCCACCGTCCGCGCCGTCACGGTGCTGCAGTTGCTGGCGATCAGCCGCGACGATTTCATCGCCACCGTTACCGGGCACGCCCCCAGCGCCAGCGCGGCCGACGCGATCGTCGTTCAGCGGCTCGAGAACCTGCGGATCGTGCGCTAGCGACCGCTTGTTGACACCGGAACCATTTATGGAGAGAATGACCCGCCTTTCCTTGTTCTCTGCCCCCTGACTGGGATCATGCGGCTCCAATCACCCCGATCGTCCTCCAGAGCGCGACTGCTCGTCGGCCTCGCAATCGCGGTGGTTTGCGCAGGGGCCGCGGGAAGTGTCGGGGCGCTGCCGGTGGCGGCGGCGCCGAGAGCCGACCTTGTGCTTATGGGCTCGGCGACCCCGTCGCTGGTGTTCGCGAACGGCAGCGATACGGTCACCTACACCCTCACCGTCTCCAATAGCGGGCCGTCGGCGGCCCAGAGCGTGACGCTGGCCGACCCGCTGCCGGCCGGACTGATCTCGTCGAGCTGGTGTCGCGTGACATCGACTGTCGACTGCAGCCAGAACACGCAGTTCGTGTCGCCGTGGCCGGGCTCACTGCCGCTCGGGAACGTCTCGTCCGGAGTGGAGACGGTGGTCATCAAGGCGGTGGCGTCCTCGACACTTCGGCATGCCGGAACCTTCGTCAACTCCCCCAACGTCTCGGCCACGAATGCGACCACCAGAACGATCACGCTGTCGACGGCCTACCACACGGTTCCGGACGCCCCCGTGGTGCGGGCGTTCCCGGGCAATGGCAACGCGGTGGTGACATGGACGGCGCCCAACGATGGCGGTGAGCCGATCACCCAGTACCTGCTGACCACGATCCCTGTCAGCCCGGCCGGCACCCCAACGACGGAGCCATTTAGTGTTCCCCAGACGCTCGAGATCCCCGACCTGACCGTCGGCGCCACCTACCGGTTCACGGTCGAGGCGGTGAACGCCGTCGGCACCTCCGATGCCGGGTCATCCGCCACCATCGCCATCAGCGCCGACAAGTCGGCCAAGATCATCGGCGCTCTCCTGCGGCAGCAGACCGGCACCGGTGACACCGCGTCCTCAACCGACCACGAGATCGCGATCCAGCAGTTCGCGGCGGGGACGAACGGGATCGGGACGCTGGAGGAGACCGGGGTCAATGCCGCGACGTTCTGCGGCGGAGCGCCCTGTCTCGACCTGGTCACCGTCGTCAACAAGCTCCAGGATCCCGTCATCTCGGGCCGCTTCCTGGTCACCACGATCTACGACAAGACGGTCGCCAAGGGCACGGGCGTCTCCTTCACGGCGTATTACTCGACCAATCCCGATGCCACCACCGGGATCGCGATCGGCAAGTGCCCGAAGGTGGTGACTGCGAACACGCCGCCGTGCGTCACACAGCTGACCCGAGACGGCCAGAACGAGGACCTGAAGGCGGTCATCAGCTACCCGGGAACGGTCAACTTCACCGATCCGAAGAACGGGCTGCGCTGACCTCTCGCGGCTGCTCGCCGGCCGGCTGAAGCGGGATCTCGGGCAGTCGGAGGATGTCGAGGGAGCGCAGCAGCTCGGCCAGCTCCGCCGCGGCCTCCGGGCGCTCCTCCCCACGCAGGCGGGCCAGTCGCAGCTCGGCCTCCCGAGTGAGCGCGATCTCGAAGGGCATCCGCGCCGACCGGGCGGCGTCCAGCGCGGCGTCGAGATCGCGGGCGGCGGCATCCAGATCGCCGCGGGCCATCAGCCCGTAGGCCCGCTGGCGGACGACCAGCGGCTGGTGCACTGCGCCGATCGGGGCCGGCCCGAGGCCGGAGAGGAGGGTGTCCGCCCGCTCGATCGCCTCCTCGAACCGTCCGCCGAGCACCGCCGCCTCGGCCAGGCGGGCGTCCATCTCGAGGGTCATGAAGTGGGAGTGCTCGGCGTTGAATGCGGCACGGGCGTCGGTCAGCAACGAGACCGCAAGCTGGTCGTCGCCGGCCCGGCCGGCCAGCCGTCCCAGGTTCCCGATCGCAAACGGCACTCCCTGGCCGAACCCGCACGACTGCCAGACGCGCAGCGCTTCGCGCAGATGATCCTCTGCTTCGATCACCCGGCCCTGATCGGACAGCACCTCGCCGCAATTGTTGGCGGCGAACGCGGCGTTGACCATGTCGCCGGTCGCCTCCATCCCGGCCTGGGCCCGGCGCCAGAGGTCGATCGCGTCTTCCCAGCGGCCCTCGTAGTAGGCCGATGATCCGAGGTTGTTGAGCGCCAGCGACTGGCCGGTGAGGTCGCCGATCTGACGGTAGAGGCGAAGCGCGGAGGTGGTGTGGGTGGCAGCCGCGGGCTGTCCCAGCTCCATCGCCGCCCAGCCCATCACCAGGTAGGCCAGTGCCCGCGTGGCGCGCGTGCTGCGGTCGTCGTCGAGCGCGGGCCGGCAGGACGCGATCGCCTCGCGATGGCGCCCCTGCTCCGTGCGGATGCCGGCTCGGGCGACGAGCAGCTCGGCGCGAAGCTGAGCGGCCCGCCGCCCGGAGGCCTGCTCCAGCCGCCGGAGGCCGCGGGAGATCCGGCGTAGGGCGTCCGGATAGCGGCCGGCACGCTCTCTGACCCACGCCTCGTGCAGGTGGGCGGAGGCTTCCAGCAGCGGGTCGCCGCCGGTCAGCCGTCGCACGGCGGCCAGCTCGTCCATCGCCCGGTCGTACTCGCCCAGCCGCTCGTAGATCCTGGCCAGCGTCTCGTGCGCCGCTCGCAGCTGCCGCAGCGGCGGGCTGCCCGGCATCCGGCCGGCCGACGCCAGGGCTCGCTCATAGAGCCCCGCGGCCTCAACGTTCGCGTATCTGGCGCACGCATTCTCGGCGGCCCTTGTCCCGTGCTTCCAGGCCAGCTCGAACAGGCCGGCATGGAAGTAGTGCATCGAGAGCACCGTCGCGTGCTCGTCTGTGCGGCCCACCTCGCTGCCCTCGAGGATCAGCCCGGCGGTGCCGTGCAGAGCGCGGCGGCGGGTGTAGGAGAGGCCGTTGTAGGCGGCGTCGCGGATCAGGGCATGGCGGAATCTGCAGGTTTCGCCGTCGACGGTCACGAACGGCGCCAGCCGCGACCACGTCGAGGCGTCCCGGTGGCCGCCCCGCTGCTCGACGATGGCGTCGAACAGGCCGACATCGAAGCTCATGCCAAGAACGGAGGCGTAGCGCAGCAGCGTGCGATCGGCAGGGTCGAGGGTGTCGATCTGGGTGGCGACGATGCCCTCGACGGTCGGCGGCAGCTCGTCGACGGGCTCGCCGAGCTGGGTGGCCCGCACCAGTTCGCGCAAGAACAGCGGGTTGCCGCCGGACCGGGCGGCGACGGCGGCAGCCTCGTGCGGGCGTAGCGGCGCGGCCCCGGCCGCTGCCTCGACCAGCGCCGTCGCCTGGTTGGTGTCCAGCGGGGAGAGCCGGATCGTGTCCGCGGATGGGCCCGGCGGCGCGACGAACCCGGAGTCGGCGTCGCGGCGGGTCACGGCGATCAACCAGGGCCTGGTGGCCGCCGTCCGGCAGATCCTCTCGAGCAGGCTGGCCGACGCCTCGTCCATCCAGTGCACGTCCTCGATCAGCAGCAGGGTGGGCCGGGCGACCACCCGCTCCAGCAGCTGCACCATCACCTCGTTCAGCTTGGCCCGGCGGAAGCTCTCCGACATCCGGTCGACCTCCGGCGTCGGCTCCGTCTCGATGTCCAGCGGCGCCCCGATCAGCGGCAGCCAGGCGACGAGCTCGGGCGCCGCGAGGTTGACGACATGGGCCAGCTGCGAGGCGTCTGCATCCGCCGCCAGATCGAGCAGCGAGCGGAGCAGCGGCCGCAGCGCCGCGTACGGGGTGAGCCGGTCGTAGAGCTCGCAGGCGGCCGAACGGACGGCGAACGTCCCGGCCAGCGACCGCACCTCGTCGAGCATCCGCGACTTGCCGATACCGGCATCGCCGACGATCTCGAGCACCCCGCCGTCGCCCTCGGCCGCCGCCGAGAGCCGGCCCGCAGCAGCCGCCACCTCGTCCAGCCGGCCGACGATCGGCAGATCGATCGGTGCCGCCTCGCGGCGACCGAGCACTCCCTCCAGGGCCACGGCACGTACCGGCGCCTTCTTGCCCTTGACGTGGAACGGCTCCAGCGGCCGGATCCGAAACGCCACCGGCGACGCCTCGACCACGTGCGGGGCCACGATCGCCTGTCCCGGCTCGGCCCGGGCCATCAGCCTGGCGGCCAGGTTGACCGTGTCGCCCATCACGGTGTAGGTGCGGCGGTAGTGCGGGCCGACCTCTCCCGCAAACACGTGCCCCGCGTTGACGCCGATGCGGACCGGCATCGGCAGCGGCTGGTCGAGCAGCGCCCGCACCGTCACCAGCATCCGTTCCTCGTCATCGCCCAGCATGTCGGGCGCTCCGGCGACCAGGATCAGCTTGCCGCCGTCGTGATCGATGTCTGACGAGAGGAAGCTGACCCCGTTCTTGTCGGCCAGCGCCTGGGTCTGGCCGATGAGCGAGAGCAGGTCAGCGGCCATCGCCTCGATGCCGTGCTCTGCGATCGCCGCATCCGTGCCATCGAAATGGATGAACGCGACGGTCACCGGCCGGTGCTCCGGTTCGATCTCTCCGGCGAGCAGCGACCGGCGCACGGCCAGCGGCACGCAGGAGAGGACGAGGTCACCGGGCGGTGCAGGGGGCGGCCCGGCCTCCTGCACAACGTTTGCAGGCGGCTCCGACCGCAGCAGCAGTCCAGCGCCGATCGGCTGGCCGACGGAGTTCGGCGGCAGATGCTCGGCAGTCGCCCGGCTGACCACGATCTGGCCGGCGCCGGCGGTGGCCTCCATCTGCACGGCGGTCGAGACGGCGGGGCCGGTCATCATCAGCTCCCGGTGCGAGCTGCCCACCAGAAACACGTCGAACCTGCCGGAGTGGATTCCCACCGACATCCGCAGGCGCACGGAGCCTGCCGAGCTTGACACCGATCCCACCGCGCGCAGCTCGCGGCGCATGCCGTAGGCGGCCCGTGTGCCACGCCGGGCGTGGTCGTCGCCCTCGAACAGCAGTAGCAGGGCGTCCCCGCCGAACTTGATCAGCATTCCGCCATTGCCGTAGGCGACTGCGAGCAGCCGGGTGAACAGCTGGCCCAGGATCTCCGTGATCTCCTCAGCGCCGACCCTGCCGTTCCGGGCCAGCCGCTCAGACAGGGCCGTGAAGCCGGAGATGTCGACAAACACGACGGTGCCGTCGATCGACCGCGCCGTGCGCTCGGGCTCCTCGTTCAGCCACCGCAGCACCAGCCGCGGCATATGCGGCGTCAGCAGCCCCGTCTCAGCGGACATCACCGTCGGCATGCGGGGCACGGGATCAGTCGGAGACGCGCGCGTTGGCGGCCCGCAACCGCTCCGCCATCGTCCTCAGCATCTGCGCGGCCACCGAGCCCTCTTTCTCGAGCATCGTCTGGAAGGGAGCGCGGCCGATCCGCAATGCGAGCAGCTGGGTCTTCGCCTCCACGATGGCGCTGCGCGGGCCGCCGTCCAGCAGTGCCATCTCTCCGAAGAAGTCACCGGATCCCATCTCGACCCCCTTGTGGCCCGGCTGCCGGGCCTCCGCGTGGCCGTCGATGATCACGTAGAAGGCATCGCCGGGCTCTCCCGCCCGGACGATCTGGGTGTGCGGGGCGACCTCCTGCAGCGTCGCCATGCCGGCGATGCGTGACAGGTGACGCCGGGAAAGGCCCTGGAAGATGGGGACGTCTGCCAGCACGTCCACCCACTGCTTGTCGATCGACTTGGTCGGCATGGCTACTCCTGGTCTCGCTGATGGGCGGTCATGCAGGTGTCTCCGCCGCGTGCTCGTGCGCCGCGTAGGCGTCGTTCAGCATGCGGGCAAGCGTGGTGGCGAGGGCGAAACCGAGCGAGGCATGCTCCTTGACCAGAGCCAGGAACGTCCAGCTCGACCAGGCCAGCATCGTGACCGGGGTCTCGGCGATCACCGACGCGCTGCGGCGGTTTCCGCGATCGTCGAGCAGCGCCACTTCGCCGAAGCTGGCCCCGGGGTTGAGGTGGGTCAGCACCTCACCCTCGCGCTCGACGCGGGCCTTGCCCTCGGCGACCACGAAGAACCCGACGCCTCCCTCACCCTCCGCGGCGATCGTCTCGCCGGCCTCGACCGATCGCTCCTTTGCACCGCCGGCAATCGCCTGGAGCTCCTTGGGGGTCAGCCCTTCGAAGATCCGGCAACGGGCGAGCACAGCCATCCGGTCCATGGTCCCTCCTTCGCTTTGCGTTGATGATCCCGGTCACGGGCAGCCAAGTCAAATGCCACGCCGCACTTGTAGTCTTGGCAGATGGCGCTCGATCAGCCGATGTTCGACCTCCGTGAGCTGCAGCTGGCGGCGCGCAACCACGGGGTGCCGCTGGAGGCACTGCGCTATCCGATCACGCCGGTGGGCCTGCACTACCTGCTGATCCACTTCGACATCCCGGCCGTCGACCCCGGCAGCTGGCGGCTCGACGTGGGCGGCGCGGTCGGCTTCCCGCTGTCCCTGAGCCTGGACGACGTGCGCGCCAGGCCGCAGGTGAGCGTTCCGGTGACGATGGAATGCGCCGGGAACGGGCGGGCCGGAGTGTCGCCGCACGTGGTCAGCCAACCCTGGGTGCTGGAGGCGGTGGGCACAGCGGAGTGGACGGGTATCCCGCTGCGGGGGTTGCTCGAGGACGCCGGGCTGGCCGACGAGGCCGTGGAGGTGGTGTTCGAGGGCCTGGACTCAGGCATCGACGGTGGGGTCGAGCAGCACTATGCGCGCAGCCTGACCGTCGGGCAGGCGATGGCCGACGACGTTCTGCTTGCCCACACGGTCAACGGCGATCCGCTGCCGCCCCAGCACGGCTTCCCGCTGCGCCTGGTCGTCCCCGGCTGGTACGGCATGACCAGCGTCAAGTGGCTGCGCTCGATCACCGCCGTCCGCGAGCCGTTCGCGGGCTATCAGCAGGCACAGGCGTACCGGATGCGGCGGTCGGAGGACGACGACGGCGAGCCGGTCAGCCTGATCGCGCCTCGGGCGCTGATGATCCCGCCGGGTATCCCCGACTTCCTGACCCGTGCCCGGCTGGTCGATCGCGGGCCGGTCAGGATCGAGGGCCGCGCTTGGTCGGGTCGCGGCGACATCGTCGGCGTCGAGTTCTCGGCCGACGGCGGCGGGTCATGGGCCGAGGCGGAGCTGGGCGAGAGCGCCGGCCGGCATGCCTGGCGCGGCTGGTCGTACCTGTGGGAGCCCGCCGCCACCGGCGCCTGCGAGCTGTGTTGCGCGGCCCGCGACGCCGCGGGCAACCGCCAACCACCGCACGCCTCCTGGAACGTCGGCGGCTACGCCAACAACGCTGTCCAGCGGGTGGCCGTGGCCGTGCGCTAGAAGGCCGACCAACGCTCGCGGGACAGGAAGAACCCGTGTCCCTGGGCGTTGGCACAACGCAGTCCGGCCGTTCGCGAGACGCAACGCAGGCCGTACCGGTTCCACACGGTGTCGTACTCGAGCACCGGGATGTCCGCGCCGGCGGTCGGCAGCGCGTCGCTCCCGCAGGTCGGTGCGGCCTTGCCCGCAGCCGGCGCCGACATCCCCAGCCAGTCGAACTCGCAGCTGCCGGTGGGCAGCGGCTTCAGCCCGCTGGCGATGTCACAGCGGATGTAGCCACCGCCGTCGGAGGTGACGAAGCAGGAGATGTTTCGGCTCGGCGTCTGGAAGGCCGAACAGGGCGCCATCAGGTCGACGGGGCAGCGGTCGATGTCCGCGGACGCCCTGGTCAATGCCGCAGTCGAATGGGCCGGCGCGGCGGAGGCCGGGGCGGACGAGGCCGGCTGCGACGCCGGCGGCTGCGTCTGCTGTGGCGACGACCCGGTCGAGTCTCCGCCTCCGCACCCGGCCAGCAGCACGATCGCGGCCATCAACACCGCACCACCGCCGCACCCTGAGAGGCCAGACCACATCCACCACTCGGTTTGACGCCGCCGATCGCTTCCCTCCCGGTGTGGGCGGCGGCCTTTGTGGGTAGGTCGTTGTCAATCAGGACTTGCCGGGGAAGTTCCGGCTCGATCGATGGAGAGGAGGATCGGATGCCCATTCTTGTCGGCGGCATTGTGTGGATCATTCTTGTGGTAGTGCTCATCCTGCTGCTTCTCGGCTTCTTCGGCCGCGGGCGGTTCTAGGGCGTTCCCGGGCAGGGGCGGCGGCGTCGCCGTCCCTGCCCGCATCGGCCGATGAGTTTTCGCGGCCGCGCCGGTCAACATCTCATCCGCACCGTCACGACGGAGGAGACCGACATGGCAGCCGCACTATGATGACGTCCGTGCAGGAGTCGACCTCCACCCTCGCCGCGGGCGGCCTCGACCGTCAACTGGAGCAGCATCGGCGCGAGTTGACCGGATACTGCTACCGCATGCTCGGCTCGGCGTTCGAAGCCGAGGACGCCGTCCAGGACACATTCCTGCGTGCGCTGCGCGGATACGAGCGCTTCGAGGGCCGGGCGGCGCTGCGCTCATGGCTCTACCGGATCGCCACCAATGTCTGCCTGGACATGCTGAACGGCCGCCAGCGGCGGGCCCGGCCGATGGACATGGGACCGGCGCGGGAGCCGGACGCGGCGAATCTCGACACCCTGCCCGAGTCGGCATGGCTGCAGCCGATCCCCGACGGCCTGGTGGTGGCCGACGGTGACCCGGCGGAGGTGGCCGAGGGCCGGGAGACGATCCGGCTCGCGTTCGTGGCCGCGCTCCAGCACCTGCCTCCCCGCCAGCGCGCCGTGTTGATCCTGTCGGAGGTGCTGCGCTGGAAGGCGGCGGAGGTGGCCGAGCTGCTGGAGACCAGCGTCGCCTCGGTGAACAGCGCGCTTCAGCGTGCCCGGGCCACGCTGGAGACGATTGATCTGTCGGCCGCCGACGCCTCGCGCTCGGTGGGCGAGGCGGACGCCGAACTGCTGGCTCGCTACGTGGAGGCGTTCGAGCGCTACGACATGGAGGCGCTGACCTCGTTGATCCAGGAGGACGCGACGCAGTCGATGCCGCCGTACGACCTGTGGCTGCGGGGCCGCGACGACATTCTCACCTGGTGGAACGGCCCCGGCATCGGCTGCCGCGGGTCGCGGGTGATCCCGACCGTGGCCGCGAACGGGTCGCCGGCCTTCGGTCAGTACAAGCCCAGCGAGTCGGGCAGCGGCTTTGATCCCTGGGCGCTGCAGGTGCTCGAGATCGAGAACGGTCGGATCGTCGAGTTCACGTTCTTCCTCGACACCGAGCGGGTTTTCCCGCTGTTCGGCCTGCCGCCCCGCCTGGACGACTGACCGCCCGGCCGGTCAGTCGGGGAGGACATCGCTCAGCCCCAGGAAGCCGAGCAGGTCACGCAGTTCCTCCGAGGCGTGGCGCAGCCGCACCTGGCAGCCGTGGCGTCGGGCCGCCAGCTGCAGGCGGGCGAGGGCGTCGACCGTGACCGCATCGGCCTGCACGCCGCTGACGTCGCACAGGGCTTCGGCGGCGCCGGCTCCCTCGAGCAGCGAGCAGACCCGGTCGCAAAGCCCCGGCAGGTCGTCGCGTGCGATCGGTCCGCTGATCGCGAATGCGAACGTGTGCGGTGGACGGGCGGCCATTGGTGAAAGGACCGCCCCGCGACCCGAAACTCATCGATGGCGGTCAGGCGCCGGCGTAGGCGAAGGTCGCCTCGTAGCCGCACGAGCCGGTCAGCCGGAAGTCGAGCGGCGCCTCCAGATGCACATCCAGCAGCTCGGTGTAGAGCTCGCGGCCGGCGCGGTGGTGGCCGGGGATGACGCAGGTCACCGGCTGGGGATCCTCCACCGGGCCCCGGATCGTCAACGACACCCTGTCCGCCACCTTCACCGCTCCGCGACCGGGAGTATGGTCGATCGTGATCTCGGCGGGCTCCCAGCCGACCAGCGTGCTCGGCTTCCAGGCCCACGGAAACTGCTCGAGCGGGGTGCCGCCACGGCCGCCGGTGAAGATGGCGACCAGCTCCCGCCTTTGCTCGCTGCGGCCCCGGCCGTCCACGAACAGCGCGTAGGTCCAGGGGGATCCCGGCTCGTCGTCGTGGTAGCGGCTGACGATCACCACGCCCAGGCCGCTGAGATCGCTGTCGCCCGACCGCCCCTGCTCGATCCACCACGTCAGCGTGCCCAGGCACACGCCGTGGCTGGAGCGGCCGCCGGCGACGCCGCCGATCCGCCGGCAGGGGCAGATCGCCTCGCAGTTGCACGACTCGAGATACGTGCCCGACAGCTCCCACGCCGGAATGGCATCCATGCCGATCATCCTAGGACACCGCTCCGCAGTACGCTTGACCGGTGCTCGCCTCCCTCCGCGCCCGGGGCGCCGTGCCCACCATCCTGGTCATCGTGGCCGCCTGCTGCTGGCTGGTGGTCGCGCGCGAGACGGCCGGTATGCAGTCCGGGCCGGGCACAATGGGACTGCGGGCGGGCGGGTTCCTGGCGGTGTGGGCGGCCATGATGGCGGCGATGATGCTGCCGGCCGTCGCCCCCGTCAGCCGGTTGTACGCCGAGGGCGTCGCCGCGGACGGTGGCGACCGGGTCGGTCTGCGGGTGGCGGGGATGGTGGCCGGCTACCTGCTGTCGTGGGTCGCCGTCGGCTGTGCGGCGCTGGGACTCAGCCAGGCCGCCGACCGGCTGGCCGCCTCCCACCCCGATGCTGCCGTGTTCGCCGGGTCGGTGGTGCTGGCGGTGGCCGGGGTCTACCAGCTCACCCCGGCCAAGCGCGCCTGCCTGTCGCACTGCCGCTCACCGTTCGCGCTGCTGTTCGGCCTGCGCCGGCTTCGAGGCGCCCTCCGCGACCTGCGGGCGGGCATCGTCCACGGCGCCTATTGCGTCGGCTGCTGCTGGGCGCTGATGGCGGCTCTGATCGCCCTCGGCATCATGGACCTGCGGTGGATGGCCCTGTTCGCGCTGGTGATCACGCTCGAGCGGACGCTGCCGCGGCCGGCGCCCGTGGTGTGGGCGACCTCGGTCGGGCTGCTGGCGCTGGCGGGCGCCGTGCCGTGGTATCCCGAGCTGGTGCCCGGCCTGCACGGTCATCCGATGGTGCCGATGTGAGCGCGCCGTGATCGTCCACCTGATCGACGGCACCTACGAGCTGTTCCGCCAGTTCTATGGCGCCCGCCGCGCCACCGGCTCCGACGCCCCGATGGGCGCGGTCAAGGGCGTGCTGCGCTCGGTCGCCCAGATGCTGGAGGGCGGCGCGACGCACGTCGGCGTCGCCACCGACCACGTGATCGAGTCGTTCCGCAACGATCTGTGGCCCGGCTACAAGACCGGCGCCGGGGTCGACCCCGCCCTGAAGGCGCAGTTCACTCCGCTCGAGGAGTCGCTGGCAGCGATGGGTGTGGCGATCTGGCCGATGGTCGAACTGGAGGCCGACGACGCGCTGGCCTCGGCCGCATCCCTCGCGGCCGCCGATCCCCGGGTGCACAAGGTCTGCATCTGGACGCCGGACAAGGATCTGGCGCAGTGCGTCCAGGGAGATCGGGTCGTGCAGGTCGATCGCCGCGGCAACCAGATCCGCGACGCCGCCGGGGTGGTCGCCAAGTATGGCGTCGCGCCGCAGCACATACCCGACTACCTGGCGCTGGTCGGAGATTCGGCGGACGGCTATCCCGGCATGCCGGGCATCGGGGCGAAGACCGCCGTCACCCTGATCTCCCGGCACGGGGCGATCGAGGACTTTCCCGACGGCGTGCTGGGCGCCGGCCGCGAGCGGGCGCTGCTGTTCAAGACGCTGGCCACGCTGCGTACGGACGCCGCCCTGTTCGACGACGTCGACCTGCTGCGCTACGCCGGTGCGGGCGAGTCGTTTGCCGCCGTCGCCGTGCAAATCGGCGATCCCGGACTGGCCGACCGGGTCGCCAAGATCGCGTCCGCCGCGGCTTCATGATTCATCTTGTGTCACCGCTGCCGGGCGGGTAGTGTCCGGCCGTGACGGGGTGGTCGCCCATGGCGCCACGAGGGGTCAATCGCGAACGTGGGGGACAACAACATGGGGACAAGACGTCCGGGGCGGCGCACGGTGTTGCTGCTGTCCGCACTGCTGGCGACGGGGATCGTCGCCGGGGCGCCGGCCACGCAGGCAGGCACCGCCAAGTTTGGGCCGCCGGCGAAGATGCTGTCGGCGCTGAAGGGCTCCGACCTGGCGCGCAGCCAGGGTCAGAGCGAGGGTGACGAGGGCGGTGGAGCGAGTGACGAGATCCTCGCCCGGGCCGCCCTCGAGTCGGCCATCACCACCGCGCCGGGCACCGGCGTGTCCGCAGCGGCGCTCCGCAGCGCATCGCGGTCGGCCGCGTCGATCGCCACCACCGGCGGGTCGTGGCGCGAGCTGACCAACCTGCCCTACCTCGACGACCCGATCGCCGGCTACGGGCCTGAGGGATTCTCCAACTGGGGCGTCGGCTGGGGCGTGGTGTCCGGCCGCATGACCGCCCTGGCATCGTCGCGGGGAGCGGTGTTCGCGGGCGGCGCCGACGGCGGCGTGTGGAAGTCGACCGACCGCGGGGTCACCTGGCACCGCTGGTCGACCGGGCTTCCCCGGATGGCGATCGGCGCCCTTCGCACCAACCCGCACGACGGCTCGGTCTGGGTCGGGCTGGGAGAGGCCAGCAGCAGCTTCGACGCCCACGCGGCGATCGGCGTCTACCGCCTGCGGGCGGGGGCCACCACGTGGCAGCGAGTGGGCGGCGACGAGCTGCTGACCCGAAACGTCTACGAGCTCAGGTTCATCGGGCCGTACGCGTTCGCGGCCACACACGCCGGGCTGTACCGGCACAGCGCGTCGACGGCCGCCGGACAGTGGCAGAAGGCGCTCAAGCCGGATCCGAATCCCGGCAACTCCCCGTACCGCAGCTCGCACATCACGAGCGTGATCGCGGTGCCGGGAACCGGTGAGAAGACCGTGCTGGCCGCGCTTGGCTGGCGTGGCGGCACGCTGCCCAGCGATCGCACGTACAACGGGTTCTACGTGTCGACGGCATCGGGTGCGCCGGGGACGTTCCACAAGATCACGCCCACCGGCGACATCGATCCCGCCACCATCGGCCGGACGACGTTCTCCGCCGGCGGCGGCAAGATCTACGCCGTGGTCGAGAGCGCCGAGACGGTCAGCCTGGCAGGACAGGGCGTGTACGTGTCGTCGCACGGTGCGGTCGGCCCGTGGAAGCTGATCGCCGACCCGACCAAGCTGCTCGCCTCCGGCTCGGCGCTCGATACCAGCTACTTCCCGGGCGTCCAGGCCTGGTACAACCAGTACATCCAGGTCGATCCGACCAATCCGCAGCACCTCTACCTGGGGCTCGAGGAGGTCTACGAGTCGACGGACGGCGGTGCCACCTGGTTCACGATCGGGGCGTACTGGAACTACGGCATCGAGTGCTCCAAGGGCGACACCGATCCGTACAACTGCCCGCCCACGACGCATCCCGACCAGCACTCGATAGCGTTCATCGGCGGCCAGGTGTTCGTCGGCGGTGACGGGGGCATCTGGCGGCGCTCGAAGGGCGCCCACAGCCGCCGGGGATGGTTCAACACCAATCGAACGCTGCACACGCTGCAGTACTACGGCGTGGCGGCCGGCCGGCTGCCCGGAGGCGGCGAAGCCGTCTACGGGGGCCTCCAGGACAACGGCGGCGCGCTGCTGCGGCCGTCGGCCCCTCGCCTCGTGAACAACTTCACGGGCGACGGCGGCGACGTGCTGGTCGACCCCCATAACGCCAACCGGGTGGTCAACGAGTACGTGTACCTGGACATGGCGCTGTCGACCAACCAGGGCAAGAACGACGTCGAGATCTCGCCGTCGTGCCTGACCGCGGCCGACCCGCCCGATCCATGCGATGACAACCCGCAGTTCATCGCGCCGTTCGAGGCCGACGTCTCGGCGCCCAACCAGCACTGGGTGGCCGGCGGGGCCTATGTCTGGGAATCGCACAAGGGCTGGAACACCCGCTGCGCGGGGGCCCACTGCGACTGGAAGATGACCTACGACCCGGGGACTCCGGGACCGGCCGAGTCGATCACCGACCTCGGCGTCAAGGGCAGCACCGTCTACATCGGCTGGTGCCAGTCGCCCTGCAACCCGAATCAGGGCGGCCCGTTCGTCCGCGGTCTGGCAACCAACTACGGCGGTACGTGGCACGCGATCAGCACCGCGGGCCTGCCGAACCGGTTCGTCACCGGGGTCACCGTCGACCCGGCCAACGCGGCCCATGCGTACGTCACCTTCGGCGGCTACAGCCGCCGCTGGATCTCGTCCGCCGGGGTCGGCCATGTGTTCGAGACCAAGGACGGCGGAGCGACCTGGAAGGACATCTCCAGCAACCTGCCCGACGCGCCGTTCACCGACCTCGTCGTCTGGGGCGGCCGGATCGCCGCCAGCAGCGATGTCGGCGTGTTCACGCGGCCCAAGGCCGGCTCCCACCCGTGGAGCAAGCTCGGCTCCGGCCTCCCGCCCGTCCGGGTCTGGGAGCTGACCATCGGCGCCGACGGCAATCTGATCGCCGGGACGCACGGGCTCGGCCTGTGGGAGGTCAGCAGGCCGTAACCACCGCAGATCGCCTGGCCGGGCGGGGCGGATCGACCGCCCGCCCGGCCAGGCGGTTGCCACCGGGCCTTCGCCGCGCGGTAGGCTGGGCGCATGGCGATGGGGCCGGGCGCACGGCGCGGGCTGCTTGTCGGCGTGCTGGGCGCCGTGGTGGTGCTGGTGCTGCTCGTCCGGCACAGGCGGCCGCAGGTTGCGGAGCACGGCCGTAATGAGGACGACCGCGACCAGCCGGAGACCCGCGGCAGCTCAACCAGGCGGGCCGAATGGCTGCGGCATCGCGGTGCCGATGTGCTGGACATCTCAGGCGAGCGGGTGGGCACGCTTGAGGAGGTCTACGTCGAGATGACCGGTGCGCCCGACTGGGGGGTGGTCGACATGGGACGGCTTCGCACCAGCCGTCGCTTTGTGCCCCTGGACGATGCTGCGCTGGTCGATGGCCGCGTGCAGCTGCCGTTCACACGGGCTGCCGTAGTGTCGGCTCCGCCCCTGGACGCCGACGCCTGGATGACGGTGGACGAGGAGCAGACCCTTCGCGCGCACTACAACGGCGGCCGCTGACCCTGCGGGTTGCGGCCGAGTCGGCACCATGCGAACATATGTTCGTGTTGGGCGAGGCGACGATCCTGCACGCTGACCTGGACGCCTTCTATGCGTCGGTCGAGCAGCGGGACGATCCGGGCCTTCGCGGCCGTCCGGTGATAGTCGGAGCGGGAGTGGTGCTGGCCGCCAGCTATGAGGCCAAGGCCCATGGCGTGCAGACGGCGATGAGCGGCGGTCGGGCCCGCCGGCTGTGTCCGCAGGCGATCGTCGTGCCGCCTCGGATGGCGGCCTACAGCGAGGCCAGCCGGGCCGTGTACCGCGTGTTCCGGGACACCAGCCCGCTGGTCGAGGGACTGTCGATCGACGAGGCGTTTCTCGACGTCAGCGGGATGCAGCGAAGCTTCGGCAGCCCGGTCGAGATCGCCACCCGCCTTCGCCGCAACGTGCGGGAGCGCGTCGGGCTGCCGATCACGGTCGGCGTCGCCCGGACGAAGTTCCTGGCCAAGGTGGCCAGCGGGGTCGCCAAGCCCGACGGCCTGCTGGTGGTGCCGCCCGACCGGGAGCTGGCGTTCCTGCATCCGCTGCCGGTGGAGCGGCTCTGGGGGGTGGGTCAGGTGACCGCCGAGCGGCTCCACCGAAGCGGAGTGCAGACGGTCGCCGACATTGCCCGGCTGGGCGAGCCCTCGCTGGTGGCGATGCTGGGCCGGGCGTCCGGACGCCAGCTCCACGCCCTGGCACACAACCGCGATCCCCGGCCCGTCCAGGCCAGGCGGCGCCGGCGGTCGATCGGCGCCCAGCGCGCACTGGGTCGCTCGCCGAGATCGCCGGAGGCACTGGATGCCACGTTGGTCGCGCTCGTCGATCGCGTGACCGGCCGGATGCGCGCCGCCGGACGGGTCGGTCGCACGGTCGTCCTGCGCCTGCGCTTCGACGACTTCAGCAGGGCGACCCGAGCGCACACGCTCGATCGGCCGACTGCCCACAGCCAGCCGATCCTGACCGCTGTGCGGGCGCTGTTCGTGATGACAGCCCCGATCGTCGCCGCGCGGGGGCTCACGCTGGTCGGCGTGGCGGTCACCAACCTCGAGAACGCCGACACCGTGCAGCTGACGCTGCCGTTCGGCCGGCATCGGGTGGACGCGCTCGACCTGGCGCTGGACGAGGTGCGGGCCAGGTTCGGGAGCAGCGCCATCACCCGGGCCGTGCTGGTCGGTCGCGACCGCGGGCTGGTGATGCCGCTGCTCCCGGACTGAGCCCCTGCTCGAAATGCGCCGTCCGTGTTGCTACGCCGCTGCGGCGGCCGCCTCGAGGGCGGCGATGTCGATCTTCCTCATCTCCAGCATCGCCTGCATCACCCGCTGCGACCGATCGCGGTCGGGATCGGCCAGCAGGCGCGGGAGCGCGGTGGGCACGATCTGCCATGAAAGGCCAAACCGGTCCTTCAGCCATCCGCAGGGACCCTCTTCGCCGCCCTCGGAGAGGGTCGACCACAGCCGGTCGACCTCCTCCTGGCCCTCGCAGCTGACCTGGAACGAGACCGCCTCGTTGAAGGTGAAATCGGGGCCGCCGTTCAGGGCGACATACTCCTGGCCGTCCAGCTCGAAGCTGACCGTCATCACCGTGCCTTCCGCGCGGGGGCCGGCGGAACCGAACCGAGTGATCTCGCGGATCCGCGAGTTTGGGAACAGCGAGGTGTAATACGTTGCCGCCTCCTCGCCTTCGGTGTCGAACCACAGGCAGGGCGTGATCTTTTGCATGGTGTCGTCCTTTCCGTCCGCGGCCGGGATGCCGCTGGCATCAACTTGGACGGTGACCGCCGCCGGAAGTCATCGCTCCTCCGTCAGCCGCCGGCGGCCCGGTCGAGCTCCTGGAGCAGGTCGTGAGCCGCCAGCTCGACCTGCTTGTGCCGCCACTCCGCGGCCCGGTACTGGCAGGCGATCAGACCCGAGCGGTGCACGCGGCGGAAGTCGCCGTACACGAACGCGTACCGGGCCTTGGTCTCGTCGGACGCGCCCTCGGTGAGGCCGAGGTGCCACTCCGCGTATTCATCCCAGGAGTGGGAGGCCAGGTACGCGTTCTCGGCTTCGGCCGCCGGCTGCACGTCCCCCCAGTCGCTGTCGAGCACGTACTGGCGCCCGCCGATCAGCCGCCGTGCCCGCGCCACCGCGCGCTGGTTGACCGAGTAGGAGGCCACGCCGGCATTCTGACCGCAGCTTGCGACGCGCGCCAGCCCGGCTAGGCGTCTGACAGCTGGACGATCTCGCGCAGGAATGTGACCTCGCGCCGGTCGGGCTGGTCGAGCGTCTCGGCGTAGCGGCGACCGTCCCACACGGCGGCGGCGATGGTGGCGGGCGCCCAGGCGTCGCCCACCGCCTGCACCGACCGTACTCCGGCCGCTTCCCACTCCGCCGACCGCCCCGCCAGCTCGGCCGCCAGCGAGTCGTCGGGGTCGCGGGCCGTCACCAGCACCAGGGCGTCGCACGCCAGCTCCTGCTGCCGCTCGGTGTAAGCGCATGCAATCTGGACGGCGCCGGCGTCCGCCGCGACCAGCACCTGTGTGGTCAGGATCCGCACTCCCTGGTCGAGCAGCCGCCGCTGGATCCGCTGCTGCTCCATGGTGTTCACCGTCCACTCCGACACCCGCGCCGCCGGCGTCACCAGCGTCACCTGCATGCCGTCGGCGGCCAGCAGCTCGGCCAGCACGCCGCCCATGTAGTAGTGGTCGTCGTCGAACAGGAC
>Ga0068857_100000276_pt1 | contig 35160 bp, 68 predicted proteins | sample KBSCornC72_FD_66591 | JGI IMG/M metagenome (GOLD analysis project Ga0068857, IMG submission 66591) | Corn rhizosphere microbial communities from Kellogg Biological Station, Michigan, USA - KBS Corn C7-2 | ecosystem: Host-associated > Plants > Roots > Rhizosphere > Soil ...
AGGTCGAGGTATGCATCGGTGCCATCGTTCTCGCTCAGGATAAGGTTGGCGCAGTACGGCTTGACCGTTCGCTCCCGGAAGTCAGCCGCTGCTATATACGCCATCGGATACCTCCGGGGTCTCTATACCGAACTCTTCACGCTTGCGGTAATACCATTCCTTGTCATCGCGTCGGGCCTTGGGCCGCATGTGACCACGGTGCTCCATCCGTAGGTCGGGCATATCGAGGGCCGGAGTCTGGGTACGTGGCCTTTCGAGATCCGAGATAACGACCTGCTCACCATCCACGAAGCCGGTGATGATGTGGTGTGCCGGCCCGAAGCTCATGCCGGGGAGTACGCGGTAGAGACGCCTGATGGGCGATTGTTGGGTCTGACCGAACGTTTCCAGGCGCTCCCATAGCCGCAGGTCAACCGCGTGCCTATCCGTTTGCTCCAGTTGTTCGCGGACATCATCTGGCACCGTCGTCAAGAGCTCATCGGCATCCATCCTGAAATACCAGTCTTCCATCGGTATCCCCGGGGCGATGCGAAGGATCGCATTGAGCTTCTCGACCTCGTTGCCAAGCCAGGGTCCGTCGGGAACGTGGAGCGTGCAACTCATCCCGACCGATAGTGCCGTCTCCACGATAGTCGTCGCTTGGACCGCGCCGCTCACCGGCTGGCGAAGGGCGTTGGGGAACAGGTAGTAGGCCCCGTCTGCTGCAACGATGCCATCACACAGCCTCGAGAGCGAAGCCACCACTGCGGCGAGCCACTCAGGCGGCTCTTCGTACCAATTCAAGAGGGCGTAGATCTTCATGCCCACTTGCTCGCGTAAAGTGCCTGGTCTTCTAGGCGCAGCGCAGCAACACCTGGACGGTGGCCCATCGTCGTATCGCCCCCGATGGGATGAAACACGGGGACGCCCCCGACCCGGATAGCTCGATGGCCGGCCTGAGAGAGCGCGTTCTGGAACTCGTCGTCCCCGAACCAGACGTGGTACCGCTCGTCTATCGGCTGCCAGAACTGCGGGCGGATAGCGAAGCACCAGGGAAGGACACCCTGGGACGTTGGGGTCAGCATCACATCCTGGATCGCGGTGGGCCTCAACTCTGTGGCCCCCGTGTCGGGACTCGCTGCGGCGACGTTGGGCGGGGTGGAGGCTAGAGCGTCAGCCAGGATCCTCAGAGACCCGGGGGGCCAGGTTATGTCGTTGTTGAGTACGAGCATGATATCGGCTTCGATATCGTTGGCCCAGCGGGCCCCGTCGTTCCACATCGCGTAGAACGACCAGCCCTCAGCATCGACGATATGCAGATCCTTGAACCCGCTGAGCATCTCAGCGCCTGTACCAGCGAGGGTTCCCCCGTTGTGCCAGACCCCGATACGGTCTACCTCGTCGTACAGCTTGTTCAGGAACCGCACCGTCATATCGACGTGCTCTTCCGTGAAGAACGCGACGGGGACGACTGCGACGATCAATGGTAGGACGCAATCGTGCGCTTGAGGCCATCCTCGAGCGGCAGGAAGTCATCGGGGAACCAACCTAAGGGCCGTAGGGTGGTCGGATCACCCAGGACGATGGAGTGCTCTGCCTCGCCCGGACGCATAGGGGCATGCTCGATGGTTCCCTCACCCATAAGCTCTACGACTGCCTCAGCGAGTTGGTTGACCGTGGTCTTACGGCCCGTGCCAGCATCCATAACCGATTCGTAGACGCCGTGATCGCGCTCAAGGGCCCTGACGAGGATCTCAGCCACGTCTTCGACCCAGATCATATCCATGATCTGCTCACCGTCGCCGTAGATGACGATGGGTCGGCCCTCTAGGACGGGGATGATGAGGTTCGGCATGATTTTCTTGACGGGATAGGCCTTCTGCCTGGGCCCGTAGACGTTCAAGCCGCGGATAAGAGCGATCTTGGTACCCCATTCCTTGTTCGCCATCAGGGCGAAGCGTTCTGCAGCCTTCTTGGTGATCGAGTAGGGGTTCCACATCCAATGATTCGCTGCGGCGATATTCACCGCCGGGACTTCATAGCGGCGGATCGCTTTGAACACGTTCAATCCACCGAGGATATTGGTCTCGATGGCGGGGAGGGGGTCGTCTACCGTCTCCTGGGTTCCCAGGACACCGGCTAGGTGCATCACAGCATCTGAGGTGCTCACCGCGAGATCGATAGCCGATGCATCTCTGATATCACCGAGGATGTCGCACTCCCGAGTCACACCGAAGGTGATCGGTTCATGCCCGTGGTCTTGCAATGCCTCGCAGGTGTACTTACCGATGAACCCTGTTCCGCCGGTAACGAGAACCCGCACTCATATCCTCCTTAGCCATCCGCCGGGATTCATCCCGAGCATGAAGCGTTCATATGTCCGGTCTGGGGAGAAGTGGTTATCGCGTTCTAGGAATCGCTCCACGGCTACGCCGGGGCCACCATTAGGGTAGAACTCCGAATCGATCCCGTACACATCTACCGCGGTGTCTTCGACCACCAGGTAAGAACTAGGCGTTACCAGTGGGGCATACGCCTCTAGTTCGGCCTCCACATGGAGAGCATCGTGGTCCGAATCTAGGGTAACGAGGCAACTCCGGCCCCCGACTAGCTCATACACCCGAGCAATAACATCCGGGTCTGTGCTCGAGCCAGTGATCCAATGGACCCGCTCGTCCCGCCTCTCTGGCTGTACGGGGTCGATGCTGACTACCTCGCCGTAGTCCGCGAACCATGCGGCCGAGCCGCCTTCTGCACTGCCCGTCTCTACGATGACTGCGGGCTGAACCCTCTCAAGGAGTTCCTTGTAGGCCCACAGATCTGTTGGGTACTTGACGATACATCGACCTTCTGAGTCAAAGATCGTCTGCCAGACACGTGATGCATAGAAGGCCCTATTGGCGTCAGGCCACAGACCCTTTAGCGCGTCTCTTTTGGGGTCTCAGCCTTCTCGGCCCGCTTGGCCGGCGCGGCTGGCTTCCAGCCCTTCCACTTCAGTTGAGCCCTCACACCGTTCGCGTTTACCTCGTCCCCCATCGCTTCATACGCTGCGAGCTCCCGCAGCAGCGCCTCGATAATGGTTTCGTCGTCTGGCATGTCTCTCCTTCCTGGGGCTGGGGGGGCCGAAGCCCCCCCTCCTTGATAGTCCCCAGTTCCTATCCGACCTAGAAGGTCGGAGTCTTGAGGCCAGTACCACCGATGATTGACGTGCCCTTGACGTACCGGGCGAACGTGAACGCGAAGTACCCGTAGGCGTAGATCTTCACATTCAAGTTATCCGACAAGGACGACATATCGACGGTAACCGTGGGAGCCCCAACCTCGAATAGAAGCTGGTCTTCCCTGCGGGTCACGATGATTGTGTCCTGGTCGGTCGACACCCCAAGGTTCACCGGGATGTTCGCGTCGACCACGACGGGGAGACCCTGGATCAATCCAACCAGGCCCGCCGGGATCGTTGCATCACCAATCGACATCGCGTTCCAGGCACTCTGGGCAGCGGGTGCATCTGGCACAACCAGCGGACGCCCTGACGTATCAACCGCACCGATCAGGGAACCCCAGCGTCGGGGAGCCATCACGATGAGGCTTGGGGCCGCGAAACGGTTGGTCCAGATTTGCTGCACAGCATCTGCGATCTTCGGATACAGGGTCGCAGCCGTCGGTGTCGCCTGTGTGTAGGTGACGGAGTTGGTGCCCGACAGGACCGTGATGCCGTTGGTGGCCTGCGTGAGCAGCTGTGTGTCCAGCTGTTTCGCATAGTCCGCCGCGAGATCCTGGCCGATGACGGTATCCGTAGCGGGGTCAGAACGCTCCAGCAACTGCCTGGACACGATCTGCTTACCGGCAACAGTGTTCACCGTGAACGCCAGGTAGTCGGTGACTGCCGAGCCATCCTGGATCGTCGTGGTTTCAGTAGCCTGTACCGCCGTCACAGTGCCCGTGGTAACTCGGGGCACGTTGAACGTCATACCCGTCTCGGGGAGAGCCCGCGGCCCGAGCGCATCGGCGAAGGGCCGAGACGACCGAGCGAACTGCGCGAGCTCGTCGAGGAGGTACTGAGGCGGAACGAGACCGGGACCACCAGTACCGGTGGTAATCGCACCACGCTTCTCAGATGCGACTTCCCGAGCATGTCGAGCAAGCCGCGTCTCGGCGGCAATGTCACCCATGTGCTTGCGGAAGAGGTCACCGAAGAAGCTCCTGGCGGTTCCATCGGCCTCTCGAACGCCCTTGGCGTATGTGCGGGGCTCTTCCCCAACCTTGACCTCGGCACGCGGAACATCGTTGAGCGCCTTGTTCATGCGCTCGATCCTGGCGATATCGCCGGCCAGTTTCGCTACCTCAGCCTCCTTCTCTGAAAACTTGGATTCCAGGTCGTCCCGCGTCTCCTTGTTCGAGTCCGGCCCGAGGCCCTGGAGGGCCGCATTGTGCCGCTCGAACGCAAGCTGGGCGTCAGCGAGATCGGCCTGGAGCTCCTCAAGCGTCTTGATTCCGCTCATGGAGTTTCCCTAACCTTTCTTCCACCTTGGCGAGGGAGGCGCGATATGCAGCGGTCTTCTTCTCCATAGCCGCGTGCCACATAGCGAACTCCTCGTCATCTTCTACGGAGCGTGGCTCCGCTTCGTCTCCCTGGCCCTCTTGCGGAGCGACCAGCGCGGCCTCCACCTCTTCAGGTGGACGACCTGTGACCTTGGCTAGCGAGCGAACCGCAGCCAAGCTCGTTTGGGGATACGCACCCTGCGCCGTAACAGTCACGTCGTAGAGCCCCCCAATGTTGTTAATAGTTCGCATCACGTTGCCATCGTCGTCTGCGGCGAACTCATCCCCGCCTTCGGCAACGTTGAATGCGAACGATCCCTGGTTGATATCGCCCCGCTCGAGGGCGGTGCGAAGGTCTTTGGCCCACGTGTAGTTGCCTACCTGGGCGTCGATCAGCAGCCCGGTGTCGTCTGATGACAGATGAAGGGTGTTGTTCTTCGTCCTAGCGGCCACATATCGCGTGTCATGGTCCCAGGTCAGGTGGACATCGGGATCGGTGGTGAGCACCTCATCGAAGGCGCCTGGGGCGATCTGCTCGCGGAATCCGCCTAGATCGTGAGAAGTCTGGTTGTAGACGGCCGCATAACCCCGGAGGGTGAATCCCTCGTTGGGCCGGCCGGAATGGCGGATTTCGAGTCCCTCAAGGCCCAGGACGCGAATCTCGCGGTCTTGGTCACTCATTCGCATCTCCCTGTGCTGTGACGAGGTTCGGTGCCCCGCCAACCGGTGTCTGCTGTAGCTCGTCGCCGCCCTCCTTGGGGGGCAGGTTTTCCTTCTCTCGAGCCTCGTTCTGCGTGTAAACGCCGGCCTGGATAGCATCGACGTAGGCCGACATCCGAACCGTGAAACTCGGACGAAGGACTGCGGCGGTCATGAACTCGGGGAACAGATTGCCTCCCGATGGGAACAGATCGGCGTCGTTCATCAATGCCATCTCTATCCGGCGGATCCGTGGGCCTAGATCGGCCTGCAAGAACCTATCGAAGTCATTCTCCGGGCTCGTAATCTGACCGGAGTTACCGGGGACAATCCCCAACATCCCGGGTGTGACCCGCATGATGCGGGCAATCTCCTCAGCAGAGAAGCGCTGGGTTTCGATGTATTGCGCATCGCGCTGCGACATACCCGTAGAGATCCAGCCAGCGCCATTCCCGAGCATCCCGGGCCTGTGGGCATTGCTTAGGCCCCCGTGACGCTGCTGCCATTCGGCTGCGAATCGGTCGAGGTCTTCCTGATTGGCGGGTCCGGGGATCGTGATAAACCCCGGCACGCTCGTCCCGTTCGAGTAGAACTGCGATGAGTAGTCCCTAGCGGCGAGAGCGGCTCCGATGGTCTCCCGATACAGCGTGATCAGTGAGACGCCTAGGTCGGCCCCGGGGGTGATCGCCCAACCCCGGATATGCAAGATCTGGCTCGCTGAGACTCGCTCAGACTGGCCCCGGCGGCGGAGTTCGTAGTATTTCCGGCCCTGGTCGTCACGCTTGAGGAACACGTCTGCCGGATTGATCACGAACAATTGGAGGTCGCCTTCATCCTGGACTGGTCGGCGGGCAAAGGCCTTCCAGATGTAGGCATTGCCATCGGTCTCTATCGAGGTGGCAACGTCCTGCCAGAAGGTATAGGCCGATTGGTCCTCATTCGGTGTCTCATTCAGGCGGAACCACTGCCATGCGCTCCGCGCTTCGACCACTTCCGGCTTCTCGCCGCGGTAGACCTTCAGCGGCATCATGCCGATGGTCTCCGTTACCAGCTTGAGCGCCGCTCCAGCGGTTGATAGACCAACCGTGTTCGCGGTGTCCACATAGGGACCGGCGGTGCTCCAATAAGGCGTTCGTTGGGGAATCTCCCACCCCGAAAGCCAATCCCGCTGCTCGATTTCCTTCTTTTTACGCCTAAACAGGCCCATCAGAGCGCCCAATAACTCGTGGGCTCTAACTGAGCGCTGGCCTGATGGACCGCGAGCGCTAGGGCGATGAGTGCTCTTGTCTGTTCGGTAGCCACCAAGCGCCACCCCTGTTCTGTCTCTTTGGTCTGGCCGGCGAGCACTTCACGCCTCAGGGCTTCATCACCGTCATGGACGATCAAACCCGCCGAAATGAGCCTCCAGAGCGTTGCGGTGGCCTCTGCGTACCGAATCGGGGTCTGTGGGGCCTCCATCATCGGGATTCCGGCCTGTTGGAGGATCTCGGCCGACCGCATGAAGTATTTGGGGTCGTAGAGCACAGACTCGACCTTGTACCGCTCAGTAAGCCGACGGATCGACCACTCGAGCCCCTCGAACGACAATCGGCCCTGTTCGGGAGCGGGGATGATCTCAGCCCCTACCGCGATCCTGCCGTCATCTCGAGGTGATGCGATGCCGATTCCGGCCCCAGCACCCACCCGAATGGCCAAATAGACCCTATCTCCGTCCCTTAGACCCCCAACATCGGCCCTCAGGCCGTCCCAGGTCTCGGCCTCAAGCCATGATTCGAGCGAGGCGGGCATCCCACAGACGAACCGCCGCCAGTGGCCCGGTGTCATCGCTGGGGACGATTTCTTCCGTTTCAGGGTCTCGATAGTGATGGCTTTGAGCGGATTTGCGGCCTTGACTTCCTTCAGATTGTCCGGATTGCCGCTCTCAGGCACCGCGTATTCATGGAGCACCGAGTTGGGGCCAAGCGCTCTGAGGAACGACCCCTTGCGGGTTACGGTCCCCGTGTCCCGCATGGTCCGTCTCAGGGCCTCGAACTCCCCATCGGGCTCACCGGCCGTCGAAATGGAGATCAGCTGCCCTCCGCGCTTCTCTAACTTGCCCCGCCAGGTCCGATAGAGGTTCAGATTCCGGTGTCTGTGGAGCTCCTCGAGGATGGCGAGGGTGGGGATAACGCCGTCACCGGTTCTGTCATCAGCAGCGAAGATTTGGGCCCTAGAACCGGATTTCTCGCACTTGATCCGGCGATATCCCTCCTGGCACTTGAACTGCTTGAGCTCAGAACGGTCCACGAACCCAGCTGCGGCCTGATAGAGCCATTCCGCCTGGTCCCTCGAGGAAGCTGCCACGACCACTCTGGCGTATTCCATGAACTCGAGGTGGTAGAGGAGCAGTCCCCCGACGAAAGTGGTCTTGGCGTTCCCTTCGGGGATGACCAAGAGGGATTCTGAGATCCCGGAGAACACGTCAGCGAGGAATCGGGCCTGGAATGTCTCGATTTCCCAGGGTTCGCCGTTATCCAGGAACAGCCCCTTGGCCCAGACCCTGAAATGCGGAACCGTGAAGGGCTGATGGGTTTTTCTCGCCGCGCCGGCTGGGCTTGGTCTTGCTGAGTGATCGTGCCCCTCGACCACCCCCCCTTGATCCAAAATATTCTTTTCGATTGTCTTAGCCACGTCTAACTCTGTTGCGTCCACCCTTGGCGATGTTGTGTCTCTCACAGAGGACTTGTGCGTTCTCATCTGTTGCTCGACCACCTAGTGAGAGTGGGTGTATGTAGTCCACCTGTAGTGGGCCATGGCACCCACCCATGTGGGCATAGACGCACCTCGAGGTGGGAGTGACCATGCGGTGCCTCCTCTGCTGGTGTGCATAACCATGCTGATCCTTGTAGTGGGCACGGGCAGGGGTAGTGGGGTGCCTACCCCTAGGGCAGTGAGGGGCATGAGGCATGGTGGGTATGGGCCTACCGCATGTGATGCATGCCCTGGGCATGAGGGTGGGGGCATAGGGGCTACGCTGCGATGTCATCCTTCACCCTTACCTTCTGCCAGTCTGAGTTAGGGAATGTTTCTATTGCCCCACCACCGAAGGTGACCTGCCACTCCACTAGGTAATCCCCTGGTGTATCGGTATGGGTACTGGTGGGGGTGAACGAGACCTTCCCAGTAGGGGCATCGGTGATCGTGGCAGCAGCGTTCACCTTGACCGCTGCGTCTCCTGGTCCCCACATCATGAACTTGACTGAGGCACCAGCAAGGTTGACCGCTGCACCTAGGCCATCGAAGAGCTGCTCTGCGATGGCAGGGGCTGTGTCACCTTGTTTCCAGTAGAAGTCTGGGCTCTTACGCTGCCAGCGGGTACGGCTCACACTTCCTCCATGCTGTTATTCCCTGCTCCGATAGGTACTGCTTGAGGTGCGCCGGCTAGTTCTTCGCTATCCGATCCTGAGCCCACTAGGCTGGGCACACGGGTTGGGCCTGCCAGTTCGGACGATGTGACCCCTACCCCGACCAATGACCTCTTGTGGGTTGGGCCTCTTACTGGGGTGGCCTGTCCACCGATGAGCGCGGTTATGGTTTGGCCAGACCAGGTGATTTGCCCTTGGGTGGTTACGGAAACGACAACACCGCTTGAGATGGTTACGGTGATGTTCGTTGCCCCAGCCCAAGTGATTTGCCCTTGGGTGGGGGTAATCTTGGTGGCGATTGGGGCAGATTGCCCAGCCCATGTGACTGCACCTGCGGTAGTACCTATCGTGAACTTGAGCGGAAGGCTTTGTCCTGCCCAGGTGATTGCCCCTGCTGTAACGGGGAACCCGAACTGAACCGCGATGCTCGAGCCAGTCCAGGTGATCTGCCCTTGGGTGGTGACGCTGAATACCACCGGCAGGCTGACAGGGAGGTCTTGACCTTGCCATGTGATCGCCCCAGCTGTTGGGGTGATCGTGTATTTCAGTACGAGGGCAGAGCCGGTCCAAGTGATGGCACCGGCCGTTGGGATGATGTTTGTAGCTATGGTGACCGCTGAGCCAGTCCACGTTATGGCCCCAGCGGTAGGGACGATCTTTGTAGCGACTGGTTCGTCTTGCCCGGTCCATGTAACGGCACCCGCAATAATCGGGATACCGAACGCTACAACTACACTTGAGCCCGTCCAGGTGATCTGCCCTGGCGTACTGACGGTGATAACAACATTGCCGCCAGTCGGTTCCTGAAAGGCGTCTTGTTGGAAGGCGTCTTGTTGGAAGGCGTTTGCCATTCCGCCTCCCAGCTATTAGGTAACGGTGCCGGTAAACAACCCCGATGCGCCAGTGGTGATGGTAAGCGTGTTCCCAGCGGTGACGGTCGTATTGCCTGCCCCCGTGCAGTCGATGTACCCGATAAGCGGCGAGGTGGAGGCCGTGCCAGTGTCTTTCCTCAGCACGGCATAGCGGAACGTGATCCCGGCACCCGATGCCGTCCAGATGACCGTGGTGTCGTCCATATCGAAGGTGTTGATATTGCCGCCAGCCGTATAGACCACCGTTTTACCGGCAATGGTGATACCGCCGGCCGTGTAGCCGTTGGCCGTGGTGAGCTCGTTAGTCGCGTCATCGAAGAAGTCGTGCACGTCGATGTCGGGCACATAGGTCGTGTTATGCAGAGAGAACTTGATCGTGTCCGTCAAGTAGTCGATCGGTGTACCGCCGCCGGCTGTACCACCCGCGATGTTCGCCCCAAAGAGGCCGTATAGCTGAAGTGTGGACATCTAGCCTCCTAAGCCTGTAGCCAGGATGTTACATAGTCGATTGTGTAGGACGCTGAGGTACCACCGTTCAGCGAGAGGCTCACATATTGGCCGGCTACCGCTGTGTTGTCCCATGTTGCCGAGACGATGCGATCACCGTCACCCATCTGAGTGCCGGTGAAGCCCATCGCACCGATGAGCACACCTGAGGCCGAGACGGTACGGACCATCGCCCGGACGAACAGGATATTGGCCGAGGCAGTCGCGGCCTGGGCCACGGTCTGCGCCAACGCACACCGGGAGGCATCAGCCGTGGTACGGGCTGAACCGACGCGAACCGTAGCGGCGAACAAGGCCGTACCGGCGGCGGTCTTCTCAATACCGACTTCCCAACAGTAGACCTGTCCGGCCTTCATCCCGTAGGAGGGGATGATGATATCGGAACTCGTAAGCCATGTGTCGGCAGCAAAGCCGGTTTGCTGCACCACCGAGGAGTTGCTGGAGATGGCACCACCTCTGGGCGTACCACCGTCATCGATGACTGCCAACCTCTTGGCGGTGGAGTCAACGAACAGCACGGATTTGCCCGCCGCTGGTGTAGTAGGCCCAGCTTGGTTATCAATCAGGATATCTGCCATCAGCCTCTCCCTGTAAGGACTATTCGAGAGCCCACGAAATCGTCGCGGATCATCAGTCGTGCAGACTGTTCCAAGATTCCCCGGCCCTGAGCCTCGAGGGTCAGGCGGTCTAGAACGTTAAAGAAGAACCCCGCAGGCATACGGAACGGCGTGGTGAATGAGAATGGATGGCCGACGATGTTTGGAACCCGCGTATCAGTCCAGCCGAAGACGTACATCCGGGCTGTGCCGGCCAGGGTGAGTCGATCTGTACCGTCGAGTGGTACGCGAACAAGGTTGATCCACTCAGCATCGGTGACAACGACTGTCCCTGTGGGATATGCGATGGCGTGCTGGTCGTTCCAGGCCGAGGGTCTTACGAGGGTGGCGTCCCCACCATCAGCTATCCCAGATACGAACTTGTGGGTTACGACACCCATCTAGGGGGCCTGGAAGAAGCCGGTGTCATCTAACACAATCTCCCCCGGTGTGCTCTCGTCCCTGAAGATCAAGAAGGCGCGGCATGTACCTTCGGCCACGGTGCCAAACCACAGCACCCATACCGTGTCGTCCATGACATAGAAGCCGTTGCGCTCGATCTCCTCGCCGTAGTACGTCGGGTTGCCTTGTGCATCCCAACACCGTGTGGAGACCCAGACATGATCCCGTCTACCGATGTGGCTTGTTGTGGCTGTGAAGGTGACTGGGGTGGTGCTTGTCAGCGTCAGGTCGCCCTGTGGCTGGGGAGCGGCTGCGAGGAGCAACGGGACGATCAGCAAGAGAGCCAGGGACCGCCGCATCACTCGCCAACCACGCCTTGGCATTTCGCGTTGCCGGTTCCGATGTCCGGTTTGTAGACCTGGACCGTGAATGAGCCCGGGGTGGCGACATAGCCGCTGATCGGGTCGAACGGATCCCAGAACTCGTAGTAGCCGGGGAGCATTCCATCCGATGCCCACCAGCGCGGCAGCGTTGTGACCCCATGACCAGTCGCGTCTAGTGGGCCAATCCCAGCATTCGGGTGAGCCCCATTCGACGGGTCTCCAACCCAGTTGACCTTCACCCAGTATGTTGCGCCCGGAACGCCGTTGAACACCTCGAAACTCCACGTCCCACCCGCATTCAACGCGGCAGCAGAGATAGGCTGATTGACCTGGCAAGAAGTATTGGCGGCATGCGCCGAGGGCATTAGGGACAGGGCAAACAGAAATGCGGCGATTGCTGATTTCAGACCGATCTCCTTAGAACAGCAGCAGGAGCCGCCTTGTGGCTGGGCTCTCAGTGGGCGGGGGTGGTGTCGGTGTGGGTGTAGGCGTAGGGCTAGGGCACCAGTTGGGATTGTTCGGGTTGAGCTCCCAACAGGGCTTAGGGGCGGCAGCCAGGAGTGGCAAGGATGCTGCTATGGCCCCGATACCGAAGAACTGGCGGCGGGTGTATCTACTCGCTGTCATCCTCGAGACCGCGCTTAAACTCAGCCCTTGAACGGCCTACCCCACGGGCTAGTTCTGGGAGCTTCTTAGCCCCGAAGACCAGGACTAGAAACGCGATGATGCCGACGATGATCCACTCGTTCATGGGGTTCACTCCGGGATTTGAGACAAAGCGGCTACCCGCCGGGGCCATCGTACATACGTTCGAGTAACCTGTCAAGCCCCTGCGGGGGTGTCCCCCTTGGCCTCGGCGAGGGTGGCGCGGGCACTCTCAACAGCCTCGTCCCAGTCATGCTCCAATGCATCCGCTATCCGGGTAAGCACCTGCATCAGTCGTTCAAAATCGGCCTGGATATGGTCGTAGCGCACGACCACACTGAGATCCTCGTCTTGGGTGAACCACGGTTCAGCCATGTGCCTCCCCCAACTCAGTCTGGCCCGCTATCTCTTTCTCTAGCTGCCTCAGCCGGCGTAGCTTCTCTTGGAATTCCGGATCTTGTTCTGCCCAGGCTTCTACGATGATGTCACTGGCTTGTTCGAGAGGAGGGCCTACTCTTCGAAGAGAACGGGCGGCGAGTCGAAGCCGCCAGCGCATCCGTTTGTGCATACCTGACGTAGCCACATCACCAGTGGGGTCTCCGAGGGGTGCTCCGGGTCGATTGATACCCAGGCCGTCACCCCCGGATGTCTTACGAAAAGCGGCATCGTATAGGTCGGCATAGGCATCTCCTACATGTTGGGCTAGATCAGCTAGTTCATTGGCGGTCCTTACGATCCTGGTCATCTCAGCTGCTATGGCCTCAGGAACGGGCATTGCGGGCCTACGGGTCATCAGAGGTCTTCTCCCTGGGCACGCTCCCACATATCGAGCTTGGCCTCACGGGCTTCAACCTCGGACGCAGGCATCCCGGCGTACATTTCCAACTGCGCCCGCAGCCGCTCGACCTCTGCCTGCAACTCACTGCTAACTGCTTCCTCGGCGCGTAATGCACCGACGAGCCAATCAGACTTCTTCTTGAGTCTCTTAGCCTCATTCTTAGCGGCGTTCCAGTCGGCCCAGCACTCGTCATACCTGTCCCGCAGCCGCTCGACCTCGGCTACCAGCGCATCAAACTCTGGTTTCGGTACCACGACGGTCTCAACTCGCGCCACTGCGATCCCTCTTTTCATGAGCCCGGGCTGCTAGGGCATCGAACCTCTCGTCACCGATCTCCGACCGCCAGAAGGCCTCTTTCTCCCAAGGATGGGAGTCTAGGAATTGGTGGCAGCCATAACATAGGGCTAGGGCGTTGTCAGGATCGAATCTCGTTGCCCCGGTGCGTCTGGTGAAGTGATGAGCGGAGTGGAGCCCCCCGGGCTTGGGTTCGGAATGACACCGCTTGCATCTGTAACCGTCGCGCTTCCTAATCTGGTCTGAGAATCGAGCATCGGCGGCGGTGCGCTTGATGCCACTCATGCCACCCTCGCTAGGTGTTCTAGCAACTGCTCTCCGACAAACTGGCTATAGGCGGGGGGAATCGCTTCGGCGATCTCATCGCCCGTCATCCAGTCGATGCCCATGGCTGCTTTCCACCTTGGATCTGTCATCCCGGTAATCCCATCGCGCCGCTTGCTCTTAGTGTTGTATGGATTCAGCGGATGGGGCACCAGATCGTGGCGGCAGGGCGGGGACATGATCAGGGGCACGGTCTCGAAATAGCGGTGCCGCCATATCGGCAGACCGAATGAGGAACCACACAGCATCCCCCCCGTGAGGGGGGCGCCCTTCACGTTCTCGATCACATAGGGCAGGCCCGTTGCCTTGAGCAGGGCGCGAATCGGTTCTATCAACCTGTCCGATGGGCGAGCTCGATGCCTGAGATGTGGGCTGTACGCCTGGCACGGCGGTGAGGCGTGGATGGCGTCGTATCGACCATCCCTCCAACGCAACCTCATCAACTCCAGCGCATCTGCCATCACGAACTCGAATGGGTAGTGAGGCTGCGGCTTGATATCCACGCCGACCACATCGAACCCTGCTCGGTGATAGCCCATAGCTGCACCGCCGGCACCGCAGAACAGATCAAGCAGGAGCGGCCTAACGGCCGTCATCGTAGGGCCTTCCGTCTGCGCCGCCGTGCTAAGACATTGTGTGGCCTCCAGCGCCAGTTCAGCCACCACGTGTACCAGGTCTGGGTCACCTTACGTCCACCGGGGTAGGCACTACAGCCTCGAGCTTCTGATATCTATTCTCGAACTCACGGCCACGTAGCTGGGTGCTCTTGAGATTGATATCAAGTGGGTCATCACGCACGATCTCCAACCATCGTTCGACCCGGGCTCGTTCCCATTCGATGGGGTGATTGTGTTTGAGCTTGCCCGTGATGCTCCCCCCTCGTTCTTCAGCCATTCGGGCGCATGCCCTGCACCATCCGTTGTTGGGTACGCGGCCTACCTCTTCGGTGTCGTGGCCTCGCTTGCAGATGCGTTCCCTTGGGCGTCCAGTCATGCGCAACTCCACGCCGACCAGCTGCCCGAGTAGTGAACCATCCTAGCCGTCGTCACGATTTGAGAACGACTGTTCGTCCATCTCCGCCACGGGCCTACCTTCCAGGCGTCCGGTACCTGATGTGTCACCCGTTCCGGCCAGTACATCGCCGAGTGTTGAAACAGGCCAAGGTACTGCCCGTCGTTGTCTGCGAACCGATACCAGTTGCTCTCGCACGCAGCGACCGCAGAGAACTCCTCGATCCCACCAGGAACCGACCACTTCTGCACCACACACCTGGCAGTTCGTCGTTCTTCTCGGTCGGTCCAGACCTGATGGTCGAGGCTCTGGAATCGGCATTGGTTCTCCTGTCGTTCAGTCAGAGCTTGGGATGGTGTCGGGATTAGGGTCATACACATGGCTATGAGTAGGTACCTCAGCATTCCCACCTGACCTTTCTCGGACTAGAACGCGACCACACTCATGTATGAACGCACGGCCCTCTCGAGCAGCCTTCGCTGCCTCAACACCGTCAAAGGGCTTGGCGCATGTACCGCACACCGGCCTGGGTGTCGGTACTTTCTTCTTTGCCATAGTCACCCTCCCTATGGGCAGGAGAGACTTTGCCCATAGCTTCTTGAGGTGGATATGTGTCCGTATCGGGGTAAAACGCGGAAGGCCCCACTCATTCTCCGAAGCGGGTATCCCATCTTCTGAGTCCCAAAGTCCCTCGGTCCAAGCCTGGAGTTATCCTGCCGTTTGCTTGCCCCCGCCCCCGGTTGATGCCCGATACGGATTGACCTCCCTGCCGCCTACTCCTGCGAATAGACGACAGGCAAATCACGCGGACCTAAGCTGTGCTGCTAGGGATTGCACCGCCGTTGAATTGCGACCAGTAACCGTTCCGCGTACTGGCTTGCGCCTCTGATTCTTTTTGCTACCCTGCTGTCGGCCTGTCCGGGCACGCATGTAGGTGGTCGGTGGTCGCAGTTTCACCACCTCGCCAACTACATTCATGGTACGGTCCTGCTTGTCCGGCAGGCCATTGACGATGAAGCGGTAGGCGGTCTGCTTGCCACTCGGCTGTCGCCAGGCGATGATTGCCCTGCTGGCCGACATCGCTAGGAAAAGGTCTCCAACGATGTTCTTGCCCGCAAGGATCGCCCGCAGTTTCCGCCTTAGGCATCGACTCCCAGAACAGTTTTCCTGGTCACCGATGATTGCTCCCTTCATGTCTTGCAGGGTCACCGTTCCCTCGACAACCCCAATACGGAGGGGGGCATCCACTACTTGGCTAGGGTCAAACCCTGCATTACGCATGAGCGTCTTCCAATGGGCTCCCATGATTCACCCCCTCTCCATGGACTGGGCATCCCGGATCAGGGATGCAAGAACACTCGGACGTTTGTGCACCATGTGCACTTTCGTCCTCGTCGCCATCGTCCTCATTCCGGGGTCGTCCATTCACCCAGTAGAGGAATGTGCGCTTGTTGATACCCATCTCGCGAGCGAACCAGGATGCCGTAACGAACACGCGGCCCCGGGCATCAGTCAGGGGCTCGCCTTCTTCGCTGATGACTTGCGCGCCCTCAACCTCATGGAATAGCTTCACGAAGCCGTCTCGGTAGCGTTCAGCCCTAGCATGTAGTTGGCTGACCTTGACCGGCTTGACCTTGCGGATGGTTGTCATAGTGCTTCCCTATCCCTCATCTCGCCGCAGCCCTCACACTTCAACTTGCCGTGAAGGCCGGTCGGCTGCCAATCGTGAGTATGCGAGGGAGAGGCCGGTTCCTTCCCCTTGGATTCGACCCCTCCCCCACGATCCTCGGACGCACCTGCTGGAGTGACGGACGGGGAGTCTGTCGATGGATATGCGCTTGATGCGTCCGAAGTCTTGCGTAGCCAGGCATACATCTGCTCGGCTAGTGGCTCCCACGCGAACTCAGGCAGATTGACCGCCTGCATCAGTGCGGTCCTTCGGTCCATCCGTTCCTGGATGAACTGGTCATGTTCAGGGGAACGGGCCGTCCGTACAACGCCGGCGCTGGGCCCTCTCGGCTCGGCACCGCCCCCCTGAACGCCTGGGGCGGTGTATGTAGCTGCACCACCCGGAGTTCCAAATCCTAGGATCTTCCAGGCCGGCTTACCGCTCTTGGTCGGGGCCTTGGGTTCCAGGGTGAAGTCGAGCTCCTGCCCGATGGCCTCTTGGAGTAGCCCCTGAACCTCGAGGGCAGCGTCCATGTCCTTCCGGCCAGCCGATCCAACCTCACCATCGGTGAAGAACGCGGTGACGTAGTAGACGAACTCGCCTTCTCGGTGGGGGTTCTTCCATTCGTTGATGTCGTCGATGACGCTGGCTACTTCCTTGAGAGTCACTCCGATACCTCCGCTACTGGATCGCCCTCATCGATGAACTTGAGCGTGATAGGGCCAGGGCAACGCAGGTCGTGGGTGTCGAGTTCCTCGACATACTTGAGGACGGCACCGCAGTCTCGGCACACCTTCTTGATGGCCAGGGGAATCATTGGGGAGGCACATCCGTCTCGTCATCGACGATGCCACCGATGCTTGGCTTGATATCTATGCCGTCGCCATTTCCCAGCTTTATGAACTTCCCAAGCAAGACTCCGATGACGATGCTCAACAAGAGCCATGCACCGATGATGAGCCAGCCCATAGTGGGACTCATGGCTAGCACCGACTCACAAGCTCGTTGAAGGTGTCGATGGCCTGGTCATAGTCCGGATACTCAGACATGAACCCCTGAACGAAGGCATCCCGACTGGCGTCCACGCCGAGCTCGTCCACGTAGCCACAGAACTCAGCCACGGTGCCGGGGTGCAGGGCCTCGTAGGTGTCCACGAAGCTCCCTGACTCGCTGCTCCCCCCCACGTTCTCAATCGGGGTGGTGGTCGGTGCATCGGTGGAACTACCGCAGGCCGTGAGGATCACGGCGACAGCGGCTAGAGCAATCAGTGCCTTCTTCATCTCGTCCCTCCCTTTCGAGGTAGAACGCCTACATCCCTGAGCAGCCGTTTCACGGCGTCGTCACAGGGTTGGCAGTACGGGTCACCGCACGGCCATTGGTGAGGTTCAGGGGGGCGGTGGGCCCTTCGCTCGACAGCGCTTTCCGTTCCGCCCCCCTGAACGTAGTTGGTCATCCGCTTGCGTAGGTTGATCGCCCACTGGGTTGAGCCGAACAGCCTCGCCTTGAGCAGTTCACCCATCGTCCGTAGGCCACGGCTGTTCTCAGCGAATAGTTCGGTCTCTACCCGCCGGCCTTGTTCGATGGTGGTGATGAGATCGGCCCGCTCAAGCTGGTACTTCGACAGCCCGCTCATGGCCTGCCGTCCATCTCATCGAGCATGGCCACGATCAGTTCCCGGCCTATCTCGCAGAAGTGGTCTTCGGTGTACCGATCTCCGATATGGCAGAAGAAGCACTTGAAGAAATGGCGACCGAAGGCTTCGGCGGCGTCCCGCACGGCCCAGTAGGACTGGGGTATCAGAGGTTCGGCGGGGGTTACTTGTTCCATCTCGGCCCTCCGATGAAGTGGACGGTGCAGCCTGCGGTGGTGAATCCCCAGACCTCGCAGGCGCTACGGTTCGTCTTAGCGGGCCAGAACAGGCCCTTCTCCTCGACGATGAACGGGCGGACCTTCTCTACGCCATCGATGGCCTCGAGAGCGTTGTGCCGGTAGCAGTAGGTGGTGGAGTACGGCGGGGGGAGGGCTGGATCCTGGGAGGGAGTGCCCTCGACCCCCGCCGCACGGTGATGCTCCGGGGGGCGGTGGCGGGGCGGTGAGTCCCCGCCAACAGCCCGTTGCTGCTGCGGAACGACCCCGCTCCCCGGAACGAATCCGACGCTTGGAACTACGTCGGTAGGTTTGGCGAAACGTACATTCTCGGCGCGTCCCGGATCCATGGGAAGGTTTGTACTCCCTAATCCACCCTCGCGTCAACCCTATCGGCAAGATTCTGGGAAATCTTTCACCACAACATCTTGTGTCCCCCGAACGCACCACGCGTCCGATCTGGCCCACACGGACGCGGTGCGTAGTCCGTCGTGCGTATGGGTTACAGCGTTGTAGTGCAAGGGTTTCACTTCAGGGGGACTTGACGGGAAGGGGTTTTGACGTTCTAATCTTCCCGTTCAAACCTGGGAGGGAGGGATGGTGAGTCTTCCCCAGATAGAGGCAGAGCTCGTCTCATGGATTCGGGCAGCCAGTCAGGATCGGCGTCTTTCGACGATGGGTGTCCGGGACGGGATGCGCGATCTCGGGGTTGAAGTCCACCCCAAAACTGTCGAGACGTGGTTCCGGGGTACTGCCATGCCGGGGTACGCGAACCTTGTCGCGTTAGCCCAGCTGTTCCACGAACTGCCCCCTGTTCTGGCAGAGGTTTGCCCCGAAAGAACCGAATCAGTGGTAGTGGTCGAGGATCATTCACCCGACACCTCTGACACTGGATCTGGGGCTCGAGGTCATCCCAGGGACGAGCCTCCTCAAGGCTGATCGAGCCTGGGGGGATGCCACACCAGGATTCCCTGGTCTCAGAGTCCAGGAAATGCCATTGGGTACCGCCGACCGATCTGAACGCTTCCATCTAAGGGGCATCGGCAGTATTCCCTAGTACCTGACCCCAGGGCAAGGCTAGAAATGGATTAGAATCGCTCTCAGAGGCCCTAGCGGGGCAAATTACAGAGGTGTTCTTTCCCGGAGGGTATTGACGGGAGGATTCGGTAGGGATAGGTTTGCCTCACATACTGAGACCTTGGGAGGGAAGCCATGGAAACCAAGTACGCGCAGGAAGCCGAAGAACGCTTCCACGCCGCTTTCAAAGAGTTCTACGCAGCGGGCCTCAAGCTTGCCGAGGCATTCGATGACGTTGATTTCAACGCCGATGAGAGATTCCCACTCCCCGACAGGCTGCGCCCGCCGATGAGCCTTGATGAGTGGATGTACGAACTTTCAGCACACTACGACGCCTAGGGTCTCCACACCCTAGGCGGTTTGAGCCAGTCGCGTTTCAATAATTCCCGCCTCAGGGCGATATGCTGTTTCACGTCCCCAACTACACGTCTCTTTGTCTTATCGATCCCCTCAGGGGTCAGGCGGTTGGCCTCCCGCCAGTCAGCCTGGCCCATCCCGACCTTGCGGACCCGGACCCCCAGCATCTTTGCTAGGTTCTCCTGGGAGCCCGATACACCACCCTTGCGCTTCAGATCGGTATACGTATCGCAAGTCAATTTGGGAGGCAGGGGGGATAGGCCTTGTTCTAGCAAAGCTCCGTTCAGGATGCGTAGGTCATGCTTCACGATATTGTGGCCCGTAATCAGATCGGCCTGGACGTAGGCGGCGACGAAGCCGAGGAGCATGGTGCGTGAGGGCACCTCGCCCAGGCACAGGGCGTGGATAGGTCCGGGCTCTCCGATGAACTTCCAAGCTATAGCGGTGATCTCGGAAAATGTGAAGTCCTCGCCTACATAGTTGAGAGGGCGGTTCTCTATGTCTAGGTCGAGCATTCGGAGGGCTCTACGTTTTCGCCAGGTCGCCACTCAGCGCCCCGAGCGCTCTATCTCGGCATTGGCGAGCGCAACCAACTCCCGCCCTATGATTCCGTGCACGTTATGAGCTATCGTGCCCGGGGCACTCTCAAATCCGATATTGATATGAGAGTCACCCGCAATAGGGAACACCTTGAACTTCACGCTTTGGCCGGGTCGCCAGATGACAACGACGCTAGCGAAGAACCCCGAAGCCCGATAAGGCCCATCCGTAAGGAAGCGCACTCGCCCCCGGATGTATCGAACCTCGGCATGTCCGACAACATCATCGTGCCACCATGCGAGGTCGGTAGAAGCGGGCAGCAGACCAACTACTAATGCCCCACGCTCTGCTGATTCACGGGCCTTCCGGGTCCATGCATAAACCTCGCGCCCATATGGCGGGTTCATAAACACTCGTTCGTCGTACCAATCCTGTTCGAGGCCGTTATCCTGTTCGGTGTAGTAGTTAGCAACACCGAGCGGGTTATCCGCGGTTGTACATGGGTCTAGCGTGAACTGGAACTCCTCGTTCAGGGGGTCAAACACCTCGGGTGGAGTGCGCCACTCCCGACCCTTACCGTTGTAGCGCCCGTTGTTCTTAGCTTTCATGCCACCGAGTACCGCAGGGTTGTCACTCGCCCCTATCGTCCGGCGATTCACTTCTTCGCCTTGATCGCGGGCCGCAGTTGCCGACTGAGTAGGTCATCGACCCACCGAGTTGCCTCATCCTCGAGTTCTACGAGGCTACCTGTCTCGATGGCTGCGACGTACTTCTCCCAAGAGGCGGTGAGCATCTCGTTCAGGAGTTCCTCCCGGAAGTTCTGGATCCTGGTGTCGAGGTCTCGTGTGACCTGACGGCGGATACGGTTCCAGGTCAGGTCGGTCTCATCCTTCTCGCGATAGCGGGCCGTATCATTCACCCCTCTCTTGCACTACGAACCGCAAGGCTGCGGCAACATGAAGTGCCTGGAGCAGTTCCTCCGGTTCTCCAATACGACCTACAAGCGCGGCGAGCGCCTCCTCGAGCTGATCTACCAGTTCAAGGGCACCTAACGGCCTACCCACAATCGCTGCCACGCGCCCTCCTTCGCTGGACTGCCCTGATGCGGCGGGTCTTGAGTTGCTTGAGGTGGTGCTCGCGCCATGTCTGGTTGGCATACCAGCGGCGATAGCGTGCTAGGCCAGCCTCCCTGGTCTTGGGGCAGATGTTCTCCCACTTGTTCCGATCATGGTTCCCGGTGCATTGGGGGTGATCGCACCTCATCGGGGCCCCTGCTTCTCGCAGATTAGACAGGCGTAACCGTCCACGAAATACGAATCCGGGCAGGGCTCGAATGGGTTATCCCAAACAAGGCCCTGCCCGGTTATGTAGTAGTGCCACCAGATGCATTCGTGCTCTACTTCGACCAAGTACCCCCCTCGCGTAGGAACTCCACCGCACCCATATCCCCACACACCCAGCAGAAACCACTGGAGATGGCGTCCTGATCCAGGCTGGCACCGCACCGCCGGCAGCGGACAATCGGATAGATGGGGCCTTCGGTCCAGGTCACGCTCACTTCAGAGCCGACCCATCGGCAAGGAGCAGGTTCTTCAGGGCAGAGATAGCTGCCGCTACACCCGCAACCAGGGCGGCAACCGCTAGTGTCTTAGCAGCCTCGAAGTTAGGGGCCGCAAGGACGCCCGGTGCCAGGACAAGCACGGCGGCGAGGAAGGCCTGCCCAGCTGTCCATAACACACGTCGAATGTCAGACTCGTTGATACCCACGTTTCCTCCTGTAGTAGTCACGGGACTGTGCCCGCTGACATGTCCGGCAATACCGCTTGCCACGCTTATCAACCCATACGTTGTCTCCCCCATATAGATGTCCATGTGGACAGGCGGATCGGTTGGATGAATAGTTAGGACCGCGCTCAACGTTGACTTGAGACGAGACCGCCTCGAGATGTTCAGGGCGCACACACTCCCTAACGCGGCAGAGATGATCGATGACAAGACCCTCGGGGATCGGTCCATTAGCCCACTCATACGCCAGCCGATGAGCGGCGAGAGAGCGCCGCGATGGCGCATCATCTTGGATGAGTCCATATCCCACCGATGTCTTTGCCCCGGTCCATAGCCAGCATCCCGGGGTCCGGTTTACCTTCGCCTCGAACCGCTCGCGGAGTGGGCGACGGTGGGCTACCATCAATCACCCTCCTTGGTTACCAGCACGTACACGATGGTTGAAGCCACGGGGCTGTGGCACTCGTAGAGCGTCTCCCCCTGGTTATCGAATCCCCACTCTCGTAAGGCCCCGGTCTGTAGCAGGTGCCAGAACCCACGCTCGGCCCGCTGGTTGGCCTCATCCCAATCGGCACCGATGTTCTGGACCCAGTGGTCGCGGATGTGTCCGACGATCTCAGCGGAAGTCAGGGGGCGTAGGGCCGAGATACCAACACCGAGTGGCGGCGGGGGTGGAAGGTTGGTCATCCCGGGCCCCAGTCCCATCCATGGGTTGGACAGTCATCTACGTGCCAACTCCAGCCACAGCGCGAGGAACAATGTCCCCGCCACTGTCGCCAACGAACAATAAGGCGTGTCTGAAATCTCACGAACTTAGTCATCTCGCATCAACACATCCACTAGAGATTGCCAGGCTGTGAACCGCTCATCGGCACACTCCTGGCAGAGCCTTGCTTCAACGGCCGGCGGGGGTTTCTGGGGTGGGTGGCAACCGCAATGACACAGAGCCGACCATGTTGGGTAGTCGGGCTGCACGGTCGGACCCTGTTGGGTGATGCCCAGGCCTCGACGAGTCATGGAAGGAACGAACATCACGCGTCGGCATCCTCACCCTCGGCCTCAGCCTCGGCACGTTCGGCGTCCTGGACGATCTCCCTAGCCTGGTCGAGTAAGGCGAGAACCTCCCACCCCTCGAGATCCCCGCAGTTGACCTCGATGGAGTCACCGACCGTCCAGGAGATCGTGACGATGTAGGGCGTGTAGTTCGGGGCTTGGTCAGCAAAGGGCTGGGTCGTCATCCGCCGATAGCCTTTACGACGAGTGCTCCCCCGACAGCGGAGAGCAGCGAGACCAGCGCACCGAACCCCAGGGCCTTACCTCGGAAGTTCTCAAGGGCATCCACCTTGTCCTCAAGGGCCCCGTGCTGGCTCTCATATCGATCCCTGGTAAGGAAGTTCGAGCGGTCCTGGGTAACCTCTGCCCTCAGTTCGTTCAGCTTCTCTAGCCTGAGTTCGAGGTTCCGGGTAGCGAGTTCGAGCGCGGCTTGCTGAGACCTGAACGCCGCCGTGAGTGCCTTATCCCTCTCGGCCATGATGGCTTCGATGTATTCCCTGAGGGTGACGGTGGTGCCGTTGCGTTCATGGACGGGGCTCTCCTCGTTCATCCACTCACCACATACGAGGTGTGCCAAGGCTCGCCCGGGACGGCGTAATGCCAGCCCTCCAAGAGCAGGGCTTTCTTGATGGCGTAACGTCGGGCGGCGCTCTGCCCCATGTCGATATCGACAGCCAGTCCCCGGCAGTGCTTGGACCCGTCCGGGTTGGCATAGCGCTGGGGGTCGGACTTCCAGAGTTGTCGCTGTAGCTCACAGTCCCGCCAGCCGATCCCCGTGATGAGGATATGGCGGGTCTTCCCCCTGATCTTCATCCGCTTGGGGGTGATGCGCTGCTCAGCGGCCTTGAACGCACGGAGCGCCGGCCCCTGGAGCTTGACGATCCGGGAGTCCGTCTGGTGGTAGATGTTGATGTTGTCGTAGTCATCGCAGCATGAACCACCGTCGTGGATGACCCCGTAATGGGTCTGGATATCGGTCACCAGGCCTCCTCAGGCTGAGTCTAGGTGGGTTAGATAGGGAGGGTCAAGTAGGGAGGGTTTAGAAGGGCTTCTCGGCGAACGTCCAGTTATCCCAGATGTTGAGCCGCCGGAAGCTCTCGATGGTCAGCCTGGCCGTGCCGTTCGCTAGCCATCCTGAACCCCAGGAGTTCTCGACCCGGACGAAGGGTGGAGCCCCGTTATCGGGGGCCATGTCCACGCCGGTCAGAGCGAGATCGTGGTAGCCGACGTGCTCCGAGTCCAGGTTGACCTTGATCCACTGATTGCCATAGGCCTTAGAGAGCCGTCCATCGTTGTAGTACATCGAGCCATACCAAGGGACGGCAATCGTGACTGGGCCGTAGGTGAGGAGGCAGGTGATGATGTCATCAACCTGGAGCACCTTCCAATAGGAGTCGATCAGCCCCCACTCGAGCAGCTTGGCGCAGGCATCGCGGGGATGCATCCCTTGCTTATAGGTGGTGTCCCCTGACGCCTCGAGGTAGAGCCTACGGGCGAACTGATGGGCTCCCTCCTCGGTCTGGAACTCCGCATAGGTATCGTGTTCGCTGGCCCCGGCCAGCAGGACGTTCGTAGTCGCGTGACCGACACATGTTCCCTCGTTGCCCTGGTTGATGCGGAAGTCCGGGCCGACCATCGTGTAGAACTTCCGGTCGATGGTGGATGCGTTTAGGGCCACCGATAGCGGTGGGGCGAATCGGTAGTCACGCGGGTCGTATCGGTCGGGCTTGGCTCCGAGTGCATAGGGTTGTGGCATCTATCCTCCGAAGAAGCCGCTCATGCCGAAGGGGTCCGAGACGCCCCCTCCGCCGCCGGCGCCAGCAACCTTGATCTCGGCCGCGAGCCCACCGTAGGGGGATGAGGTCGTCCAGGACATCGTGGGGGTGGTATCGAACGTGCTGGCGTGCCACCCCGGCTTCATCCCCGACGATGGGTTGTTGTGCGTCTGGTTCGTGAGCGCCGTCCAGCCTCCCTCAACGGTGGATTCCTCGTTGGCTTGGTGGCAGAACAGCGCCATCACACGGTTGTTCGAGTCCCCGGCCGCCGAAAGTGTTCCGGTCGCACCCGATGTGCCCGACAGATCCGCCCCGGTCGCGGCCGTCTGGACGAAGGTCTGAACGAGGCCGTTTGCCACGTCACTGCCCGTCACCTTGAGGATGCCCATCGAGCAGCCAGACATCGTGACGCCGAAGTCGAACAGACAAGTACCCGGTCCGCTACCCGGCCCGCTGTCCCATGCGAATATCCAAAGCTGCCTGCGGCTCGCCCCGGTCGTGATCCACAGCAGGGTAGCTACCTGGGTTGCGGTGATGCCGCCATGGGTCACGGTCGGGGTCGGGGGGTTCGTTGTATCCCGCGAAGCCTCGAGACATGCGACATACAAAGTGGCCGGGTCGGTCGTGAGGCTCACCGAGAACGAGGTCGCATCGACCCCGGTCCCGGTTCCGGTAACGCTGGTGATGGAGATCGCCATCTAGATCAGGGTCCTGTCCGTATCGCCGGAATGGAACGCCTGCCATTCGGCCCAGGTCTTCGAGACACCACTTCCGGTTCCGCTGTCCCACTTCCAGTAGGAGTTGGAGGTCGAGAGCACCTTGTAGTGGTTGCTGAAGAACGAGTTATTGGCCCAGACCGGGAACGAGCCTGTCGCGGTGTCCTGTCCCCCGACCCGCTGGTTGAAGGAAGTCCTGAGCCAGAACTGGTTGTCGTGAACGTCCCAGTTCTGACACGACCGGGCCACCGTCCCGGTGTGGTCCCACAGCATGAACAGCATCCCGAGCTCCGAGTCGGCGCCGCCCAAGGTGTAGTCCAGGAGGTTGAACTCGAAGCTCCCCCGACCGGATACGCAGTTGGAGTCGGCGATGCGGAACTGCACGCAGTTCTCATGCGTCCTGGTCTGCCCGCCGATGGTCGCGGCCCTGCCGTTGTTCGCGCTGTAGTTGTGCCGGATCACCGACAGGTCGTTGGCTTCGTAGAACCCTCCGGCCCGCCAGTTGTCCTCCGAGACGTTCTCCTCGATGAGGTAGTCGCGGCAACCGGTGTCCCACCACATCGAGAAACCGAGGTTGTCGTGCAGCCAGTTGTGATGGAACCAACCTCCGATGCTCGTCTCGATCTTCCCCGCCCCGCCCTCGTTGCCGGGGTTCACCTGCCGGGTGTTGTTCCCGTAGACCTCGCAGTACTCGAGGGTGATGTCGTTCCCCGTGGCACCGCCGTACCCGGCCAGGCCGTTGTCGTGCATCACACAGTGGGAGATCACACAGCCATTGCCGACCGGGGCTATGCCGGTGTCGTACATCCCCGAGACGACGGCATCCTGGACGGTGGAGTTGTCGCCGGCCATCCGAATGCCGTGGATCGTGGAGGCCGTTCCGAAGTTCTGCCACGTCCCACCCTTGAGCGTGGCGTTGATCCCCAAGACGATGGGGAAGAACTGCCCGCCGTTGCCTTCAATCACCTGCTGGCCGACAGTCCCGGGAAAGATGATCGTTGGAGCCTTGGTCCCGGTATCGACCTGACTGTTCCAAACGGGATTGTTCGACGAACAGACGAACGTGGAGCCCGTAGCATTCGCATTGATAGCCGACTGGAGCGAGGCACTCGAGTTGAACGAGATACCCCCACCGGGGTTCGTGACGGTTCTCGCCCCCGCACCTGAGCGTACCGATGCAGCACCGGCGGTAGGCCCAAATACCGGCCCAGCCCCACCACCGCCCTCAACGTTCCCGCCGCCGCGTCTTATGCGGAGACTCATCAGAATTCGTAGCCGAACACCGAAATATAGATTGTGATGCCCGCCGAGGTGGTGTAGTGGAGCTCGCGGTCGGCGGTAGTGCAGAAGACCGGATGGGGGAAATTGGAGATGACACCGGGGGTCGAGGTAGAGGTAGGGGTCAGCGTCCCTCGGAACAAAACTTGGTCCGTTCCCTGAGTGAATGTGACATCAGCATTGTCGCCGAACCAGAGCGTAACCAGCGCGGCGGTGGTTCCACCTGTCCCGATCTCATAGCCCGTAACAGCAATGCGCTTGCCGGCGGTCGGGTCCCAGATCGTTGTACCGGTCTGAGTGCTTGTTGCCTCAACCTGCTTCCAGACGAACTGCTCGCCGGCGATGTGTCCTACGAGCAGTCGTCCCTGTAGATCGAACTTACTGTCAGTCCGGTCGCCCGCCGCCACGGCGGTACCGAAGGCGCTCTGAGCCTTCCCGCCGATCTTGACCGGGTTGCCCGAGTCAACGGCGTCGTGCGCCACGTCTAGCGTCGAGGAGTCCACCGCCACCTTGACACGCCGGTTCTGATCTATGCCGATGATGCCCATATCGTTATCAGTGACTGAAGTGGGAGCGGACTCATACACGCCGATGATCGGAGTCCCTGCGGTGGATGCCTGGGTGAAGTCGGCATCGTCCGTCGAGGACGTTCCCCCCGAGCCAGCAAAGGACGTCACCTGGTTCCCCGACCCATCCACGATGGCCACGTTCAGGGCGTCGTTAGCGGCGAGGTTCCTGACCGTGGCATCTGACGTGCCGTCGGTCAGCTGCACCTTCCCGGCGAATGCCGTACCAGCAACCAGTGGGGCCATGCGCGTGATATCCACGTCGAGCCCATTGGTGGCATCGCCGGGGATCTTCGCCGTAGAGTCCGCCGTTCCGTCTACCAGCTTCACGTACTGGTAGTCCACACCACCGATCTCATCGGTAGCGGCGGTGAAGTCAGTCAGTGTTCCGTTGTCGATGGTTTTGTTGTCAGCCATCAGTTCTCCTTATGAAAGTTTCTGAGCGATGAGACACGAACCCGCCTTGACCAAGGTGCTGCCGCTTGTGACACTCTGGGCCCATTGGAATTGAACGGTGCCAGCAGTACCGGCAACCTGAACAATCCCTTTAACGATGATCCCCCATATTTGGCCCGCTGATAACGACCCAACGGTAGAGGTAGCCGCCGCATCCAATAGAGGATTGGTACCACTAGAGGGATCCTGAATCCACAGGCCGCTAGCATTGATTGACAGTGGTCCCCATTTCATCGTTGCGCTCGCCGGAACCGTAAACGTCATCTTGAAATCCGCCGTGGCATTCGAATCAATCATGAGCGTGCAATCGACAAGCCATTTCTCATTAGCCCCAACGGCGAAGAACAAATCGTCATCATTCTGCAACGTAGTGTTGGCGACGGTCTCATCTGCGGCCTTCACCTTCTTGGTAACGGGGCCAAGGGAGTTCAGGTTGTCGCGGATGTGTGGGTTCATGATGGCGGCAGTAACCAGCTCGCCGTCGGTCCACGTTCGAGGTGCTGTCCATGCCATGAGTGCTCCTTTAGGTACTTACAAGCGAGGTGGTCACGCCGAGTTCGGAACTACCGACCACACCGAGTTGCCACTGGCCCTGTTGGAGGGCCGTGCTAGATAGCCGCCAGGTCAACAGCCAGCGGCCAGAACTGATGTCCCATTCGATACCTTCGATGAAGCTGGGCTGTTCGATGACATCTCCAACCGGGCGTTTACGAATCAGAACTCGAGCATGGAGATCATGGAGTAACAGACGTTCCCATTGGTCATTGTTCAGACTGGCATTCTCAACCGCCATCGACTCAATCCGGAAATGTGGTTCGGAGTACGCGCCGAGGAGAAACGTAGCCCGGTCCAACATCTCGGTAGTTGATGTGAGTAGCGTTGAAACCGTCAGCGTTCGGGGTGAGGTGGCGGGCCCACCGTAGAGACCCTGGCTCGACTCATCTTTGACAACTTGATCGGTAAGACCGGGGGCAGTAACGATGACTTCGTTCCACAGGTTCGAGTCATCGTAAGAGGTCGCTACTGAGGCGTAGTGCTTCTCGCCTTCAGCATCCCCCCAGGTGTCATCAAGTTCGTCGAGCAGTGATGAGTGAAACCGCTCAAAGAACGTGGCCTTGCCATCATCGGCGATGAAGAATAGGCCACCCTCACTGGCTGCGACTTCCTGGATATGACTCAGCGCGTTCACATCGGACGCCACAGCCTGCACCGTCGATTCACTGACATCGATGCTGCGAAGGGTGCTAGGCCATCCCAATGCATCCAGCACACCGTTGATGCGGTCGGTGGTCGTCTCCACGCCACGGGCCAGCGTTACCTGTGCCAGGTTCAGAACCTTGAATGCATCGACGGCGTGCATATCCACGTTGTCATCGCCCTGAACGGGAGCACCGCTCCAGGTCGAGGGCCAGGCCTCTACAAACCCGTTGAATAGGTTGTAGGTGATCGTGCTCCATGTGGCCTGAACCTTCATCGGAACCATGGGTCGGATGTCGGGCCAATACTGGGAGCCGGTGTTCGTGGGGTTGAAGGCACCATCCTGATTCAGCAAGCGCACCGAGACGGTGCCAGCCTCAACCCTGTTCAGTTCGTGCTGTCGGCCCCTGCGGATATTGACCGAGCGAACCTTGCTGGTGATGTCATCGAAGGATGCATATCCAAGAATCGTGGTGACTCCGAGTTCGGAACTGCCATCCACTCCTAGAAGCCATCCACTCCGCCCGATCTGCACCGACAGCGTGGGAAGGCTTGGCTCTGCCGGTGGGGGTGGGGGCGCTCCCCCATCGAGCGGTTTCGGGAACGTGATTACTGGCACTAGCCGAGCCCAACGTCACCGTTGCGGGCACTTGTACGCAGGAGCTCCTTACGGATCCGCTCTGCCAGGTCGCGCTCATACCGTGACGATTGGTCCGGGAGCGCGGATGTCTCTGGCACCTTGATCTCGTAGTGGATGACAACCCGGCGCACTTCACTGATGGGGATTTCCTCGGCCATGAACTGGCTCCTTAGATCGGGTGTCCTGGGGGTGTACCGCCCCACTGCGGGTAGAAGTCGCAATGCACATGCCCGAAGTGATTACCTAGGGGCGACGGGAAATAGGGATCGGCGAGCAGGTGCGCGATATCTAGCCCGCTACGGTTCGCATCTAGGAAGTACGCCAATCTCCGGTGTAGTTCCCCCGAACACATGAAGTCCACAGCGTTGCCATAGGCGTGCTGGGACCAGGTGGTAGTACCTTCGATGAATCGAACTGCAACCACACCGATAGGCAGTTCACCGAAGGCGGCGAAGACCACGCCGATGCAGCGAGCAGCGGCCGGCGTCGCACCACCAACCCGCTTGTATTCGATCTCGACAACGACCTTGGTGGTTCCACCGTCATAATGCTCAAGGCTCTTGGCGACTTCATCAACGAGCGTGGTGCCCGTCTCTTTGAGAGTTAGGCCTGGCATCTAAATCTGCTGTCCCGGGTGACCACCAGAACCTACAGGCTGCATCCCCGGCTTGCTGGGGTCGAAGTCCACGTATTTGTAGTGAATCTCAACGGTGTGCCTAGTGGAACCCTTATCCAGCTTGTCAAGGGCCGTGATCATCTTGTCTTGCGAGGTTCGGGCATTATCTAGCTCGGTTGTGGAATCCTTCCACGCTTGCTGGGCCTTATGTTGCTGCGTCTCGGTGAGGTTGGCGAACCCAATCAACCATTCGGGACCCTGTTCCGACAGGAAGGCGATGTATTTGGGGTTGACCCAATCCTCCTTGGCAATCTCTGCCATGGCCTTGGCAAGCTGGCGTGCCTCTCGTTCCATGACATTCGTGGCGTGAAGGAACTCCTGACGAGTGATCTTCGTTTGTTCTGCATTCTCATCGAGGCTCAGGGTCAGGTCTGCGAACTCCAGCGTGGTCTTCTTGGCATCCTTGCCCAACCCAGCAACGGCGAGTGAGGCCTGGAACGCCTGGCCCCGGAAGTTGCCCAGCCCCTTGCCGCCTTGGCCGATCTCCTCGCCAAAAGCATTGAGAGCTTCGCTGCCATCTCCACTGAGATCAACGAAGTGCCCCAGGACCGGGATCGTATCGATGAGTCCATCTGCAAACCGGGACAGCCTGCTTCCGGCACCATTGAAATCCTCACCAACCTGAACGATTGGTAGGAACTGCATAGCGAAGGCAACCTTCTCAAGAAGGGGTACGAGGCCGGCCAGGGTCTCCACCAAGCCCTGCACCGCCGGGAGCAATGCCGTGCCGATCTTCGCAGCAGCATCCTCGAGTTCGGCCCTCAGAACACGGATCTGGTTCGGGAGCGATTCCCCGACAGTCCTAGCGAAGTCTCCCTGCGCCTTCGCCGTGTCATCCATGATGATGTTGTAGCGAGCCTGGATCTTCTGAGCATCGGTGAGTTCCTCGCCAACTTTGGCGATGCCCGATCTGTATGCCTCAGCCTCGACTCGAGCGGCAGATAGGAATACCCCGACCTCGCGTAATGGGCGGGCCTGACCAGCCAAACCGGATTGGAGCTTGTCCAGTGCTTCAGTGGGATCGATGTTGTTGAACGAGGCTAGGTCGGAGGCTAATGTGACCAGCGATATCGACATCTTCGCTGTGGCACTTTCAGCCAAGCCCGCGGCATCGAGGATCTGGCCGAAGCTACCGGCAGCAGTAAGGGCTGCTGTCTCAGACACACCCAGGGATTCGGCAGTTGTCTCGGAGAACGCTATGACGGTATCTGCCGAGTCCTCGAACACAACCCTAGTCTTATTGAGTTGCTCATTGAGGTCGGATGCCGCACTAATGGATTTGGCGACACCAACCACAACGGCGGCGCCCACCCCCAGCATCGCGGCATTAGCGAAACCCGAGAACTTAGAGAAGCTGGTCCCCATTGCCCCAGTGCTGGCGGCGGTCTCACCCTGAGCTGCCCGGAGTTCGGCCTGGTACTTCGCTGTTGAGAGTTCCAGGCTGACGATGGCCTTGCCGATTACCCCACCAACACCGGCCGCACCAAGGAGGGATCCTAAGTCAGCCATTCATGGCCTTCCTGACCTTCTCCCCACCCAGGCGGGCGAGCTCGCCGGGATCATCGGCCACGGCTTCGTCCTCTCGGTGAAGTGTGATTACGAATGCGGCCCGCAGGTTGTGCGCGAGCACGTCGTCCTCGAGGAAGGCCGCTGGGTCGCGCCCCCAATGTTGCTCGACACGGGCAAAGGTCTTGCCAGCATCTGAAGATGCAAAGTCGGCGAGCACCTTCATTGAGGGCTCGCCGGTAAAGGGGTTGACCGCTGCCCATACGCCAGGAGCGCGTCATAGTCGTCTTGATCGAGTTCGGACACGGCCTCTCTAGTCATCTCGACCGGTTCGCCATCAATAGCCACTAGCGTCTGCCGAACGATCTCGTCATTGACTCGTGCCCCAGCCGCAGCGTCTTCCATCTGCATTTCCGGGCTTAGAACAGGGGGGCTATCTCCATTGCTCTCGGCAAGTGCCTTCACATGCTCAAGAATCGGCATGGGAACCCGACCGGCAATGACACAATCCCGGATATGAGGAAGCCTGATAGTCACGTTCATGCCCGAGGGCAGCGTTACATCGAACCGCTTGCGGATGCGCTCGAGGGTTTCCTCGGCGTTCATGGGGCTCCTTCCTGCCCGAGAATGTGACGGGAATCACATTGCGGTCGAGCGGGGATCGGGAGTAGGGTCAGGGCATCAGAAATGGGAGGTCAAATATGAACCAGATGGACGTAAGGCCCAGCGAGATCATGATCCCGTGGTGGGCACTTGCCCTGGCCCTGCTAGTCGTGGGCCTTACCGGCCTGGCGCTGGGGCTTAGTAGGTAGTCGAGACCGCGTTGATGACTACGGGCTTTACATGGTCGCCTGAGGCGGGCTTGGTGATGACGCCGTTGATCGTGACGGTTAGCGGGCTCGCGGCGGGGTCAGGCACGGGGGGTTCGGCCATCAGGATCACCGAGTCCATGGTGAACGAGGCCGAGTGGGTACCGGTAATCGAGTGAACCAGGTTGAACTTCACCGAACCCTTCACCAATGTGCTTGAGGGGGTTGACCCAGCCACCGCACCGAAGAAGGTAGCGCGGTAGGCCTCATGGTCATCCATCAGCAGGGTCATCGAGACCGTGGGCTCGATCTTCGACAGAGCCAGGAAGTTGACTGACACCGAGTCGGCCGTTGCCACGGGGGCCACGGGCCTGGGGACCACCAGGGACAAGCTCTGGATGTTCGTCTCGGTTACTGGCGTGCCTGAGTCCACTTCGTACTGAAGCACTGCACCCGAGAAGGTGAAATAGCCATCCGTGCCGATCACCTGGGGGGTGGAGTTCGTGTAGGAGGCGATGGTCGGGCGCTTTCCGACGAACTTAGCCCCCACCTTCGCGGGGCCGCCGGTACCATCACCCGAGATGGAGAACTCAGACATCAGGCCGGCCTCAAACGTCTCCTCGACTGCACCACCGAGTAGATCGGTGTTGTAGGTCGTGAACCAGTTGTTCGTGGCACCACCCAGACCGGACATCGTGTGGGTGAATGGGCCTGTACCCGTCTTCGTGTCCGTCGGCCATAGGCCCGTCAGGATCCGCGGCAATGGGGCACCGAACGCCGGGACAACAACATCGGCCTCCCAGTGTTCATCCCCCTGCTTGTAGGGGTCGGCACCCATGGCCGTGTTGTCGGTGACCTCCACCCGGGTCGTGGTCTGCACCGGCATGGAACGCCCAGAGTAGACAGGCAGACCGTATTCCTCGGTGGTGTTCACCGTCGCCTCGTTGGTCTGCTTGCTGATGCCCCAGATGAAATTGTTGGACGGGGTTGTAAGGCCCATTTACGTCTCCTTCGGATCGAAGCCGATAGGGTTGGCGGGGTCTGTTGCCAGTGTGTCGAGGAGCGCGATTTCGTCTGGGTCGGTGGTGGAGTAGGAGCCGGTCTTGAAGGAGATGGGGCCGATCACTTCGCCCTTAGCATTGGGGCCCTCGACCTCAACGGTCTTGTTTCGGCTCTTGTAACGCACGCTGCCTCCTAAGCTACGTGAACATGCTGCTGGGCCTGAACACCGATGGCGAACCAGCGCACCTGACCAGAGCGCTCAGGGAACGCCGTCCCGATGTAGTGGACTTCATGCGCCCCACCTAGGCGCAGATTGTCTATGTCGTAGAAGCGGTCCCGGACATCCTCGGCGAGGGTCAGTAGGTCGGCAGCTGCTTCCTCGTCCGATCCCCTCGAGGACTCATCCCCGGCGTCTTCCCAGTAAGTGATCCGGTAGGTCTCAAGAATCAGGTCTCCACCGGGACCGGTGAGTAGGCGTTCGGCGGTCTGAGCTTGAGCAGCGACGGGGAAGATCGAGAGGTGCCGCTCTCCTACTCCGGCTACGAGCTCCTCCGGGTCGTATGGGCTGTACCGGTGTTCCCGTACATCTCGCAAGGCCGGCACGTTCGTAGTCAAATCGAGCATCGCGGCGTCGATGAATGACTGCCAGCTAGAACCCACGGATAGCCCCTGAGGCTGCCCTTCGATAGGCCGGTGCCCATAGAGCTAATGCGGGCTGTAGGAATGGCTTAGCAGCCATACCAGGATGCCTTACAGGGCCAGTCACGAATCCACCATCTGCCATCTTCAGGACTTGTCTCTTGGGTTCGATCTCATGCGGACCCACGCCCTTCTCAAACAGAATGCCGAGTGGTGAGTTCGATCCGATGGTGAAGTTCGTGGTTGTTCCCGTCATGAAGATAGAACCCGCTACGCGCTTACTCGCCCCCGCTGCCTTAGCCCTTGCGGCCAGGGTTACCTCGGCTGCTGCGGGGCGTGCTGCGGCGACGAGCTTGGCGTTGAACGCTTCGGGACGCCAGATGACCGTAGCGCTCATCCGATATAGGCCAATGCCGGTGAGCGGCGGTAGCGGTTCGTGATATCGGTGACCTCCGAAGACGGGCCATAGGTGATCGTGGCATCGAGGGTCTGGCGCTGGACGACCCTCGAGAGTGGATCCGCATTACCCTTGATCTGGTCATAGGTCTTGAGGGCCACAAGGCGCTTGATATCGGTCGGCACCGCGGCCCAGCCGAACTTGCCCGTAAGTTTGACCGTCCCAGCCCCCATCGGCCATATACCGGTGCTGAGTCCCGCCTGGGCATCGAGCCAGTCAGAGGTTGAACCATCGACCATCGATGTGCCGGCTGCATCCAGTGACTTCTTGATGCGGTACGAGGTGCTGGCTTCGGTTACGTAGGTGGTCAGCCACGACAAGCGCGTCTGAACCGTCGTCAATGAACGAACGCGGCGAGGGGCATACAGGCGGGTCGTGCCCCAGCCATCTACGTCGATGGCCTCGTCTGCATCGCCTCCGGGAGGCTCGAAATCATCGGCTAGATCGAGTTCTACCTGGGTCGTTACCTGTGCGATAACGAGGTCGAGGTATGCATCGGTGCCATCGTTCTCGCTCAGGATAAGGTTGGCGCAGTACGGCTTGACCGTTCGCTCCCGGAAGTCAGCCGCTGCTATATACGCCATCGGATACCTCCGGGGT
>Ga0068857_100000277_pt1 | contig 35101 bp, 34 predicted proteins | sample KBSCornC72_FD_66591 | JGI IMG/M metagenome (GOLD analysis project Ga0068857, IMG submission 66591) | Corn rhizosphere microbial communities from Kellogg Biological Station, Michigan, USA - KBS Corn C7-2 | ecosystem: Host-associated > Plants > Roots > Rhizosphere > Soil ...
CCGGTGCGTTCCTGGATAAGTTCGCGCAGCAGGATCTCGGTCCCTTTTGGTAAAAGTAACTCCATTGTTTTAGTCGTCGCGATCTTGCTTCCCCAGATTTTCCTTATTACGTGCCTTCAGCAACGACTCAACTGCTGCCCGGGCCACATCCTGATCAGGTGCGTCGATGTATGACTCGATAGTTGAGCTCGCTACATCTCCCCCGAGCCTTCCAAGAGCCTCTAACGCCGCAATTCTGACGTTGTTATGTGTTTCCCTATTAACGACGACGCTGAGTGCCTCAACTACGATTGGTAGTTGGTAATTTCCCAGTGAACGAGCGGCAAAGTAACGCACCCATAAGTCGTCATCATTAAGTGCATCAAGCAATGCATTCATCGACTCTTGATTCTGCTGTTGGGCCAGCGCCCTTGCAGCCGCGGCCCGCACGCGCCGGGTATCGTGCCTGACAGCATCAATGAGCACCGCTTCCACCCGGTCGTCTTCCAGAAATGGAAGGTGTTCGACGGCAGCCTGGCGCACTCTCTCGTCTTCATCTTTACAGCTCTTCAGGAGCAAGTCTGCAGAGGCCGGATAACCGAAGTACCCGGCTATTTTTGCGGCTGACTCTCTTACGAGGGGATTAGGATCGTTCAAGAGAGACTGTACCCGCGAAGACATTTGCGATGATCCAATTGAATTCAGGGCGCCTACAACCGCCTGCCGGACTGCCGCATCCGGATCTCCCATCATCTCGATCAATCCTTCGAGCGCGGATTCGTCTCCCAGCTTCGCGAGGGACTGAGCTGCATCAATTCGTAGTTCGGAATCTTCCAAAAGGAGGCGGACAATTACCGAGGTAGCCTTTTTGTGGCCTAGCCGTCCGAGCGCGATTACCGATGCTCGCCTAATTTCAACATCTTCTGAGTTGGTTTGCTCGAGCAATAGCTCAGCGACACCCTTGCCGTTGCGTACGAGTGACTCGACGACTTCGCTACGTACACTCGGTTCAGCTAGCAGTCGAATGAGAGCGCGATGCACTGCTGGTCCATTCAACCAACCGATTACAACTGCAAGCGGGCGAAGGTCGTTAACTCGAACTTCACCGAGCGCATCCAACAGATGTTGCGCGCCGCTCGCCTTAATTGCCCTGCCGGCGATTTCAGCAATATAAGAGCCTTCACCAAACTCCTGCTCAAAGCGATCGTAGAGCATGGTTAGAGCGCGTGCGATTGAAAGGGTTGGCGGATTGGGAGCATTTAGGAGTGACGCCAATGGGGTGACGGCTTTTTCATCACCCAGGGCGCCTAAGGCTTCGGCCGCCGGTTCGGAAAGCATCTCCACTTTCAACAACGAGGTAATGCGTGGCGCCACGCTCGAATCGCCGATTTCTTTCAAAGCATCGAGGGCCGGGAAGCTTAAGAAGAAATCAGTCGACTCAGCGACATTCGCGAGCGCCTCGGTCGCTGCCGGAGAACCAATTTTCCCCAAAGCCTCGATCGCATGAAAGCGAACATTCATGTCTTCGTCTTTCAATGCCTGTATTAGTGGTCCAACGGCGCGTTCTTCACGCTGCTCACCTAATGCAAGCGCAGCCTGCATCCGCAAATCAGAATCGTCGGACTGCAGAAACTCAACGAGCGGAGAATAAGTGTCGACATCCACCATCGCCAGGACTTGAAGGGCACTGTTCAGAACTGCGAGATTGCGATGGTCCTGGCGAAGCATTTCCAGCAATGCTTGAATCGCATCGGGCGCGGCCCGTTTCGACAGCCCCTCGATTGCGGCTTTGCGAACTTGCCAGTTTTCGTCTTTCAACGTGGTAACCAGCGGCATCCGATTATTAATCTCTTCGGATCTGGTTATCTCTTTGATTGCTTCGAGTCGAACCTGTTCATCGGTGCTTGCGAGCAACTCGTCGAGTTCGCGTTCACGTTCGATCCTTTCTGTCACGTCCTCGATCGTGATGATCAGGCCAACTACCTCACCATCCTCTTCAACGGGAGCGATTGTTACGCGTTGCAACATTCGGTCGAAACGTTGGGAAGGTTTCTGTGTTGAACAGGGAATTAAGTAACGATGAAAGGCAGGCGCGAGAACTCTCACTACGCTGTCCGCTAAGACTTTTTCGAGTGTCTGGAGGAGTCCGCGAGATTTGATCTCAGGAAACAATAACTGAACTTCTTTACCGCGCGCGTCTTCCGCCGCGAGACCGGTAAAGCGGATCATTCCGTTATCCCAGACCTTGATCTTGAGATCCCTATCGGTAGTGAATACACCAAACACTTCTGCCGGGCCATTATTCGCCATTATCAGTTCAGTCAGATCTCTGGAAGAAAATTACAGCTGCGTCGCGCAACTGGCATTTACGCTTCGGGCTCATGGAGGGCGTCGCTTGATACGTTAGGGGGGGTACTGCTGGTTGTTTCTGAGGGCTCTTTTCCATTTGATCGTTGTCGTTTGCGTCCTTTTCGAAAGTTTGAGTCATTTGATCCGTTTGATCCGGAGGCCGAACCAGAGGCTGAAAGCTGGTCCATGGTTGCTACCAGCAGACCGGCAGAATCCAACAGGGCACTCGTCGCTCCCAACGTTTCATTTACGCGACGCGCGTTTCGGTCGGTTATGTGTCGAGTTTCAGAGAGCGAATTAACGATGCCTTCAATTGCATGTGAGTGCTGCAAATTCGACTGAGCAATAAGATGGATCTGTTTCGAAATATTTTGAGTTGCCGAACTCATGTCTTTCGTGGCGCGCGATTGCTCAATCATCGCTTGAGCTACCTGTTCTGATTCTCGCTTCATCTTTTCCGTTTCACGCGTAATTTGGATCGCAGCGACCGCTTGTTCTCCCATTGCTTTGGAAACTGATTGGATCAGTCGCGTGAGCTTTACATTCTCGTTTGAAACCATGGTGGCAGCGGAGGACTGTTGTTCCAGTGCCCGGTAAGTCGACGCGGCGCCGCGTCGCATTGAGTTGAGCGCAGCGGCAATTTGTTGGGCTCCACTGGCTTGTTCAGTCACTGCCTTTCTCACCTGGCCAGAAATTGCACTCGTGCTTTGCGATGCCTTGATGATTTCCCTGGCCGCCTTGGTCTGCTCATTCATTGCCTGATTCAGCTCTTTTGAGGTTTTGCGAAGGTTGGTTGTCGACTGAACAATTTTCTGGACAGCTTGAACCTGTTCAGCCGTCGCGTTGGATACGTGTTTGGACTGGAGAGCGGAGGTCTCTATCGCGCGCTTTACCGTTTGACCTGCAATTAGCTGCTCTTCAGTCGCCCGCGCTATGTGAGATACCAATTGAGTTGTTTCCTGTACACCACCTAGAATTTTTTCGAGCCCTCTGAGTCCTTCCTCTGCGAGGCGGTTACCCTCTTCAGCTGTTCGCACACCATCGGTGGCGGCATTCACTGCTTCCTGGACAGCTTCTTGAACTGCTTGAATTATTCCTGCGATGTCGGAGGTTGCCTGGGCAGAGCGGTCAGCCAGGTTGCGTATTTCTTCGGCTACCACGGCAAATCCTCTACCAGCCTCACCTGCTCTAGCTGCTTCTATCGAAGCATTAAGGGAAAGCATGTTGGTTCGCTCGGCAATAACGTTGATTGTGTTGACGATGCCACCTATCTCATTGGATCTCTTTCCGACTTCGCGAACGATTTGTGCCAGTTGGGTAATCGAATCACGAACCCGACTAGCACCCTGTATAGAAGATCGGGCCATACTTCCGCCTTCACTCGCATCGCGACCTAGTCTGCCGGTGATCTCATTTGCGTTTTGTACGAGCGTGGACACAGCCTGCAGCGAGCGATCCATCTGAACCGCGCTGGTTGCAGCGTCTGCTGCTTCAGATGTTATTCGTTCTGCGTTCTGCGAAACGCCTTGAATAGAACGCGCCATCTCTTCAATGGAAGTAGAAACATCATCTACGGACGCGGTAAGATTTTGGGTCATCGCTGAAACTTCTTCGATTGAGGCGCCCATCTCGCTGATAGCGGAGGACGTTTGTTCGGCAGCGACCGTCAAATCGTCCGCATTTTGGGATAGACCTTGATTAGTTCGGGTCGTCTCTTCCATTGCCGCAGCAGTCTCATTGATCGATGAAGTCAGAGCTTCGGTGTCTTCGAGGACGCCTTTGATAGCGGTCGAAAGCTCTGTTGATGCACCAGACACAGATTCAGCCGAAGCCGACATTTGCTCCGACAGTTCTTTCACACTTTGAATTGAAGCTGCAGTCTCTTCAATAGCGGCAGAATTTTCGTTTATTGACGATGCCAAACTAACCGCGTTTCCTGTGACCTGCTCAACAGACGCGGAACTTTCGACGATCGCGGAAGAAGTCTCTTCGGCCGAGACCACGATGTTGGAGGTCCGCTCAGCAGTCGCTCTCAATGAGGCGAGGAGTTCATCAGTGCTAGTTACCGCGGTGCCCAGAGCGCCCACCTGCGATACTGCACCATCGGCAACTTCCCGCGCGATCTCGGTGATGGTGTTGGCAAGCTTAACTACCTGTGAGGCTTGTTCACGTATGCTTGAGGTCTCTAGATTGCTAAATTCTCGAGCTTTCATTTGACTCGACATACTGGCTCCTTCAAAGTTGTCGTCTGCTAATAATTTTTGCCCGATTTGCTCACCTGCCATCTCGAGCCACATTCTATAGATGCTACCGACGCGCTCAGCATTATGGCGTTCCTAACTCCTGACGCGTTTGCGTCTCGTCCTTAACAGTAATTGAATCAGAGGAAACCGACTCGCCAACCTTCAGAATCTCGTTGAGCTGCAAAATTAAGATCATCCGCCCGTCTACCGTAGCAATTCCTTCAAGATACTCGCCGTTAAGGTTCGTGATGCCTTCCGGTGGCAATTTTATGTCGGCTTCGTTAATGGTCTTAAACTCACGTGATGAATCTACAATTAAGCCAACAGTTCGACCTTCAGACTCGACGATAAGCAGGCGGGTACGGAGATCAAATTGAGCTTTGGGAAACCCGAAACGAGTCCGCAAGTTTACCGCAGGAATGATTCGTCCCCGAGAGAGAACTACACCCTCAACTGTTGGGTTCGCATTCGGCACAGGCGTTATGTTCTCCACCATCTCGAGTCGGCGGACTAGAGCGCTTCTGACGGCATAACTGGTATTCATCAACTCGAAGAGGATGAACTTATTGCTGGTAGATTCGGTCGACATAACGGTACTCATCAAGTAATTTTCTAGTTGGCCACTCCAGAAAGAAGTTCCATCGCATCAAGAATTAGAATCGGGCGACCGTCTCCCAGCTCTGTCGCGCCTGAAATTCCTTTAACATCGAGCAAAGGGTCGGTTAACGAGCGGACCACCACCTCGCGGAGTCCCAGGACCTTATCAACTACCAGGGCCGTTGCGCGTGAGCCACTTCCTACTACAAACGCGTACAAAGTGCCGGTTTCTTTTCGTTCGTAACCGAAGATATTGGAGAGCCTTACCAGAGGAAGTACTCGGTTTCGATACAGTACGATCTCATTGTTTTCCAGGATCTTGATCGATTTTGGATCGATCTCGACAACTTCCTGCACTGCTGATTGCTGTAAGGCAAACATTTGGCCACCGACTGAGGCGATCAAAGCGTCAGTGATTGCAAGCGTCAAAGGAAGAGTTATGCGAAATAAGGTACCCTCTCCCCGAGTCGTCTCGAGAGCAACTGTGCCTTCAAGTTCAGAGATCGACTGGTGCACGACATCCATTCCGACGCCACGCCCGCTGGCACGATCCACCTGATCCCGGGTCGAGAACCCCGGGGTAGAGATTATCTTGAGTAGTTGCGGCAAATCGACCTGGCCAACGGGGTCGACCAGTTGAATGTCTGGATTTCGGGCCGCAATCTCCTCAACGTCAATTCCTCTACCATCGTCACTAATTTCGATAATTACAACTTCACCGGCAGTCTGCGCGCGTAAACGCAAATGGCCCTCTGCCGGCTTGCCGGCTGCCGCTCTCTCTGTTTCTGATTCAAGTCCATGGCTAATCGCATTACGTACGATGTGCAGAAGCGGATCCATCAGACGTTCAACAAGAAACTTGTCGATTTCAGTGTCAGCGCCGCTGATATCTAGGACCACCGTCTTGTCAGTTTCACGGGTGAGGTCACGAACGACAAATCTCATGCGCTCAAAAATTTCTGCGATGGGTACCATGCGAACGCGCATGACGCCGTTGCGAAGGTCTCGCAACTGTTTTCCGAGCGCAGCGCTTATCTCCTGGAGTCCTCGCCAGTCGTTACCAGGGATCGAGGTTCTGAGCGATTTAAGTTTCGTTTCCAATCTGGCCCGGCTCACGACCAGGTCGCTTACTAACAACATCAATTGGTCCAGGCGGACAAGATCAACGCGAACAGAGGTGGGCGCCGCACTGCTAGTGGTCGGTATAGTGCTCGATGCCTCGGGAGTTTCCGGCGACGTCTCCGCTGTAGTCTCCGCCGGCAGCTCCTCAATTGGAGCAAAAGTCACACCGTAGCCTTCAAGATCTCCAAGTTCAGGCTGGGTTACATCGCTCAAAACAATGAATTCGAAAGCAATCTCACCTTCCTGAATCAGTGGAGTACTGCGAACAATCTCTCCGATACTCTGTAGGCGAGCTCGCACCGAGTTCACATTTACTCCGGCGGTTGCATGTGCTGGACCGGGTACGAAGACAAATCTCCATTCTCTTTTTGGAGTTCTATCCTTAATTGCCAATGCTTCAGGTAACCTTGTCTCTGTTGAGGGCTTGACCTGCGATTGAGGTAAAGTCAACGCTTTGATAGTGTCTGCTGACTTCGTGATATCAGGTATGTTCTCACTATTCCGGTAGGCCTGAATCACCTGGTCAAGCGTCCGAGTCCCTTCAATCAGAGCTTCAAACCCTTCGGGAAGCAAAATGAGCCGGCCGTCCCTAAGACCACCGAGATAACTCTCCATCTTGTGGGCCAGTTGTTCTGCCGGGGTTAGTCCCACCATCGCCGAGATGCCCTTTAGAGTATGAAAGCTGCGAAACAGTTCATCGAGGTGAGCACTATCGACAGAGGCTCGACCGACAAACTGCTCGATTGAGAGCAGCCGGTTCTTGACTATTGCTAAGTGTTCCTCGCTCTCGGCGAAGTAGTCGTCGAGGAACTCGTTAAAGAAGTTATCTGAGGTCTCGTCTACCATTGATGTCCTAGGTCAACAGTTGTCGGACTTTAGTCTCAAGCTCCTGGGGCGAAAAAGGCTTGGTCAAATAGAGACTGGCTCCAGCCGATAAAGCGTCGGCCTGACTGACTTCGTCGCCGCGAGTGGTTAAGACCACCACCGGCATCGATTTATAAGCGGGACGTGAGCGTACGAACTTGAGAACTTCGATTCCGTGCATTTCGGGCATATTGAGGTCAAGTACCATCAGCGAGACCGGTCCCAGAACGAGCCGTTCGATGGCCTCCAGCCCGTTTTCAGCCTCTTCGAAAGTTGTACGGTGAATGTTTGCGAGCGACTTCGCAATCATGCGTCTGATTGTGCGGGAGTCGTCGACGATCAGGATCTTGTTTTCCTGTTCAGTTGTCACGATTAGATTCAGTGGATGGGCGCGAATCCAGATCTCAGCCCTGGAGCTAATATACTGACGTTGCTTAACTGCGGAGGGGTCTACCGGGGGTACGATAGGACATTAGTATAACCCCTGATATTTGGCAAGTAACGCCCTGTACCAGGTCTCGATGTCTCTGTGTAACCTCTATGTCCCTCTGTGACTTCTTAGGTGGGCAAACTCTTTAAGCAAACCTCGCCTCATGAAACAAAAAGTACCGCTTTGGTGCGATAAGCTTCAGAAGAGCTGTTCACAAAGGTTGAACGGTAGTCAGTAGCGAAAGGGTACGTCGGTATCGCACGCCCCGAGTTGGCGCCTGCCCTGCGGACGCTGAGTCTCGACCTGCGGTACTCAAAAAGAGTGGAGTTGGGTGCTTAAACCAAGTGTCCAGCCATCGCCGAACCCGTCAACAAAGTTACTCCTCGCATCAGCTGACCCGAGTCATATCTCGTCAGCCTCACATTACCAGCCGAACAAGCTGAAAGGAGATCAGCATGGCCAGAGTTCTCGATCCCACTGGCAACTCGACCGACGAAACCTCAAGCAACCCGAATCACGAGTCGAGTCCCAGAAACTTATTGAAAGATTTTCGTGCCATTCAAGCCGCAGCTAAATCAAGTTCTGACGGAGACCTATGCGCCGTAGCCCCATCACCGGAGCTAAAGGAAAGAATTTCGAAGGAGATTGCCGACATTCGCAGTAATTCCAAATCTGCAATCGCGTCATTGGCGCGAGCGGCCGAGCCCAACCGCCCAGGTTTTAATGACGGTCTAATCCTGCCACCCGACCTGTTTCCTCTGGGCACTCCCTTAAGCGCGATCCGCAATGCGGCGTTGGACCGTGCGCCCCTCAGAGGTGCCGTCCGGGTGATTGTTGTCCTGGTTGATTTTTCAGACAAAAACATGACGCAGACTCAAGCGCACTTTAGAGATCTGTTTTTCTCGACTGGAGTAATCCCCACCGGAAGTGTGCGTGAGTACTATGCTGAAGTTACGCATGGGCTCATCGATCTGCAGGGAGACGTTGTTGGTCCGTTCCGGATGCCACTGACCCTGGCCCAGTATGCTCACGGAGCTTCCGGCATCGGCGGAGCGAGTCCGAATGCGCAGACAATGGCAAGAGACGCCGTTATTGCCGCAGATCCAACCGTAAACTTCACGCCGTTCGATAACGACGGCAATGGTTTTGTAGATGCGTTTATTGTGGTCCATGCCGGCGCCGGCGGAGAACAGACAGGTAACCCTGGTGATATCTGGTCACACAAGTGGACGCTCGCAGGCGGTGCCAAAACGGTGGACGCCACAAAAATTTTCGCCTATCTAACCGTGCCCGAAGATTCCAGAATCGGTGTCTGCGCTCACGAGCTGGGCCATCTGCTCTTTGGTTTTCCAGACCTCTACGACACCGACCAGAGTTCCGAGGGAATCGGAAACTGGTGTCTGATGGCAGCCGGCAGTTGGGGCGGTGGCGGCGATGTCCCAGTTCATCCTTCGGCGTGGTGTAAAGCCAACCAGGGCTGGGTCAGTGTTGATAACAGGACCAGCAACAGCACTGTCACAATTCCTGATGTTAAAGACTCCAACACGGTATTGCGACTCTGGAAAGATGGCGCGCCAGGCAGCGAGTACTTCCTGGTTGAAAATCGGCAGAAGAATCGGTTCGATCAATCGCTACCACAGGGTGGATTGCTCATCTGGCATGTCGACGATTCCGTTAGCTCAAACACGAACGAGTCGCACTATAAGGTAGCCTTGATGCAAGCGGACGCAAATCGCGATCTGGAGCTTGATCACAATCGCGGTGACGCTGGCGATCCTTATCCGGGCTCAAGTGGAAACACCAGTTTTAACAAGAGCTCCACGCCAAACTCGAAATCTTACAGTGGTGTTGATACCTGCGTTGCCGTTAACGCTATCAGCGCATCCGGCTCAACTATGACAGCGAATGTGGCGGTGAAGTGCAAGGGAGTCGAAAAGGATCATCTCAAAGATATTCGGGATGTCTTTGATAAACGGCGCATAAAGGAGATCCGTGAGAAGCGGTTGGAAAAACCACAGATTGATAAATTGTATTCCTACGAAAAGGGCTTCACGGACAAGCTGTCGGATAAGTTCACCGACAAGTTGTCCGATGGCAAGTTCACCGAAGGCGGAGGCTTTCCAGGAGGTTTTGGCGGAGGTTTCGCACCGCCCGATGCGCGGCTGAATCAACTGGAAGCCCGAGTTTCTGCGCTCGAGGCGGCCATGCAAAAGCCTGGCGAGGAGGCTGCGTCACCCTTCATTGGCAGTGAACTTCGACCGGACTTAAGTGAAGGAGCACTCGCAGCAGAAGACGACTACAGCACTTTGGACGAACAAATGAAGCAGGGCTCAGGCCAGGCAAAGCGTTTGTTCGATTCCAAATTGAAGGAACAGTAAAAGGTGTTGCGTTTCCTGATCCTTGCTCATCGAGGAGATGCGACGGCCCTCAAGGTGGCCTCGCATCTCCTCATGCGCCATAGTCGTGAATCGCTGCGAGTTGTGTTTGCCGACGAGTTGATGTCGCAATCTCAGATCATTCATCGCGTTAACGGAGCAAAAGCGCTAACTTCGCTCCGGCTGGCCGATGGGTTTTCCATCAACAATGATGGAATTGGGATTGTCTTTAATCGCTTGCGACAGGTGGAAGTACCTCAGTTTGCGCGGGCGATTACAGCGGACCAGGAGTACGCGGCGTTAGAGCTATTTGCATGTTTGATAAGTTGGATGAAGTCTTTGACGTGCCCGGTTCTCGGAGCGCCCTCGTCTCAAAGTCTGGGTGGACCAACACTTAGTACTCTTGCCTGGAACGTCCTCGCTGGTAAAGCTGGTTTACCAACATCTCGCGTCCGCTTCACCAGCAGCCTGAAACACTATTCATTACAAGGTGCGTGTAGGTTCCCGGCAGGTAACTCCGCAACTGGCGACGTGCCGGCTGTATTGACTCACCATCGCGCACCAGGTATTGCGGTGGCGGTTATCGGTGAGCGAGTGCTTGGTCCTTGTGCGGAGAATGTCAAAGCCGGCTGTTTGAGACTGGCGAAACTATCTGGCTTTGAGGTGTTAGTGGTCTATTTTTCTTCCGAACAAGATGGTCTGGTGTTTGGGGGCGTCGATCCTTATCCACAATTAACTGATGCTCAGAGTGTTGCTGCCCTGGTGAAAACTCTAGAGGAACGCTCTTGATCCTATTCTGTGGCATTCCGACTGAACCTCCACTGGCGCTCGCTATCGAAGCTGCGCAGCGTCTGCAGTTGGGCCATGTAGTTTTCAATCAACGCCATGCGCGGTTTTGCAACATCGCGGTCGACAGTCATCTCGGAGAGTTGACCGGAACTCTCCGGATAGCGGATCGAGAATGGTGTTTGGAAGGCTTTTCAGGGGTTTACACCAGATTGATGGATATCAACGCGTTACCCGAAAATCGACCGCGTCGTTATACGAAACCTGATGACGCGGCGATTTTGAGGAGTTCCTTTCTGCATCAGACGCTGGCAGATTGGATGGAGATTGCCACCTGTCGGGTAGTGAACAGGGCAGCGCCAATGTCTACCAATGTTTCGAAGCCCTACCAGGCGCAAATGATTTCCAGGTTCTTTTCAACTCCAACAACCCTGGTTACAAACGACCCAGATGCGGCAATTGAGTTTATCAAACGACATGGCCGTGTAGTCTACAAATCTGTGAGTTCTATCAGATCGATTGTGCGTGAGTGGTCTGCCGCCGACGCAGCAAAACTTTATAAGATTCGTTGGTTGCCGACACAGTTCCAAAGTTTTGTCGAAGGCGTTAATCTTCGCGTCCACGTGGTTGGGTCAAAGATCTTTGCCACCCAAATCAGTTCAGCAGCAGTTGATTACCGCTATGCGACGCGAGAGGATATCGAGGTCGAGATGATGGAGCTGGAATTACCTTTGGAGATTGCTGAAAAGTGTGTCGCGTTGTCGGTTGAGTTACAGCTTCCGTTCTGTGGTATTGACTTGAAGCGGACTCCTGAAGGTAACTACTATTGTTTTGAAGTTAACCCGTCGCCTGCGTACAGTTATTATCAGGAAACAACCGGACAGCCGATTGCGGATGCTTTAGTCGAATACCTTGCGGGTAGAACCGAGGTCGATCATGAATGTTCAAGCTGTTGAGAATTGGGCTTTGATAAAAGGAAGAGTGTCATCTATCCAACCGCCCGCTGAACCTTATGGATATGCCGTAGCGACGATTGCAGTGGAAGAAGTTACACCAGTGAGTGGATACGCCAATATGTTTGCCTGGGCCGTTGGAAAAGAAGTCGAGTTCAACATTCCCCAGGCGAAAGTCGATGAGATCTCCTTAGCCGAAGGTGACTCAATTTCTGCTAAAGTTCGCAAAGCCAGCCCCACTGCCTCATTTGTCGACGCCGACTCAGTGGTCAAATTGGGCTAGAGAACGCACGATCGCTACGTTCCGAAAGTTCTCAATTTAAGTTCGCCGAAGCAAACCGTTAAGGGATGTGGCAAGCGCGAGGCTGCGCTGATGTCGAAAACACTCGCCGCTAAGCAGCGCAACCTCGCGCCTACTAATGGATGGATACGAAATCCACATTATTCCGGACGGTAGATGCACATACTCCCTTTCGGGCATTCAAGTTTAAAAAAGCTACCGCCGATATAAGAACCGGACAACGCATCGTCGTAGATAATATTGAGCGTTTCGTCGATGTCTTTTGGGGTTGCTAAATCGCAAGTTCGAAATAACCCGACGTAGATTCGTTTCAAGCGAGCCGTCTTCTTCGCTGGAAACTTTAGAGGTTCGAAAGTCTTTTCGATCGTCAAGGCGTCAGGTCCGGAGAGCGGCTCGAAAGGAGCGACTGATTCCTGAATGTATGGGGTCACCGGCTTCACGGCGTTCAGATGAGTGGTGTCAGGCGAAATTCGTGGACCTTCTTCGTTCTCTACTAATTTCGCATCGTAGAGGCGGATTGCGAAACCCGGGTGTTGGCACGGGCCAGCTTTAATCGGGGGAATACGGTTTGCCGCAAATGTTGCCTGGAACGTAACGCTATTGCCTCGACTAAATGAGTCAGGAGGCTTGGCAGTAATTTTTGTCGGCACAACTAATCCTCCTCCCTGGTAGAACAGGGCGGCTATCAGTAATGTCGTTAAAACCGAAGCGTGAGTCATTGGGATTTCTCCTTTTCCAAGAGGGATTGGGCGAGGCCAACTTACACCATTTTAAAAGTGAGGAAAGAGAGTCATGGCTAGGACCATGGGCCGCTTTTTGGAAAGCCGCTCATTGTTGATTGCCTAAGCATTCTGCCCTGTGGTCACCGTCCTCACTCCAGCAACCAACCGTCTATCACGCCGCATTCTAATCAAAGTCGTTGGCAGTGGGAACCGGAAAAACTATTGAAAAGCATGTGGCGAGATCGAGATAATCCGGTAAGCTGTGGTTGCTATGAGCGTATGGAAAAAGCTACTGGAAACAGCCGTATACGCACCTTCGCCACATAATGTGCAGCCCTGGCGTTTGCGCATTCTCTCGGACGAGACGGCCGACTTGCTGATCGAAAAACGTCGCACCCTTCCGAAAGAAGATCCTACCGGAAGTTTTATCATCTTGAGTATGGGCCTCTTCATCGAGGCGCTCACGATTGTAGCCGGGCAAAGCTCATTTAAACTCGATTATGATTTGTATCAACCCGCCTCAAGGTTTACGCCCGAGCAAATAGCGAAAACGGAGGGTGAGTTGTTGCCATTTGCAAGATTGAATCTCGTTCAGCAATCTGCTGGCGAACTTGCTGATTCTACAGTCGACCTTGCATTGTTTCGCACGCGCCGGACCTCGCGCATTTCGTTCTCATCTCAACCCGTTCCCAACGAAGACGTCGAGGCGTTGTCGAAACTGGCGTGTGAATGGGGACAAGTGTATGAACAGGTTACCGCGCCTGCTACCATTAACCAGATTCTCGAGCGCAATATTGAGGCGGTGTTTGAAGATCTAAATGTGCCCGCATACCACGACGAGATCGTGGAGTGGTTTCGCTTCAGTGATCACTCTTCACGCCAAACCCGCGACGGTTTGGATTACCGTTGCATGAATTCTTCGCGCCTGTCGTTCTGGTTAGCGGCGCGAGTTCCTCAGTTGCTCAACCTTCCAGTGACCGGCGCGCTGCTTAGAAAGATCTACCGCACACAGTTGGGCCATGTACCAACCCTTGGCATGCTCGCAGGTCCATTCTGGGATCCTGATAGCGCGCTTAGAACCGGACGCTTCTTGATGCGCTTCTGGTTAGAGTTGGCGAAACGCAATCTTTACATTCATCCTTATGGAAACCTGGTAACAAATAAGGCTGCGGCCGAATCGACTTTAAAACTGCTCAGGGTTCCCAACATCTGGTTAATTTTCAGAATCGGCTTTTCAGAAGTACCGCCGCGGAGTTATCGCCGTACAGTCGAGGAGGTGCTGGTTGATTGATCGTTTGCTGACGGGAGCCACGCTCTGGTTGCTCTGGATCATTCGCAGAATTATCAGTCTTGATCGTCGAGCCTACATGCTGCTTAGCGCCGGTGCGTTGCAACCCCTTCTCGCCAGGATAGGAATGCTGCGGGCCCACGCTGTTTATCTGAAAGCGAAGGATCACTGCCCCGCGTATAACGCTTTTCTCGAGAGCGCAGGAGCACCAAAGAACGGACGCTGGAATCTCTCTGACTTGCCCATCATGACCAAGGAGAATTACGTCAAGAAATATTCACTCGCGGATCGTTGTTACTATGGCAGGCTGCCGCCGGCGGGCGTCGTAATTGACGAATCGTCTGGCTCCTCAGGCGTGCCAAACAACTGGGTGCGCAGCGCTGAGGAGCGCGAAGATGTAAAGCGAATTCTCCAACTCAATTATCAACTAATCTACCGCGACAGTGGCTGTATCCTGCTGAATTGTTTTGCGCTGGGCCCATGGGCCACGGGCATGAATGTGTCAATGTCACTTGTCGATGTTGGTATTCTCAAGTCGATTGGGCCAGATCAAAAGAAACTGGAAAATTCGCTGGAGCTGTTTGGCGCTGATTATCGCTATTTGATTTTTGGCTACCCACCATTCATTAAATCGTTTGTCGATACCACGGTGCTCGATCTCAAGAAATACCGGTTGGATTTGATCGTCGGTGGAGAAGGCATCTCCGAACCATTGCGCACTCACCTGTTACAGTATTTCCAAACGGTAATTTCCTCTTATGGTGCGTCGGATCTGGAGATCAATATCGGTGTTGAGACCGATTTGACTATCAACCTGCGTCGACTTTGCATGAAAGATCGCAAGCTGTCACAGAGCCTTTTCGGACGCGAGCTGCCCCCGATGATTTTTCAGTACAACGCACTTGATTACGTCATCGAGACGACTCCCGAAGAAGAACTTGTTTTTACTATCGGCAGGCAAACCAGTGCAGCCCCGAAGCTACGTTACAACTTGCATGATCTTGGCGGTGTTATGACGCATGCGCAGCTCCGACAGAAGCTCGCGTCGTATGGGGTTGATATTGTTCAACTGGCAGGACTGCAAAGTCACTTTCCTATTCTTTTCATTCATGGTCGCAGCGACTTGACCGTGCCATTTTATGGCGCGAAGGTGTACCCGACGGACCTGGAAGAGATCATCAACGCAGATCTGAATTTAGCGAGACAGATCAACTCATTTCAGATCTCCAGTTATGAAGATAAAGCGATCAACCGGCGTTTGAAGATCCGGTTGGAGATGGTCAAGAGTCTTCCCGGTCCACTAGCTTCCACCGAACAGTTGCACCAGATGATGTTTGAAGGGCTATGCCGCGTGAACCAGGACTTTCGCGAAGTGACGAAGATGTTTGATCGCAGTTGCGTTGAGCTGGAGATTTACGAGTTTGAAACCGGACCATTTAAAGGTCGTGACATTCGGGTGAAAAACAAGTATGTGGCTCAGTAATCCCTCGCTTGGAGCGGACTCGTCGTGAGCGGGCCCGTTGTTAAGTTGTGTGGGCGAGCCAGTCAAGCGCAACGTTGGATTGCTTCAATCACCGTGGTTACCAACGCGTGATAGACTGCCGCAGAGCCAGTCGAAGGAGGATATGAATGATACGGCATTTCTCAATATCAGCTGTCGACCTCGTGCTCGCTTTGAGCGGAACCACCTCCCCACAACAGAACCTCGTTTTGCATAACGACCGGAACGATACCTGTCGCCTCTTTAAAGCCCTGGGGGAATGAGAGCTCCAACTAACGCCAAAGGGCCAAGACCAAAGACCAAAGACCAAAGTCCAATTCCAATGACGAATCTAATTCAAGATCTGATTTACGGTTTTCGATGGTTCCGAACGCATCCAGCATTCACCCTTTTGTCCGTCGTTACTTTGGCGGCAGGCATCGGTCTTAACACCGCGATGTTCAGCGTGATTTACACGGTCCTGATAAGTCCTCTTCCTTACCCCGAGGCTGATCGGCTGGTGTGGATGAATGAGAGCAGCGAGGAAGTCCCGAACCTTTGGGTTTCCTGTCCTAACTTTCAGGATTGGCGGACGCGCAATCAATCGTTTGCAGGGATGTCGCTCTTTCGCGGTTGGTCCGTGAACATGACTGGGGTTGGTGAGACGGAGAGTGTCGACGCGCGCATGGTTACTGCCGACTACTTCAGGGTGATGCGTTTCGCTCCCGTGATGGGACGAGACTTCTCTGATGAAGATGACAAACCGGGTGCAGCGCCAGTCACGATTATTAGCTACGCGTTCTGGCAAGAGCGCTTCGGCGGGGATCCGCAGATCGTCGGTCAGTCAGTAACGCTCGACGATCGATCGTACGCGATTATCGGTGTCATGCATCCTGAGTTCAAACATCATGGCCCACCGCCGTTGTGGCTACTTGTTGGACCAATGAACTGGAATAACCGTGACGTGCGAATCGGCGGCAATGTTATCGCTCGATTAAAGCCAGGCGTGTCGCTGGACCAGGCGCGTACTGACATGCAGCGCATTTCGCAGGATCTCAGACGCGAGTATCCCGGCCAAAACGCGGGTGCTACTAACGTTCACGTTCTCTCGTTGCAGGACAGCATCACCGGCGACGTGCGTTGGGCATTGCAGATTCTGTTTGGAGCCGTTGCTCTCGTTATGTTCATCGCCTGTGCGAACGTCGCCAATCTTCAACTCGCGCGCGCTGCCTCGAGAAGCCGCGAACTAGCTGTGCGTGCCGCACTCGGAGCCTCGCGTTGGCGAATAGCAAGACAACTGCTGGTGGAGAGTTTGATGTTAGCGCTCGCCGGCGGTTTCGTCGGTCTTCTATTAGCCTGGTGGGCCATTGCACTCCTCAGTAAGGTTGAACACTCAACTGTTCCGCGAATGCAGTTTCTGGAACTGAATTATCAAGTGCTCGCGTTCAATCTTGGCATTTCGTTGCTCACGGGAATTCTTTTTGGAATGATCCCGGCGTTCCGATTTTCCAAAGTCAAGCTTCAGGACAATCTAAAAGACAACAGCATCGCATCGACGGAACGACAGGGGAAGCGCGTGCGCAGTGCCCTGGTCGTCTGTGAAGTTGCGCTTTCAGTCGCGCTGATGATCGGTGCTGGTCTGTTAGTTAAGAGTTTATTCCGGCTCTTTAATTCAGACCTCGGGTTTGATCCGCACCACGTGTTGACGATGGAGCTAAGACCCTCGCGAACCCGTTATCGAGACAACGCAAAGTTTTACGCCCTTTTCCAGAACATCCTCGAGCGAGTAAAAGCTCAACCCGGCGTTGAAGCAGTTGCTTTCTCGAACAACTTGCCGGGCATCGAAGACGGCTGGACGAACGACATCTTTCCTGAAGGTCATTCGCCGCTAAAACCCGGCGAGCAGATCGACGTTGATTGGGGAATCGTGTCGCCCGATTACTTCCGAACAATGAATGTGCAGCTACTGCGCGGGCGCACGTTCACCGAAGAAGAAGTTCAGAATAGCAGGCCTGTTCTTTTGGTTGATGAAAACCTCGCGCGCCGTTTTTGGCCTAACGAGAACGCTGTTGGTAAGCGCATTCAGTACAACGGTACAAATTGGCATGAAGTAATTGGCGTGGTCAAAGAAGTGCGCCCTTATGGATCGCAAGTTCAACCCCGAATCAAAATCTACACTCCATTGAGTCCGGCGAGCCAAAGAAACTCGATGTTATCTATTCGGTCGTCGAAAGTGGATCCGGCGACGTTGGCTGCGCGAATCAAGCGCGAGATTTATTCAGTCGACAAGGATTTGGCCGTGACGGAGGTGAGCACGTTGCCGCAGTTGCTCGCGCGCGAATCGTCGCCAAGGGAATTCAATACGTTGCTGTTTTCGATACTCGCAGCGTTGGCGCTAATTCTCGCACTGACGGGCGTGTATGGCGTGATCTCGTATGCGGTAGCTCGGCGAACACATGAAGTAGGAATACGAATGGCGCTTGGCGCCGGCCATCAGCAAGTTGTGCGCCTGTTCGTCAGCCAGGGAATGAAGTTGATTGGCCTCGGTCTCATCATTGGATTGTTGGCTTCGATGATTCTAACTCGGATGATGTCGAGTCTTCTGTTCGGTGTATCAACCACTGACTCAACAACATTTGGTTTCGTTGCGGTGGGACTACTTGTCGTTGGTCTGCTGGCGTGTTTCATCCCGGCGCGACGTGCGACGAAGGTCGATCCGCTGGTGGCACTTCGGTACGAGTAAGGAATCTTCATCTACCAGCAGGTTATGGCTCTTACGATTTATGCGAAACGGACGCCGGTGACATGTTGTCTGAAGATTAGAGTTTTTGTGCAAAGCTCCGTCGCGGAGACTGGTTTCGTCTTACTCGCGTTACGGCTTACGGTATGAACGTCTTCTGGTGATTCGTAAAATATCTGCCCGGGACTAAGCCGCTGAAGCGTGCCTCCGCGAACCTGCACCTCAACTTCACCTTCGAGAACATAGACAACCGCATGCGCATCATGCCGGTGGATCGGGTCGACTGCTCCTGGGGCGTAATTGACAGTAATGACTTCGATCTCTTTACCCGGTGCGTCCGGAAGCTGTTGCGTGAAGAGCGTTTTCACTTGCTGGGCATGCGTTGTGTTTATTGTTCGGTCGAGAAACTCATGCATCAACGACCCAATCCGATCCACTTCTTCTTCCAATGCGAAATGGCCTGTGTCGAAAAGATGGAGCTCTGCGTTGGGAAGCTCTCTTTCAATCCCCGGAGTCCTCACGGAAGAACGCGGATGATCGTCTTTCCCTTGGTCCGCTCGGTTCCGTTGAAAGCGGCAACCGCATCGTCGAGGGCAGCCACCTTTCCGATGTTTGTCCGCAGCCGACCATCCCGGACCCGCAGGACGAGCTTATTCAATTGCGCGCGATCGGGTACGACGACGAAGTCGATAGTTAGGCCGCCGGAGGGCCGCGCCTCGGTCGGACCGGCAATGGTCACCAATGTTCCTCCCGCGCGAATCACGCCCGCAGACCGCTTCGCGATGTCGCCGCCGAGGACATCGAAAACCAGATGGACCAGGCCGACATCTTCCAGGGTGTCGTTATCGAGGTCGACGAACTCCTGTGCGCCGAAGTCGAGAGCCGTCTGACGGCCAGCAGCGCGCCCGGTGCCGATGACGTAGGCGCCGGCCTCGCGTGCGAGCTGGGTTACCATCGAACCGACTACGCCAGCCGCACCGTGCACGAGGACGCTCTGCCCCGCCCGAAGGCGGCCGTGGTCGAAAAGGCCCTGCCACGCGGTGAGGCCCGGCATCACGAGGGCCGCGCCCTCGGTAAAGTCAACGTCGCCCAGCAGTGGCGCGAGGTTGCGTGCCTCAACGGCTACATACTCCGCAAGCGTGCCGTCGCGAGTCCAGTCCGTGAGGCCAAACACCCGCTGTCCCACCGACAGCCCCGTCGTTCCATAGCTTAGGGCTGTTACCACTCCGGCCACCTCGTGGCCGGGGATCGAAGGCGTCCGGTCACGGCCGAGGCGATCGATCCAGGTCGAGGGCCACGACAGCTCATCCCCGGTGAATCCCGACGCATGAACCTGGACCACGACATCGCCGTAGTTCGCGCCCGAGAGGGTGGCGAGCGACGCCCCCTGCGGCTCGGGCCGCTCCACCAGCTTCATCCCGGCCGTTCCCGCATCCTTGTCCGTCACCACGATCGCCTTCATCGTCCCCTCCCTGTGTTGTGACGCTCGACCAACAGGTGCCGCTGTCGAATTTATCCAGGCCGCGTTCCACCTCTGTAATCGCGCCATTCGCACTTCGACGATAGTGGACGAAGCAGTTTCGGACCTCAATATCCTTTTTTGTCGCGAAGCAACGGATAGAATTGAATGTACGTCATGTCGGTCTTCGCCACGTTGGCGATATGACATCCCGCACATTCGCTGACGGGCCTTTCCTCAGAAGTCTCGTTATACGGCATCGGATGATGGCCGAATGTGTAGTAACCCCAGCCGTTGGTCTTGGCATACTTCTTACTGTCTTTTATTGATAAGTCGATACCGTTGTACTCGCCGTTGAAGTATCCACGTCCGGACGGTTCGTTGCGAGAGCTGTCTGGAAAAGTCGGATTGAGGACCCGAGTCAGTTCTTTTACTATGACCGTTCCTTCTGGAAAGTCGCCTGTCTTCAGATACGCATCAACGTTTTTCTGCTCGATGTATACGTGATGATATTCGGGGAAGTTGGACCTGGTGCAGTTCTTTCCGGCCGCGTCGCAGTTATACTTCCCATCATTGAGGCCTTCGGGAGTTAGTGGAGCGCCCACAAAAACCCACTTACGAAAGCCGGTTGGAACCTTCATCCTGCCCTGAGAATCAAATGCTGCACTTGTCTGCGGCGTCTTGGGTTTGATTGGTCTAATGTTAAGACTCGACTGCGATGTCTGAGCTTCAACGTGTCTCGTTTTAATTAGCGTTAAGCTGGCATAGACCATGCAAAGAGCAACGAGGCCGAATCCCAACAGATACCCTTTCTTCACATATTTCTTCATCACCAAAATTCCATCCGTTTTTTCGAAATCACTTTGCATCAACTCGCTGCTGCTCACTTTGACGACGAGAGAACTGGATAGCCTTGAACGTAGATCCAATCGGTGCTCTTTGCAGGAACATGACAGCCGAGGCAGTCCTTCTTGTAGTCAGTTGCAACCTGTTTGTCGGGTGCATCCGACTTGTAGAGAGCCCATCCCCATCCATCGCCCCACAGCGGATTGCCAGGGTATCGTCCTTTTTCGTCTTTGACCAAAATGAACCACACCTGCGTTGCTGAGGCCCAATGTGCATCACCGGTAGTCATTTGAGCGTGATTCGTTCCAAATATTTCCTTCACCAACACCGTGCCATCGGCGAACTTTCCATTCTTGCGGTAGTACTCAGCCGCACCAGGCGAGGCGTGGGTGGCGTGCATTTGGTTCCCTTTCGGATCGAGCACGAAATAGGTTCCTAGTGTTGGGTAACGATCTCGGAAGTCCGCCGGCTTGCGAATGTTTCCTGCTTTGTCGACTAGTTCAAAGCCGTTGAAAGTGTCAGTCTTTTGGGAGTTGACTGAATGGGAGCCAGCCAGTACGACGAGTGCGAGGATGACAATTGAAATGCGTCCGATCATTACTTTTCCTCCTGTTCCAGCCTGCCAGTCAGCTACATCAAACATTCGATGAGTGGTCCTGTAGGTGGACCATCGTCATCAACTACGAGGATCAAACTCCTCGGTGTTCTAACTTTGAAATTTAATTCGAATGTTAATCCCGGATGGAGAAGGATTCTATTGGGCGTTAGTGGATATGGCCTACTAAAAAAGGAGAATGCGCGTAATGCTTTCGTTTACGAGGCCTTTTCTGAAGGGCTTTTGAGCTTCTGGATCATCGTTACCAGGTCGGCGAGGGATTGGGCGCACATTTTCTCCATTGCCCGGCTGCGATGAACCTTCACAGTATTTTCTGCAGTTCCGAGTTGAGCAGCAATCTGTTTATTGAGCATGCCAGACACAACCATGGAGATCACCTCCCGCTCGCGAGGAGTGAGTGACTGAAAGCGCTGTTGCAACTCGGTTAATTCTTTGTCTTTTTCGCGCCATACACGATCACGTGCCAGTGCGATTCGAATGGCATCCAGCAAATCCTCATCGCGAAATGGCTTAGTAAGGAATTCAACTGCGCCAGCTTTCATTGCGCGAACACTCATTGGAATGTCGCCATGGCCAGTGACAAAGACTACGGGAATACGAATGTTTCTCGCAGCAAGCTCACGCTGGAACTCAAGTCCACTTAAGCCAGGTAGTCTGACGTCCAGAACAAGACAGCTGGGCTCATCTAGCGCCGGTTCTTTAGCCAGGAATGTGTCAGCCGACTCGAAGCTTTCAACCCGCAGGCCGACAGTGCTGATGAGAAACTTGATCGAGGTACGTACTGCTGGATCATCGTCGACAACAAAAACTACAGGACCGCTAGTCATGATCGACTCCTTGCAGCTATTGGCAGTTTGAAGTGAAACACGGCGCCGTGAGGAACATTGGGCGTGGCCCAGAGCCATCCGCCATGATCTTCGACGAGTGAGCGACTGATGGCCAATCCCATCCCCATGCCGTGCGTTTTTGTTGTAAAGAACGGAGTGAAAATGCGATCGACTTCTAAACCGAGGCCAGATCCAGAATCGCATACGGCCACTAGTACGTTACCGGATTCGTCGAACTGGGATTGCACTCGCAGCAACCTAGGTTCAGTGGTCATCGTACTCATGGCCTCAACGCCATTCACGATAAGATTCAGCAGAACTTGCTGTAACTGAACACGGTCACCCACCACCTGTGGGAGCGGCTTCGTCAATCGGCACTCGACCTGAACCCGATTCTTATAAAGCTCATGGCCAGTGAGGGCGAGGACCTCCTCTATTAACTCGTTTATATCCAACTCTACCTTTTCGGCAGGCGCTTTCCTTATGAATGCTCGGATTCGAGCAATGACCGCACTTGCGCGAACCGCATTCGTAACGATTTCTTCCAGAGCCTGACGCAGGACCTCAGGTTCCAGCTTGCCATTGGCGAGGAGTCTTAAGCATGCGTTGCTATTATTGGTTACGGCAGTCAAAGGTTGATTAACTTCGTGGGCTATCGACGCAGCCAATTCTCCCAAGGTTGTCAACCTGGAGACGCGTGCAAGCTCTGCACGAGTCATCTGCAAAGCATGTTCTGCCTCTCTGCGAGCAGTAATATCTTCGACAATGCCAAACCAAAATGGCGCAACTCCATCTGTACCAGGGACAAGGGAAACGTTGGCTCGAGCCCAAACCAAGGTGCCATCTTTGCGACAATAACGCTTATCGATTTCAAAATGTTGCCGCTTGCCTTCAATAAGTTCATTTACTAATTCCAAATTGGTTTGACGGTCATCCTCGTAGGTAATATCTAGAAAGGTCAGCCCCTGTAACTCCGACTCCGTATAACCCAACATGTTCTGAAAGACGCTGTTTGCGGCGAGGAAGTGACCCGAGAAGGCCGCCAGGGTTATGCCGATTGCTGAGTCCTCGAACGCGGTTCGCCATCGTTGCTCGTCTTGCTGACGAGTTCGTTTCTCTCTCGCTTTCGTGCATCTGTCATAAGTAGCAGAATGGCTCTGCACAAAATTAAATGGAAGCAATCGTAACCAAACCAGGCGCGGTTGTTCCTCCCGAAGTAATCCTCCAAATACTTTGCATCTGATTGGCTGATAATTCGATCGTCGAATACTCAGGCGGCCGCGCACTCTCCCGGAGGTTCGAGAGCATTGGCTCAAGTAGCGGGTAAGCCTTTCGGTATCACCGTCAATCAAGGCGATGAGTGGCATTCCAACTAAATCCGATGAACGCCTTCGAAATAACTTTGACGCCCCTGAATTAGCTGCGACAACTCTGCCATCACGCTCTACAAGAAGTAACGGCTCTGGTAATTTACAGATGATCCGAGAAAAATCCAGGTGCGTCATCTTCGCACACACATACCTTCTTATGTCCCAAACCTGTCAAACAGCTTCAAGGATTCCTCTCCTTTGCCGCTTCCTTTTGGCTTGGTTAAGGTTGCACGACGATCCAGCAAACCCCAGTTGCTTGGCAATTGTTACCTGCGCTGTTCCGCCGCAGACTCTCCGACGACATTCCTGGGCATCATGCATCGTGGAGAGCGTCCGACGACCGGGTCGTTACCTTCTTATTCTCACTGTCGACACCAATAAAAAGTGGAATCGTCAGTGTGTCGACAACTTCTTATAGTTCTCACCAACTAGCGAGATAGCGAGAAGAAGGATGTCGGCAATATTAGTAGGATAGTGAACTCGTTTTGGTGTGAATGGTTCCCAAATGTGGCAAATTTTAGTCACACGGCGGGTAAACTTAGGTTTATTGCCATGGTCCGATTCCAGAGCGTATAGTGGCCGAAATTGGGTGAGGCGCAAGTGAAGTGCATTGGTTTCTCGTTCAAGTGACTCAACGATCAAAAGCAACGCACAGGACAATACGCCTTCCCGGTAAGGAGAAAGGCGGATGAGTATCATCTCACGAGGCTTTTCTGGTCGACGAAGCGCTGAAGTTGTAAAGCTACCTCCTGGCCAATACCTCACTACTGACTTCCCCGTCTTGTCAGCAGGACCAACTCCACACATGTCGCTCGACCAGTGGGAATTTACAATCGATGATGGCACTAATGTTTTGCGGCGATGGGATTGGAAGTCATTTCTCGAGTTGTCCACCGAGACCTTCACTGTTGATCTGCACTGCGTTACACGATGGTCGAAACTAGGCACAGCTTGGGAGGGCGTTTCGCTCAACACGATGCTGGCCGGTTTAGAAACCTATGCTGAGTATGTTCTCGCGCATTCGTACGGTGAATACACCGCCAATCTGCCTATGAGCGATCTTCTGAACAATCAGGCGTGGATCGCGTTCCGGTTTGACGGCAAAGACCTTGCGCCTGAACATGGTGGCCCAGCTCGGCTCCTGGTCCCCCATCTCTATTTATGGAAAAGCGCTAAATGGATTCGTGGTATTACGCTGATGCAGGAAGATCATCCTGGTTTTTGGGAAAGCCTCGGCTACCATAACTATGGGGACCCATGGCGGGAGCAGCGTTATTGGGGCGACTAATGTGGCGTGTTGGAACTGTCGTTGCTCTCCACGACGAAACGTCGACGGCGCGGACGATCACACTTGAAGTTCGAGATTGGCCAGGTCACGTCGCAGGTCAACATGTTGATGTGCGTTTGACAGCCCCGGATGGATACTCTGCAGTAAGGTCATACTCGATCGCCTCTGCGCCTAACCCTGAAAGGCGCGTCGAACTAACTGTCGAACGGCTACCTAACGGCGAAGTCTCGCCCTATCTCACGCAAGAAGTCGCAGTCGGTGATCGTCTGGAATTGCGAGGTCCAATCGGCGGCTGGTTCGTGTGGCGCCCAGAACAAGCCGAGCCGATTCAATTAATAGCAGGCGGCTCTGGCCTTGTGCCTCTGATGGCTATGATTCGCTCGCGTGCGTTGGCAGGCAGCACTGCACAATTTCGATTGTTGTATTCAGTGCGCGAACCGGAAGCGGTTTTCTACCGCAATGAACTACAGGCACTATCAGATCAAGATCATTCTGTTCGTCTTACCTACGCGTACACGCGAGCCACTCCGAAGGACTGGCCGCGACCGCCCAGCCGGATCGATGCCGCTCTGATCGCGAATACTAGCTGGCCCGCAAAGCTTTCGCCAACTTGTTACGTTTGCGGCCCGACATCTTTCGTTGAAAGAGCTGCTGGCCTGCTTATCGCGTCAGGCAACAGCCCCGACAGGATCAGAACTGAGCGTTTTGGCCCCACAGGAGAAAAGCAATGACTTCAAATGCTTACGACTACCTTGACGGTAACGCAGCTGCTGGTGAATTGAGCAAAATATTCGTCATGGATGTTACTGCTGCAGAGGGACAGTGTGCGCACTGCGGCGCAATAAAACACTTTGCTGAGGCGCATATATACATGAAAGGACCCGGCATCGTAGCGCGGTGCGCAGTTTGCGAACAGGTACTACTTCGGCTTGTAGAGGTTCGACACCGCATGTTACTTGACGTGCGAGGCATGACATACTTAAGCCTCGAGACTTCACAACTCGGAGAGTCCAGCTAACAACTTGGTTTTTCTGAAAGAGCCAATCGCGCCGAGCACTTTTCAGTGTCTTGTGCTCCAGCCCGGAATTTGTCGTTTATCAGCTGAACTTTTCCATTTGGAACTACATACCGCCAACGAGAGATTTGGAAGGTTGATAAACGCTTGGTTGAGAATGGCGAACAACTGCTCCAGTCGGTCACAACGGAAAAGCGGCAGGCCCAATAGTTCATTGGAACCTGCCGCAAAGTTTTTGAATAGGACTGGTGAGCCGTGGAGGGCTCGAACCTCCGACCCGCTGATTAAGAGTCAGCTGCTCTACCAACTGAGCTAACGGCCCTCACCAAATGATGCGTGAAATTATACGGTCGGTGAACTATGTGTCAACTGGAGGAGTGGGCTTTGATCTTGGGCCTTTGATCTTTGGCCTTTGGTCTTTAAGGGTTGCCTCAAGATGTACCAGATCAAAGGCCTAAGATCAAAGACCAAAGATCAAAGACCCAACCCCTATGCTGCTGCGGAGCACTCGCTTTGGCTCAGAAGCTTATGAACTGAGTTGATGAGTTCTTCAATATCGGGTTTAGCAACATAAGCAGCGGCGCCGGCTTGCATTGCTTCGTGACGATGAATCTCGTAAGCATCACCGGTGTAAAAGATGCAGGGAACACCAGGCTTTAATTCATGTAAAATCTCACATAACTCAATCCCGGTCCCATCAGGCAACCGCTTATCAAGTACAAAGAGATCGAATTCAACTTCCGTGGCGAGAATTGATGCCTCCTTCATGGTCGCTGCGGTGTGAACTTCGTAATTCTCTTCCACAAGTAACAATTGCAGCATTTCGGATGTATCGCGGTGATCGTCCACGCACAGGATCTTGCACTTCGGTTTGGACATTCAGGGGGAAACCTCCTTGTTCGGTTAAAGGATACCTAGTAACTCAATGGCGATGTAAAGCCCTGCGGTTGATTGGAATTATAAACGGGGCCAGACTTCTTTGCTATCTCGGAGAGTGGTCCGGCAAAATTGATCAGTCATCAATTTTAATAATTAGCAATGATCAATTCATGGCTTTGCACAAGAAGTAACATGCCAACACTACAGTACCGCGAGCGAAGCGCGGCGGTGGCACACTCAACGAACCAACCATCAGAATTTAGGCGTAATGTCGAGTGTGCCACCGCCGCGCTTCGCTCGCGGTACTGTACTGATCGCTCGACACTCACCAAGATTAGAGTTTTTGTGCAAAGCCCAGTGCGGGCGGGCGTCGATCAGGTGAAGAGATATGTCCTATTGGTCCTATTAACAACCCTTTCAGATCACTTTATTTTAAATCTTCCCACTGAACTTTCGGCGATGCTTCCGAAATACAGAAAGCCATTTCTTTCCACAGCATTCGCTATTTCTGCGTAACAGTCTGGAGCCGGGTTTTGCAGGTTGTCGACAACTTTCCCCTCATTGTCGAGTCCCAGGACGAAAGAATAATGAATTGGCGCTGGTCTTAAGAACTTCGGCAATCGCATCACCATCTTTCTTACAAACGGATGCGGAAGTATGCGATCAAAAAATGCATCCCTCGGTGTAACCAACGAGAGCCAGTACCTGTCTTTTCCATTTGACGAGATTCCGTCAGGAAAGCCCGGCAAGTTATCAATGAACACTTCCGATTGTCCGGCCTTCTCGCCCCGCAGCCAAAACCGTAGTACTCGATACATCCCGGTCTCGTTCACAAGCACTGAGTTTTGATCGGGACTAACTGCAACTCCATTCGCAAAGTGGATTCCTGCCAACAGTGTGCGCGTTTGACCGGTTTTCGGATCAAACGCCATCAACCGACCGTTTGGCTGGTGCTCGATCAGATCTTCGGTGAACTGCGTCATCGGAAATTTATTCGACGCTTCGGTGAAGTAAATGATTCCATCTTTTCCGACATCAAGGTCATTCAAACATCCAAAACGAACACCATTTATTTGGTCTACAAGGGTTGTGATCCTACCTTGAGGCTCAACCTGTAAAAGACCTTTGACGGCATCGGCAACGATCAAATTTCCCGTTGCATCAACTACCAATCCAAGCGGCCGGCCTGCGGTATTGGCGAACACTCGCGGCTGTGTACCGTCCGCCTGGAGTTGAATGATCCGACCGTCATCAAATCCTGCATAGATCTTATTACTTGCGTCGAGAGCGACATCTTCCGGACCATGACCGTCTCCAAGCGGAAGTCGTTCAGTCGATGCCAGACGATTGTTCTGTTGATATTGGCCGGTCAGTGCCGGCGCAGCTGGTGGTGTCCACGCCGCCGGATTAACTGGAACTGGCGCTACCAGTAGATACACTAATGCGACTGCTACGATGAGGAGTAACGCAAGTAAGAAACGTTTTATAACGGACATTGTTGACCGGCTTTAGCGTTCGCCACGCGAGTTTTCAACTTCAGATTCCAATACGACTGACAATTGTCTAATCCCCGGTTGGTCCATTGGCTCGATCAAACGGAGGGCCTCATCCAATATCCTCCGCTGATGTTCCGGCCAGTTGGGCAGACCGGCAACCGATCCAAGCTCGCCGTTGTAGAGCGCTACACGCGGCGGCCGGACCTTCGCGACGACATCTTTCAAAACCGCCAGGGTCATGGTTGCTATTCCCGAACTTTCGATTGCTCGCGCCACCAATCCTATCGATTGATGACAGAGTTCAGACGCAGGAACCAACAAGGCAGCCTGCACTTCATATCGTTGAAGCCGCTCCACGATCTTAGGAGCAAGTTCATCAGCAACTCTTGCCGCGTCGGGTATAAAGCCTGAGAAACTCCAAAAGACCGGATTGAGCTGGCCGATGATGCCGTTACTCTCGAACTCCAGGAGACGTTCGACCGGTAGTTCCGAGTTTGCGTCTTGTTGCACGGCGGTCGGATCATATCCACGCGCCGCGAACTTCAGATCCGCGCCTTCAACTTCGATCGGAATCTCTCTAAAAGAAAGATCTCCCGACGCCGCCTGGACATCAAATCCCGGAGCACCATCGATATAAGCGCCGGCAGAGGAAATTAGCGCCAGGTTGAGCATTGGTAACGCGCGTCTTGCAGGTGTAAATGGAGCGCGCTGGTTGTTTACGAAAGGATAGTCAGATCCCAGGTCGTCCTGTCCTGCCGGTTTCCATGAACTAAAACGCAGGCGCCAATCGTCGATATCTTCAATTATCTCCACAACTACATCCCTAACCTTTTCCAATATTCAATTTTTAAAGCTTCGCGTAATAGCCAAAAGCGCCACGAGGGCGGCAATCATAGCAAGACCGAGTGCCTGTACCGAATAGCCGTGCAGACTATCGAACAGGATCTTCGTCGGATCGTTTGCCGCCAATTGATCGATTCTGACCTGGTTTCCCGTCCGTAAGGCATGGATTCGGGCCGCAATAATCCAATGTCCCACAGCAGTCGCAACTGTCAGAATCAGTAAAGAAGTTGTCTGCAAGACAAACCATAATCCACGCGACGAACTACCGCGCAGGAGTAGGCCGGTCAGCAGGGCAATCAAACCAATCACAAACCCGCTAACGTTGACGACACCCAACGATCGATTGACGATCGCACCAGCAATTTCACCGGCATTAGGAAGTGCGAAGGATCTTAATACCCCGAATGCCGCAGGCGCCACCACTACACTGAAAAAGAGTGCGGCACCTAACCAGCAAGCCACTAGAATCAAGCGGATGGAAGTGATGATGTCCGTGCTCCCTTCAATCAAACTGATCTATAGCGGCCACCAGGCGTATTTTTGGCGGCACAAAATCTGGCACTGGCACTTCTCTTGGGTCCGGAACATTTAATAACCATGACAATGCCGAATCCAGCTGTGCCTGATAGTCAATAAGGTCAAGTGACATAAAAACCTCATGACCCAACGCTGCAAATTTCTCTTTGGACCTCAGATACATCTGACGAGCAGCTCCAGGCCGGCCGATATCCAGGTGGTGAAACGCAACGGCAGACTGGATCATTGCCTGCAAAAATAACTTCTCCTTTGGACCAACTTCGCCCATCCACCGCTCTTCCCACGCATCATGGGCTGCATGAAACTCACCAGCGTTGTACAGGTCAATGCCTGCAATATATTCAATTGGATATGCAATGATGTGTGCTTCAGTATAGTGGGGCTTATCCGAGTGCATTTCAACTCGACCCTTTGCCCTTGGAGTTCAATCGCGCTGCGATGACCTTTGCGGCGGTGGCGCCGCTTCCAGTTGCTCCGCTGATAGTTGGAGCAAGTGGATTAGCGACGTCCCCGATTGCAAAAACGAAAGATTGACTGGTCTCCTGCGTACTTTGAACTTGAATATAACCATCTTCATCCAGATCAAGCTGCCCTTTAAATAACTCGGTGTTGGGTTCAACTCCGATACGCACGAGCAAACCTCCAACGGCAAGTTGAAACGGCTTGAGACCTTCTTTACGCTTTATCTCCACCGCTTCAAGGTGATCGTGACCCATGATACGTGTAACCTGCGACTCAGTAAAAACAGTGATGCGATGATCGGTTTGGAGTTTTTCTACAAACTCGCGCCGGGCCCGCAAAGTCTTGCCACGGTGGACCAGGGTTACAGTCGGACACACCTCAGCTAGCGCCAAAGCATTTTCAGCAGCAGCATCTCCGCCGCCGATTACGCAAACATCACGCCCGGCGAACTTTTCCCGGTCACGCGCGCCAGATTCGATAATTCCCTTTCCGGTAAATTCTTGTTCGCCTGAAATACCAAGCGATCTTCGTCTAACTCCGGTAGCAATGATGATTGAAATTGAACTCAATTTCTCACCACTTCGCAGCGTGGTTCTTCTAGCTTTCAGATCTACAGATTCGATCTGAGTCTGGGTCCAGAGGTCGAAACCAGCTTCTTCGACTTCACGCGAGAAGAGGTGTGCCAGCTCTTCACCGTTTGCCGTTTTCAGGCCCAGGTAATTTTCGACTTTGTTGTAGACATGCCACAACTGCCCGCCAACACGAGTGTGTTGTTCAAGTACAAGGGTGTCGAGTCCGAGCTCATCACACCAGAATGCCGCGGAAAGACCGGCGGGACCGGCTCCGATGATTACGACGTCGTACATTTAATAAGCATCTGACGCGGGAATGGAAAAAGAGCTATTGATCATTCTCATTTCTCATTTCGTAATTAAAGCGGGCGGCCCATCCATAAAATGAAAAATGAGCAATGGAAAATGAGAACTAATCCGCCACCTAATCAAAACTCCGACACAACCTCTTCCGGCATAAGCCCCGAAACCACCAGTTCTCCATTCTCATCCGCAAACTTTACTGCCGAAGTAAGCTCGCGATCATCTTTCTGCCATCGACCACTTGGACTACGCTCGCGCCGGTTCAGCCCATCGACGACACTTGATAGATCTCGACGCGTGATTCGGGGCCGGACCACAGTTTCTGCCCAGGAGTAATAAGGATAGTCAATTCGATAGTACCATCCGTTATCCGAAGGCATCGACACCACAAACAGTTCACCTTTAGCGAACCTGGCAATCGCCATGAACGGTACTAAATGGGTGGCAGGATTGAACCCGTGTGCGCCGAACAAGTCCTGGGCCAGGGTTATCAGCGTCACGCCTGTTGCGCCTAGTTCCTGAACTCGAGATTTTGCTGATTCGAAACTTTGCATGGAAGTGGAAATTCGGTGCCAACCATCCCGCCATAACGATTCGAAGGCTGCCGGATTCGAGAGCAGTGGTTCGACCTGCGGGAGCACGGCCTCGTATGCACGCGCGTCGTCCGTCACTGCTTCGTTCAAAATAGAGCCGGCCAGCGGCGATACAGTATCTTCATTCGGAAAGGCCTGATCATTACCCTGGATTGCGAGGCTGACGCAAACTCCATCTTTGGAAGAGTATTCTGAAAAGTCGCCGGCTTCGGCTGCGGCAATGAGTACGTCTCGATATTTAAGAGCTCGTTCGCCGTTCAGAACGGTCCACACAGAGAGAACGCCATCAGTATCGAAATGATTATTAGTCACAAGCTCGATACCTTGTGTGAGCGATGCCTTGCTGGGTGACGCAACCAGGTTGAGCGCAATCTCCGTTGAAGTGTCGGCCTTCAGTTCGGGAGGAGTTTCGTTGCCGACCCAATGGGAGAAATGGACGCTATTTGGCACAGTTCCATCAACTGACAGTTTTGGAACGTTTGCGATTGCCTCACTGTAAAACTCGAATCTCATTTCTGGACCTCGAATTTGGAGTGCGCCGGCCTGGCGGCGCTTTGTTATAAAGACGAGTCCCTATGTTACTAGAGAGTTGGGCAGTTTGAAGACTACCGTAGCGATGTCCGGGATAACAAAGCGCCGGCAGGCCGGCGCACTCCATGGGTTTGACTTGATTCCGCTATTTCAGATTAGGATACATCAATCAAACAAAACTTAGACACGAGGAGAGGCGATGGAAGAAATCAGCTCAACCGAGCTTAAAAAAAGACTTGATGCCGGTGATGCCATTCAGATCATTGATGTGCGAGAAGACAATGAAGTAGCGCTTGGGACAATACCCAATGCCAAACATATTCCTCTAGCACAAGTGCTGGCACGAATGAGCGAGATAGAGCCGGATCAGGAGACTGTCGTTTATTGCAAAATGGGTGGCCGGAGCGCCAGAGCAATTGACGCTCTTCAACGTTCGGGGTTCGAGGGGAAATTAATTAATTTGCGTGGTGGAATTATCGGCTGGTCCAGCGAGGTTGATCCATCCTTGCCGCGATATTGAGCGACGTCATTGGTCAGTTGTCCGTGGTCCGTTGTCAGTTGGATTGGTTATGACCACGAACAACTGACAACGAACCACTGACACGGACTAACAATATTTCGACCATCCAGGGGCGCTGTTCGTCTAAGAGTGTGAAGAAGAGCTCCGGCAATGTGGCTTTGCCCGAACGCATAAGAGGTCAAGACTATCTCTCCTCTGCCATTGCTCGTTCCAATCAAATTCAAAGAGGAGACTAGAATGACTTCAAAACTAATCGGCTGCTCGTTATTCCTAATGAGCCTTCTACCAGCCGCTTCCATCGCACAAGAGCGAATAATTACAAGACCGGAAAGACGTGAACTTCGGCTCGATCGCCGCGAAATTCGCACCGACAACAGAGAGCTACGAGTTGACGGGCGCGACTTGCGAAGCGATGTATACGATCGACGCGGCGATGTTCGTGAGTTAAGACAGGATCGGCGAAACGATGCGTCACGAGCTGAGCTACATGCCGATAGAATTGCAATCCGAGCGGATAAACGCGAGGTGTTTCAAAGCAGGCGTGAACTGAACCTGGACCAGCGAGATCGTCGTCGCGATGTAAGAGATCTGCGGCGAGATTTTCGACGCGCGAGGCATTACTGAAACTTTGGACTTTGGACTTTGGACTTTGGGCTTTGGACTCTGTGCTTCGAAGTATGCAGATTGAATAATCATCTAAATTCCGACCTCGGGAATCCGCAAGCACGATATCAAAAATCCAAAGACCTAAGTCCGAAGCCCTATCCCATCAATATCTTCCCAAGATCGATAAAGCGGCTCAGCCTGGTAATCTCCATACCTTCCTGACACTCGAGCCGGCAGGAAAGCGCTGGACGATCACTCTCCTCATCCTGGCCTTCCATTCGATACCAGACCTGGCAATTGGTGCACTCACCATTCCAACAAAAGTCCCCGTACGAGATCGTCTTGATCGACAGGTACTGAAAACAACGCAACAACCGATTCTTTTCCGGAACATCTACCGTGCGTCCAAGGATCGTAATCTGGACCAACTTCTCGAACGGATCCAACAGATCCGTCCCCATCTCCGGTGCTTCGTTGTCGACGCGTTCCTCAGCCATAAATAGCCGCAGTATAATCTCTCCGTCCTGAAATTCGCACTTCCAAATGGGCCTGTTAGACTTTGACAGACCTGAATCTGTGTCCTACCTTTAATGTATTTCCTGCAGTTTACGGGGGTGCATGATTTGGCCTTAGTTATTTATGTTAAGCCAGGCTGTCCTTACTGCCAGCAGGCGCGAGACTTTTACAATTCCAAGGGCATTAAGTTTATTGAGTACGACGCCCAGAATGATCGCGCCCGGCGTGCAGAGATGTTCGCGTTTTCGGATGGCGATCCCACTGTTCCTTGTATTGTTGAAGACGGTAAGTACATAGGTTCAGGATGGGGCACGCCCCCACGCGGTTGAACGGTTCACGATTGACCGGCCGTGCGCCGGTTTTACAAAAACAACTTCTAGTCTCCCGACTCCCATAGTCTGTCGTTGCCATCAAAAGCGGAGTTCAACAACCAACATAGTCAGCCTGATTAAGAGGTGAAACATGAAGACCCCAAAACAACGTCTGTTGATGCTCGCGTTTTTCATGGCCTGTTCACTGACAACTTTTAGCTCTGTCAACGCCCAAGCAAACGGCGCTGCCGGCGCTCCCCAACCACCCATGGCAGAAAAGAAAACAAAAACAACCGACATTCACGGCTACACCATGGTAGACGACTACTTCTGGCTCCGTGAAAAAACAAATCCGGCCGTGATGGCTTATCTACAATCGGAAGACAGTTATACCGAGTCAGTAATGAAGCCAACCGCCGCCCTTCAACAGCGGCTATACGACGAGATGCTCAGTCACATTAAACAAACTGACACCACCGTTCCGTATCGTTGGGGGAATTACTTTTATTACAGCCGCACGACTGAGGGGAAACAGTACCCGGTCTACTGCCGAAAAAAGGGCAACGTGGACGCACCTGAGGAGGTGGTGCTGGACCAAAACGAACTGGCGAAAGACCAGAAGTTCATGTCGCTTGGCGAATTCGTCCCCAGTGACGATGGAAACTTGTTGGCGTTCACTACCGACAATACCGGCTATCGTCAGTACACGCTGCAGGTAAAAGATTTGCGAAATGGCGAGATGTTGCCCGAACGCATCGAACGGGTAAACAACGTTGCCTGGGCCACCGATAACAAAACACTTTTCTACGTCACCGAGGATGCCGTCACTAAGAGAAGCGACAAGTTTTTCCGGCACGTACTTGGCTCAGACGCAAACGATCTCATCTACGAGGACAAGGACGAACTATTCGACATCGGGACCTTTCGATCGAGAGACAAAGCAGTAATCTTCCTCGAGTCGTCCAGCAAGACCTCGACCGAGGTTCTTTATCTTCCTGCTTCTGATCCGAATGCAAAACTTAAGATCATTATTCCTCGCAGTCCTGACCACGAATACGATGTAGATCACCGTGACAACCTGTTCTATATACGCACAAATAAGGGGGCCAAGAATTTCAAGGTCGTCACTGCGCCTGTAAGCGATCCTTCCGAGAAAAACTGGAAAGAGTTTATCGCTCCCAAACCGGAAGTGAAGATCGAAGGCATCAGCATGTTTGCCAACCACGCTGTCCTTTCAGAGTGGGAAAATGGCCTGCAGCAACTGGAAGTAGTAAATCTCAAG
>Ga0068857_100000278_pt1 | contig 34985 bp, 33 predicted proteins | sample KBSCornC72_FD_66591 | JGI IMG/M metagenome (GOLD analysis project Ga0068857, IMG submission 66591) | Corn rhizosphere microbial communities from Kellogg Biological Station, Michigan, USA - KBS Corn C7-2 | ecosystem: Host-associated > Plants > Roots > Rhizosphere > Soil ...
AGAGGACACTTATGAGAATGGGCACCAGTCAAACTTCTCCAGGGAAGCTTAATCATCGTGGGCTGGATCTCGAGAAAACTTCTCCACTCCGGTCGAGGCAGAAGTTTTTTCTTGACATCCTTTTTGATAGAACTCATTGAGGCCGTTCTATACTGACCAAATCAAATGTTGGCCAGCCCTACAGTTCTGTGCATAGACGACGAGGAAAATGGCCTCAAAATGCGCAAATGGCTGCTTGAGGCCGAAGGGTTCCAAGTTCTCACTGCGCTAGACGGCCCAAGTGGTATAGAACTTTTTAAGACCCATTCTGTTGATGCGGCCATAATCGATTACAGCATGCCGGTGATGGATGGTATAGCTGTAGCAGAGACCTTGAAGAAGCTGCGACCAGCCGTGCCTGTCATCATGCTGTCCGGATACCCGGTACCGGCGGAGGCAAATAGATCCATTGATACCATTCTCACAAAAGGTGAATCGCCCGCTCTACTGCTCACCACGACTGCGTCCTTGCTCCACATTCGTAGCCACTCCCACGTCGAGCTCGAAGGAAGATACGTCGCTTTTGTTGATGAGCAGCGCCGATATTTGGACGTGACCGATGGAGTTTGTGAGTTGCTGGGGTATAGCCGTTCCGAGCTGCTCAAAATGCGCATTGATGATGTGACGGCCCACACGATGCGCTCAAGCGCGCCCCCGCTTTTTCAGCAGTACCTGATGGATGGCTTGCAACGAGGCTCGTACATTCTCCTCCATCGCAGCGGGAACGAAATTCCCATCACCTACATTGCCAGGGCATTCCCCGACGGATGCCTCGTAGCGCGCTGGGATCCCGAATGAGATGGGGGGCAGACGCTGGCGAGTTGATGGCGGTTCGCCATCGACGTAACAATCCCCAAAACTCCGCATTCGAAGTGGATTATTGATCCGTTGATTGCCCAACCCCGCCGTCAATCATGTCGCCTAAATTCACGGTGTCGGAGACACGCGAGACATTCAGTTCACTCTGTCCGTCCATTGCCTGCCTCGGCAACCCTGTCACTTCGGGGGCGGAAAATCGTGCGCGTAGAGCGCTCTCCAGCAACCGTGCCCTCAATCCGCGCCTTTTCTCACATTAGCTGAACACTCTGTGGCGAGAGGCTTTGGCGATAAATCGTCATAACGCTCAGACCCTACGGATGCCACTTGCCGGACCGCAGGTGAGGCCGAAAAAGGACCTTAGAAAAACTTCCGTTCGAAACCGAACAAAATGCGGTATCGGCTCCCGTTCGGGCCGTCATCCAACCGGCTGCTATGTTGACTCGACGACTGAGGAACCCAAGCGATGCCTCCAGCCCCCCTCAGTCGTCGGGTTTCTTGGCAGCCCGTGGGGTCCAAAATGAAGTCCGCCGCTAAATTCCCAGGGATCGTTGAGAAGGTACTACCTTCCTCGCATCGGAGCGACCCTGAAAAAGCTCAAAATCTCGATTGAGCAAGCCGACGATCTGTACAAGGAAATTCGAATTGAAAACAAATTGACGGATGAATCGGGCAGCAATGTACAGCTCAAACCGGCCGAGCCAGTTGAGGTCATTATTGAAGCGGATCATGACGCTGTAAAAGCAAAGAAATCGTTCCCAATTTCCACCGGAAAGTCATAGCCAAACCTTCTTAAATGTTCAAGGTCCCAAAACAGACAAAGAAGAAGACTGTACGCCCGAAGAGCACTCGGAAAAGTGGGGATTGGGTCGCAGAAATCACGCCACTTCCCCCGGCACAGGCGAAGCCAATCATAGACAATGACACCGTTGAGGTCGATAAATGGCTGAAGCTGGTAGAGAGTTATTGGCAGCGAAACGCAGACCGCAAGAAAGCGTTGTGAAAAAAGCAAAAGCACGCCGGAGTCTCTGTGTGCGTTCAGATGAGAAGTAAACGCATCGGATCAACATCAACTAACGCGCCAAACAACGCGACTGTTGCGAGCACCGCAAGAATCATATTTTTCTCACAACGGGCGATGCCTGATCGGGGAGGACTGACCGCAGACATTGTGCCGCATTCCCGAAAAATGGGTAACGGAAACTTATGGGAGACGGGCAGGCAATGGCAGTAGCAGTGAGCTAATGTCTCGCCACAATTCCCGGCTCCCTCGCTACTTTTGACGCAATCCGAATTACGCGGTTGCATTTGCATTTCAGAAAATCGTGAGAACGCTCCCCAGCTTAGCTGAAAATGGCCGCCCGTAGAAAAGAGGTGGCGGCACTCAGAGCGAAAAGAGGAAGAAAACCGTGACCTGTAGGGAGCCAAGCCTGGGGTGTGGGGAGGTGTTTCGGGGCATAGCGTGGTATGGGCACCCAGAAGGGAGCAGTGCGGTTGAACATCTGGTCATGAGCAGAACGGCATGATTCATCTGCACGTAATCAGGCGGGACGAAGCGGGAGGAAGTGGCGCAGCGAAAGGCCAGAACGCGCCAGTTGGAGGCTCCGGAGTTCCTGGATTGCACCTCTAGTATCGAGCCAGAACCGGCAACATCCCGTTATCGCAGAACGAAAAAAAGGAAAATAGAGCCAACAATTTTGATTTTGCTGCGTTAAGATCCCGCTGCCCTGATCTCAGCGGGCTTTTGGGGTTAGTCTGAGCTGAATCCTAAAGTGCTGCTGTGCTCAGAAACGCTCTTTTGAGCAGTTGAGGGATTACCCACACCGCGCGTATGGGAAGCTAATATGAAGGCGGCTCATTCTCCCCCGTGGGAATCCGTGCCGCCTTCATTTGCATGCTTGGCGCCCATTGGGGTAAATCGTAAGTGGCTGGTGGTGCTCAGGGACCTGTCAATTCTTACAGGGTCTTTGCCTCCAGGGTTGCGGCTTCTCTGGTGCGAAAAGGTCGGCATCCTGGGCAGCGCATGTGGTCAAAGTCGATCCGCATTAGTTGGCTCGGCGGGATCTCCATACCGCACTTGCGGACGTTTCACGTTTAGCCAAGCGAGAATCTTCGCATGATTGAGTTTGCGACGGCGAAGCATCGAGCGTTATTGGCCAAGAGACGGTGCAAGCTTGTGCAATCGCGCCCCGAAGATTTGACAGCTACGTACCCTTGCAGTGTCACATTATGAAGCAGCTAATCTTAATTGAGGTTTGTGGGATTGCTGTCGTTCTGCTTCTTGCTTTTTCGGCGAACGCCTGGTTCGGGATGTCGCATGGCCACCCGACGGCGTATGCAACGTGGCTCCAAGACATGGTGCTGCGACACCCGTGGGGCGCAGTTTTAGTAGTGGTGTTTCTGCTTACGTTTTGGGCCTGGAATCCAGATAACCCAGAAGATCGACATGGGTGGCGACAGAATTGGTGGGATGATTGGTGGGGATGATTGATAGGCGCCTGCTTTAGGGAACAACAGCGAATTGAAACTCCGTTCCCGCAGTCGGCAGATCGGAACGCGGACTTGTCCCGTCAATTTTGTTCCCCATTTTTCGACTTCCCCGGCCATAAGTGGCACATCAAGATGTTGACAAGCGCAAAATGCCATATCCCATAATCAGACTGAGACCTTGTACCGGAACAATTTTTTGCATTGGTCGCGCAGAAAACCGCCAATAACGGGTACCGCGTGATTGCCCTTTTCAAAGACGAGTCGGCAGGGGATGAGGCAGGCGCGCCATTTGTACTCTTCTGTCCCACGCTCTCGACCATAGTCGGCTATATCTTCTTGCGAGACTCCATAGACAACCGCACCGATTCTCGCCCAGACGCAAGCACCAGCACACATCGCACAGGGTTCGTGCGTGGTATACAGCACGAACTCGGTCAGGTAGCGTCCATAACCGCTGGACACGTATTTGAGCGTTTCCAACTCCACATGCTTGATGCTTGACCCGGAGGTTTTTACCCGGTTCCCGGCGCTGGCAATGACCACTTCACGCCCGTCCTTTACGCGGGTGATCACCGCACCGATAGGATAGTCCCCTCGATCACGGGCGCGCTTGGCCTCCGCGATTGCGAGCTGCATAAACTTTTTTCTTGGTTTGTAAGAAGCGGTGATCATGCAGGGATCATATCGCTGGGCGAGAAGTCTGGGAACATCCAAGGGTCAATTCGAGCGAAATATCGCAATTGAAAAGAACCAGAAAGGTTCTTTTACGCCTTATTTCGGCGCGGTATCGGCTGAAGATATGACTCCACTAGCTTCAGCCATTTCCCAATCTCGACGTTCGCGTCAGCGGATGCGTTGGATAAGTGGAAGGCGGATGGCATTGGCACGATCGTGGAAAGGACGGCAGCCCTGAGTCGAGAAGTCGGTCGGAGGTTCCGTTGCGGTGTCCTGTCTGACATTTTGCTCACGGGCAAACGGCCCTCCCTAAAGACCGCGGACACCCACTCTATAGGTTCACTGGAACACCGGTAAATACCACTAATGGGCTATGTGGTGATAGATCCCTGTACCGCTCATCGAGGCCGGGAAAGGCGAATGAAAAGCGCAAGAGCGCGATAACGCCAGATCGCGCGTAGGGCTGGAAGCGTGCTTGATCGGTAGCAAATTTGTCGAAACTGAGGGTTGTGCGAATCATCGAATCAAGTGTGTCGGACGCACAGCGTGCAAATGGAATCTATGCCGCGGAGACTACTTGAGAGCTGCTCGCTCGAAGAAATAGAACGCTATGTTCCCGCACTTCGCGATGTGCAACAGGCGCTGGAGCAAGCCGTCAAACAGGGCACTCCCTCCCGGAAAGAAGTCGATATGGCCCTCAGCAAGTGGCTCACGGAATGACAATAATCTCCGACAACTGTCCAAATTTAGCTTGGTCCTACTCAAAGGGTCCACCCCATTGAAGGAATATTCGTATTCATCCAATCGGTTCGCAGTCAAATTCCCGTCCCCTACGGAGCCGCATACCGACTCCGTTCACCCGGGCTTCAAGGTGTGCTGTCCACATGAACCAAGGGGCGAACAGCGGACATGGTCTTCGTCATCGGTTTTGCTGGTTATCTTTTGTCAATTCCGAGGCTGATTTGGGCTTGGGTGCGATGGTTCAAGCCTGAACCCCGTTTCGCAGCTCGTGGGTGGCGAAACATCTTAGATTTTTGTGGCCTCATTCTGGTTTCCGCTATAGGGTTTTTGTCGTGCTGGTGTTCTTTTACTAAACCGCAAGCTTGTGGCATTGCCTGGTACAACACTCGTCTCAGCGTTACGATTGTAGGGCAACAACAACTGTAATATTAAGGGTCGATTAAGTTACTTCCCATGAGACGTGAGGTCACGCTATGTCAGCTCTGATTTTTGTCTTTCTCTTGGGGTGCGTCGCCGGATTACGCTCACTCACTGCTCCCGCGGTCGTGTGCTGGGCGGCGCATTTTGGCTGGTTGCATTTGGCAGGTACCAAACTCGCGTTCATGAATCATCCAGTAACGCTGATTATCTTCACCGTGCTCGCAGCTGTCGAACTTGTTGTAGACAAGCTTCCGAAAACTCCAGCGCGTACCGCACCGACGGGGCTGATCGCACGCGTTATTTTTGGCGGCCTGAGCGGCGCTGCAGTTGGCGCAGCTGTCGGGATTGTTCCATATCTCGGCGCAACCGTTGCTTGCATCGGTGCGTTGGTTGGGACATTTGCCGGCTATCATGTACGCCGAACGCTAGTTTTGCGGCACCTGCCAGACTTCTCGGTGGCTCTCACGGAGGATGTGATTGCGATTCTTGGCGGACTGCTCATCACATGGCGCATCTGACTCGCCATTCACAACGCCTCAGTGGAGCCGAAAAACATCTCGACTCCGGTCGAGGCAAAGCTTCCTTCTTGACATCCTCACTAATAGAACTCATCGAGGGCCGAAAAGGCGGAAGAAAGCACAAAGTTGGAGTAACGAGATATCAACAATTGTGCAGTTAGACTGTGCTCATGACTCTCCCGGTTAGAGAAGAATATTGGCCGCTGGAGAAACACGGTGACAATTGACGGCGCGTGGAACTCGAAGTGGGCCGCTATCAACACCTGCCCTGGTGCGATTTTTACTTGGCATAAGTCCCTACCGGAGTTAAGCTTTGCGCACGTATGGTGCGCCATTCTGTCTTGCTGTTCGCTCTGATTCTTGTTTTGAATGTGCCTGCGAGCCCGCAGCAGAATTGCCCCTTACCACCAAGCCTGCAATCCATACCCCCGGCCGAAAACATATTCTCCGATCAACAGGAGGTTGACCTCGGCGACGCCATGGCTGAGGCCGTGGCCCTACGTGTAAACATTATTCAGAACGACGAGCTAACTACTCACTTGCGCGAGCTGGGCGACAGGTTGATTCACTATCTGCCCCCGACAAAACTAAATTTCCGCTTTTACTTGATCGATCTGCCGCAGGTAAATGCCTTCAGCATTGCCGGCGGCCGAGTTTACGTCAGCCGCAAGATCGTCGCTTTCGCACATAACGACGACGAATTAGCCGGAGTTCTGGCTCACGAGTTGGGCCATATTGTGACTCACCAATCCGCCATCGAGATGACGCGGGCTTTCCGCGAAGTTCTGAGCGCGACGCAAGTAGGGAGTCGGGAAGACGTCTTTCAAACATTTCACCAATACGTGGAGAACGTATCGCGACAGCGCCATCGCAGCCGCGGCGAAGTGGAAAAGCATCAGATCGTGGCAGATCAAGTTTCGATTTACGCTCTCGCCCGAGCAGGTTTCAACGTGCAGTCCTTCCCCGATTTCTGGGACAGATTTGCGGAGCTGCACGGTAAAGCCGGAAGCTGGGTTACGGATCTGTTTGGATCTACGACGCCCGCGCAGCATCGCCTCCGCGACATGATCAAGAGTATGGGTGCATTGCCTCCGGGATGCACTGATCACGCGACGTCCGCCAATGAAACTGAATTCAAAGGATGGCAGGCGGCGGTGGTGGACTATGACAACGGGACTCGGTCTGAAATCCTCCCCGGGCTGATTTCCAAACATAGGCTGAGCGCACGCCTCCGGCCGGAGATCACAAACCTGCGATTCAGCCCGAATGGGAAATACATTCTTGCTCAGGACGATGGCGGTATTCACATAGTCTCGCGAGATCCGTTCGCCTTTCTCTTCTACATTCCAGCGCCAGATGCACATCAAGCCAAGTTTTCCTCTGACTCAACCTCGATCGTGTTTTCGACTACCGACATGAGGGTGGAAGTTTGGGGCGTTGCTGAGCAGAAGCGCACGTCCGTGCGCGAGATCACGGTGCGTGCGCCATGTATGCAGACAGAGCTTTCACCCGACGGAAGCGTGCTCGCCTGCCTCAATACTGAGCACACGCTGCAATTGATTGACGTCACGAATGGTTCAGTGATTCACGAGGAGAAGGATTTTTGGCAGCCGTCTTTCGGTTTGTTAATAGCCATGTTGTTCTCTGCGGCTCGAGAAAATGCTGGCGAAACAGCGTTCAATGCTTTCGGCGCTTTGGCAAACCTGGCATTTACGCCCGATGGCCACTATTTCCTTGGCGCTTCTGGAACCGGCCACCTGGAACCACATCTGGGATACGAGACCATCGGGGGAGCACGGAATGTGCTGTCAACCCAATGGTCTCCAGGCCATGCTCCCGGACTGTTGATGTTCGACATACGAAGCCGCTCAAAATTATCGCCCCCCACTTCAATACAAAATGAGGTTGGGCTGAGTTTCGCCTTCCTGGGATCAGACCGGATCGTTGGGATTAACCATTCCTCGCCCCAAAAATCTCACATTTTGAAGTTCCCCTCAGGAGAAACCGTTGGAAATGTCGAATTCTGGCAGGGACTAAATCTGAGAGCCGCTGCGCACGGAGACTCCCTGCTCGTCGGCCCATTGAAGGACTACCCGCTCGGGGTGATGGATCTGGCCACCAAAGAAAACAAAATCCTGATCAAACAGAATGCCGCTGACATGTTCGATGGCGTGTTCCTCACCGAGCAATTCACCGGCCAATTAGCCCTGCACACTAAAGAAAACCCGAAGGCGTTAGGAGTGTTAGCGCTCCCCGAAGGTGGTCTCGGCAGGTTGCATGCCAGCGCCGCCTCGGGCGATCTCAGGTTGCTGGCAGTTTCATCCAGAAGTCGCGGCGCCATTTGGGACCTCTCTCACGATATCCGCGCTGCTCACACGCCTAGATTCAATGCTATCGGCTTTGATGGCGCGACCGTTTATGCCGATGTTCCTGAGTTCCAGGGAATCCCGCGGCAAACTGCTGAACTGCACCTCGATACAGGTGCGCACAATTTTCACCAGATTAACAAGGACGAGATCGCAGTGCAGCACGGGCTCTATATGTTCGTCACCCAGCCACGAAAGGAGGGGAACGGCAGTTCGAAGAGCGATCTTCAAGTGCGCGACATCCGCTCGGGCAATGTGCTATGGTCGCGCTACTTCCCCGACGAGGTCCCGTTCATCGCTTTCGATACGGAAAACGATACAGCGCTTTTGCGATGGCGCGTTTCCCAAACTGCGGCACGGAAGGAACTGAAAGCCTTTCCAGAGCTAAATCAACGAGCTGGGAAGGATGACTACCTCTGTGAGATCCTGGACGCGAAAACCGGTGATTTGGTTTATCCGCTAATTCTCAAAACGAACAACGGGTCACTCCGTTATCTCCGAACAGGTGCCTCACGAAAGTGGGCCGTGGCTCAAGCTGCGGGGGACCAGATAATCAGCTATTCTCTCGCATCGGGAGAAGAGCAGGGGCACTTTTTTGGAGCAAATCCCGTGATCTCGGCCGTGGGACTTTTAGCGCTTGATAGCGGAAAGCGGGAAGTCACGGTCTATGACCTTGCCTCCTCGGAACCACGCCAGCAATATGCCTTTGCGCAGCCCGTTGCTTGCAAGATGTTCTCCGCCGACGGGAAGCGCTTCATAGTGTTCACCGCCGACCAGACGGTTTATCTCTTTGATTTGACCACCGCCACTGCTCCAGCGGAGCCGGCTGTCGCCAGCCAATGAAACAAGAACGAGTTCTGTAAAGTTCATCCACACTGATTCTTCGCTTGGCGGTTACTCTTCGGCGGCTGCGGTTCTGGTCGGATAAGCCTCGCCCAACGAGACGCTACCGCTCGGTAGGCCCCTATGACATTGCTGCCACTCAGCAGGTCTGCCACATTCTTCGCCCGATCTGGTTCGGCCTGACCCGTAAACATATTGATCGTTGATACATCTCTTCTATAAATCTTCGTGCCTAAAGTCCAGTGACGCGGTACAGGGCTACTCCATGAGCCGGAACAACAGCACTGATGGTGCTGATCGTTTTCTTCGTCTCGCCCGTCCACAGGTTGTGTAAGGAATAGCCGCTTTTATTTTCGGGGAGGGCTACGGTGGATACTGGCACGGAGACTTCCTCTGCCTTTCCGCCGGTGTTGAACAAACCGACGATCATGTCTCCGTTCGGCTCCCTCTTGGCGAATACCTGCTGTTCGCCGGTATTGACCACCCTTTTCGCGGCGATTGAATCTTGGTCGACAGCAAGGACTGCGGAGTTTCCCAGGTATTTCTGCAGATCCGTGGGGTCGAGGTGAGTAAGATCGACGCCAAGAATGAGGGGTGCCGCTCCAAGGGCCCACAGACTGATCTGAGTCTGGCGCTCGACCGGAGTCAGCCCGTTGTTGCTGCCATTGCCTACCTCGAGAGAATCATAGTCATTGAAACCGCCCGGACCGGCGTAGGGCTGCCACTCCGCCACGTAGTTGAAACGTTTGGCAACGTCCGCCCAGCTGGTCAGCGGGTAGCTGCCACCGCCCTTTTCGCAGCGATAGCATTCAACGTCCGGCGCGAATTCCCATTGATTGGCATACTCCATCAATATTGGGGCGAGAGCGACCGTAAAATCCCCCTGCGTGACGTCCAAAACCATGGGCCGCGCGCTTTGCCCTATAGCATGCGACCATGCCTTTACGTCAGCGACGTTGCGGTCTGTCATGCCGTCAATCTTGATGTAGTCGATACCCCAGGCCGCGAGCATTTCGACCCATGAATTGGTATATTCCTGCGCGCCAGGCTTGTTGTAGTCAATGTGCACCATGCCCTTGCAGTTGTAGTTGTTCTCCGCCACAGATGGATCCGCAATCTGGGCTGCCGTGTAGGATGTGCCCTGAATCGCGGTGTTCCGGCTGACTGCCTGCTTGGAAATACCCGGCGTAACATAAATTCCGAACTTCAACCCAAGACTGTGGATGTAGTCAGCCACCACCTTCATGCCATCGCTGTCTCCCTGAGCCGGGAATTTCGATGAGTCTGTGATCCAGCGGCCATAGGAGTCGACGTTCGGACCTTGCGGCCCCGGACACTGATACCAAAAGTCATCGAGGTTAAGGTATTCATATCCCATTTTCTGCAATCCGGAATTGTGCAGGGCGAGCGCCTGAGCCCTCAACTTGCTCGCGGTGGGATTCTTACGGATAAAGCTCCAGCTGCTCCAGCCGAGAACCGGCGTGCGCTCAAGACCATTATTCTCTGCGCCGGCATTGTGCGAGGTTCCCACGGTCAATACCGTGATCAACAGTGCTGCCCCTACCCTGTGCGTGTATTCCTTCAAAACATTCATCGGTTTTCTCTACCACGAGCGGCGGAACAGAAACAACTCACGCACGCTGAGCAGTTCGCAACGCGGACTTGTCCCATCGAACACTCTTCGTGCTCGATCACCTCATCTCAGCATGGATTTCTGGGAGTATCGGCTCGTGCTGCATAGTCGTCCGAGAATGTAGCACGCAATGGTTACGGATGCCACCGGATCACCGAAAAAAAGGAGAAAGTTACTTTGGCTTTTCGCTTAACTGCGAGTAATGCAAAGGAATCAGTTTCTATTAGGGCGGCACTTTCTCCATGCTGTGCGGAAAGGATCTCCACCCGACCACGAAGGCAACTAGTGCCAGGCAGACGCTCAGCCCTTCATCCATTTCTTCCGCCGCATCTTTGTCCCCTGCCTGCTTACCGGATCTCGTATTCAAACCTCGTCAAGGCCTGACGGAGTGACTCGAGATGAAACGCCTCCGGCGGGACAACACTCTGAGGGAGACCTGGATAATCTTTGCGAAATTTTCCGCTGTACAAATACGAAAGATCCTGCTCCACATCCGCATTCTCCATCGCGATATAGAACATCCGAGACGGAAGCCCTTCTTTGGATAGCACGATACGTGCGTCTGCGGGAACTGAAAGCGAAATGATTCCAGCATGGATCGGCTCACGCCTGATGACTTGTCCATCCACCGTCTGAAACTCAAGCGACCCGCCAATCCATTTGCTCCCGGAGGCAACGCGTAGCCTGCACGATGTGCGGGCCGCCTCCGGATGGAAGCCCTGTGGCCGCAGATAGACTGGGTTGGAAACAGCCAAATATCGCACCCGGTCGGGATCGTGATCAGGATCGTCGCCTGAGCCGAAGGCGCGCACGACGATATAGTCGGCTTCGCCCCGTCCCGGAACTTCATATTCAAGCACGCCGCCAGAGAACTTGTCCTTCGCGGCAAGTACTGCGCCGTGTTTTCCGATAATTTCGATTCGCCCAAGCTGGCGGTTCGGGGCGGGATACACTTCAATCCGCAGCCTGTGACGCGTTGCCGGATCAGTTCGGACAACAGAGCCCATCGGTATGCCATCCACAGAGACGTTGAGGAACCCTCCATTGCTGAAGAAGACCTCCCCGGACCGGGCAACATCGCGAATGGCTCGCGTCGTCAAGGGACGGTTCCCCATGTGCGGGTAATTCCTGAAAGTGTCCAGTTCGTTGTGCTGACTGGCTTGATTCAGAAAGAAATCGGTCTCGGCAAAGCCCGGCACTTTCCCGCCCACGTCCAAATACGAAAACCACAGGTCCTGGTAGGATTTGTTGTACACACGATCGCCCATCACAGCCATGCCGTCGAGGTATCCATCCACCATCAAGAAGAGCCCCGACATCGCGGCGATGTTTGAGATGAACTTCCCTTCGCTCACCCACCAGCGGGTGGGATGGGCGAAGACCCCGATTGCGCCGGCCTTTCGCTGTACGGCCATAATCTCGAACAGATTGCGGCGTGTATGCGGTTCGCCTGTGAGCGCATTGATCTCAATGGAAGGATCATCCTCGTAATACTTGATCGGGCGATCCTGCGAGTAATCGTGCCAGGCCGGGAAGTCATACAGGTATCCAAACCACCACACGTGTCCTATGCGGCTCTTTGGTGTTTCATTGTCCAGATAGAAGAAGGTCGAGCCACGGGACTGCTTGTTCAGATTCCTAAGGGTGGCATTTATGCCTGCAGGATCCATGACTGATTTCTGATCGAACTGGCCCGAGTAGTACAGGTCGCGATCCGCTCCCTCAAATCTCTGGAAGTTGGCTTCGTTTGCCGGGTTCCAGGCGCTGCCTACTCCGACAGCCCGGATGCCCAGACTCCGGCACCAGCGGACGAGTTGCTCCTCGGCGACAACAAAGCTGCCTGCCGCCTCCCCTTCGCGAAATCTCCAGTTGTGGGTATGGGTCACGATCGCCGGCCAGTCGCGATCGAGCCTCGCCGGCCGTTCTCTCGGGTGTTCGGAAAGGAGCCTCACCTGCGCTAATGCGCCCATGCTCGATGAGACCCATAGCCCAAAACAACAAAGAAGGAATCGACTCCTGTCCATGGACCATGAAGCCATCGTTACTCCATCTTTCTTACAACCATAACGCAGGCGCTAGCTATTCTGGGCAGCCGGTCCGCCCCCCTCGATCCAATGGAGGTGGACAAGACATGGCGGCGAAAGACCGTTGCAGTGTGGTTTTGTAGGCTGCGGTTTTCGCTCGTGATATACAGCTTTCCCGTCTACCATCTACCTCTCATGCTCGCGTTTCCGCTCGGAGAAGATCAGCGGACCTGAGCCCCTGTTGCCAGCCGCTGTTGGACCTGAGTGCCCTTCACTTACCAGCGTGCAGCCGACTTGGTTATTCAACGCTCGATTAGTGATTCCACACTCGTAGCATCTGGCACCAAGAAACGTTCAGTGAACCGCCCAACTGCGATACCTCCCATTCACCATGCGAGAAAGATGAAAGCCTTCCAAAAGTGGTGTCTTCAGAATGCGATTTGATAAATGCGAATCCACCTCCGAGTTGTCGGAAGACCCACAAAGACTCCTGTCGGAGGGATGATCAAAAGATTTAAGAAACCGGGTCAGGCGTTTGTTTGAGGGCGTATCCTACTCGCCGCAACACCTCAGCAATCTCTGTCAACGTAGAAGAATCGTCGATAGTGGCCGGTATTTTGTAGTCCTGGCCATCTGCAATCTTCTGCATTGTGCCGCGCAGGACCTTCCCCGACCTCGTCTTCGGCAAAGCCGGCACCACCAGCGCAGTCTTGAAGGCCGCTACTGGCCCGATGCGTTGTCGAACCATCTGTACGACCTCGGCAGCAATTTCCTCGTGATTGCGGTTAACACCTCTTTTGAGCACCAGGAATCCTACGGGCACCTGGCCTTTCAGTTCGTCGTATACGCCGATCACCGCACACTCCGCCACGTCCGCATGCGATGCCAGAACCTCCTCCATAGCGCCGGTCGATAGACGATGACCGGCTACGTTGATGATGTCGTCGGTACGTGCCATGACGTACACATAGCCGTCCTCGTCCATAAACCCGGCGTCTGCTGTCGAGTAGTAGCCGGGAAATTGCGAAAGGTACGAAGCGACGAAACGCTCATCAGCATTCCACAGGGTCGGAAATGCTCCTGGCGGCAGCGGCAACTTGATGACGAGCGTGCCAATTTCGCCGGGCTTTGACTCGCGATTTTCAAGGTCAAGGACACGCACGTCCCAACCAGGAACAGGCTTGCTTGGCGAGCCGGGCTTCACCTGCAAGGTTTCAATCCCTAGACAGTTAGCACAGACCGGCCACCCGGTCTCTGTCTGCCACCAGTGGTCGATCACCGGCACCTGTAGGTGGTTCTTGGCCCAGTGCAAGGTATCTGGATCACATCGCTCGCCCGCCAAAAACAAGGCTTTAAAATTCGAAAGATCATACCTCTTGATCAATGCTCCGGCGGGATCCTCCCTCTTGATGGCCCGGAAAGCCGTAGGCGCAGTGAACATTGTTTTCACTTTATGCTCAGAAATGACGCGCCAGAATGCTCCCGCGTCAGGCGTGCCGACCGGCTTGCCCTCGTAAAGTATTGTGGTATTTCCGTGGAAAAGCGGCCCGTACACGATGTAGGAGTGGCCCACGACCCAACCGACATCGGACGCTGCCCAGTAGACGTCGCCTGGATCCACTCCATAAATGTTCTTCATCGTCCACTTTAAAGCCACCAGATGACCGCCGTTATCGCGGACTACGCCCTTCGGCTGCCCGGTAGTGCCCGAGGTGTAAAGAATGTAGAGAGGGTCGGTTGCTGCCACTGGAACGCATTCGTGCGGTTTTGCCGCCTCCACGATCTCATTCCAATCGCAGTCACGGTTCGGCACGAGTTCTGCAGGCTGCACCTCGCGCTGAAAAATTACACAAGTCTGAGGCTTGCTGCTCGCGATTCGCAGTGCTTCATCGAGCAGAGGTTTGTAGGAGATTATTCTGCTTGTCTCCACTCCGCAGGAGGCCGAAACAACCACCTTCGGTTTCGCGTCGTCGATCCGTGCGGCTAGTTCATTGGCTGCAAAGCCGCCGAAGACCACTGAGTGGACCGCACCCAGACGGGCACACGCTAGCATCGCCACAACTGCTTCGGGGATCATGGGCATATAGAGGACCACACGATCGCCTTTAGTCACTCCCAAGTGAGCGAGCGCTCCTGCGAAAGTGGCTACCTTGTCGCGCAACTGCCGGTAAGTGAATGTCTTGATGGAATTCGTAACCGGGCTATCGTAGATCAGCGCGGCCTGCTCCCCGCGGCCCTCATTCACGTGCAGGTCAAGGGCGTTGTAACAGGTGTTCACCTCGCCGCCGACGAACCACCGGTAAAATGGCTGACGGCTGTCGTCCAATACTTTGTCCCACTTTTTGTACCAGTAGACAGCTTCCGCAGCTTCGCTCCAGAAACCGGCAGGTTCTCTCAATGCCCGATAAAATGCCGTCTGCAGAGTTCCCGTTCCCATACCACCCGCCGGCGAGGATTATATCCCTTCGTTCATGACCACGTAAGCAGCTGACTGATCCCCGCTTGCCGGGGGCCACTGTGGGCCCACAATTAGGAGATGGAATTGTAATACCAGCGCAAGACTCGCAGGGCGCGCAGGGTATTCCAGTGGCTTGCCTTGCCCACAGCAGTCCCCATCTCCAATGGGATACGCTCGCGGTGAACCAGGTTGAGCGGCCAGCGCCCGTTCTGATGACGGCGCTTGATCACGATCTTGACGGCTTCCCGAACGCGGTGGTCGGGTTTGATTCCTGAATTCCGCAGATAGTCTAGCCCGCGCAAAACGTCGTAGTGCCAAAAGGTAGGAAACGAGAAGCGCAGCCAACGCTCGTCAATAACTTCGCCGGTTCGCAACGATCGGAACATGCGGCGCTCGAGAAGATAGTTCTCGGCTCTCATACGGGCCCTAGTAACCGCTTTCCGCTTAGGCGCGGCGCGTTCATATGCGAGCAGTCCTTCGAGCACGCAGATGGTGGTGTGGAACGAAGAGCGTCGGCTTTTCGGACGTTTTGCGGAAGGTTCAACCGCCTCGCAGTTCCATCCGCCGTCTTCAAGCTGCTGTTCGAGGAGCTTACTGGCCAGCGAGTCATTCGGTTTCTTGAAGTACGCGCCCAGAGCAAGGATCCTTCCGTTGATGCAGGGTTCTGTTTCGCCAGAAAGAAACGGCCTATTGTTGAGCGGCTTGAACACGAGCCGTGTCTCGACCCGGTCGATCATTTTGCTGGCCTGCTTGCTGGAAGGATCGAGGCCGAGGTCCATCATCGTGACTAGACTGTAAAGGGTAATGAGCAATCCTCGGTCTTCATCCGATCCACCCCAATTTCCCGCGCGAGATTGGCGAGCAAGAAGTTGCGCCCCCCAGCCCTCAGCCGCAACCCGAGAGCGCTCGACAGCAACAGCGTTAGGAGGTTCATCGGTGAGGTCTTGCATGACCTGCCATCGAATCGCGGGATCAGAATTGAGCAGCCATTTCAGTAGCGCTGGCTTGGCAACGTAATCACATCGGCGCATTAGTCTGTTATAGCAAATGACTTGGGGCGTTCTACCGGTGGAGATGTTTCATCGAGCACTGATTTCCACCCCTCGCCCCGACGGTGAGCCTGTCCAAGGCGGGACTCTCAGGGTGAATAAAAAGGCGATAGAGTTGTGCCATCGCCTGCTGGCGTTATATGAGCCGCTGAGGGTACAAGTCCTTCCGTAATCTCCAGTGCGACGCGATTGAGTAACATACTAAGGCAAATGAGCTTTTCTCCCCAGCTGCACACGAATTGGCGTATCCCACGGTTTCGGCTCACCGAGACAACTCCGGCCGTCCTTCAATTCCAGAATGGCCTCCGTATGGTTGGCGAACTGCACGTTGTTTCCCGCAACGGTGGCTTGCTGTTCTTGCCTGCACCTGTCCACCAGGGTTCGGTTGTTGACTTGATGTTTCACACACACAGGGGGCAGGTTTTGGGCAAAGTAGAAATGCTTGTGCCCGTCAACAGCACACAGCAAGCTTTCCGGTTCGTTGCGCTACCGGAAAGCGATCAGCGCACATTGCAAACGGCATTTCAATCCGGTCTCTATCGCAACATTGATGAAGAAGAACGGATTGAAGAACTCAGGGCGGCAGTAGCGAGGTGGAATCCACCTCCGCAGGGGCAACATTTTGCTGCCAAATTCGTCGGTGGGCTGGTTGCTCTGGCCGGATGCCTTGTCTACGCTCTTTACATCCACCTATTTCCGCACTAAACGTGGATCTGTGGTCCGGTAAGGAATGCGATCCCCTGCCCCTTATCTTGACACCCCTTCCTCACGAGTTCCTCAGCCATACCCTTGCGTGAACTCAAGCGTTCGTGGTTGAAAGCGATTCAGCCAACGCGGTGGAGTCTGGCTATGAACGTTTTATGTCCATTTGGGTCAGCCTTACCGGAGTGAACATTGCAGCAAACCAAGGGAAGCGCTCTCGGGATCGTGTGATTTTCTTGCGGCCTGGAACTATTCCTTCAGTAAAATCTGGCTATATGCGCGCGACATGGACTGCTGCACTCGCCTTGCTGATGGCCATCTCACTCTCCGCGTGTAGACGTACCTCGAGCGGCCCCGCCATGGAACACAAGATCGGCCTTGTGTATTTCGCGCCGGAGGAAGGCGCCGACATGTGCATGAAGGGCCTCTTCGACGGCCTGAAAGAGCAGAGGATCGAGGAGGGCATCAACCTGGAGGTCCGCCGCGCGCATGCCCAGGCGGAGATCCCCAACATCCCTCAGCTGATTCAGAACTACGACGGTTCTGACGTCGATGTCATTGTCGCCATGACCACACCAGTGCTCAGTGCAGCGGCGGCCATGGCACGCTCTAAGCCGGTTGTGTTCACCTATGTATATGACCCGATTGCGGCGGGCGCAGGCAAGAGCCGGACGGATCATCTACCGCACATCACGGGCGTCTATTCGTTTCCGCCGGTCGAGGACACGGTTGACATGATCCAGCGGCTGGTGCCCGGCATTCAGTCGGTGGGAACACTTTACAACACCTCCGAGGCCAACTCCGTGAAGGTGGTGAGCGTAGCCCGAGGCATCTTCGAGCAGCGGCACATCCAGCTACGGGAGATTCCTATCACCGGAACGAGCGAGATCTATCAGGCTGCCCAAGTGCTTACCCAGCGCGGTGTGCAGGCCTTGTGGGTAACGGGAGACAATACGGCGCTCCAGGGCTTCGACGCCATCGCGAAGGCAGCACGTGACGCGAAGCTTCCGCTCATCATCAACGACCCCGAGTTCGTGCAGCGAGGAGCGCTGGTCGCCGTCGGCATCGGCTGGTATGAAACGGGCAAAGCGGCATCAAAGGTTTTGGCCCGCGTCCTGCGCGGTGAACAGCCACGCGATATTCCGTTCGAGGAAGTTGCCGTAAAAAAGCTGGTGCTCAATCAGGAGGTCGCGAAAGCGCTCCGAATTACATTTCCGCCAGACATCGTGCAGGCGGCTTCCAAGTGATTCGAAGGCTCGTTTACCCCTGGCCGCTAGCCCGCTAGTTTCCCGGGATCGACGCACTCAGCAGCCCTCGTTCAACAGTTGCTATCGTCTTTTTGCGTCAAAGGCGCTGTACAAGGCAAGACGGTCCAACGGCAGCCAGACCCTCCTTTTTGCGCCAACAATAAAGCGGGATTGTAATCGTCTCTCGGCAATGAACTGTTAGAATTTGCGCTGCCTCGGGGAAGGTCGAATTTGCGAAGTCAAAGCTCATTACCGCCCCAAGCTAAGACAGTCGCAAAAGCAGACAACCACCGTCATTGAAAACATGAGACACATTCTAGTAACTGGCGCGACCGGCAAGGTGGGTTCCCATTTTATTCACCGCGTCCTAGGCTCCTCCGTTAACGAAGAGGTCATGATTCGGGTCCTCTGCCACAACCGAGTTCCGAGGCCACATGAGCGGATGGAGATTGTTAAAGGAAACATCGCCGACCGCGAGAGTGTGCGAACCGCAATGAGGGGCATCACGCACGTGATTCATTGCGCAACGTGCAAGGAAACTCAGGACCAGGTAATTGATGTCACTGTAAAAGGTTTGTTCTGGCTGCTGGAGGAGGCGCGGACGAGCAGTTCCTTCAAGCAAGTCATTCTGATTGGAGGAGACGCGGCACTGGGACACTTCTTCTACCCGCACCCAATTCCTGTCAACGAACAACAGAAGCACAGCGCCTATCCCGGTTGCTACCCGCTCTCCAAGGTCCTCGAGGAGGTCATGCTGGAGCAGTACTACATTCAGTACGACCTCTCAGGATGTTGCCTCCGAGCACCGTGGATTATGGAGAAAGACGATTTCAAATACACACTTTCTTTTCGCGAAGACGTCTTCGGTGGCCCCCGCTGGCGGGACCTCGTCGGGCCCGCAAAGGCAGATGAATATTCCCGTAAAAATGCGGTGCCGCTCATGCTGGATGCTCAGGGCGATCCGATGAAGCGCAATTTCGTTCACGTGAGTGACTTGGTTGAAAGCATGGTATTGGCCCTCGATCATCCCAAAGCTCGCCAGCAGACTTTCAACATATGCATGAATGAACCCATCGATTACCGGAAAGTGGCCGACTACCTGCATGAGACACGCGGAATGCCTGCGGTCGAAATCAAAACGCATTACTCCTCAACCTGGTTGGACAACACGAAAGCGAAATTCCTATTGGGCTGGCAACCGGCCTTTGACTTGAAACGACTGATCGAGGAAGCCTGGTCCTACAACCGCAGCGCAAGCGATCCGCGCGTTGTTTGGTACCCGGGGTGAAAGTCGACTCCTAATGCCACGAAAGGTTCGCAGTTCCATTGCGCGGATCTTGCTCAGAATGACTTTCCTGGGCATGATTTCATTCGTTGGGCCCGAGGTTAAGGAGAATTCCCCCTTCCGATTTTGCCGTGACATCCCCAGGCGCTCAATGACCCGGATCCGAATGTGTGGGTTATTCTCCTTGCGTGAACCGACCAGTAATTCTCGACACTGACCGCCTAATACTCCGGCAGTGGCTCCTTGCTGACCGCGAGCCGTTTGTTCGACTGAATACAAACCCTCACGTTATGGAGTTCTTCCCCGCGCTTCTGTCGCCCGAGGAAAGTATTTCGATGATCGACCACATCCAAGCACATTTCGGCGTACATGGGTTCGGCCCTTGTGCCGCCGAGTTCAGGCGAGACCACACGTTTATAGGGTTCATTGGATTAAATATTCCGACCTTCGAGGCGCCATTCACCCCTTGCGTGGAGATAGCTTGGCGCTTGGACCCGCACTATTGGGGGCAAGGCCTCGCCACTGAAGGAGCACGGGCCGTAACTGAATACGGCTTTCAGCAACTTAACCTGCGGGAAGTTGTGGCATTCACGGTTCCCGCCAATGTGAGGTCTCGACGAGTAATGGAAAAACTAGGGATGAAGCATAACTCCGTCGACGATTTCGATCATCCCCAACTCCCAACAGCTCACCCCCAATGTCGACACGTGCTATACCGCTTGAGCCACTCTGATTGGCGGAATTCCCTGCCAGTTCGATGATGCAAGATAAACCTGGATCGCTCATTGAGGCGGAGAGGGCGAAGAGAAATGCAAATTTTCGCAGCCGGTCAGTGCAGCTTGTTGACGTTGTTTAGGGAGAAGTGTGCCAGTCGACGTGCGTGGTCTTCACGCCGTGCTGATTCGAGTTTACCTCGAAGGAGCTAACCGCGCGTTCTAAGTCCGAGCCGCCGCCCAGCATGACGCACCCGCCGCGACGTTGGGGGTCGGAGGGGTGATAGGTGTCGTCGATGAATTGCTTCCACGCAGCACTCAAAACAGGTCCGGTCGCTGCAGTCACGAACGGCCCGCCACTGTAGCGCATCCACTGCCTACTCTCGCGGAAATCGAAGATGCAGCGGTATGCTTTCCTCGCTGCTCCACCGGCTGGGCCTCCGCGGTAGGGAGCCGCAGTGGATGTGTGGGTGACCGTCGCAGTCGGAGCCGCCGGAGTGGGCGTGGAAGCCGCGTTCGCAAGGGCCGAAATTCGGTGCTGTGTCGTCGGGCTGGGACTACTGGAAGGAGGGGGTTGCTGTGCGGACTGAGCAGGACATCGTTCTGGGGTAACGAGCACGAATTTGTGATTCACGATCGTTTGCACAGGAACGCAAGACGTGGACGCACTCGAATTGGCTGGCGGCGTCCCCGTCGTAGTGACCGCCGCAGACGGCGTATAAATCCAGTTCACGTGAATGATGTTGTTGCCGCGTGCCTTCCACGTCTGCTCTGTTTGGCTGATGAAGCGGCCGGGACCACCCGGCGCATCGGTGCTTAGTTTGCTGCACCCTGTACTATTGTTCGCACGATCCTGCAAGGAAGAAATGGCGTACGACGAGCGAATGTAAGACATCCACGCGCCTTCGACTTGATGGTAGCTCACGTCATCGGCCTGGACCAGATTGTCGTTCACGTAATGCACTGCGTGCGCTGTTCCTGCGTTGACCGTGTAGATGCACCAGAAAGGGCTCTGTTGCGCGGATGCAACCCGCGTTCCGAGAAACGCACAGAAGAGGAAAACAACTGCCGCGAAAGATGCCTTCATAGCTAACCTCCGCGCGGAGACGTTTTGTAACGCGGATAATAGCGTCAGGAGCCCTGGAGGGTCAATTCCCTTGTGCCTTGTGCCTCGACCATGTATCTGGAGGCCGAATTCGCATGGGTGGATCTAGATCTGCGGTAGTCGTTGTCACGAAAGACTCGTATGTGCGGGCCAGTTGGCGATTAGATCTCAAGATCGCGCATTGCCCCGGCCCCAAAAATTCAATCCGCGTGAATGGCCACCAAAGCTTGGGTTATTATGGCAGACTAACGAAAGTTAGTATGGGGAGCAGACCTATGGGCAATCATGCCGTAACCCTTAAAGTGGCGCCATTTGTCCGCCTCGAATGCAAGTTCTGGCTCACCGATGATGGCTGGAACGGTAGCTGTGAACAGCCTCGAATCACTGTCCAGGCGGGCAGTTTTGAACATGCGAAATCCGAAATGGAAAGCGCCTTAGGAAAATATATCGAGGACCTTCTGCGGGAACTCCCGCGCACCACCACCGGGCAGGCTGCTTAACTGGGTGATCTCAATAGGAAGATGCAGAATTGCCTGACGGAACCCAAGTACGGCCAGTGATTGGCGCCCCCATCCGGGTCACCCTGTCATGAGGAAGGATCGGGTCTCAAATGGACCGGCCTGGCGACCTCGACGCGGCCCTTACATTTGTTATCGGTCGCGTTGAGGCACAAGCAATGCTCTCTGGAGAGCCGCTAGACGAAGACGAGCGGCTTCTGCTCAACGATTTGCCAACGACTCCCTCGATGCCAGAGATCAGTAATGACGACCCAATGTTCTCTACCCACATCCGACTGAGGGATACGACCTATGAAAGACTTTGCGCCCTAGCGAAGGCTGCTCGTCGTAGTGATGTTGCTGAGAATCCGGCATTGCTTGATTGGGACTTTGCCTTTTCCGTAACCAAGCTCAATAACCACCCGATGTATTGGTTGTTGCAATGGGCAGGGTGAGGGTGAAACAGCGTAGGCCGTGGTGGGATCGATTGTTTCTTGTTTTCGTCGTTCTACTTTTTCTCCCAGCAACTGCGACGTTGTTGCTTCTAGTGGTCGATAAACCACCTGCATTATGGCGGTGGCTTGTAGTGGGTGGGGGATGTGGCGGATACATCGGCACTGTGGTCTTCATGTATTTTGCTTCTCGCCGAATCGAAAGAAGGCTGCTGGAGCAAGACATTGAGCTACTTAGGAATGCTTGTTGTTTTCGTGAGAGTCGCTGCACGTTGACTGTCGACAGATCTCAATATCACTCACAAATGCCCAATAGGCGCTAGACTGCCTCGGGAGAAGTTCATGCGTTACAGAAGACTTCGGTTCATTGCGGTGATGGTTGCCTTGGTCGCGACTGTTCTGATCGGCTATCGATTGCTGCGCCCTGTCCAACCCCATACGACGCGGCATGCACTCACTGGGTACGTGCTTGAGGTGACGCCTGAAATGAACCGCCTAACCATGCGAAACGCTGACATTCCTGGCACGATGACCTCGATGGTCATGGATTATCGTGTCTCGGATGCAGGCGTGCTGGCCGGACTTAAACCCGGTGATGTCATTCAAGCGACTATGGTTTCGGACGATACCTACTGGTTAGAAGACATAAAAGTGACTGGGAAACGCTGATGGCACTTCACGAACAGTTTTGGCAAGTGAGAACTGCGTCGCGATGACTGTCAAAGTGGGCTGGATCTCGAGAAAAACCTCTCCACCGCTGTGGGCGGAGTTCTTTTCATAACACCCCTTTTGATAGAACTCAGTGTGAAAAAAGCCCCGGCAGGACCGGGGCTTCGTGAGAAGGTCACCGAATATGGTGCTTACGAGACTAAACGCCGTCGCACCAGACCTGCCAGACCGACCAAACCGGTGCCAAGCAGCCCCAGAGTTCCGGGCTCGGGAACAGGAGGTGGAGGTGTCGAACCAGTGCCCGATTGCGAGAAGATGGTCACGAAACTACCTTTTCCCTGGGTGCACAAGCTCTGTGTGCCACGGATGATGAAGTGCACGCCGGAAACGTTTGACGTGGTTCCGGTGAAGTTCCAGGTAAGTGTCAAACCGTTCCCAGCTTGAGCAGTCGTGGTCGTGGCGCAAAGCCAATTGTTTTGCTGACCAACTGAGCAAGTGTTCGGGTTCTGTGCACTGAGAAACGTCCACGAGCCGAGTGAGGCTGTTCCGGACCCAGAAGACGTTGCACTTCCACCCAAGTTCACGCCGACCTCATACACATAGAACCCAGAGGCCGGACCGCTGATGGTCAGGGTCGCGGAACTCGCTCCTACACTCAATTGCGCTGAGTAGGGGCCCTGAGTCAAAGTTGTGACGGTAGTCGCTGAAGCCATGGGTGCCATGGCCAGCATAGCCATGAGAACCAGGGCGAGAATTGAAAACTTCAGAATGGTAGCCCGCAAGCAAATCCCCCTTGAGACAGAATCCGATTCAAAACGAACACATCACCTGGGGCACGCCAACTGCCAATCGGGCTAACTCGGAGATAGCGGCAATTAGGTGGGTGATAGTAGGTGATATTCGGTTATTTAGGGCGAAAGAACGCCAACGAGCCGAGTATCTGGAAGCAGAAAAGTGTACGTTTCTGCACATATCAACGGGATTGAGCACAAGAGTCGCCACTTACGGCCTCGTCGACTTTTACCGTTGACCTTGCACTTCTGTGAGCCGGGCTAGCGGGAACCGCGGAGCCGACACCAATATCGCTCAAAATGCTCAGATTGGGCTACTATGCTGCGGGAGGTCTGCACATGGCGGCGGCCACTCGTCACTTTCCGGTCTGGATGGTGATTCCCGTTTGGGCTTACTTTATTTTTAGGCTCCTGCGTAGTGCCAGAACACACGGCGCAGACGGCGTGAAGAAGGTCAGCCACACACAAAGCGAGATACCGCGCTGTTGCTGTTGAGTGCATTGTCCGTGGTGGGGGTGCTTCTCGGCGCCATGTATCTCATGCCCTCGAACCCACTGATCAATTCCAGAGCAGGATTCTATGCCATTGCTGTAGTGGTCGGCGGTGGCCTGACGTACCTTTTCAATCGCAGAGGCGCTCCCCATTTGTGATTGCTGGCGATACATCGCCGTATCGCTCATCTACAGGGAAAAGGCGGCGCAACGCAAGCGTCAGCATCGGACCAGGCCTTCCAAGTTCTCATGATGCAGCTCGACTCGGGCTCAACAAACCCCCATGGCTACCTTCTCGGCTCATATCGCATCGCCACTGCCCCCGAGCCGAACTCCAGCCGGCTCACGAGCCTCAAGTCGACACTCTTCGATAGCCCTGCGAGCAATGTCGGCCCGTGACCCACCAGCCTTGGCTGCACCACGAACTCGTACTCATCGATCAACCCCATCTCTGCCAAGCTCAGCGGGAGCTTCACGCCTCCCATTAAAAGTCCCTTGCCCGCTTCCATCTTGAGCTGCTGGACGGCGTTCCGTAGATCCCCGCGCACGAGCTCCGCGTTCCAATCGACCCGATCCAAGGTGCTCGACACCACGTACTTCTTTGCCGCGTCGATCGCCCGGGCGAAGGGTTCCATCCAGTCAGGCCTCGCTCCCGTCCGCACCGGCGGTCGAAACGCTGCCTCCATCATTTCGTAAGTCACTCGGCCAAAGAGGAGGGCATCGACCTGATCGAGGCTCTCGGCCGCGTGACGATGCAATTCTTCGTCCGAGAACATTGCACGATGATCGCAGCACCCGTCCAATGTGATGTTGATGGAATACCGGAGAGGTCGCATTACTCAAGAGTATCGCCGATGCGGAAGACCAACAAGATTAGTCTGCTTGGGAGCTAGGAGCCACTCGGTAGCTCTGTTGGTGAAGAATCCACATATCGCTCATCAGCGCCGAAAGACGCACATTTGCAGCAATCACCTCGATCTCAACCTCTCAGCTGGAGGTTCACCGAGCCCCGCCAACAGGAGAGCCGCTGGGAACGCATGGACCAGGGTGGTGTTGGTCGGATGCATTTCGGTAAATGGGCACCTTCGGCACAAGTGTACTGTGTCGCTATCGAGAAATCTTTATGTGACGTAACACACAAAGCTGTCGGCGTCCGCGGATCCTTGCTGAGGGAATAGCACATAACCAAGGTGCCGCAATGGCTTGAGAGGATGGCAATACATAGCAGAGTTAGTCCGCTCGGATGCCTTATTTAGGCCAGCACTGACTGGTACTCTTCGTAGGCGCCCTTGAAGTCGGTGAGCTGGTGGTCGCCCTCAAAGTGCCAGATTCTTGTGGCTACTTCGTCAATCAAGTCTTCGTCGTGCGTAACCAGCAGAACGGTCCCCTGATAGCGCTGCAGAGCGATGTTCAGCGCGTTGATGGACTCGAGATCCAGGTGGTTGGTGGGTTCATCGAGCACGAGCACGTTCGGCTTCTGCAACATTAGCTTGCAAAAGAGAAGCCGGCTGGCTTCTCCGCCAGAGAGGATGTCGGTACGCTTTTCGGCGTCATCACGGGGGAAGAGCATTTGTCCCAGCACGCCGCGGATCTCTTCGTGCGCGGCGGAAGGATCCCATTGGTGGAGCCACTCGAATACTGTGGTCCCGGGTTCGATTAGAGTTTTATGGTCCTGGGCAAAGAAGCCGACTGCGGCCTCGTGCCCCCAGTTCACTTTGCCTTCGTCGAGGAATGCTCCATCATATCCGCTGGTTTTGCGCAGCTCGGCGGTCGTAACGGTGGGAGAACTCGCCAATAGAGCATTTACTAGAGTTGTTTTGCCCGCGCCGTTGCGTCCCATCAGGACGACTTTCTCTCCTCGCGTGACGCTAGCGGTGAAATTGCGTATGACCGGATCGGCGCCATACGACTTGCTCACACCTTCCACTTCCAGGATGTGCTTTCCCGAGGGACGCTTCTGTTCGAATTTGAGATACGGGCGCTGGATGTTCGACTTTGCTAGCTCGGTGACCTGCAACCGCTCCACTTCCTTGCGGCGGGATTGCACCTGGCTGGAACGTGTGCCGGCCGAAAAGCGCGCGATGAAATCATTAAGCTGCGCAATCTTCTTTTCTCGTTGCGCATTCTGGCTCTCGATCTGCGACCGCACCTGGGTTTTAGCGACGACCATGTCGTCATAAGTGCCGGTGTAAGTGATGATGGTCTCGTAGTCGATGTCGGCAATGTGGGTGCAGACCCGGTTCAGGAAGTGCCGGTCGTGCGAGATGACGATCAACACTCCTTCAAATTGATTCAAAAAGCCCTGTAGCCAATGGATCGAATCCAAGTCCAAATGATTGGTAGGTTCGTCGAGCAGCAGGGCCAACGGATGTCCAAAAAGCGCCTGCGCCAGTAGCACGCGAACTTTCTGACCACCCGGCAACTCGGCCATCTTGCGCTCGTGCAAGTCATCGGCAATATCAAGACCCTGCAGCAGGACCGCCGCGTCGGTCTCGGCGGTGTAGCCGTCCTCTTCGCCGACAATGCCCTCCAGTTCGCCCAGCCGCATGCCATCGGCGTCGGTCATTTCGGTTTTCGAGTAAAGCTGATCGCGCTCTTCCAGGGCCGCCCACAACCGCTTGTTGCCCATGATGACGGTGTCAATGACACGGTACTGGTCGAAGGCAAACTGGTCCTGGCTAAGGATCCCGAGTTTCTCCGGACGCACGACCGTGCCCTTCTGGGGCTCGAGTTCGCCGGAAAGAAGCTTCATGAAGGTGGACTTGCCGGCACCATTCGGTCCAGTCAGGCCATAGCGCTTGCCCGGGGTAAAGCCGGTGGAGACTTCGTCAAACAGAACTTTGGCGCCGTAGCGCATGGACACATTACTGACTGAAATCATGATGTTCTAAGGGAACAGCAGGCAGGATCTCGAATATCCTAAAACGAAAACGCAGCCGTTGTGTCTAAGGATATCACGGTGATCCCTCGGGTTATACCTTTCGGGCTCGCCTCTGGCATGGCGGAGTACCTCTCGCGCAGGAACCGTCGCCCCGTGCCACCCCAGCGCGGCATGCGTCGCAAGGGTGCCGGAAACAAGAAACGAGGAGGGAATGGCTATTACAGAGGTTTGCAGCAACCATGTTTGGGATACGCGCAATCGGTGTTGTCAGCAGCTATGGTTTAGGATTTGCGGTGATCTCGATAGATCGTCGCTCGATGAGGAAGTAGGATGTGGGGGAGCCTGCTCGTATGGGCGGGAATAGATCGATCTCCTTGTTTGCAGGCTTCTTCCTGCTCTGCTTGATGGGGTTCCCGGCGAACATAAATCACCATTTCACTCAACGTTCCCGAGGAAGGTGCTAATTCTGTGAGGACTGCCCGCTATTGTCTTTCATGTCGTCGGCCGCCTTTTCACTGTCACTAGGCCCAGTCGCTCCCTGATTGTAGTCGCACTGAAATCGGACCATAACGTCCTGACCGCGAAACTTCGCCGGCAATGGCGCAAAGGGACTTGCTGCTCGAATTGCTTCTCGCACAGCGTCATCCAGAACCTGTTCTTGCGTTGACTGCTTCACTTTTATTTGCCCAACGGAGCCGTCCCTCTCGATCGCGAATTCGAGTATGACTCTGCCTTTTTTCCCCACGGCCGTTATGTCCACCTTCTCAATTTGCACCGACCATTCCCGCTGGATCTTTGCCATCACCTGCTGGCTGATATAGGAGTTGAAATCCACACCCTGAGTATTGCTGAGGACCATAGCTCCGGCCGACACATTCACCTGTTTGGTCAGCCTTTGAGTGGCAGGAATGACGCTTGCCGAGCCCCCGTCAGCCGCGGCAGACTCGCTCGTCTGTATCTCCCGAATCTTTTGCAAAGATGCTTGTAACTGCTGTGCTCCGGCCAATGCGGCCGACACAGCCTGCGCTTCTTCCGGTGTCTTCGCCATCGACAAAGCTAGAGTTGCCACCCGGACAGCGTCTTCCGCCCGCTCTTGCCGCTCCAGCACCTCCACCACCCGAAGCCGATGCTGCACATTCCCGGGCTCGCGGTCCACTGCTTGCAGTGCCATCATGTAAGCCTCGCCTAGTTTCTCCTTTCCACGCCCCATTGCGAGCACGTACGCCAGGGCGTCGTATGCAGGCACGAACCCTGGATTGACTTTCACCACTGCCCGCAAACTCGCTTCCGCCTTAGCCAAAACCGCCTCATCGATACTTCTCCCCTTCAACAAACTCCACGCGTAGTAGTAATTCGCCCGGTAATCCTGAGAATCGAGAGCCAGCCCTTCTGACGACCATTTTTCCGCATCCGCGGCGTTGCCTTTTTGAAGTGCGAGAAAGCTCAGACTGTCGTAGACGATACCCAACTTTGGATCGGCCAGCAAAGCCTGTTGGAGCATTTGCTGTGCTTCTGCATAATGGCGGTCATGCGCCATAAAATCCGCCCGCACAGCAAGCGCCTCAGTGTCTGTTACTGGCCGAACCCGGAACCCGCTTTCCTCGATCTTTGGTGGATCCAACTTCACCGCCGTGAACGAGGAGTTACTGGTGTAGTTCCTTAATGGCTCATCCAGAGTCTTCGCATCTCCGATGGTCCGCGATGCGGCATCCTTCGGGTCCACGCCCGCCGCCGACAGTTTGATAAAGTCGGAAACTCGGTGTGTATGCTCATGCCAGTCCCGCGAAAAAAGATAATGAGTTAACGCCCATGACTCAGCATAGAAAACCGAGGTTTTGTTCTGCTCATGGTAGTAGGGTGATGATGCGTCGATCTCGAAGAGCACTCTGACCGGCAATGCCCGTTGATCATGCAAAATTTCCAGGTTGGACGTGCTCGGCGTCCCCAAAGATACGCTTTTGTCCGTTATGCGTGTATTGCCGTAAAACTCTGCCAACCCCTCCACCATCCAGAGCGGCAGACGCGCAATGAATTGCCGCGTCAAGTAGTGCACATATTCGTGATAGACAGGCTCGAACGGCTCATATGCCTGTTGATTGAGGCTTACATCTAATCGAAGTACGATATAGTCGGCATCCGACCCTCCCAGGTACATGCCCGCCGGATGCGCGGCCCCTTTCTGTGCCCAGTACTCCGGTATTAGACCCTTCAGTGTGTTCTCATCCTTCGCAGCGAGAATCATCACCGGTTGTTCGTTTGACTCTTGTTTCTGACCGAAATACTCTCGAAACACCGCTCGAATCATTTCGAACTGATATGCGGTCCGACGCGCCTGCCGCTCACCTGCGTTCGTGACGACGATGAAATTAGGACTACGTAGCTCAATCCACGCTGGCTTATCCCCCGCCAACGCAAGGCGGCTCGCCATAGTGCTCATCAATAAGCCTGCCAAAAACCAGCAGACCAGCTGCCGATCCACTTTACACAGGGCATGTGAGCCCGGAAACACCATGGAACCTCCTGCAACTCTGAGGAAGGGCATTCAGTGTACACCTGCCACACCATGCGACGCGTAGCAGCCTCCGGATTTGTCGGCGAAGAAAAGCGCCACGTTGTGTAATCGCCTGCTATCAGCAATCATGATCTGCAAAGATGGATTGACGGTCCGTTCCATCCTTTTAATAGAACTCATCTATTAATAGAACTCATCCCAGGCACGGCCGCGCGAACGGAAATCCTCGATCCTTCGAGTGGCATTTATTGGCGCATCGCTATGTTAGGTCCGAAACAGTCCAGAGTAGCCGCCTGTCGTAACATCCCTTTATCTTTTACACATCCTTCCGCCGCGCCCGAACCGGCGACGGTCTCGTTTGCAATTGAAATTCTTGTGCAGGGGGCCGTAAATGGCGTCTCAACCGAGTCCGAGTCCAACGAAGCGAAATGCTTCACCGTATTGCTCCGATCCAAACTGCCAGAGCTGCAAAGAATTACGTGCAGTACAGGAAGCAATTCGCCTACATCTGCCGCTTCCAAAAAAAGAAGACTAGTGGACTAGTGGCAGATTCTCGTATAGATCGCCCCGGTACTAACGGAGAAGTCGAATTGAAGCCGCAGTTGGTGATACATCCTTGCATCGCTCATTGTCCTGAAAAAGGCGGAGAGAAAGCGTAAAGTTGCGCTATCGCTGAGGAGTTTTCCTTTGCAGATGGGAGACAGATGCCGAAGAGATCAGGAACTCCCGCTGACGACCCGTTCGCGGGTCGGCACCCGACCAGCCACGAACGGAACTCGGGACTACCGTGGGATGCGTCGTACCACCACGGACCTGCGCCTTGGGATATAGGCCGGCCACAGCCAGCACTAGTGCGTTTGGCGTCAGAAGGCGAATTCGCTGCAGCGGTGCTCGATGTCGGCTGTGGTACCGGCGAGAATGCTCTGCACGTCGCCTCACTCGGCTTTTCGGTTCTTGGCGTTGACGTGGCTGAAACGGCATTGGCTATCGCCCGAGAGAAGGCCGCCGAGCGTAGGATCCAAGTTGAGTTCGTCGCGGGGGACGCGTTCCAGTTGAAGCATTTGGGGCGCACCTTTCAGACGGTGCTGGACTGTGGACTCTTCCACACCTTTGACAGCAAAGAGCGAACCCAATACGTGGCGACTTTAGCGTCGGTGACCGAGCACGGTGGAACTCTGCATGTGCTGTGCTTCAGTGACATTGGTCCCGAGTCTGGCCCTCACCCCGTCAGCCAGGAAGAGCTGAGATCTGCGTTCAACCCCAGGGTTGGATGGAACGCCCCCGCCATCAGACCGGCCCGGATTCAGACGAGGTACCACGACAACGGTGCACCGGGCTGGCTCGCCACGATCAAACGGATTTAGATTCGGAACTAAGTCGGGCAGAGCCGACGAAGGAGGCTGGTCTGACTTCCCGTCGCATGGTCAGCTCACCCCTAGAAGGGCGCCCAAATCGTGGAGCGTTCTCCTATGTGGGGATTCTCTTATAACTCTCCGATATTGATCGGTCTGCGATCCGGAGGACAATTGGGGCCTTGATGCTTCACTGCCCGCGCCGTGCACGCTGCAGTTCAGAATTCAGCCGACACCTGAGGTTTCGCAAACGCTTTGCTTAAAGACCACCTCGCGAAGCCACGCGGCGCTTATCTTCGGCGTGCGTATTTGTTTCAACGCTATATGATTTCGTTCCCGCTGTTATGCAGCTTGATCAGTCGCCATTTTCAAAATTGGCAGAGGGATTCGAACGCGCTTCATCTTCCCCGTTTTCTTTTCTATTGCGTCTACGAGGACTAAATCGTCAGTGACAACCATGGGTTCGCTAGCCACTTCAAAGTTCTGGCCATAGAGCTTTAGTTGACTTCCCTGCTTGAAACCCAAATTCTGCAATCTGACAGTCAGAGGGCGTGGTGTCGCTGTCACGGGAATACCTCATATGAGGAGCTGGATTGAGTAACCAATAAATTATACCTCCATCTCGAATCACGGATAGCCCTTACCACAAGTGTCGCGATGCGCCGGAAAAGTCGACGTCCTGCACGAACTGGTACCACTACATTTTTCCTTTGAAAAGGTAGGCTAATTCAAAGAGCAATATCAGGACCACCAAGACTTCAAGCCAGAACGTGCGCGACTGGTGAAATTCATCGATCAGAAATCGATAGAGATCTTCGGCGGTTCGAATCTTCTCTTGCGTCAGGCTCTTATAGTCGGGCACGCCAACTTTGGCTGCGGCAAGGCGATATAAGCGAGCTGAGAACATATCGCTCAGGAACTTGATGGCATTGTCGGCGCGCTCGGTCAGTTCGGTCACGTCCAGCAGCACCGTCTGCAACCGAGATGCCTCGCGGGGCAACCGCCACCGACCGAGGAGGTTCGAGTTCCTCTCCAGCACCCCGTAAACCCGCTCCAATTCCTTGGTCATGAGGTCGTCGTAATGACGAAATTCCAGAAGCTGCGAGTTGGCGTATTCCAGCAATTGGAGAGTGGTTTCGGAACCTGCTGCCGAGTCGTAGATAAACGCTCCGTTCCATCCGAGCACGGCGAGATCGTTCGGGTAATATGACATGGCGGACTGCAGGATCTCGCGGAGTTCATCGCTCGAGAGTAGGGCGTTCTCGCCACGGACGACCTGGGCCATTTGTTGTCCACAGGCGGCCAAAAGTTGATCGGCTAAGGGAGAGCCCTTGATTTCCCGTATAAAAAAGATGAAGTAGTCCTCGTTGAGCCACGTTTCGTAGGGTTTCTGAAGAGCGGTTTTGGTCCGCGCAACTCGGTCGCGAGCGATTTCTTCTGCTCGCTTAGGCAAATCGCTTCCCGAAATCCAGCTGGAAGAGAGAGACACCAAATCACTCCACTCTCCTTCGAATGGAAAATCGACGAGGACACTTATGACTCCGTAATCGTAATATTTGACGCGAACTTGAGCACGGGGTTCACCCGGAAGCTGTGCTTCTTCAAGCACGGGGGGCCGCTCGAAAAACAGCTGCTCCGCAGCTGCATGCTTCAGACCTTCTCCCAAGCGACGAGCCCCCAGGATTAATCGAACGCGGTCGAGATCCATTTGCTCGCAAATATCGAACAAAAATAGCCCGACGGCGGAACCACGAAGAGATGCCTCGGCTTGCCCTTGCATCGAGCAATAGTGTACCGAAAGGGAAGCTTCACTCGCGAACTCTTGGGTTGCGATACGCCCTCACTTTCTTGCGAGAGCGAGATGCTTTTGTACCCGCTGATTGGCACACTCGATTGTGGTTCAGGCGGGGAACGAAGCTGGCGCGACCTACCAAAGGGGCTTTACCGTGAACTAGTACCGGTTCCGGGTCGATTTCCTCTTCGCGTCCAAACATAATCGTTGCGCCCCCCGTTCCGATCAGGCTTTAGCTCCAAGCAGCAGCCCAGTGCAAACCATGGAGTTTATTTGGACAACGCGATGGTCTACCAAGTTTCGGGATCGGCGGTTGGTACTTCGTTGCCCTCCCTTCAGACCAGCATTACATTGTCGTAAAACGGCTGGGCTGGCCTGGGGAAAAACTGGTCATCAGCGGAATATGTCATTCTGCCCTAGGAGACTTTCAACACAGCGGAGACTTGGGTAGCATGTCAAGGCAAGCAGAAAGATTGATCCACCGGGAACATCCGCCGTTCTGTCATTTCTGCTTCAGCTCGGTCGTAGGGAGTTGCAGAATCTTGCCACGATTTGTGGAGGCCTGACGGCGTCGGAAGCCATTTGCAGGCTCTAGTGTTGCAACGGCCAAAACGCGTTCGTTCTCCCCGACAAATCCTATCTCAGAGGCCTCAAACCGTATCTTTAACAGTGGATCATTCGCAATCAGGGTTCGTGCCGGCTGTCGGCGAATTCGCGACACTGCGCGGTTAATCACCTGTGCGAATTCGGCAGCACTATCCGCTGATCGCCCCTGTGCAAGCCTAAGCTTGGTTTTCTCAGAGGAGAACCAAGTGGGATCGCGATATGGCTCCTCCGGTGGTTCTTGGCGCAGAACTTCGCACAGGTATGCATGCACCAAGGCGTGCGTCCGACCACCTGTCGCACCGTACCCCCTGCACAACCGGTATGTTCCAAACGAGATCTCTTCTATGCGCCCGTGGACACCGGCTTCTTCGTAAGCTTCCATGGCGGCCGATTGCGCTAGCGTGACGCCAGACTCGGCACCGCCCTTTGGAAAAGTCCAGCGGCCCCGACGTGTGCGAACCAACAAGAACTCGACGCCAGTGCTGAGAATCCGAAAGCACACTGCGGCAACGAGCTGGCGTGGGTCGGGCATGTCCGGATACTTCTTGGTTTTACGCATTCGCGCAAACCGTCCTGCACTAGGTTGCAGCAACACCGCACAAAACAACAGAGCACAGTTTGGTTCTAACCTTCTCGGGTGCACGCGGTTGCGCACGTTGCGGATCGTGTTGGCGCGAGCAATGTATCTCTCTACATACTTGCGAGCCTTCAATTTGCAGCAGAGCATCTTCAATAACCAAAAAGGAAGCGCTGTTTGGAAACCCAATATTGTCTCCGCTGCAATCGAGAACTTGAGCCCGGCGGCAAGTCAGTCGCGGTATACATGTTCGCGCAGACAGTTGGCGTGCGGCCGCGGCAGAAATCTTCGGCGAAGCGCATTTCTTTTTGTCCGCAATGCGCCGTCTCTCTTGCCATGGGCCCGCCACCTGAGGGTGCGCTAAACTTGGCCGCCTGGGGCATGATTCGCGAGGTGGCAAGTGCGGATCCGGCCCTGAATGAGGCAGCGTGGGAAGAGCTTAGCGGAGTGGAGCGCTTGGTTGCCTTAGATCCTTCAGAACGATCCTTACGTCGTGTCGCGGGTGGATACATAGAGTTCTAGGTTCGCTAGCTCGCCCCGCCCTCCCTGGTTAAAGGAGTGTTAAGCTTCCAACAATGGCAATTCCGGCGTTAGAATCCACGAAAATCGGCCTTGGTTATTGGATGCAGCAGGCCCTGAACCACGTAGAATGGGCCGCGTCGACCTTTAGTCCCGAAGCGGTTCACGATCTGCGAACCGCACTTCGCCGCTGCCGTTCCATCGCTGACGGCGTCACCGCCTTCGACGCGGATTCTCGCTGGAAGAAAATGAAGAAGGCTGGCAAGCAGGTTTTTCAAAGCCTCGGCGAGTTGCGGGACACGCATGTTTTGCTCGATTGGATTGAAAAGCTTGCGCCCGAATGCGATTCGACCTCAAAAACTCTCCAAACCTTTTTGCAGCGTAAGGGAGAGGATCTGAAAGCAAGGGCTCTCGTCGTTTTGCGCGAGTTCGATCGAGATCGATGGAACACGTGGTCTGCGGAACTACCAGCACGGATCGCGCAGCTTCCCGCAGACAGTCCGCTCCTCGGCCACCTCGCTCTCGAGCGCTGGTTCGAAGCGCGCGAGCTCCATCATCGGGCTTTGCGGAATCGAACAAACGTGGCCTTGCATGACTTACGTATCGGCATCAAGCGATTTCGTTACACAATTGAGAACTTCCTTCCGGCTCTGCATGAGTTCTGGGGAGCGGATCTGAAGGAAGTGCAAGACGCTCTGGGCGACGTACATGATCTCGACGTT